>Ga0123355_10000123_pt1 | contig 89072 bp, 71 predicted proteins | sample TergutEmb28metaG_3_FD_89872 | JGI IMG/M metagenome (GOLD analysis project Ga0123355, IMG submission 89872) | Embiratermes neotenicus P1 segment gut microbial communities from Petit-Saut dam, French Guiana - Emb289 P1 | ecosystem: Host-associated > Arthropoda: Insects > Digestive system > Gut ... | reverse complement strand
TAAATCATGCTCGAAAGGCAAGTCCAATATTATAGCCATTTCTTCCTGCATGGCTTTGGCCTCAGCAAACCGACCTCTGATAATTAGCGTCTTCCATACTTGCAAACAATCACTATATACCCTTATCTCATGCTCGAGTAGCGGGTGCTTTTGTATACCCATGAACTCTTTTACTGTTGCAAGCACCTCAGCACTCCACTCTGTTTCCCCGTTTTCGAGGCGGCTTATTGCCACCCTGTTAGTGTTTAAGATATGAGCAATATTGTCCTGGGATAACCCCTTAGCCTTCCTGATTATACTAATTTTTTCACCCAAAGATAAAGATGAGCAGTCTTTCATTTTTTACCTCCATATCCACATGTTTGTATAATTATATCATCTTCCAGAAATTTAACAGTTTTGTTAGGTACAATTTCAGGGGTCATACTTGCAAAAATGTCGCAAATTTTCAATTATTTTTGTACGCCTATGTTCTTGTTGTATTTTGCACCATTACACACATGGTTATAATAGGTTTTTACTGGATATTTTGTGATGTAAGCCATTGAAAAAACAAGGTTTTTTATGCTTATGCTACACAAAATATGGTGGGTATTTTTTTGTATCAAATTATCTGTTTTCGTAATCTTTGCTTATTAACCTGAGCGGTAAAAAGACATATGCTTACTCCTGCACAAAAAACACATTAACCTCAGGAGTGATTGTATGAGAAACAAAGGACTTAAGAAACCACAGTGGTTGCGCATACTTACATTGTTTGGTGTATTGGCTATATGTGCCGTCATTACCGTGTTGGGATTGGAGGGGTATGAGGAGTACGGTTATTATGATGATGCAAAACCATCGGATTACATATATCAGTTGGATGAAGGTTACATTGGCTATACGCCTAATGGTTACGAATATGAAGGTTATTGCAACTATATGATGCCCCCTCCCCCGACAAATAGTGATGGCGGGGGATATGGTTATCAATTTGATTATTTAGGCAGTTACTCTTATGTTGAGGGTGAATATGAAGCTCATCATTTCTACAATTATGCGGGTCACGACTATCTCTACGGCTATCCAGTAGGAAATATTGATTATTTGGAAGATGGATATGACTATGGTGGATACATAGGGTATGCGCCGGATTATTACTATAGTTGGCATGATGAAACTATCCCTGGCCATGGGCTAGAGTATTACTACGTAAAGTCTTGCGATTGTCATGGTTATGTGCGGCAATATGTATCCCCTCATGGCCCGCATGACTGGTTTGCGGGTGTAGGTAATGCATACGTACAGGCATATGGCGGATATATTGGCATTGCACCTTTGTCTACTCCTACGTTACCCATAACGCCGCCTATACCAACTACTATTGTTGATACACCAAACATAGTTACAAATATAGCCGAATTACAAGCCGAAATTAATTGGGTGCCAAACAATAGTGCTAGTACCCGCGCATATCGCATCCGTATACGATTCCCAGGTAATGTGTTAAACAATACTTTCGGAGCATCTACCATTAGTGTTACAGGTACTAACCGCCATATTATTCTTGACGCTTACGATGAAGTTACCAATCAAACATGGAACCGCAATGTAGCAGTAAACGAACGGCACATAACTATTAATGGTGCCGGTGTTACGGTAGAACTTCGCAATGTCACACTATCCAGAACTACGAACTTAAATAATATCGGAGGGGGTGTTCATATCACCAATGGCAGATTTATAATGAACCACCCCGATGCCGCTATAAGAAATAGTAGAGCTCCGCAAGGTGGTGGTATATATGTGCCACCAATAGGCCTAAGTGGTAGCATTGTGTGGATTCAAATAAAAGATGGCATCATAGAAAACAACCATGCAACATCATCGGGAGGTGGGGTGTTTACAGATGGTCACACACGTGATGTGCGTATTATTATAACTGGCGGGCGGATACGTGATAATCACGCAGTAGGTAATGGTGGTGGCCTTGGGTACTGTTGTCGAACAATTACATGGGTTGCTGATAGTGCACAAATTTATAATAATGTCTCAAGCGATGGGGGCGGCATTCATAATGGTACGATGGGCAACAACCACCTCTTTATGCTTGGTGGGGAAATTCGTAACAATATCGCTATTACCAATGGTGGTGGTATTCATCGTGGTACCGGTGCCCTTACTTTTGTTGGTGGCAACATCAGCTACAACCGGGCGGTTAGCACTACTGCCAGCAACGGCAATGGTGGTGGTATTTTTATCGGTACGGGAGCTGCTGCTCAAGTGACTTTTTATGGCGGTTCTATTACCAACAATCATGCATCTGGTAATGGTGGTGGTATTCACCTTGTTGGAGGATTTAACGATACTATCCGTTTTAACATTACCTACCCACTAACCATATCTGGAAACAGAGCACGGTGGAATGGCGGTGGAATTCACATGGCTGGGACATCGCCCATCGATAATACGACTAACACACACTTTCCAGTATGTAATCTTGTAACTATAGTCAACAACACCGCTGGTCTCGATGGCGGGGGAATACTCGTCCAAGGCTCTCGCCATGTGATACTATATGGCGGCACAATTAGCAATAATGGCGGTGCCCAGCCGGTTTACGTAGCTACAGCACCTCACTCAGTGCTTGCACCCAATATAACCCAAACCAATATCAATACCCAGCGTGGTGGTGGCGCGCATGTTGCGTTTGGTGGCACACTAAGAGTTTCTTATGGGCTTATAACAAACAACTTTGCCCTAGGCACGGGGACAACAAGCGGTTATGGCGGCGGTATAAGCGTAGATGTAGGAAGATTATTATTTGAAGGGCAAAGTACAGGTAGCGAAGCATACATTAGAGATAATGAGGCACGAATTGGTGGCGGGGTTTATTTCCGCGCCACTAACAACCTTACCGCCGGTACATTAACTGCCAGCAACACAAGCCCAGTATATATTGTATACAATGAAGCAATATATGGTGGCGGGGTTGGAATAACTTTAGGCGGCATAGGCACAGGAAGCATTAATGAACATATAACAATTAGGGAAAATACGGCAGAGCATAGCGGCGGCGGCATTTTTATGCGCGGAGTCACAACAGCAGCGGCGTCTGAGTTTAATGTGAACGGAAGCAAGATACTAGACAACGATGCCTTGGGTATAGGTGTAGGCGCGGATGCAGGTGGTGGCGGTATTTTTGTTGGCCATAACACAACACTTAACTTACACCCAGGAAGCTTGATTGCATACAACACGGCATATGTTGGCGGCGGTGTACGTGTCTTTGGACGAGGAGGGCCAGGAGGGGGGGGTGGAACGACTACTAGAACCGAGTTTATCATGCATGAAGGTACTATCCGCGAAAACACTGCTTTAGCCGAAAACCTAACACATGGCGGCGGCGGTGTGGAAGTGCATACCTCTGGTGGTACCCTTGGGGCGAACGAAACAGGTGCTTTGTTTACCATGCATAATGGTGAAATAGTAAACAATATATCCTACCGCAGTGGCGGTGGTGTTAATATAAATTCTCAAGCACAGTTTCTTATGCATAACGGTAATATCAACGGTAATAGGGCACGGCAAGGCGGAGGCATATTTGTAGCTAGTCTGCCTTGGACAACAATATCACCACCGGCAACTCGCCTGCCGGCTGTAATAAATGGAGGCGAAATATCTTATAACAAAGCAACAACCACAACAACGGCACAATATGTAGCACGTGAGGTTGACCCTGCAACTGGTGCCGTTACCCCTGGGGTGTACAATGGCAGCGGCGGCGGTATATATGTGATAAGAGACGGGCACATAACCATCGCAAACGCCAACATAACCAACAACCACGCCTACGAAATGGGCGGCGGTATATTCACAGAGTGGTACCAATATGATGTAGCCACCCTTACCGAAGCAGATGTATACACTAATCTAACCATAGCCAACTCCGTAACATTCGACCACAACACCGCAGGCCAAGGCGACTTCACCCCCCCAACCAATGCTTACGATTGGACGGGCATACCCGGCCTTGCTCAAAGTGGCTCTCAAAGTATCCACGATCACCCCATCAACAACTACGACATAAACTTCCGCCGGGAAGCTGTAACAACTATCCCTTTCACATTCCACAAAACCACAGCAATGGTATACACCGCCCCCAACTTAGTAAACATAGCCGATATAACCCCCTTCCTGCTAGAAGGCGCATACTTCTCACTATTCCGCTTCGAGGGTTCTGGCACACCTCCAACCACAGTAATCTACCCCTCTGCCGATTGGGAAAGGGTTTACTATGATGTGCGCAGCACCGGTCTGCTTGCCGACCCCATTACCATGGAGCTTACCCCAGATGGCATCTATCATCTTGTAGAGGTACTTGCCCCATCAGGTTTCCAAACACCTTTTGGCCAATGGCGCATCACTCATGATGATAACGCCCCTGGCGAGTTTGTTATCATCACAGTAGGCGGCTCAGCCCCAAGCTTTGAATATCTGGACGGGTACTTCTATGTAGGTAATATACCGGATTTTGAGCTGCCTCTTACCGGCAGAACTGGGCATAATCAGATGTTATGGGCAGGCAGCTTGGCACTCCTTACAGGCTTTGGTATATGGGCTTATCATAATTTCTTTGCAAGTAAAAAAGGCGAGAAGCACAATAACCAAACTATATAATAAAAGGGGCTGTTCACGTTAAGTCGTAATAAAAAGCCCGTCATCCCGGGCTTGACCCGGGATCCCCTTAGTCCAATGGTTATGGGATCCCGGATTAAATCCTGGATGACGAGCATTGAAATAACGGTATTCTTAACGTGACAGCCCCGTGCCGCTCGACATTCACGGTTTCGAAGGCGTTTGCTATACTTAAATAATACGAAAAAGTGCCTTTGCATTAGCTGTCGTAATCCTCGCGACTTCTTTTGCAGAGGTCTTTTTTAGTTTAGCGATTTCTTCAACAGTAAGCCTTAGCAGGCCTGAGTCATTTCTTTTATCCCGAAAAGGTACCGGAGTGAGGTAAGGGCAATCTGTTTCTATTACCATACTTTCTAGGGGGACTCGCTTCACTACTTCCACCAGGTTTTTTCCTCTAGGGGAGCGATGGGTTACCAGTCCCGTAACACTAATGATATAACCCATTTTTATATAATCCATTGCCATCTCAGGGGAACCCAAATAGCAATGAATCATACCTTTTCCATGACCGTAGTCAGGCATATCTGCCTCTTGCAAAAGATTAAAAACATAGTTGCAAGCATCCCCTGAATGTATTACAACAGGCAGACCCAGTTGCCGTGATGCCTCCAGGTCTTTTTTGAACCAAAATGACTGCTTGCGCACTTCCTCTGGGGTTGGGCGGGTTCTGCGGAAATCCATACCGAATTCACCCATTGCCACTATTTTTTTGTTTTGTGCGCATAATTTCTTGAATCTTGCTACGGATTTTTCTAGCAATTCGTCAATACGGGCTTCTTCTTTGTCGATATCGGCATTTTCTTTGTAATATCCATCGTCCAATATGCTAAGATATACAAAATCATATCGCTTCGCAAGTTGCAGTCCTCGCTCCAAATCCTTGCTGTTTGTGGAGTTAATAATATATTCGACTCCGTTTTTATGCATATCCAGCATAAGCTCATGTCTGTCTCTGTTAAATTTTCGGTCTAAGTAGTGGGCGTGTGCATCAAAGTATTTCATAACTATCCTCCATGGGGTAGAATTTTTATTTTCTTGCTAAAACTCAGATGTATAGCGAATTAATTCGAAATCAGTCCTGCCTGTCGCCGAAAACGCGTTGAAGTGTTCGCGATTTTCGGCTCGGTCAGGACTGTTTCTCATTTAATTCGCTATATTATGCAAAAAATAAGTGATGCCGTCATTATAATGTTCGACTATAATTATCAATACGAAAGTTGGAGTGGGGCTATCATGTTAAGACGTAATCGTGACAGCCCCTCCAAATGCTTTCATAAGGAGGCTTTATGACCAAGAATGTATCAATATTAGGTGGCGGTGCCTCCGGCCTTGTTGCCGCAATCAACCTGGCCCAAATGGGCCACAATGTCACCATACTGGAATCCCAATCCCGCATCGGCCAAAAAATCCTTATTACAGGCAATGGACGCTGTAATCTTTCCAACCTAGCTATAACGCGGGAAAACTACCACAGTGATAATCCTGATGCCGTCCAGGATATAGTCACCCGCTATGGTAGTGTGGCAATTATAGAGTTTTTCAAGTCCATAGGCCTTTTTACCAGAGCCAAAGACAATCTTGTGTACCCCTTAAGCAATAGAGCCTCATCCGTTGTTGACCTACTAAGAGCGGCTCTTCAAAAATACAATGTTGAAATAGTTACGGATTTTGATATAAGGGATGTAGATAGGCATCCTGACGGTTTTATTATTAACAAATCATTTAAAACCGAAAACTTAATCATTGCCACCGGCCTAAAAGCATATAGCGGTACGGATATCGGCCTTAAAATACTGCAAAAATTTGGACATAGAATCAATAAAACATACCCTGCTCTGGTTCAACTCAAATCAAATGACCCCTTTATCAAGGGCCTTAAAGGGGTTAAGTTTAACGGGGAAATAAGAGTATATCGTGGGAGCAATCTACTCCGGGTAGAGCAGGGCGAAATTTTATTTACCGATTACGGTATTTCCGGCATTGCAGTTATGCAGGTGTCATATTTATTTTCATTGTATGAGGATTGCCGGCTGGAGCTTGATTTCTTACCTGATATGGGCGTCAATGAGGTTAAGAAAAATCTTATGTCCATGGAGGATTATTACAAAGGCTCCGCCACCAGGCCTGAGGACTATTTATCAGGCTTACTGGATAAAAAACTTGGGATGCGGATTATTAAGCATACGAGCTCATCCAGCCCTGAAATCCTGGCAAAAAACCTAAAGGCCATGCCAATCAAAATATCCGGGCACAATGGCTACAAAAACGCACAAGTATGCGGGGGAGGTGCCTCCCTTGATGATTTTGATATAAATACATTGGAGTCACACCATGTAAAGGGGCTGTACGCCATCGGCGAGGTCCTGGATGTAGTTGGTGACTGCGGCGGTTATAACTTACACTGGGCTTTTGCTTGCGGCTTATGTGTAAGGATATAAATTATTAATGTTGGGGCTGTCACGCTAAGACGTAATGAAAAGCCCGTCACCCCGGGCTTGACCCGGGGGCCCCCTAGTCTTTCGACAATGGCTATGGGATTCCGGATTAAATCCGGGATGACGAGCCTTGAGATTATGGCATTTTAAACGTGACAGCCCCATACTTTTTTGTATGCTAGGAAATTGCTTCGCAATTTCTGCTGGCGCGGTCGGAAACAAAAGCGGCGGAGCCGTTTTGTTCTTGACAGATGAAATTTACTATGGCAATATATCACTACACGTGTAGTGAAAAGTGTTTTGGAGTGATAACTATGGAATTTAAGTTAAGCGACTCAGAGCTCGCCATCATGCAAATCCTCTGGGATAACGGCGAGACCCGTGCCACAGAAGTGGCGGATATTGCAAAGACCAAGTACGACTGGGAAAAGAATACCGGCTATACCTTTTTACATCGTCTTATAAAAAAAGGTGCCGTGACCCGGCGGGATCCCGGGTTTTACTGTGAAGCCACTGTGGAGCGAGAATCCTTGCTGGCAAGGGAAGCCCGCGAGACGGTAAGTAAGTTATTCAGCGGGTCCATAGGGCAGTTTGTGTCTGCGTTTTTTGGAGGGAAAGCAATTTCCACCGAAGAAAAAGAGCAGCTACAAAAATTAATTGATGAACAGAAATAGGGGGTGACCATGTCTTTCTTCGAAACATTCTTATTTATGAGCCTGACAGGTAGCGTAATGATACTTGCAGTTATGTTTATCCGCCCTCTCCTAAAAAAATGGCGGACTCACGGGGTATTGCTGCTATTATGGTTCGCCGCTTGCGCGCTTTTATTGACACCGTTTCGTTTTACATCTCCCATAAGTGTTTATTACGCCATGGGCAACTTGGCCATCTTTCCGGATGCATCAGGTCAGCCCGTAACTGCCGGGCAATACGTAGCTCCTATATATGGAGAATATCAGCATATTTTCGCCAACACATATGAGCCTACGCAGGTGCTTACTATTTTGTTTTGGATTTGGCTTGTGGGAGCTATATTGGCCCTTATTTATGCTGCTGTTTCCGCAATATTGCTCCACACTCGGTTTAGGGACGCTGTATCCCGGACTGATTTGGACAAATATATAGGCCGAACGGCTGTTGTGTATGTATCATCTTATGCATCAGGGCCATTAACCTATGGTATTTTCCGCCCTCGTATAATTTTGCCATTGTCCGTTGATGAAATGGACGATAACGCCATTGAATATATGCTACTTCATGAGCTCCAGCATATCCACAACCGAGATGCCCTAATAAATTTGATATGGATTTTAGCCCTTGCATTACATTGGTTTAATCCTCTTGTTTGGCTCGGCTGGATTAATCTGCGCCGGGATATAGAAACAAAGATTGACGCGGATGTAGTCAAACTTATTGGTGCCGAGCAGCGTACAGGTTACGCACAAACTTTGCTTAATATGGTTCCTATCCAGCGGACTGTTTTCCCTCTTGCTTTTGGTTCATCTTCCGCCAAGGATAGAATCAAAGGGATTCTCGCCTATCGCCCGGCTACTAAACGTGCTGTGTTCACCTCCCTTGCCATGATGATCTTTTTTATGGCACTTTTTGCTGCTAATCCAGAGCATATTGTCCGAGGAGAGACAACTCTTACCATTACAACCACTGTCATGGCTTCGGATTATGCAGGCATACATCTTTTTAGGGTTGAAACTACACCAAATGCCGGCAATCGGAACACCCAATCATCTGCCTACATCCATAGCGGCTCATTTTACGCGTTCTCGGAAGTTCAGGACTACTTCATCACAAACTATTTAATTGAGGTTGAAGCTGTGCAACAGAACATAGGGCCTGAGTCCGCATACACCATTGATTATGCTTTTGCCCACTCAGGTGGATTTGCTTTTAACTGGCAAGGCTTAAGCATATCTGTTACAACGGAAACGGCGACAGTCTACTATATGTTGATGGACGCATCGACTTTTAATAGTGAAGATATCGACATAAACCGAGCAGTCAATGAACTGACAATCGGAATATGGACAACAGGAATCCGACAGGCAGATAGCAATCACATAACTTTTGGAGGTTAGTGTGAAAGAAGGAGTGCGTGGGGGCGGCGTAGCAGCCCCCACTCGATAAACTTTCATGCCTATTTGTGTCTAAGCGAAGCGAAAGGAATGTGGATTAACATGAAAATTGAAGTTAATAAAATTAGTAAGGTATACCCATCCGGCAAGCAAGCCCTACAGGATATTAATATCCAAATGGAAAGCCCAAATCTAATCGGCATCCTTGGCCCAAACGGTGCCGGAAAAACAACCCTTATGAAGCTGCTTATAGCGGGACTTACCCCCACAAAGGGTGAAATTTTATTAAACAGAAAGAAGCTTTTATCTCAAGAAAAAGAAATGAAATCCCAGCTTGGATACCTGCCTCAGAACTTTGGGCTCTTTGATGAGCTCACCGTCTGGCAGTTTGTCGATTATATGGCAGCCCTCAAAGGGATACAGGATAAGCAGGCTATTGAAACGGTGCTTACTCAGGTTAACTTGTGGGAACAGCGCAAAACTAGAATCAGACGTCTATCCGGTGGTATGCGCCAGCGGGTAGGGATTGCCCAGGCCTTACTTGGCAACCCACAACTCATTATTTTGGACGAGCCTACGGTAGGGCTGGATCCGGAGGAGCGAGTAAAATTTCGCAATCTCTTTTCCGAGATAGCCCAGGATAAAATTGTATTGCTGTCTACTCATATCGTTGAGGATGTGCAGTCTATATGTAATCGTGTACTGGTGCTTAACAATGGTAGAGTCCTCTTTGATGGAGAGCCTGCCGACTTGATTGCCCAAACCACAGGGCATGTAGGTGTTTTTACATCTCAAATCGGTGACCCGGTACCGGAGGGATGCCAAGTGGTTTCAAAGGTAAATACGGCAAAGGGCATTCAGATTCGCATTTTTGCCAATGAGCTACCGGATTTCGCGGAGACAGCCGAGCCTACATTAGAGGACGCGTATCTATACTGCATTGAGAAGGGAGCTGAGGCCCTGTGACCACATTTGCATATTACCGGGTTGAGCTTAAACGGCTGGCATTATCAAGATTTACCTGGATAGCCGCCCTATTGAGTCTACTTGCGCCCCTTTTTGGCTACTGGATGCCCATAACCTTCACGTCTACACTTACAGGGCTTTATATAGCCAATCCTGTATTAATGGGTACCATAGCCGGTGCACTAATATGGGCTGTGCTTACCCTTATCGAATCAAATCGGATACATCGTGCAGGAACTGGAATGCTAATCGACGCCGTTACTTCGCCTATTTCTATGGCCTGGGTCAGGTTGGCGGCAATTCTTACATTTGCAGCAGGAGTTTGGCTTGTTTGTCTGTTGGTTTATATGCCCTACACCATTTTTGCGTTGGGGTCATTTTTCAACCTATTCCTGTATGTAATCAGCTTTCTTGTACTTATGCTGCCAACTTGGTGGATTGCTATTTTACTTGCGTCTGCCCTTAGCCAAATTGCACGGCGTATAGAGCTGGCTGGACTGATATTTGCTGGGTTTGTCATTTTCAGCTTTAGCCCTTTTGTAACAGATGATTATTTCTTCCGCTGGATTAATCCAATTGTATGGACCTTTTCCGATGGTTTCTCCAGTTTGTTTTTTCTTCGGATAGCCTTCTATACTCGCCTGATGTGGTTGGCTCTAGCGGGAGGGCTTTGGGTATTTTCTTTGCTATGTATCCGCCGTTATCAAAAGAACTTATTCGGCTCATTCTTGCGCAGTATGAGAAAGGTGTATCTTCCCATAGGTGCTGGGGTGCTTATCGTCGCGGGTTCTTTATTATGGATATATCAGCCCTTTGTCGACCATGGCCCTGAGGAGTTCGGTTGGGATTTCTCCGTCAACACCAGTGTCTATTCTATGATAAGTGATGTAACATACCGCTTTACCCCAAGGCCTGCAACAGGTCGGCTCCATGGGGTTATCGAATACACATCAACTGTAGGTGGGCGCAGAGGAACCTATGATATTTGGTTTAATCCTGGCTATAGAATAATTTCAATTACCTATGACGGACAGCCTGCGGAATTTCACACAACGGACGAAATCATAGCAGATGCAAGAAGAACGGATTTTATTATAACGGAAAATGACTGGGAAATCTTAATAGTCGAGTTTGAAGGCTTTCCCACAATAATCAGAGCTTTTGCACCTTCCGGCTGGGGGCAGGAAATCAACAATACCAACATCACCCTTAGTAATCACAGTACCATACCCCGTGTCGAAGGGCTTATTATGCCCGAATCCTTTAATCTGGAGCTGACCCTGCCCGATAATATGATTCCTGTTATTAACCATAGATTGGATTTGATGGACTACGAGGTAGTTGATGATGGTACGAAGCTTTGGACTGGAAGGATACGGGATTGGTTTCTACGAATAAACGCCGGGGACTATATCGTGGAATCCTTTGAAGCCGCCGGGATGGATGTGGATTTTATTTTTAGCCAAGCTTACGCACAGATTATGTATGACTTCGAAATCCCACAGGCAATAGCGGAGGTGCTGGATTTTTTCACAGAACGTCTGGGCCGCCTTCATTGGGCACATCTGCCCAGCCTTTCCATGCTTCAAAGCACTGCCCTTATGTTTGGGGGTATCGCGGGCCCAGGCTTTGTAGAATGGGGGGAGTTTATTTTCACCCAGAGAGATTTAGACAATCCCCTTCAAGGGACCAATACCATGGAGGTATTTATCCACGAAATGGTTCATATGTGGTGGGGAGGATTAGGTGTTATGGCTGGCTGGCCGGAGGACGGGGATTTATGGTCCGACGAGGGGCTTACGGTTTACTACACCTATAGATTTTTTTATTACAAATTTGGAGCCGAGTACGCCGGGCGCATTGTGGATGCATGGCAGGCGGCTGTGGATATCCAGAACAGATGCTTCTATTCCAGAAACCCTAACTACTTTGAAAGATTACCGGAACGCTATCGCGCACAAATAAATATGCGCAATAGAAGCACGAACCTCTACGCCAGGATGCCCCTGATGATTTTAAGAGCCGAAGAGTTGGTAGGGGGCCAGGAAGCAATGGATGAGCTAATGTCCCAGGTGCAGTGGCAGTTTGCGGGCAGCGGCAGGTTCTTTACATTGCAGGATTTCCTGGACGCTGTCGGACTTACAGAGGAGGATATAAGCCTTGGGTAAAATATTCAAATACGAACTAAAACGGCTGCTTCTTAGCAAGCTCTATATTGCATTGCTGATTGTTAACGGGATTTTCGCCTGGTATGTACTGTCCGCCGATATAATAATGGGAGTAGCCTTTACTGCACCCTTTTCCATGTGGAGCTTTGGGGGATTTATGGCCGCGGTAATGCCAATGGGAATATTGACCATGTTGTTTTTGATGAGCTTTTATTATTCCACGAATGAGAGGCTGGTGGAAGAGCTCACCACTGCCACACCTGCCCCTAAGCTTAAATACATGTTAGTGCGCAACGGGGTTGTTGCCCTTGGGTTTTTGGTGATTTGCCTGATGGCAGTTGCCTTGAGTGTATATTTTTATGTCAGCATCTTTGGGTTCAGCAATTTTGCTGGGTTTGTACTGCCTGGGATTATAACCGTTTTGCCGGGATTTATGTTTTTTATGGGATTTGGGGCTCTGGCTGGAAGGATTAGGCCGGGGGTTTTATACGCTTTGATTCCTGCTGTGTTTTTAGTGGGATTTGGAGCTGGGCCTGTATTCTTGGATGTCTTTGGCGGGGGATACTACGGCAATGCGCCCCTGGACTTGCCTGTCGGTATTGATGGGGAGCCGGGGTTTGTGCTGAGCTTAAGCTTTATGTTGAGCCGGGTGTTCTTCCTTGTTGCTGGTGGGATTATGTGGTTTATTAGCTTAAGGCCTGGGAAGCAAGAGGTTTAAGCTTCGTACAACACCCCATCAGACATACGATATACCACATCGGAGGCCTCTGCTATTTCAAGGTTATGGGTTACCACAATAACGGCGTAGTTTTGTTCATGAGCTAGCTTCTTGAGAATATTTACAACGCTTTCCCCATTGGCCTTATCCAAATTCCCCGTAGGCTCGTCTGCCAGGATTACCTTGGCTCCTGTAGATAATGCCCGGGCAATAGCCACCCGTTGCTGCTCCCCGCCGGATAAATTTGTGGGATAGCGATTATGTTTTTCTTCGTTTATTTCAACGGACTTTAGCAGCTCTATTGCATGGGCTTTTGTAGCTTTGGTTGCGGATTTATTCATTTCCAGGGGATAGCAGACATTTTCCAGGGCGGTCAATAAAGGGAACAAATGGAACGCCTGAAATATCATGGAAACCTGCTCCCGGCGGTATTTGTCCAAGTCCATGGATTCTAGGTTTGTTTCATCAATTGAGACAATGCCAGAGGTTGGTTTATCTAGCCCGGCCATAATAGATAACAAGGTAGTCTTGCCGCTACCGGAGGGGCCTACTATGGATGCAAATTCCCCTCTGTAAAATGAGGCGGATATATTTTTAAGTACGCCGCTGTTACTGCTTTTATAGCTGTAGTATACGTCTTCGAGTCTAAGCATAATTACCTCCTAATAGCCCATTACGGGCGTATTCGTCACCAGTCAAGTATGAAAAGCGGAATCGCGGCTCCGCCGCTCAATATAGCTTTTGAGTTGCGCGCGCTTCGCGCGCGCTTTCTAAAAACCGGTTTTGGTTTGCCATGGATTGTAAGCCGACAGAGTTATTTTCGTATTAATCCTTTACCTGCAACAGTTCAAGTGGAGCGCGGTTGGTGATTAAAAGCGCTCCTACAGCAGCACCAACCATTGCTCCGGTTAGGTATGGTATTGCTACAACAACAATACCGCTCTCTAACCCGAAAATTACTGCAGCCAAAAGCCCAGCCAATCCGCCAACCATACATAAAATAATCTGCCCAAGCCATAACATAATCTGCGCTCGTGTCTTTTGCATACCCATTACCCGCATAATTGCGGCGTTTTTGGCCGCTTGCAGTAGCAGCATCATTGCGAATCCCGCCCCAATCACAGCAGATACCGCCGCTGTCATAATGGCTAAGAGCCGTAGTAGCTCTGCGTGCCGCTCAAGGGGTGTCACACCAAACCTTAGTTCCTGGTCCCAGACAATAACTCTAAGTCGCTCTAGCCTGGGATACCTGAATGTCCAGAAAGGTATTTCTATTTCTTCCACTACCATATCAAGCTCACGATTAAATGCAGAGTCGATGGCAAACCTCATGGTATAAAACCCTGTAAACTCCCCAAGCAAAGTCTCAAGTGCATCCATCGGCATAACTGCCCCTTCCCGTATCCCACGGGGAAGCCCCATTCCATCATGGATTCCAATTACTACTGCAGGGGTATAATACCATTCCCCTGGGCGGAATAAACGTGGCTGGTAATAAACAATATATGTGTATTCCCCTAGGGCAAGGTTTCGTCTTTCCACAAGCTCTTTGGATATAATTATTGGGATAGGGACATCATCTACAAATGCAAAGCTGTTTTCATTATGGCCGGTTGCAAACTCCACATGCATATTAAAGGGGTCATCTCTCCCCAAGAATCCATCAGATTCCTCTGTCAAATGAGCCAGCTCCCTAACCGCCACCAAAATATCCATTGCTCCAGGCTGCTCCCAGTCAAGATGCTCACTTGTTATAAATACCGTATAGCTTCCCTCTACATATATCTGGCTTATCATTCCAAGCTCTTCAATGGCCCACATATGCATAATAGAAATAATATCCCCTGCCGGGCGCACACTTCTGCCAAGGTCCTGATACAACTGAACTTCGGCGGTGATTATGGTCTCTCCATAAAGTCGGTCTATATCCGCCCTGAGGTTAGCAATAGTAATCTGCAAAGTACCCATGGCCAAAGTAAAAAGCAACGCCACAGTCATACTAAGGAAGGATTTCACCGGTGCACGAAAAATATGTCTGAAAATATGCTTTGCCATTACTTCACCCCCTTGAGAATCGTAAGGACGCTTCTCCTTGCGGTTCGGATGTTGATTGCGGTAACGATGGTAAGCATAGCGGCAAAGATTAGTGCACACATTGCCAGTAAGAGAATCATAGGCGGCAGCGCAGTTTCCATATAAGAAGCAATCAATGCCTCTCGGACAAAAGATATCATGAATCTGCCCAGCTCATTCGCCATAAGCTCCGCAAAGCCCTCAATGGTATCCTGGGTCAACCGGATTGCAAAAGACCATCCCGCAATGCCCCCTGCCGCCACAGCAGGTAGCCCAAAAAGCACCACCGCGGCGATTGACTGTACATAGATGTTCTTTGCCTTACAGCCTAAAGCACGTAATATTGCATATTCTTTTATTCGCTGCCACATAAACAGTGCCATGGCAAAGCCCAACACTAGCAACAACACCACCGAAAATATAACCAGATTGAAAAGACTGGATAACACAATTGCATCAGCCGTAGCCCAAAAACTGCTGCCATCCCGGCCAGTAAACCTGGCCCTTACACCCATTTCTAAAAGAGCATCACGGGTATCCCACAAAAAGGCCTCTTGGTCCCGCTGGTCATGAAGGACAAAGCTGTACCATACAGCAGGTGTGAAGTCCAATCCCCAATAGTCCGGAATCAGGGAGTCAGGGATAAACATAAATTTGTTAAGGGATGACCATCGGGTATTTACAGCCCGGAACCGATAAAAATCATATATGCCAACAACTTCAAGTTCTAATGTAACAACAGGATACCCCCCTGGCTTACTTAAAATTCCCAGCTCCGGAAATGACAATATCGGGACAGGAAGTGGATTCATATCATCGTCATTACTTATTAGATAATACGGGTAATGAATCAAATGCTGCTCGGCGTTTACCGTTATGGTAATAGAATCCCCGATATTGACTTGACGCCTCTCGGCAAAGGTTCTTTCAACAACGATAACGGGGCGGGCGTTTCTATAGTCCTCAATATCCAGCAATCGCCCATACAACAAAGACAGTGGGCCGAGGCCCTCCAGGGCATATGGCAAATACGTCATATCTCTGGTGGTGCGTAAGTAAACCGCTGATTGAACGTGACGGACATATTCCAATGTCTGGCATAACCCAAGGGCGACAGTATCCACTGTTTCCCCGGGAGCCACTGGGATATACCACTGATCCCCAATGAGGCGTATATACTTTGTGATAGTCCTGCTATTCAGTTGCATCCACTCCAAAAGCCAATAGAAAGAAGCATGAAAGAAATACCGCTGACCTATTTCCATATTTTCAAGTGGTGAATCCCACTCATCAGGAAAATCCATACGCAGCCTGAGAATTTGCCCCTCATATAGCCGCTCGGAATAACCCTGCAATACAGAGTCTACCTGTACATATAGGATTTTGTGAGGATAAAATCCAAACGCCCGAAAACCCCAAGGCGGTTGAGTTACAATGCTGACATCCAACAGCTCCCCATAGAAAAAAGAATCCCCGCTGACAAACCCGGCAAAACCCGGCGTCGGCCTAAGGCGAGGCAAAAGATTTAAGTATTCGATAGCAGCATGTTCATAGCGAAGATAACGATAAGCAAAGGACGCACGCCAATAGCGGCTGCCTTCGATGTATGCATTGCTCATACCGACAAGATTACCTTCAAAGCCTCGTCGCCTGTCATAGAAGGCCACATATGGGTTTTGAGCAATGTATTCAATTGCCTCAGAAATATCTGCGGTATTGCCTTCCTGATGAGACAAGAATCCCACAGTTTGAAAAAAGTCCGAAACACTGCTGACCTGGTCCCGGACAATTATGTACTCCACGAATCTAACTACAAAGGCAAAGGACGCCGTGGCAACAAGCAATACCAGCAACATAGTGCGAATAGGCTGACGCCTCATGGATTTGATGAATACGTTTTTTGTCATGGGAAACCTCATTTAACTGTAGTCGTTCATCTTTAAAATGAGCAAGCTCATTTTAAAGGGGAACGATTATATTTACGTATTCCAGTTAAAGTAGCACAGATGCTACATGGGCACAAATGAGGACTTTGACTTGCCCTAGACATAATCAATCAAGGAATTTTTATGCCTTTATAGATTACATGGCATTGTATATTATCACATGATGGCTTTAGGGTGTAATATAGGATGCAATTTACAGCATGAGAAAAAAATGAGTTTGGTTCCGTTATTATATTTCATGAAAAATGCAAAATGGATTAGTTACATAATTTCTAGCAATCTCTGCCCTATTTTTTCTACAATTGGCACAACCAACGCATTCCCCATCGTAAAGTATCTGAATTTTTCGGGCATTCCTGTGTTTGTCCAATCATCAGCAAATCCATTTAGACGTTCACATTCGACAGGCGTTAGGAGCCGCAATCTTCCTGTCACAGCATCTTCAATGACATGAGTACTACGGTTAACACTTGACTCACTGGTCAACATGGTGCGAGCAGGCTTATCCAAGTCATCAGGAAAACACATGCCTCCTTCGCTAAAATAGTATGGTTCACCATTTGGTCGTATTCGGGGTATCTTTTTTGCACCTTTTAAATACTGCCACTTCTTAAGAGAACCATTAAGGAAATATTTTTCATCTACTGGTTCTTTGTGTCGAATCTCCCTAAGTGTTACAGGACGACATTCAGTAGGTATTATTTCTCCAGAGATGACTTGTCCGTTTATCATGATTCCAGAGTTGAAAAGTGGTATTGTATAATCGTTTGATAATGCTATTAAATCAGCATACTTCATTTCATCTATCCATGATACAGAGTTTTTATTATCATTAATTTTATTCTGTGTAGGGAAAATTGACGAAAAGAAACCTTTGCTATATTGTTGACTGTAAATGATGTCTTTGCCTTTGGCACAAACTGACTCCGCTATCTCCATAAAATATTCTGTTGAGTTGCGAAAGGCTACTATGTAAACTCGCCGTCGCCGCTGAGCATACCCGTACTCAGCGGCATTTATGACTCGCCATTCGACACCATAACCCATATCATTGAGACATCTAAGCATAATAGCAAAATCACGCCCGCGTTGACTCCCGGGCGATTTTATAAGACGGTCAACATTTTCCAATACAATAAAGTTGGGACGATGTAAATCAAGTATATCCCTGATATGCCACCATAGAACTCCTTTTTTTCCTTCTATCCCCTGTGCGCCTGTCCTCGCAACAGAGTAATCCTGGCAAGGGAATCCACCGACTAAGAGATTATGAGGGGGAATACTATGTTTGACATTGGCAATATCCTCATTTACATGATTGCACGAAACTCCAAAATGGGATACATAGCAGTCAAAGGCATGTTGCACCTTTTTGCCAGGTTCCCATTGATTGGCCCATATTGTTTCAAATTTATTTGAGCTAAGTTCGAGACCGACGCGAAAGCCCCCAACACCTGCAAACAGCTCAACAACCTTTATTTTGTTTAGTCTCATTACTCTCACCAATAATAATATAGCATATTTTATTTAGAGGATCAAGAGTTCACTTCTTCATATGAAACATCTATTCACATGGGAAAGGAATGATTGGAAATGGATTCTTTTCAATTAACAACAAAGATAGCGGTATTTACACATGGGCGCAAAGCGATTGGAATACCACTGGGCGTTATTGATAAAACCGGACGACTAAAAACCGGAAAAGGTGCTGTGGGAACCATGATTGAAGAATCCTGGTTTGGAATTAAACCAAACAATGATCCTGAACCGGATTTTCCAGAAGCAGGGGTTGAGTTGAAAGTAACCCCATATGTAAAGAGTAACAATGGAATTCGCGCTAAAGAAAGATTGGTCTGCAACATAATTAACTACATGGAAGAACATAGCGATACATTTGTAACGAGCAGTTTTTGGCATAAATGCAACACACTGCTTATTATGACATATATGCACAAAGATGGCGTTGATAAAAGGGATTTCGAAATTGACGAGGTTGTCTTGTTCAATTTTCCAGAAAGCGACTTGGAAATTATTATTCACGACTGGGAAACCATTATGACAAAAATACGGGCAGGCAAAGCTCATGAGCTATCGGAAGGTGATACCCTATACCTTGGAGCTTGCACGAAGGGGAAGAACTCTGCAACTGTGCGTCATCAGCCGTTTTCAAGTATTCCAGCAAAGCAACGGGCATACTCGCTTAAACAATCCTATATGACATCTATTATTAATAGATACATATTTGGAGGAGAAGCTGACGAATACGTAGTTAAAGACCCAGAACTGTTGAATGAACAAAGCTTCCAAGATTATGTTTCGAAGAAGGTGGCACCATATATTGGATGGACCCAAGAATCATTGCTATTGGAATTCGGACTTGATGATATAGCAAAATACACGCCCCCATCTATAGGCTTAATACGTGGGCGTGAAAGTTGCAAAAATATCAATGAACGTATACTGGCCTGTATGCTTGGTGTCAAAGGAAGAATAGCAGCAACAGACGAGTTCAAAAAAGCTAGCATTATCCCAAAGACAATTCGCATTCAAAGAAATAACCGCATAAAAGAAAGCATGTCTTTCCCAACATTCCGGTTCGGTGAAATTATCCAGGAAGAATGGGAAGAATCCAACCTTATGAGTTATTTAGCACCAGCCATATTCCTGTTCGTTATTTTTAAAGAAAACAATTTAGGTGAGTATGTATTCGAACGAGTCAAGTTTTGGAATATTCCTGTCACTGACTTAGATGAAGTCGAAAAAGTATGGCACCGTACCGTAGATACTATTCGGCGCGGCGTTAAATTAACTATTCAGGGAAAGCGGGTGATAAATGATTTACCTAAATCTACAGACAACCATGTAGCGCATATCCGCCCGCATTCATCGAGGAGTGCATATCGTTTTGATGATGTGGTAATCGGAAAACTGGGAGATGCGTATGAGCTCCCTGATGGCAGATGGATGACAAAGCAATGCTTTTGGTTCAACAACAGCTATGTTGAATCTATTATCAAAGAATAGTCTTGTGTATCAAAATCCACGCATCTCAATCGGCTGGACTCATACATTTGCATCACCCAGCCACATCCAGCCTATGCAACCCCTTCACCCCAACCAAAACCCCAACAACCCCAATAACCAACGACCACCCAGCAAACACTAGCAATCCAACCAACAATCCCCAGTCAGGTGCTCCAAGAAAAAACACTGCCATCATCCCAACCCAGCCAATCAGCACACAAACAAACACCGTCAGAGTAGCGACCGCCGTCTGCCCTGCCTTTGTTGTTGCATTAAACATGCACACTGTTGCAGCCCTTACCCCCAGCACCATAAATGAGCAAGCCACATAGGCCAGCATTGTCGCAATTACTATTACCAGAGAAGTACAGGATATTATCCCTGCCGGGCCAAATACAAAAATCGTTGCGATACATACATAAATTATCCGGGACATAGACACCCACAACAGTTTTCGCAAGGGACTGTCCGGTGAAAGATAAAAATACGGGCTGCTAAACTCCTTAAATCCTCGGTCAAATTGGGGATAAATCGCCATCCCAAAAACCATGGGAGCAAGCACCGCCAATATATTGCCGCTAGGGACGCCGATTAACATGTATGCTGCGGACAAAAACACTATTCCCCCGTCAAAGCCGCGAGCGTATAGCCCCCAAAGTATTCCAAAGGCCACCCACAGGAATATTCCTGTGCCCAATATCCCTATCCGGCTGGTTCTTGCCGCTTCCAGTTGGTGCTTGTGGAAAAATGCCCCTGCGCCTATTTTTCTGGTTGTGAAGTCGGCGGCACCAGGGAGATCAAGGGCTTCGATTTTCACAGGCAAATCGATTTCGGATATGGACGGTGGTTCCGGGACCTCGGCTACAACAGCTGGTGCCAATGTTTCCTCATAGAAATCCGGCTTAGACCTATATATTACACGGAAAAAATAGCAGCCAGCTACCAGCAACAGACTGGTATACAACAGCCCCCAGTGTACCTGACCGACAATAAAACTATACGCTCCTGCCATTGCCCATCCCACCAATGGAGTGAGGTCAAAAATCGGTGATTCCAGCAGGCCCACTAAACCATAAGCCCAATCCCATCCTCCTCTATTGGCATAAAAAAGATATACCCCGGCAAGCAACAGCATCCAAAAAAGGCCTATCCAGCGGAAGGCTTCTTTATATGCCACGAATAAATACATGCCAAAAAGCTTGCATACAAACATTAATATCAAGGCATAAAGCCCTGCAAGGAGAATATTGGAAAACGGAGTCTCCGCACGAAGAAATGATACAAAAATAAAAATCGTTATAGAGGAAAGGGCAATAAGCAGCATCCCACCCACCCGTTTCATCAGCCCGCTAAGGAGAACAGTCCGGGGCAGAATAGGTGCTGTGAAGATGAGATTCACATCCTCCATCCCAAAGGACCCGCCGCCGCTAAATCTCCCGGCCCAGTATGGCACGAAGAACACAACAAACATCAGCCCCTTAAACATCAGCGGATCCATAGGCCCCCGGAGGTTGACTCCGGTAACTGCCCCAAGCACCAAAATCCCAATCAAAAACAGCAGACCCAGGGTCTTTGTCAGCAACTTAGGACTTCGCAATGCTTCTAAAATACGATTTTTTAGGCTGCGGATATAAAGATAGGCTAATGCATTCATTCTTGTATCCTCTTTCGTAGTAAAAATGGCGAATATGATTGCGAATCACTGCATATATAGCAATAATAGCTCATAAATCAAATTTAAACCTTTACCAAAAACGACAAAATTCCGACGTGATTTACGCTAAGTATTCTCAGTAAGCTCCCGCTCTTCGAATAGGGAGAAATAAATATCCTCAAGAGTCTCTGCTTGCTCTGCCCGGCGGCATTCTCTTACCATTTGGCCTTTTTTCATTATAAAGGTCACATCCCAGGAGGCCTCTACGGTGTCAATCATATGGGTGCTTACAAGTACGGATTTCCCTTGCTCCCGCATTTCTTCAATGGCTCGCTGCAATTGGCGTATGCCGTGAGGGTCCAGGCCGCTTAATGGTTCATCGAAGATTATCACCTTGGGGTCAGGGAGCATGGCACAGCATATACTTACCTTTTGTTTCATGCCCTTGGATAGTTCCTTGCCCAGCTTGTTGGCCTTGTCGTTTAATTCGAAACGAGCCATCAGGGCTTCGGCCCGAGTTCTCCAATTTTCATCCATGCGATAGGCCCGGGCGATAAACTCCATATGCTCCGCTACAGTCAGCATTGGATACGGCACAGGAATCTCAGGGGCATAGCCCAGCACCCGCTTGGCCTCTAATGAGCGGTTTACGTGGCCGTCTACTGTGATGCTACCACTAAAGCGTAGCAACCCACAGATAGACTTGATTAACGTGGATTTACCTGCCCCGTTTGGCCCAAGCAAAACCCCAAGCTCACCGGCTCTAAGCTGCAAGCTAATATTATCATTGGCAACCAGCTTGCCGTATTTTTTTGTCAGACCTTTTACATCAATCATCGTTTTACCCTCTATCGTCAAGTTTCCGTTGGATGCTCTTTAAAAAACCGCAAATCCAGCGATTTATGGCAGGATTAATTGTTGTCTCGTTGCTATTTACGGCAAAATTGGTGCTGATATCCGTCATATCGTAGAAATAAAGCATGTCCACCAACCGGAGTACCCCCATCAAAAAGGTGGAAAATGTAATCTCTGCATCCAGGTTGCCGTCCAATGTGATTACATCGAAAAGATCCGGCCGGGTACGCACTTCCGCCATTACAGTAGGATGCAATTCAGCATGGTCTTTATGGCGCTTGTATACGATTGTCAAGCTGTCGTCGGCACGCTTGCGGGCCAGTAGTCGCTCGATGATTTTTTCTATACGACAATGGATATCTACAACAAGTACACGCCAATTATTGTCTTTGATAAACTTGATTAAATCCAAAACCTGTTGACGGTTACGGGGGTACCCATCAATAAGACCAGGGGTATGAGCCATTGCAAATTCCCTAAATATCTCACTAGTGATGGCATCACCTACCAATACACCTTGTTCTGTAAGACTTTTAATCTCAGGGTCTTCTTTGGCCTTTCTGCGGAAAATATCTCCCATGCTGGCAGAATGGAGATTTTCCAGCCAATAATGCTTAATATTGCCTACAAGAGTACCTTTCCCCCCACCGGATTCCCCCAGCAGGATAATAAAGTCCCATTTTTCTAGTAATAGTGGTTTGCGGTTTGTGTTCATTTTGTTCCTCCCTTGGGTTTATAATAGTCGTCCATAATCTCGGCGGGCATAAATCACCCTTGCAATAACTGCCTTTTTCGCATATTCGTCTATCCAGTAGAACATTATATAGTTCTTAATCATCTGCTTACGATACTCCCTCTTTAAGGGTCTTGCAGTAAAGTGAATCAGGTTGATATATGGAAATGCTGCCAGCCTTGCCCCTGCCTCTATCATTTCTAGTGCCAAAACTTCTGCGGCTTCCGGGTTACATAGCTCTTGTGAGATATAGATTGCAATATCAACCATATCTTGTTTTGCAATAGGCAGATACTCTATTTCATACATATGGTCAGCCTCCGATAACTTCTTTCATCGCGGCAAGTACATCTCTTGAGGAGTATCTTTTGTCGGTATGTTCTGCTTCGCGCTCCGCCTCCAGTAGTTTATGATAGACATCGCTTTCAAACTGCATATTTTGAAATGCATCCATACTGAGAACAACCATGTTTCCGTAACCGTTTTTTGTAAGAAACACAGGTTGTGCTGTTTCGTGTACGGTTTTTGATATTTCTGCAAAATTGTTTCTTAAATCCGACACGGGTCTGATTAGGTTCATGATTATCACCTCTAGAGATATTTTAGCGCAATTACGCTAAAATGCAAGCAACGCAATTTATTTGGCATTGATACAAGTTCTCATGTATAATGCCATAAATAATATTAGGGAGTGATTGCTATGGCTTATTTCTACGAGCAGGAGTCACGCACCTTCAATGAATTTTTGTTGGTGCCTGGGTATTCTGGGGTGGAGTGCATTTCGGGTAATGTATCACTCAAAACCCCACTGGTAAAGCACTTGCGCGGGTCCGCGCCCTCACTTTTTATGAACATTCCGCTGGTTTCGGCAATAATGCAATCGGTCTCTGATGATACAATGGCCATTGCACTTGCCAAAGAAGGCGGAATTTCTTTTATTTACGGCTCCCAAAGCGTAGATGCTCAGGCGGCAATGGTGAGGAAGGTAAAACAGTACAAAGCCGGATTTGTGCCTAGCACATCCAATGTAAAGCCTAGCGATACATTAGGGGATATCTTGGCCCTTAAAGAAAGAACTGGCCATACCACAGTGTCCGTAACGGAGGACGGCACTCAATCTGGCAGGTTTGTAGGCTTGGTAACAGACAAGGATTACCGGGTCAGCCGCATGGCTCCAGAGACCCCTGTTTCGGATTTTATGGTTCCTTTCGAAAAGCTAATCTGCGCTGAGGACGGCGCGACCATCAGCCAGTGTAATGATATTTTGTGGGAGCATAAGCTCAATGCCCTGCCGGTAGTAGACAAAAACGGGCGACTTGCTTCCTTTGTGTTCCGCAAAGATTATGTAATGCATAAGGACAACCCACTGGAATTGTTGGATACAAAAAAACGCTATGTGGTAGGGGCAGGCGTAAACACCCATGACTATGATGAGCGCATTCCTGCCTTGGTAGAAGCCGGAGCGGATGTGCTTTGTATAGATTCCTCTGAGGGTTTTACCGAGTGGCAAAAGCGTACCCTTCAATTTGTACGGGAAAAATACGGCGACGAAGTAAAAATCGGTGCTGGCAATATCGTATGCAAGGAAGGTTTTCGATTCCTGGCAGAAGCTGGTGCGGATTTTGTAAAGGTAGGCATTGGCGGCGGTGCCATTTGTATTACACGGGAAGCCAAAGGTATAGGCCGCGGCCAAGCCACTTCCATTATAGAGGTAGCAAAGGCTCGTAACGAATACTTCGAAGAAACAGGGATATATGTGCCCATCTGCTCAGACGGCGGTATAGTCCATGATTATCATATAACCTTGGCACTGGCTATGGGTGCCGACTTCTGTATGCAAGGCCGGTACTTTGCGAGGTTTGATGAAAGTCCCACCAACCGAGTAATGGTGGGGGGCAACTATATGAAGGAATACTGGGGTGAAGGAACGGAAAGGGCCCGAAACTGGCAGCGTTACGAGGCAGGAGGAAACTTACCCTTCGAAGAAGGCGTAGACGCCTATGTACCTTACGCTGGCAGTCTCAGGGAGAATCTCGCGACAACTTTGCGCAAAATCAAAGCCACCATGTGTAATTGTGGAGCGTTAAACCTACAGGAATTTCAAGAAAAAGCCCGTCTGACCTGTGTGTCACCTAGCAGCATAGTGGAAGGCGGAGCCCATGATGTTTATTTGAAGGATACCTATGGGAATCAGTGAAGACTTTATGACTGAGGCTCTAAAAGAAGCTCGCCGCGCCTATGACCTAGAAGAAGTCCCAATAGGCTGTGTAATCGTGCGGGACGGTAAAATAATCACCCGGGCCGCCAACGAACGGGTGACCCGGGGCAATGCCCTCGCCCATGCGGAGATTCTTGCAATAGGCCAAGCCTGTGAAAAAGTGGGGGATTGGCGACTGGAAGACTGTGCAATTTATGTAACCATAGAACCCTGCCCTATGTGCGCCGGAGCAATAATCCAAGCCCGTATACCCACAGTAGTATATGGGGCAAAAAACCCAAAGGCAGGCTGTGCCGGGTCTATTCTTAATATATTGGAAGAGCCAAGATTTAACCATCAAGCCCAGGTCATTCCCGGTGTACTAGAGGATGAATGTGCCAGCATAATGCGGGAGTTTTTCCAACGATTCCGCTAAAAATCTACGTCCAATCGCCTTTGGCCCTATCATCAAAACCGCCCCTATCAGTAAGGAGGCTCCCATGCCCAGAAATAAAAACCCGGAAGAGACCGTAAAAAAGATTCTGGAAGTATCCCTACAGCTTTTCCTGGAAAAAGGCTATGACCAAACCACGGTTTTGGATATTGTGAATAACCTAGGAGGGCTGACTCGGGGGGCTTTTTATCATCATTTCAAGTCCAAGGAAGATGTGCTGGAGGCTATTTTTTCCGAAGATTATTTCAACAGTCATCCAATCAAAAGAGCACAGGATGCAAAGGTGGAAAGCGGCTTGGAGCGGCTTAAACTAGCCCTCAAGTACGGTATGGGAGCCAATTTTGAACACAGTGAGGTGGGCGATACAACCAGATTAGCCCTTCAATTAATGCAAAAGCCCCGCTTCTTAGCCGAGCAGCTAAAGGGAAACCGCGAAGTGGCAGCACTGCTGGTGCCTATGATGGAGGAGGGCATGGCTGACGGGTCAATAAAGCCCGGAAATGCAAAAATCCTCACGGAACTAATGCTGCTGCTGCTCAACTTTTGGCTAATCCCGGATATTTTTCCTTGTGATATGGAAGAGACTTTAGTCAAAGCAGAGATGATTGAAAAAATATGCAAAGAGCTACTGGGGTTCGAGTTATTCGACGAGGAAATAGAAGCATTGTTCATGAAAGCGGCGGAAATGTTTGGCTGGCCTTCTTATGAGTAGAATAATGTGGTATATTGCAAATCCAACAAAATCCATTACTCGTCATTGCGAGCGTAGCGAAGCAATCCAGGGATGCGTGAAGACTGGATTGCTTCGCTACGCTCGCAATGACGGATTGTTTTCTGGAGGCACTAATGAAAAAACTTGCGCTATTAATTATCCTTCTTCTAGGGCTTTTGGTCCTGTCCGGCGCAACTACGTTAAGCACACCTGCCACCATCCGCATCGGCCTCACCGGCAATTTTTCCAATCGTGACAGCATTCATATTTCCAATACCCATATAATCGCCGGGTATGATAATCATGGTGCATTTCAGGCCTCTTCTCAAGTATTCAATTCGTTGGGCGGTTTTACTGTCCGTATCACAGGGGGAGTTGTGGCCCTATATAGTGGCAATGCCCAGGTCTTTGCTTTTACGGATACCACCCGTGGTGCTCAAGTCAGAGATTCCGCTGGCGGACAAATCAGGCTGGGGAACTATTCCTATCGGGGAGTCATTGAGTTTAGACCTTCCAGCGGCCGTATAACCGCCATCAATGTAATTTGCCCTGAGGAGTATCTTTTCGGGGTGCTTCCCATGGAAATGTCTCATTCCTTTCATATGGAAGCTCTCAATGCACAAGCCATTGCCTCCCGCACCTTTATGATGTACCGTATGAACGCAGGGGAACATACCCATCAGGGTTTTCATCTTTGTGACGGTACTCACTGCCAGTCATACCGTGGCTCAAGCCGGGAACACGCCAATACTACCCAAGCTGTCAATGATACCCGTGGGCTGATGATTTATCATAATAATGCTGTAATCCTTGCGGTGTATCATGCCTCCAGCGGCGGCTCAACGGATAACTCGGAAAATGTATGGGTGCAACGCAGGCCATATTTGCGAGGTGTGCGGGATATTGCAGAACATGACCCGGTAGTATGGAATCGCACCTTCACATGGGCACAGCTTAACACGGCCCTATCACAAGCCGGTGCTAATATCGGCACGGCAATGGGTATGTCTGTTACCCAAACCGGGGCATATGGCCGAGTACAGGAACTTACAATTCAGGGCACAACCGGCCAATGGCAAGTAAGAGGTGAGGCAATACGTACCTTTTTCACGCCCATTGGTGGTGCGCTTATGAGCAGAAACTTTTACATAGCCGGAGCGAGTGTCTCCTCGGCTGTGTCGGTAACAGACGGGCGCGGAGTTGTGAGTTCAAATTTAGGCTCATTGCTTTGGCGTAACCAGCAAGGAGCGGTGCTTCCTGTTCCCGCCGGAGGGGTATATGTATATGACGGCATCAATTTGCGCCAAGTGGATGGGAGTGCGGCCCAGGCTGTTACCACAGGCACAGGTGTTACCCTCAACGGCCGAGGCTGGGGTCATGGCGTGGGAATGAGCCAGCGAGGAGCCCACGGAATGGCCAGGGCAGGATATACCTATCGAGAGATATTGTTACACTACTATACAGGAGTGACAATACGATAAAAACTGCGTCCTCCGGCTGAGGGCACGATAGAATGGAGATACGATGAATAAACAAGACTTCTATTACGAACTACCCAAACACCTAATAGCCCAAACACCTGCGGCTCAACGGGATGGTTCCCGCCTAATGTGCCTTGACCGCAAAACAGGCAAGGTACAGCACGCAATGTTCAAAGACATTGTATCCTTACTTAACCCTGGGGACTGTATCGTAATCAACGATTCCAAGGTAATCCCAGCAAGACTGCTAGGCAAAAGCGGCGATGCACAAGTAGAAATGCTGCTACACGAAAGACTTGAAGATGGCCGTTGGAGTGTGTTGGCCAAACCAGGCCGTAAGGCCAGGGAAGGTGACACTTTGGTATTTGCCGGTGGACAGCTCAAGGCCCATGTACAGGAATTAATTGAAGACGGCCTACGGGTAGTAGCCCTGGAGCATGAAGGGGACTTGGAGCCCCTGTTAGAGGAAATAGGGGAAATGCCATTACCCCACTATATAGAAGAAAAAGGCGGAGACGATTCCCGCTATCAAACAGTATACGCCACCCACAGTGGCTCAGTAGCCGCCCCAACGGCAGGGCTGCACTTTACAGACGAAGTCCTGCAAGCCATAGAGGCCAAAGGGGTAAAAATTGCAAGAGTGACTTTGCATGTAGGGATAGGCACCTTTCGCCCGGTAAAAGAAGATGATATCTCCAAGCACCACATGCATAGCGAATACTGCCGGGTTGAGCCGGAAACCGCAGATATAATAAACCAAACCAAGGCCTCAGGGGGGCGAGTGATAGCCATAGGTACCACCAGCTGCCGTACATTGGAAAGCCGAGCAGACGAAACCGGCAAAGTGCAGGCAGGGGCAGGCAAAACGGATATTTTTATCTTCCCAGGATTTGAATTTAAGGCTATAGACGGCCTGCTGACTAATTTCCATCTGCCGGAATCTACACTGATTATGCTGGTGAGTGCCATAGCAGGAAGGGAAGCGGTACTGGCGGCTTATGAGGAAGCGGTTAAGGAAGAATATCGGTTTTTCAGTTATGGGGATGCTATGTTAATTGTGTAAATGACATGAAAAAGGGGCTGTGCACTTTTGTGCACAGCCCCTTGTAATTTATTATTATTAAATCTGCATCGCCTTACTAACTTCCTCGGCAAAGTTCTCTTCCTCTTCTCAATACCTTCGCCCTTTTCGAAGCGGTCAAACTGGACTACTGTTACATTGCCTACTGTTTTCAGGTACTGGGCGACGGTCATTTCACCGTCTTTTACATATTCCTGGTCTACAAGGCAGATTTCTTTAAGCATCTTGTTGAGGCGGCCTTCTACCATTTTTTCAGCTATATTGGCGGGCTTGCCTTCTGCCATGGTTTGCTGGACTAGGATTTCTCTTTCCTTGGTCAGATATTCCTCTGGAACACTGTTGCGGTCCACGAATTGTGGGGACATTGCGGCAATTTGCATACATACATTGCGGCCTGCTTCTACTACTGCGTCAGATACATTATCCGCTGTCAGCTTGAGCATTACGCCAACTCGGCCTCCACCGTGGATATAGTCCACGACTACACTGCCGGCCTCAACTTCATAGCGTGCAAAGCGGCGCAGATTAATGTTTTCGCCGATTTTTGCAACTAGTTGTGAAAAGGCTTCGCTTACTGTTACGCTAGGGTCGGGTGTCCATTTTTCTTGTAGCAGCTCCTCTGCTGTTTCTGACTTTGAGGCAAGGGTTTGGGCGGCTACGTTTTTTACGAAGGCTATAAATTCATCGTTCTTGGCAACGAAGTCGGTTTCTGAGTTTACTTCTACCAAAGCACCTTTTCTTCTGTCATCAGAAAGGGCGGACATTACCATACCTTCGGCTGCTATGCGGCCGGCTTTTTTTGCTGCGGCAGCAAGACCTTTTTCCCGAAGGATTTCTGTTGCACGAGTTATATCGCCATCGGCTTCAACCAAAGCGTTCTTACAAGCAGACATACCTGCGCCGCTTAATTCGCGGAGTTCTTTTACCATTGCTGCTGTTACTGCCATTGTATACACCTCTCTAAAGTCATAAGATTATTCCGTATAGGTTTCTTCCTCTACATATTCGTCATCTTCGTAGTATTCAACATCTGCGCCTTCGGCCTCGGGGTCGTCTACTTGCTCCCCTTGCTTGGCTTCGATTACTGCATCGGCAAGTTTGCCTGCAATCAGCTTAACGGCGCGGATTGCGTCGTCATTGCCTGGGATTACATAGTCTACCTCGTCCGGGTCACAGTTGGTGTCTACTATTGCAACAATGGGAATGTTCAGGTTGCGGGCTTCTTGGATGGCGATGCGCTCTTTGCGGGAGTCCACGATGAAGATTACATCAGGGACACGCTTCATGCCTTCCACGCCGCCTAGGTTTCTTTGCAATTTTTCAAGCTCGTGCTCAAGCTTGGCAACTTCCTTTTTGGGAAGAAGAGCCATGCGGCCGTCTTCCTGCATCCTTTTTAGCTCTTTGAGCCTTTGGACTCTAAGCTGCATGGTCTTGAAGTTGGTAAGCATACCCCCCAGCCAACGCTCGTTGACAAAGTACATGCCGCAGCGTAATGCTTCTTCCTTAATGGATTCTTGGGCCTGCTTCTTGGTTCCGACGAAGAGCATTTCGCCACCGTCGGCGATGATTTGGCTTACCGCACGGTAAGCATCGTCAATTTTGCGGACGGTTTTTTGCAGGTCTATGATATAGATTCCGTTCCGCTCGGCAAAGATATACTCTGCCATTTTTGGGTTCCAGCGTCGGGTCTGGTGGCCAAAGTGGACACCGGCCTCGAGTAGCTGTTTCATGGAAATTACGGCCATTAGGCACCTCCTGGTTTTTCCTCCACAGGCTGTGGTTTTTGCCGATACAAACCAGAAAATTTCTGGCACCTGGTCGGCACATCCTGTGTGTGTAGTTTTTTGCTACAACCTTAGGATTATAGCGGGTTGTAATCATGTTGTCAAAATTTACTCCTCCCACCTCAAAGCTCGGGTTATGGCTTTTTTCCATCCAACAATCAATCCTTGGCGAGTTTGAGTATCCATTTGAGGCATGAAAACTTGCTCGAGTACGCGATTGCCCTTGATTTCATCTGTACTTTGCCAATATCCCACTGCAAGCCCAGCAAGATAGGCTGCCCCAAGAGCGGTAGTCTCTGTTACTTGAGGCCTCACCGTTGGCACTTTTAGCATATCTGCCTGGAACTGCATAAGAAAATTGTTGGCACTGGCACCACCGTCTACTTGCAATGCACTCAAAGGAGACCCGGCGTCCGCCGCCATTGCTTCCACTATGTCAAGGGTCTGGTAGGCCATGGATTCAAGGGCGGCCCGTACAATATTGGCCTTTCCCGCCCCTCGGGTCAAACCTACTATGGTGCCCCTGGCATAGGCATCCCAGTGGGGTGCCCCCAGGCCTACGAAGGCCGGCACAAGGTAGACACCGCCTGTGTCTGCAACAGATTGGGCCAGTTTTTCCGTTTCCTGGGCAGTTTTTATCAGACCAAGTTCATCCCGCAGCCACTGTACAACGGCACCGCCGATAAAGACGCTGCCTTCCAGGGCATATTGGATTTTTTCTGAACATGACGCCGCCATGGTAGTGATAAGCCCATGCTTGGATTCCACTGGGGTGGAACCAGTATTCATTAGTAGAAAGCAGCCGGTGCCATAAGTGTTCTTAGCCTGCCCTGGCTCAAAACAGGCCTGACCAAATAGCGCAGCTTGCTGATCGCCTGCGATACCCGCGATTGGGATACTGCCGCCAAAAATATCCGTTTCTCCGACATACCCTGATGAGGTCACGACATTGGGCAATATCTCTACTGGAATACCCAGTTTCGTAAGAATCTCGTCATCCCACTCCTGATTATGAATATTGTAAAGCATGGTTCGTGAGGCATTGGTATGGTCTGTGGCGTGGACTCGCCCTTTTGTGAGCTTCCAGATTAGCCATGTATCCACTGTGCCGAAGAGTATGTCTTTTTCTTTTGTATCTGGGATATTATCTAATAGCCATTTGACCTTGGTTGCGGAAAAATACGGGTCAAGCTTGAGGCCGGTTTTTGATTGGATTACTTTTTCATAGCCTTGTTGTCGCAGCTCGTTGCAAAGGGGAGCTGTGCGACGGCATTGCCATACAATGGCATTGTGAATAGGCTTGCCTGTGGCACAGTCCCAGATAATAGCCGTCTCACGCTGATTGGTAATACCGATTGCAGCTATGTCCTTGTAGGTGAGCCCGGCAGATAATAAAGCCTCGTGGCCTACCAGCACCTGAGTTTGGTAGATTTCCTCCGGGTCATGCTCTACCCAGCCTGTCTGGGGATAGATTTGTGTGAATTCCCGTTGGGCTACGCTTACTATTTTGCCCTGGTGGTTAAAGATGATGCAGCGGGAAGAGGTGGTACCTTGGTCTAAGGCCATTATGAATTTCATGGAAATCTCCTTTCGCAACAACAAAGGGGTTGTCTGTAAATGACAGCCCCCTTATTTTACTTCTGTAAATCCACTCGTACAATCAGCATTTCATTTTCTATATAGGCGAAAATTTGCCCACCCATTTTTTCTGTTAGCTCTTTAGCTATTGCTAGCCCCAAGCCGGTGCGCTTATGGGTCCTTGCGGCATCGGCTGTGTAGAATCTATCGAAAATTCGGGATATTTCCAAATCCTGAAGGCCGTCGGCTTTGTTTATTATTTCGATGCGATTGCCTGTAAGACCCACCCGCAGATATTCTTTACCATGTACATATGCGTTTTTAACCAAATTTTGCAGCACACGCTTTAGGGCGTCTTCATCACAGAGACAGTACTCGGGTGAATCCGGGATGTGTGCCTCTACTATAAAGCCCTTGGCTTCCAACTCGATATAGCTGCCCGTTAAGGCCTCCCGTAGTATATTCCCGATATTGCTCCTCTTCACAGAGACTTTCTCCTCCATAGCCTGGGAGAAGGCAAAGAGATTATCCATCAAACTTGCCAGAGTATCTAACCGGCCTTTGATTATTTCCAAATATCTGGAATCGCCCTTCATCATCTGTAAATATCCCATCGCCGATGTCAGGGGCGTTCGCAGGTCATGGGATATGTTTATGATGGCTCGCTTAAGATCCTCTTCTGTGCGCTGGGTGGTCATAAAATCCCGGCGGTTTTTTGTCAGCAAATTATTTACACTTTGGATAAAAGCAGTGATATCTTTATCAAAAGTCTGGGTTGTGAGCTTGGCGTTGGTGTCGGAATTAATGATTTCATCCAGTCGCAATGACAGTTGACGGATATCGTTTTTTAGCCGCAAAAACTTAATCAGCACAATTGCCAACAATATTGCCAATAATCCGCACACAAACCCCAGTGCAATCATTTTATTTCCGACCTCCTGAACAAGGCAATACCTCCGATGGTGCTGCCTACTAGGAAGAATGCTCCAATCCCCAAGGCCCGTAGGATTTCTCTAGTTTCCATATACGGTAGATACGCCAAGGCCATAATATTGCCAAGCATTTCATATTCCATAAGCCATTCAAGATTAGTGTTTATCAATACCACCATGCTTAGTATAAACAGCGGCACAAAAATAAAAGCGATAAAGCCTCCATTTACAGCAGCAACACGTTTGGTGACAAAAGCCAAAAACACTCCAACACCGATAAATGCAAGTAGTAACAGAAGTTGGGCCGAGAATATTTGCAATAAGCTTATCCAATGTCCGGCTGGGGCGGGGCCCCCATATCCATTTATTATCATAGCGATAACAGTGCTAAATCCTATATAGACCAGCATCAGTAAAAAGCCTATGACAGAGCTTAGAATCAATTTTGAAAAGTACAGCTTTGTCCGGGATACCCCCCAGGCAATATCATTTTTAACCGTACCATGTGAGAAAATTGCCCCTGCCACAATAACAATAACTGGCAGCAAAAAGAATACGAAATTTTCCATTTGAGTGGCAATTAACTGAGGGGTGGTCACGCCAGTCACCGCCATACTGGGAACAAGTTCATCTATCACGGCCTCGGGCATAGTAATGGTAACCACACCGGTTTGAAATGCATTCATAGAAATGACCATCAGGATACAGTTAGCCAATAATACAATTAATGTGATATATAGGGCCTTGCCTCGTAAAACTCGATAAATATCTGCACGTATTAAATTAAGCATTATTTTGCACCTCCGATAGTCTTTGTGTAGTAGTCTTCAAGGCTGTCGCCTACTGATTTGAATTCGGATATCCGTATGCCTTCTTGGCTTAGACGAAAGGTTATATCTGATGGGTCTTCGATTTTATCGTAGATTCGCAGTTCATTTGCGGAGACTTGTTTGTAATCCTTTATTCCTAGCAATGTTTCCAGCAAAACAACGGCTCGTGATGTATCGCTTACTGTTAATGCAAGGGCTTGTTTACATTCTTCTTGCAGCTCTTCGTGGGTAAGGGACTTAAGCAGGCGTCCGTTATGGATTATGGCGTATTTATTTGCCACTTGAGCAAGCTCGCTCAAGATATGGCTAGACACTAGCATGGTTATGCCCTCCTGGCTAAGCCGTTTTATCAGGTCTCGCATTTCGATAATGCCTGTTGGGTCCAAGCCATTGGTTGGCTCATCCAGTATAAGAAAGTCCGGATGTGATAGAATGGCCATTGCAAGGCCTAGCCGCTGCTTCATTCCCAGGGAGAAATTCTTGAATTTCTTTTTTCCAGTGTCTGTAAGAGAAACCGTTTTCAGGACTTGTTGGATTCGGCCTTTGTCGGCTATACCCCGTTGGATACGATAATACTCCAGGTTCTGCACGGCAGTTAGATTTTCGAAAAGGGCAGGGGCCTCGATGACCGACCCAATGCGGGAACGGGCTGCGGAAAGCCTGGCAGGTTCCGTCTCCCCAAAGAGGGAAATTGTGCCGCTATCCGGTTGGGTAAGAGATGTTACCAGCCGCATAAAAGTAGTTTTACCGGCACCGTTTTGACCGATTAGGCCGAAGATATCGCCTTTTTCTACGGTGAGGGAAACATTGTCCACAGCGGGTTTTCCGCCGTATCGCTTACATAGGTTTTGTGTTGTTAAGATGCTCATATGTTCCTCCTTTTTATAGTACGAAAATCGCGATTGTGGAGTGGCGCAGCCGCCCGCGACGCGACATATTTCATACTTGGATGAGAGGATAATATACCAGGGGTTTAAATTCTGTTTTATGTAAATCTTAAGAAAGTCTTAAATCGTAAAAACTCCCCAGTGGGGAGCAAAACATATCTTGCTTATCTAATCCATAGGATATTTATATCTTCCAAGGCTTCAACTTTTTCCATTTCGTGGTGGTCGGCGGTTAGGAGCGTACCGTTTAGAACTATGGTTTGCGCCAGTAGAATCGAGTCAGCAAGAGAGATTTTATGGGATGCTTTTAACCTTCCTGCCTCTTGGAAAACATTACTTCCGATGTTGTAAACGATTTTTGTTGGTGGTTCCATAATCTTTGTTATAGACTGCTACAACCTTCTCGGCACCTTCTTCACGTTCCAATGCCGCAACCATGGCATGCATCTAAGACATATACTCTGCTCATCGTTCCAGCTCCGCATCTTTACGCATACGCTCAAAGAAGCCATCAACCGTTTGCTTGCCGTCAGTGTACATCCCTAAAAAAGGGCAATAGTTAACCTTCTCAACTGGTATAGTTTTAATTGGTATTAGGCGAATCTCATCCCTATCCTCCTGCACACGCACCTTCTCCGCTCCTATAAGTCTGTACAGTGGCTCAGGCAGTGTCCTCGCTTGTAGTACTAATTCAGCCATGGGCACACCTCCTCTTTGGCATTATACCATAGTTTATGCCTCTATTTTTCCAACCGCTTCTTACTATCAATCAGTACACAGATATCTGCTATAGGCTCATCTGTTGCAACTTTAAACTCCACCGGAAAGGTTGGCAATTTACCGTATGTGCTGGAGCCTCGAATTAGTTCCTTAGTTTTCTCACTGACATCAGCTTGCAAAATAATCTCGCGGTTTTTTTCTTTGAACCACACGGCAACACTAAACCACCCTTCAAACACATGTAGCCAGTACAGGGTTTTTTCTTTGCTGGTTCCCCTTGGGGTAGTCCAGCGGTGCTGGCCTCTTCCTGCCCATACTTTGCTTGGGGTATACCATTGCCATTCTTGTTCTATTTCTAATTCAGGTAGGGTATTTTGCAGAGCTTCATACGCTTTGTAGCTTTCCCCTAAGATTTGCTCTAGTTGCGGGTTGGTTGGTGTTATTACTTGGTCTCTTAGCTGTAGCTTTTCATGCATGACATTACTCTCCCATCTTAAATCCTATCCCCCAGACAGTCTTTATATACTGGGCTCCAAGCTTGCCCCGCAGCTTGCTGATATGCACGTTTATTGTGTTCTCATCCCCTAGGTATTCTTCTCCCCATACGCTTTCGTAGAGATTATTCTTGGAGAAGACCTTTTGAGGGTGGGACATCATCAAGCGTAGTATTTCAAATTCCCGACGGGATAGGTCTAGTTTTTTGCCAGCGATTTGAACGTCGTAGCCTTCTGGGTCTAGGGTTATGTCTTTGTATCTGAGCTTGTCTGTTGTGGGGGTGCTTCGTCGCAGCTGTATTTCTATACGGGCTAATAGCTCATCATTGTCGAATGGCTTTGCTAGATAATCATCTGCACCAAGACGCAGTATTTTTACCGTGGTTTCTTTATCTGCCATTGCAGTGAGGATGATAACCGGCAGGGTAGATTTTCCACGGATTTCCTGTAATACCTCGTCTCCTCGTTTTCCTGGGAGTGCCAAATCCAAAAGCACCAAAGATACACCCCCATTGGCCAGTTGAAGCAGGCCTTCCGTGCCGGAAAATGCAGCAATGGGAGTGTATCCGTTCTTAGTCAAAAGCTCACAGAGCATTTCGTTTATGAAAATATCGTCTTCGACTACCAGGATTTTATGCATTTACGCGGTTTCCTCTTGAACCATAACAGCAAGTTCTTCAGAGCCCGGCCTGTCACCTGGTACGAATTTGAAAATAATTGCCGCTGCGATAAACAGAACTGCTATCCCTGCAATGCCGTAGTGAGATTGGCCGGTAGCCAGTGCAATCACACCAAAAATCGCCGTGCCCAACATTGAGGCAAAGCGGCTACATACATTATAAAAACCAAAGTACTCGTTGGATTTCTCCTTTGGGATAATCCGGGCAAAATAAGCGCGAGACAGTGCCTGGATTCCCCCCTGGGCAGTGCCAACCAGCATTGCCAGTGCCCAGAACATAATAGTGAGTGTATACAAATCCCTTGCTGGGTTCATAAACAGTGCAATTGAGCACACAACACAGTATGTGAATATAGCGACATATATCATGAATTTCGCCCCAACCTTTTGAGACATCTTGCCGTAAAGAATTGCAAAGGGCATCGCTACAAATTGGGTCGCCAACAGAACCATGAGCAATGTAATTTCACTCAGTCCGATTTCGTCCCCATAGGCAACCGCCATACGAATAATGGATCCTACTCCGTCGCTGTATAGGAAAAACGCAACAAGAAAAACAAGAATATGCTTTTGAGTGGCGATTTCTTTAAATGTTGTCCAGATGCGAATAAAGCTTTTTCGTACATATTGGGGCTCTTGTTCGCTTCCTATTTTCTGATGAACATTTTTCATAAATGGCCCCATAAAAGCCAGCCACCATACCACTGCGATAATAAACGCAATCCGGTACGCAAGCATGATATCCATATTGATTACATCTAGTTGGACCAACACAACCAAGGGGACAGCCAGTATAAATGGCAGTGCCCCTCCAATGTATCCGAAGGCAAAGCCCAGACTAGAAATCCAATTCATCCGCTTGTTGTTGGTTACGTCAACCAAGAAAGTATCATAAACCTTAGTATTGCCTGCATATCCGATAGATGAAATGATGAAAACAATCAAGATAATGGGCCACCAACTCTCCGGTATAAAGGCAAGCCCGAAGGTCCCCACCAGCCCCATTACCGCAAAGATAACGAATAATACTTTTTTCTTACCCTTGTAGCCGGATAGGGTCCCAATGATTGGGGCAAGCAAGCCAATAATTATCATGCTAATGGTGTTACTAAAGGCATAGTACGCATTTGCATCCGCGCTATCTACTCCCTGTCCTATGGCAGCCGCCCTGAAAAACAAGACGAAAATTACAGTCATAACAATCATTACATAGGATTGGCTTGCCCAGTCGTACAGCACCCAACTAAACTCTTCTTTAGAAAGGCTGGATTTGAAAGGTATCCAGGACTTCTTTTTGCTGAGGGGATGGTTTTTCGACGGTTCGGCAAATTCTTCAAGGGGAGCCTCACTTGGTGTTTCCTTTGGGGGTTCATGTGTGGATTCCATGGTTTTCTCCTTTGTGTTTGTATTTATGGCATTATACACAAATATTTGGCAATACAATACCGGATTATGTAAAAAATGCGTAAAAAAAGGGCTGTCACATTAAGACGTAATAAAAAGCCCGTCATCCCGGGCTTGACCCGGGATCCCCTCAGCCTTTTGGCTAAGATTATGGGATCCCGGATTAAATCCGGGGGATGACGAGCCTTGAAATAACGGTATTCTTAACGTGACAGCCCCTTAATTGGGATACTCGGGTAATCCTTAGTTAGCGCGAGGCTCTTCGTTGCCACAGCACTCTGCCTGCTCCGGCTTGCAGCAACATTCTTCTTCGCCACAGCATTCTTCTTTATCCAAGGACTTATTTATTGCACAGGCCAAATCTTCAAGCACACAGGCTGCTTTTTCCAATGCGGCTTGGCTGGCTTTCTTTACCTTTGGCTCTACTTCCTTGTACATCACTTGCAGCTTTGCTCCTGCTTCACGGGCCAGTCGGCCGCATTCTTGGCCAAAGTGACGTAGCTTGTCTTCTACATTTTCGCGGGTTTCTTTGTTCATAAACCCTGGGCCTTTAAGGGCCTCCAACAATCTTGCCGCTTCGTCGGCGGTGATTTTACCAGCGTCCAGCATATCTAGTACGCGGATTTTTTCATTACTCATAAGATTTCCTCCGTTCGTTTTATGTTTTATATTATTGCTAAGATGTACGTCAAAGTATTCAAAAGGTCTATTATGACTTCAAATACGTAATCTAAGCAACCTCCCGCCTCCCAGCGAAGTAGGCTACTCATGGCTTAAGGAAATCTTACCATTTATTTGCATTTGTGTAAACAACGAAGGACTTAAACCTTATCGCCTGTATTGCTGTATTAGTCATCTAGTACAGTTGACGGCAAAAGACCTCACCACCCTTCTCGCAAACCCGCGTAAAATCAGCGAAATTTATTACGCGATAAAAAATATCCGTATGGTGCCATACGTAAATTTTTTAGCTGCCTTGAAACTTTACCAATATAAAGATACACTTAAACAAAACGGCTTCGCCGCTTTTATTTCCGACGGCCGCAGCAAAATTACGAAGCAATTTCTTAGGATGAAAAAATAAGCCCATAAGGGGGCAAGCCATGCCTGGCTTAATCACTCATTATCTCGGCGGCCAATCCGCGCTAGAAATTTTAAGCCCTCATATCCGTGAGCATATCGTTCCAATGGGTAAGCTCTTTAACCTTGGCACTCAGGGCCCGGATATTTTCTTTTATTATGTAAATGGTTTTCTTTCAAAACGTATACGAGGTGTTGGCTCCCAGATGCATAGCGCAGACTTGGGGCTTTTTTTCATGGAAATGGCAGCTATTAGATGCCCGATTCTATTCGCATATACTGCGGGTTTCCTTGCTCATTACGCGGTAGATTCCCATACACACCCTTATATATTCTCACAAACCTACGATCCGCCAAAGCCTGCAATAAAGGAAGCAGGGCGGCACCGTCATTTCGAAACCACTGTGGATGTACTCATGCTAAAACGATTGAATGGGGAAGCCCCAAACGACTACAACCTTGGACAGTTGCTTACCCCTGATAAGCGCCAAAGAAGCACCGCCGCCGCAGGAACTGCTGCTGCAATCCGCCGAATATATGACCGGGATATCAATCCACGGGATGTTGACCGTGCCATGGGTCAGATGGCCAGTAACACCAACAAGCTGCAATCAAAAACCGGCAGAAGAAAACGCTGGCTGGGTAATGTAGAGAATCTAATACTACGGGCAAAAGTCCTCTCAGCCCTTACCCACATGCAGGAAGTCACAGAGGACAGGGATTTTCTTAATCTAGAAAAAACCGAATGGAGCCCCCCATGGGCACAGGATAAAATTAGAAACGACAGTTTTGTAGAGCTATTTGACAGAGCCGTTGGTGCCGCCGTCCAGATGATAAAGGCACTGTTTGACTATACCCACGATAATCTCCCCAAGGAAGCATTTGCTGCCTGCTTGCAAAATCGCTCCCTAATCACAGGACAAAACCCATGAAGTCCGTTATAGTAATAGGGGGCGGCCCTGCCGGGATGATGGCCGCTGGTACCGCAGCAGCTCAAGGTGTTTCCGTGACATTGCTGGAGAAAAACGAGAAATTGGGGAAAAAGCTCCACATAACCGGCAAAGGCCGTTGCAATCTGACCAATAACTCAGATGTGAAAGACCATATGTCTAATGTGGTAAGCAATCCAAGATTCCTGCATTCGGCATTTTGGGCAATGGACAGCCAAGCACTAATGGACTTTTTCGAAGGCCAAGGAGTACCTCTAAAAACCGAGCGGGGAGGCCGGGTTTTTCCTGTTTCAGACAAAGCCTATGATATCAATGACGCTCTCAGGGCTTACCTGAAATCTGTCGGAGTACAAGTAAAACTAAATCACCCGGTCACAGACATAAATCAAATCAAGGCAGACGCCATTATAATAGCCACAGGGGGCCTATCATACCCTTCAACAGGCTCCACTGGGGATGGGCTTGTCTGGGCTCAGGCTCTGGGGCACACTATAACCCCCACATCCCCGGCATTGGTTCCTCTCACCTCTGATGAACCTTGGATTCCCGAGTTGGAAGGCCTCAGCCTAAAAAACGTAAAACTACGCTATAATAAATATGAAGAAATCGGCGAGATGATGTTTACCAAAACCGGAGTAACAGGCCCGCTAGTCCTAAGTGCAAGCGCATATATGGCTGGGAAAACCGGGACTATTTACATCGATTTAAAACCGGGCTTGACCCACGAGCAACTGGATGCCAGAATCCTACGAGATTTCGAACTTCATAAAAATAAAGACTTCGCCAATGCATTGGATGGACTACTCCCTGAGCGATTAATCGAAACTATAGTGGAATTAAGTAAAATAAATAAAAAAGTCCACACCATCACCCGTCAAGAACGACAAAACTTGGTTCATCTGCTTAAAAACCTGGAAATTCCCATAACCGGCAACGCCGGATATAAAGAAGCTGTCATTACTCAGGGGGGCATTGACACCCAGGAAATAAACCCCTCGACTATGATGTCAAAAAAAATCCCGGGCCTTTTCTTTGCAGGAGAGGTGTTGGATGTGGATGCACTAACAGGTGGATACAATATGCAGATTGCCTTTTCCACAGGATATCTGGCAGGGATTTCCGTAGCAAAGTATATACAGAAAAGAGAGTGAAGATATGCCATTCGCAATAGCAATAGACGGCCCAGCAGGAGTAGGTAAAAGTACCACCGCAAGAAAAGTAGCCGAAACCCTAGGGATGAAATATATCGACACAGGCTCTATGTACCGCACAATAGCCCTATACTGCACCCGCAATGGAATAAGCCCCCAAGATGAGGCCACAGTAACAGCCGCCCTTCCCCATATCAATATAGAATTAACCCCAGGACATATTTTCTTAAACGGGGAAGATGTAACAGGAGCCATCCGCACCCAGGCTATTTCTGATATCACCTCCACCATTTCTCCCTATTCCGCTGTCCGGGAAAAAATGGCCACAAAACAAAAAATCATCGCGGCTTCAGGAGAAATTGTAATGGATGGCCGAGACATAGGTAGCCATGTGCTCCCCTGGGCCCAGGTGAAAATATACTTAGACGCAGATGTAGACATAAGAGCGGAACGCCGAGCCATAGAACTAAAGCGAACCGGAAAGTCTGTGGATATGGAGCAACTCCGCAAAGAAATCATAGAGCGTGACCACAGAGACAAAACCCGAAAACACAGCCCACTAACCCAAGCCGAGGATGCAATCTACCTAGATACAGGTAATATGACCAAAGAAGAAGTGGTCGCCAGAATTATCGCGCATATTAACGAAGCTAGGAGGTAACAATGTTTTATAGAATCGCCAGAAGACTACTCATAATATTTTTTCGCATTATCTATCGCTACAATATAACAGGCCGGGAGAATATCCCCACCACCGGCCCCGTAATACTATGCAGCAACCATATCAGCGCAATGGACCCCCTAATGCTAATCATGCTGAGCAAACGCCAGGTTCATATTATGGCAAAAAAGGAGCTTTTCGAAGTCCGGGTACTGCGCACAATACTGCGGTGGGCTGGTGCGTATCCTGTGGACCGAGCCGGTGCTGCGGACCTCAAGGCCTATCGCCATACCCTAGATATCCTTAATAACGAAAAGGTACTGGGCATATTCTCCCAAGGCACCCGCACCCAGGAGTTTGATAATGTAAAAGGCGGCGTTGCTGTATTCGCCTTAAAAACAGGCGCACCTGTTATACCTGTCGGAATCCGAGGCACCTACCGCTTATTTTCCAAAATAAATATCCACTTCGGCCCACCCATCTCCATGGAGCCATATGCTGGCCAAAAAGTAAAATCCGCCTTAGTCGAGACGGTAATGGAAGTAATTACGAGCCAAGTATCGGCTCTAGCACTGCAATGAAAATAACAGTAGCCAAAACCGCAGGCTTTTGCGCCGGTGTAGCCCAGGCAGTTAATACTGTATATGAAGAATTGGAAAAAAATCCAACAGCCAAACTAGCAACTCTGGGTCAACTAGTCCATAACAGCAATCTAACAGACGACCTCGCCACCAAGGGTGTACGCATAATTAACGACTTGGATGAAATCAAAGACGAAACAATAATTATCCGCGCCCATGGCATTACAAAAGAAACAGAAGCAGAACTTAAACGCAGAAATATCCCATATATAGACCGCACCTGCCCCTGTGTAAAAGCCGTACACCGCAGAGCCGCGGAAGGACAACAACTAATTATCTTGGGAGAAGCAACCCATCCGGAGGTAATAGGTACCGCAAGTTATGGCAAAGATGTAATCATTGCAAAAAACGAAGATGAGCTGCTTCCCCAACTCAACCAAGATGAAAAATACACCTTGGTAGCCCAGACAACCTTCGATACAGAGTCATTCACCCGTATAACCGCATCTCTTGATGGCCTGGATATCGAAATCCACAATACAATTTGTAATGCCACATCCATCCGTCAAAAAGAAGCGGCAGAGCTTGCAGCCGACAGCGATACCATGATAGTCATAGGAGATAAGGGCAGTGCCAACACCCAAGCCCTATACGAAATCTCCCGCAATATCTGCTCTAAAACGATTTTTATCGCCTCTGTCCATGATTTGTTGTTGCAGTATCTAAAACCAGGTGATAAAATAGGCGTTACAGCCGGTGCATCCACACCGCCTGCCCTAACAAAGGAGGCCGTTCAACTTATGAGCGAATTTGCAAATGCTGTGCCTGAGGAAACCAAAGATGAAATCACAACCCCGGAAATGGTCACCGAAACGCCGGTAACCGAGCCCCAGGCCCAAACTCAGCCCCAACCGGCAGGTCAGTCATTCGAAGAAATGCTAGACGAATCCTTCAAGCCCCTACATAGTGGTAGGATTGTGAAGGGGACAGTCATAAGGGTAACACCGACAGAAGTGACCGTGGATTTGGGCTATAAATCAGACGGCATCATCACCCGTCAGGAGTTTACAGACGACCCAACTGTCGAGCTTACAGAAGCTACTAAACCCGGCGATGAATTTGACGTGTTTATAATCCGTGTAAACGACGGCGACGGCAATATTCTGGCATCCAAGAAAAAGCTCGATAACCAGCAAAATATCAAGCTGTTGGAAGCTGCGCTGGAAGAAAAAACAGTAGTCACTGGCAAGATTACCGATGTAATCAAAGGCGGTCTTTTGGCTAATATCCATGGTTGCAGGGTGTTTGTACCATCCAGCCAGGTATCTAACCGCTTTGTGGAGGATCTCACTCAATTTAAAGGGCAGGAAATGAGACTCCACATGTTAGAAATCGACCGTTCAAAGCGCCGCTATGTGGCAGGCCGCAAAGAGCTAGCAGCCCAGGAAGCCAGGGAAATCCGAAGCGAGATGTACGCAAAACTGGAAGAAGGGCAGCGGTTAGAGGGCACGGTAAGCAGGATAGTAGATTTTGGTGCCTTCGTTGACATAGGCGGAATAGACGGTCTGATTCACGTCTCAGAAATGGCATGGAAGCGGGTACGCAAGGTAACCGATGTACTGGCCGTAGGCGACAAGGTAACCGTGACGGTTATCTCAGTGGATAAGGACAAAAACAAGATTTCCCTATCCCTTAAAGATATCAGCAACGACCCCTGGAACGGCATTGCCGAAAAATACCCAGTGGGCAGTATAGTAGACGGTCAAGTAGTACGATTGGCAACCTTCGGTGCATTTGTGTCACTGGAAGACGGTATAGACGGCTTAGTACACATTTCACAAATCGCCAACCGCCATATTGCCAAAGCAGACGAAGTGCTAAAAGTTGGTCAGGTAATCCAAGTAAAAATCACCAGTGTAGATCAAGAAGCTCACCGCATAAACCTATCCAAGCGGGAAGCAGACCTTGACCTTGGATACGAGGTCTACGATGATGAAGAGTACTATGAAGACGAAGAAATCCTGGAAGAGGATATCCCTGAAGCTGTAGAGGAAGTCGAAGAGCCAGCAGTAGAAGTGGAATCCGCAACCGAGGAAACACCCACTGAATAAGCCTTTGTCAAAAATGACAAAAGCCAAGCCAAACGAGTAAGCTGGACAGCCGCGTACCGCAAGGTATGAGGAAAGTCCGAGCACCAAAGGGCAGGATGCCGGGTAACCCCCGGCGGAGGCGACTCCAGGGATAGTGCAACAGAAATAAACCGCTTAATCAGTAAATTTTCTTCTGCCATGTTTCTACGCAGAAAAAATTTATGGTTTTTGCCGAAGGCAAAAAGATTTCATATCATTAAGTAAGGGTGGAAAGGTGGGGTAAGAGCCCACCGCAGTCTTGGCGACTTGACTGGCTATGTAAACCCCGTCCGGTGCAAGAACAAGTAAAGCACGGCCATTTGCCTACGGCAAGGCCATGAGCGGCCCGCTCAAGCTTTGGTAGCTTCGCAAGAGCCGTGAGGCAACTTCCGGCCCAGATAGATGGCTGTCCAAGACAGAACTCGGCTTATAGGCTTGCTCGTATTTTTATGTTAAAATATACAGCCGCTAACAAGCGGCGCAAGGAGATGTACTCAAGTGGCTGAAGAGGCTCCCCTGCTAAGGGAGTAGGTCGTTAGCGCGGCGCGGGAGTTCAAATCTCCCCATCTCCGGATTAACAAAGAAGGCTCTGGCATATGTATTAACAGAGCCTTTTTTACTATTAAACTTTACATTCGGAGGTATATATGATTTCTGCAGCAAGGTTTGTAATTGGCAACGCGATGCTTCACGCGGTTCAAGCTGAAAAAGACGAAATTCAGCTACATGATTTTCTCGAATACAGAGACAGGCTAAATCGCAGATTCCCGCCGAGCCGACACCTTCCAGATATTACTACATCTGATATTTTGGAGGAGGCTTACAGCCTTGCCCCATACCTTATTCTGCATGCCACAGACCCGTGCCGAAGATTCCGCAGTTTGAGCGTAAACAGTGACGACGGTATGCGTGATTCGCTTATCAATAAGCTCACCATATATTATCGAAACATGGCACCCAAATGGCTACAACAGGAAATGGATACATTGGCCTTAGAGCAACAAGTCCAAGCCTAACACAGGAGGGATTATGGGCGACAAGTTACTCAAAGATTCTGTGCATGGATACATTAATATCGAAGAACCCTTTGTTAAAATAATTAACACTGCGGCTTTTCAGCGCCTAAAGAGGATACAGCAGACGTCGTACAGGGTACTATATCCATCGGCAAGCCATGACAGGTTCATTCATTCGATTGGTGTATATCACTTGGGTACCATGGTGTTTTCTTCTGTACACAAAAACTCAAAAATTACATGTGACCATGACCAAGAAAAGTTTAGTGCCATACTAAAAAGTTGGCGCGTCCCTTTCCTGGCGGCATGTTTGCTCCACGATGTTGGGCATGCGCCTTTTTCACATACCTGCGAAGAATTTTATGAAAAGAATCTTTATGCCAAGTTGAAGTCGGCACTAGGCAACGGTAAGACGTTAAGGGTATTTGAGGAATTTTTTGAGGATTATGATGTTGGTGTAAAGGCCAAACCTCACGAACTCATGAGTGCGCTGATGATTGTCAGTTGTCGTGATGAACTGCGGCTTACAAATGATATTATCCCTACGAATGAGGCACTGGATTTTATTATTAGGGCAATTTTGGGGTGCCCCTATGCTGCAATCAAAGCGAACGATGACGATGAAAGGCAGATAAAAAACGCACTTATTCAGCTTCTTAACTCGGAACTGATTGATGTAGACAAGCTTGACTATATAGTCCGCGACTCCATGATAAGCGGGTTTTGCAATGTAGAAATGGATCTTCCCCGTTTATTGGCTTCATTTGTTTTTGCTCGTCGGCGGGGTGACAACATTATACTGCCAATGTACAAGCACTCTGCTCAAAGTGTGATTGAAAACGTTTTCACGGCACGGGGCAATGCCGTGCGTTGGATTATGTCACATAACGCCGTGGTTTATGAAACCGCATTATTGCAAACTGCCATATCAAAGGTGTTGAGCGAGCTAAACATTAATGCAGAAGATGTTTTTTGTTTTGAGTCGCTAACCAAAGTGGGTTCGGTTGTTGATACAAAGCGTGGCCCGCGCACGTTTAGATATCTTGGCGATGATGACATAATTTGTATGCTAAAGGAGCATATGGATGCCCCGTATAACATAACTGAAATACACGAGTACTTTGACAGGAACTTGCGTAAAAAGGCAATATGGAAAACACATTCAGAGTATATTGCTACAGTTGGCGGCCATGACGCAGATGATTTTTCCAATAAGTTTGCTCCATTTATCAGTTCAACAGGGGTTGCGCCCTATAGGCTAGAATGCGTAAACAAATCAAATTTTGATGCATATATATCCGGCTGTAAGGACACCGATAAGGTTGCATATAAACGCTTTTTTCGCGATATTGGGCTTGATTTTGACGGTGATGATGCGAAAGAAGTGCTTTTTATTGCGTACTCTAGTTCCCAGTTTGCGAAAACTATAAGCCGCCGAGATGTCTATCTGCTGTACGACGGTCATTATGAGTCTATTGAGAAGGTAATTGGGGAGTATAATGCCCGTGGTAACGATATAGACAGGGGTTTCTTTGTATACTATAAACAGTGCGACAAGCAATGCGATGGTACATGTAACAAGCACTGCTGGGATAAATTAAAGCCCAGTAAATTCGAGTTAGAGTACCGCAATCGATTCAAGCGAGGACATGACGGTGGCATACACCGCTCCACATAAGTACAAGAAACGATGTTTATAGGATTGGAATGTGGGTCGTTGCCTTGTCTTCTGTACAAACTAGATGTTGCTATTATTTGGAGGGTTAGCGCGTGACTTCTCATCTGAAATCAATAGGAAACCACACGTTACATACTCATGTGCTCCAAGCAAAGGACACCATTGCTGATGTTCTTTCTATCGAAGATTTATCTGAAGACTACAGGGACTGTACACTCCGACTGAGTTTGGTCTTAGAAAACTTGGAGCAATCGATAAAATCAACGGATGCAAACTTGATTTCTACTTCTTGGCTTACAGCTGCAGAACGTGGAGTAAACCAAATTAACAGCAGTCTAACTAATTTTAAGGCTCAGCAGGCTCACGTACGAAAGAACAGAATGGAAACGGCAGTTGCGGCTTTAGATGCGATACTAGAAAATACAGCAAAAATGAACTTAATTAAGTCTGGGCAATCTGTAAGGGGGCACGCAAAAGCGATAGAGGGCCATACTTCATTAATTAACGCTGTTGTAACGGATTTTAAGCGCGAACTGGCTGTTGCAACCGATACTGTTGCTCAGCTTAAAGCAGATTATTACAAGGTATTACAGCTTAGCGATGAAAAAATTACTGCAGTTGACAAAACCATTGAATTGGCCGATAAAAAAAAGCAGGAACTCAAGGTTGAGATTGATGATGTACTGGACACGTATAAAACACGGTTTACTGACGTGCTTTCTGATACCAATGAAAAAATGGTCCCAATAATTGCCAGCGCAAATGAACAAGTTGCCGCATTAAGCAAAAGCATAGATTCAAGACATGAGCATTTTCTGGCAAGATATGAAAAGATGGAAAAGCGAGGCGAGGAAATACTTGGAATTGTGAGTCGAGATTCATTTACACATGACTACAATAAAGCTGCAGTAAAAGCGCAAGAAAGTATTGCGAAGTGGAACAAGCTGGCGGTTGGCTCTATGATTGCGGTCGCATGCTTTACTATAGTTGTGTTCATCGTTTCAATGAATGTTGATTTTCACTGGACTACTATAGTTTCCAAGGTATTAGTTACTACGGCGGGGGCATCGATATCTATTTATGCATATCAAAAAGTTGCAAAATATGAGCAGACAGAACGGTATTCTCGAAGGATAGCGTTAGAACTTGCCACATTTGATCCGTTTGTTAGCTCGCTAGAAAAAACAGAACAGGATAGATTGAAACAAGCAATTACAATGCGCTTATTTGGGAATATCAACCCCGCTGATGGTAGCGCTAATGAGCAGCAAGAGGGTATGCTTTGCGGGAATATAACCATCGACAACCTGCTCAAGATAATTACTGCATTGAAGGAAAAAGGCTGAACTTGCGTATAGGATTCTAGAAATAGTTGTGCAATGCTAGCATCTCCGCCTTGTGAAAGCCTCAAAGCACTATGCTTCCGGGACTGGCAATCGGCAGATACTGCCTCTCACCACCCCTAATTTTACCCACAATTACATTATTTTTCTCTGTCTGCTTCGTGCTCCGCAGAAGCAGGCAGAGAAACAAGGCATCCCAGACACGTCTGTTTTATAGGGTTCTGGTATGAATACTAGTGAAGTTCTCTTCATCTCCGTTAGAAGATAGTGGAAGAAAAGCTCATGATATCAAGGTTATGCTTGATTGTCATGGGCTTTTCTATAGCTTTAATAATATGGGGTACTATTTGAGTATTGTTTTAACCCACCTCGTTAAATTCATCTTGACGCACTACACTCTTTCAACTCTTTTTTAAACTGTGCTTCATCGATAAGGAGTTATGTGTGTACACATCAATAGCCACGCGCAAATTCCTGCGATGTTTAATTGGTTGAGAGGTTCCGATGCCATGTTGATGCTGCGAATTGTGTTGAAGGATTATACAATGTAGTGTAGAATTACATTAACTTTGTTGTCCTGTAAACGATAAAACATAACTTGTAAGACATCACTTGAAGATGATACTGTTATTGCCCAATAATTATGATGGTTATGAAGGAGAAATTATAAATGAACTATTTCGCGCATAATATAGAAGTTCTTGTTGACGTGAAGCATTATGACGCATCAGCGTTTCAAGATGTAATAACCATAAACGAAGATGACTATCTTTCCTTATATTGTCACAGCGCAAAATTTAGCATTTGCAGTAGCCCCGCTTGTCTTGACCTCGGACAGATATCTATTTTATCGTCAATTGTTATCTATGAAACCGCTTCAAACAAAATTCTCATAGGTGTTTTAGTAAATGCAATATATGATTTAATGAAATATATTTCAAGTAAAATACCTTCTATCCTTCTAAGCCGCAAGCATCAACTGAACAATGTACCTGTAGTCTGTACGCTTGACGTTAAGCATGAAGAGGCTACAAATGTTAAGGTTAATTTAAGTTTTTCATCTGAGGAACTAAAAGAAATGTCTAATGGATTGAAGCAACTGAACAAGACGATTAGCGAGTTGGACATAAAAGGTGAAATCCAAATACAGTATGAATCCTCAAAATGGCATATAACCAATTAAAAACTAATACAATAATAAACTTGTATTAATCTTGCGCGTGTCAGCATAACCTCGCGGAAGCAATATCGCATGTAAAGATTTTAACCATTCTTGCATGGCACATGGATATTAGGTATTAGGAGGCGAGGCGATGGATAAACCAAAGATTTACCTTGATATGTGCTGTTTCAATCGCCCATACGATGACCAGACACAACAGCGTATACAGTTCGAGGCTGTAGCCAAGTTAATGGTGCAGTCGTTTATCGTAGACAGGCAGATTGATTTTGTTTGGTCTTATGTGTTGGATTTTGAAAATTCCAAGAATCCTTTTGCAGAGAAACGAAATACAATCCTTGCTTTCAGACCGTTCGCTGTAGATATAGTCCACCCTAGCCCTTCAATGAAGCAATAGCAAACAAGTTACAAAGCAAAGGTTTGAAGGCTTACGAGCCTGTGCTGCATACTCAAACTGTGATTATTTTCTGACCGTTGATAGTAAGGTGCAAAACAAGCCCATCAATGACGTAAAGATAACCGACCCAGTAATTTTCCTCAATCAATGGTTGAAAGAAAGGAGTTCGCCATGACCGATACATTACTGAAAACTAAAGCAATGGATGTTCTGGTAAAGACTTTTGGTGTTGTAGAGGCTGAAAGGTTCATTGCGCTTGTACTCAGGGAGCCATTCGACTACACTGAGTGGCGAAGGGATAACCTCGTGGGCGATATAACAGTAAGTGAACTTAATCGTCAAGCAACTGAATACTGGAACAACACAAAACAAGAAGTGTCTGTATAGCTCTATGTGTTATTGTCGGAGAGAGTAGGCATTCCCGACATAAAACGCATGTTTTGTACGGAGGTCTAATCAGAATATTAGTGATGTACTCAATTTTTCCGTACATCTGCTAATATCTGGATAATAGTGAAGTTCTTTTCATCTCCGGATTTTTATACTACCACTGTCTTTTGATGGTGGTAGTATTTTTTTTGCCATGTCTTTATTTATGTTTACGGCTACTATAACTGGCCCCACAAAAAGCCCATGTGTGTCTGGGCATAGGAGAGAGATGGGGGTACTTCCATAAATAATAAATAGCCGTTAATCCCGCTTTATTGTACCCCATGTCTTTTTGTTTTTGCGATATCTAATAAAGGCTTGGAGTCGTGTAAAAACCAACAGATAGCGGAAAAATATAAATTCAAGCAAGCACACAATAAAAGCTTTTAACAAGTCAGAAATAGAGAGTTTAAACTTTTGTTGATATATATGTTGCATGTAGATACACAGACTTAGTACAACACCATATAGCACATAAAGTATTAAAAACACAACCATAAACCTAACATTTAGAAGGTGTAAATGCGATGCAGCAATTATAGCTACAATACCGAATATCTCCACGATTGGCGACAAAAGTTCGTATAGCAGATAATACATGAAAGATAAAAAGCTTACCACGCCAAATCTAAGGTTCAAAAAAATCTGCCAGTGGGCACGCATACTTTGGAACATTCCTAAATGCCAACGCCTGCGTTGACCAATTAAATCTTTGAAGCGTGATGGTGCTTGTGTTAGGCATACAGCACTTGAAGCATAGCGCATACGGTAGTTAATGTTATTGTTTCTACAATAGACATGGGTCTTTAGAGCCAGTTCCATGTCTTCACCTAGGCTGCCTACGTCATAGCCACCGGCAGCAACTACCAAAGACTTCATAAATAGCCCAAAAGCACCGGAAATTATCAGGTTGCCGTTAAAGGTGTCAAAAAGAATACGGCTGCCTAAAAATGTACGGTCATATTCTACTGCCTGCATACTTACTAACAAGTTGTTAGGGAGCTTATAGCTTACTGCCATTCCATCTTCTATTTGCACACATTGAGATATAAGTATCATGCCCCCAACCGATACTGTTGTGTCGTCTTCCAGTATCGGTTGTACGATTTTCTCTAAAGAATCTTTTTGCAAAAATGAATCTGCATCCATGCAAATAAAGTAGGGGTTACGGCAAGCGTTAATACCCATGTTTAAGGCATCGCTCTTGCCGCCGTTTTGCTTGCGTATAAGAGTTAGGTCAATGTTGCCTATTTTTTGCTCGTATACTGAAATGTGAGGCTTGCATTCTAGTACACGATTAATCGGCCGGTCGAAAGGCCTCATGCAAAGTTCGTCTATGAGTAGCTGCGAGGTATTATCGCTAGAATAATCATCTACCACTACAATTTCATAATGTTGGTAGTCTAGTGCCAACAAGGATTTTACACTTTTAATAATAACTGCTGATTCATTATATGCCGGTACTATAATTGATATAGGTATTGATGTATGTTTAAGCTCATTTTTTAGCATCAGCATACGGTCTTGATTGCGCAGTTTGTAAGCCCCTACAGCTACTGCCAAAAAAGTAAATGTAGCGTAGATCAGCAAGTAGATTATGAAGAAGATACTAGCAAATGATACAATATGCTCCATAACGCCTATCATGCAATAACCTCGCTCTCAGTCACATATTTTTCATTTGCGTGGTCTAACTTATAATCAATCATTTGTAGCACATTGCTATCACGGCTTTGCGCGTTATTGTAAAAGCTATCTGAGTATGCTCCTAGCTCTACAAGAGATGACACAGCGTTGTATCGCACATACCAATTTTCACTTTCTAATGCAGCATTAAGCGCGTGTATGGTTGCAGACCCAGGATACACGCTCAAGCTTGAAGCGGCCTCCATAGCAAGTTCATAGCTTTCGGTTTGGTTAAGGTATTCAATTAATATGGGCTGAGCTGGTTTGAAGTTATATTTTTTATAGTAGCGAATAATCGCAAGGAGGATATCTGCACTAACTGATTGGCTTTGCAGCATAGATAAGAAAGCAGTTTTAAACCCGTCCGAAAACATTGTTATAAATGTAATTATCCCCAGCACAATATTATCATTCCACAATTTATGCTGTTCCCATAATTTTAGAGCCAATATCTCTTTGTCTCCTGCGAAACAATATAAATCCTCTGCTAATAGTTTGTGATGTATAAATGCCTGTTTATCACTATAAAACTGTAAAATACTTACTAATCCTTGCATGTCCCCAAGCTTACAAAGTGCCTTTAAAACATTTACTCTACAGTAAATATCAGAATTTGTTGTAAATGAAACCATCGTATCTGTAGTCTTTTTACATATCCCTTCTGAACTTTTTGCGACTAATGGGTGCTGGGAAACAAAGTGAGCAAAATATGCTCGCTCTTCGTTTTTCTTTTTTCTGTAAGCATGTGCTAGCGATAGAAATATTCTTCTTTTTACTAATATAGCCATATATTTTATATACAGATCCTTACCATGTTCAAGCTTTATGAAATTTAACGCGTTAGAAAAGGCTATTAGCTCTTCCACATGGGTTAATCTTTTTATTAAGTGTCTTCTATTTTTTGAGGAAATAGTGGCATTGGCGGCAAGCTGCTGGTTTATGGTCTTAATCAACTTGGCTGTATTTTTTTTCATAGCCTTGCTTCTGCTTTTTTTACGATAAATAACAAACGCATTGTATATCATGATAGAAATGCAGCCAAACATATACATAATAATAGACAAATGGATTCTCAGGTCGTTTATCAATTTATTGCCTCCATGCTTCTTGCATAATGAAATATGAAAGCTTTAATCTTTCATGAAATTGCAGATTACCTCTCCATGGTTTCAGTCGTACTGGCGACATTGCTACGTAGTCAGAATCAGTTCGGGCAATACCTATATATATATCGCTTATTGGTAATCCCTCGACACCAAATTTGTCATAATAGTCGTCATGTACTTGCGTAGTGGAGGGGTCAAAAAAGTTTAACATCATCCATGGCAGCCTTATTTCAACTAAGTTATCGCCATAACAAAAGTCCGCTAGAGAATTAAAATTATCATGCGCTGGGTCGTTTATCCCATGCGTAAGCAGCCCTGTTTCCCGGGAAAACAGTCTGCGCGTTGTAATTGTGAGCAATTCATGTTGGTTAAATATTAAATTGTTTTGTTGTGCTATCAAAATTGGTACAAACTCAGATTCCCACCTTGAAGGTACAAAGGCAAAAGGGTTTTCGCCCGTTATCTCTTCATGGAAGCGCATGAATGTTGCGTTGCTTCGCATGTTTACCATTAACCGGGTGTTAGTTTCACCATTTAATATAAGCAGAAAATTTGAAGGCCTAGCAAATTCAAGATGTTCGTAGATTGATGTGCCAGACTTTGGGGTTACCATAATTGGCAAGTACATCTTACTGCCTGGGCTTACGTTATTCCCCCGCACCAGCAAGTAAAGCCCTTCAACACTTTGTTTGGCATAGATGCTTATACTGTTATCTGTGTGAACAAGATGAGATTCATCCCATTCATCTGGGCTGCCATCTATCAAAACAGGGCGGCTATAGGCACCTGGGTCAAAGGACATAAGCCCATACCCCTGGGTTTGAGATTGCAAGTTGCGCCAGTATTGGTTGCGCCATGGGTCAGTGGCAAAGGCAGTGTTCCAGGTACGTCTTTCCCAGTTGTCTTGCCAGGTAGAAATTATATTGCCAGCCCAGCCTTTTGTTTCTAGCTGGGTACTTATCATGGCTAAACCCTCACCCTGTTGCCTTTCGTTGTAAGGCGTATCATCTATACGTGTCGGGACACGACTAGCGGATATTCCAAATCCTACCGCCACTACCGGCATTGTGTGATAGCGGGTCAATAAATCCAAATAACCATTAAAGTTGCAATTGATATCTAAATCATCCAATAATGGGGCAAGGATACTCTTTTGATTAGGAGTTAATAGGCTCAAAAAATCATCCGTAAAATGAAAAAGGCGATAAGCAGCAAATACACCTGCTTGCATATCTTCCGAAGGGATAATATTTTCATAATCAGTTTGCACGTATTTGCGCAATTGTGCTGCATAAATGATTTCATATTCAAGAAAATCGGTTAGGGGATTTGCGATAAAGCTGATTGGCCGCTGCGTTTTAAAGCGGCGGGTTTCGTAACTTGTTGCGCTATCCATCACTTGAGCTAGCATTGCTTCAAACCGGTTAGCGTCTTCGGAGGTGCTAAAAAAACTGCCTTGGAAGCTATCCGGCATATCAACATTGTTATTGATATAGGCTATTGCATCTGGATTCCACTCAGCGCCAACAACAAACCCAACAACCCAAGGGGAAATGTCGCGCATAAAGACTTGTATGCCATTTTCATTAAGCAAATCAATCCTATTGCCATGTATAATATCTATGACTTTTCTTAGCGATTGTGATAATTCTTCACTATCTGTATGGTAATGTGTATCCCCTACACCCTGGATAAGCATGAGACCGTTTTCACTGGTTTTATTATGCTGATACAGCGCGTCGTAAAAGCTGCTATGCATTATATTGGCTGCGTACACAACTGTAGCACCCATATCCTCGATTTGCTCAAACCAGCGTAAGTAATCCTTTTTTTTCGCACCTAGCTCCCAATATGACTGCCCAGGCACAAAGGAGATAATCTCAACACCACGCAGCAGTAGAGGTTCTTCACTGTCATCCTTATAGATACCATTATCATCTGCGCGGAAAACAACATGCACGGTTGCGTTAGGGCGGAAGTCTATAAAAAAACCCATATAAAAATATGCGTAAAAAGCAATGGCAGCCAGCATCATCAAGACAAAAACAGAAACCAGATATTTTAGCATATCACTCGCACCCCAATCCTAAGGCAAATGCCACAACGCATGTCTGGAGGGGTGACTATATTGCTGCAGCATATCTATATGCTTGTCCATCCATCGACCGCGTTCTACCATGAAGTCACGCTTCTGCTCCATAGCCTCTTCAAAGCTAGACGGATTAAGGTCCGCTTCTGTGAGTCCTTCAAGCCGCTCTTCCGGTCTTGGGAAACGGCGTGAGCTGGTGCTTAAATTTCTATAATCAAAACTGTATCCCCATATGTCAAAATTACGGTCGATGGCACTACCAAGCCATTCGACTACTTCGTCCATATAGTTTACAAGTCTTTCTTCTGACAAGATATTTTGCCTTAAATTATTCCAGCGGCGTACTACCTGTTCTGTGAAATATGGTGACATAAACAACCTATCAAACCAGCCACGTCCGTTAAGATAAAATTCGTCTACGGGCATTATTAAGAAAAAATTATCAAATATATTGTTAAAGTCCCATACTGGTCCTGCAATAAGTCTACCCCTTATGTCTTTATGGAAATAGGTAGAGCCTGCAAATAGGTCATTATTGCCTATGAAATCGTTAATGATAAAAAAGTCTACAAAGGAGTTGATGTCAATGTATCCTTCAATAGAGCGTGGGTCGTGTAGCATTTCTGATGAATACAAAAAACGCTCTAAAGAGTTTATGCTACCCATAACATAATTTCGCACTCTTTCACTATGGTTTAAATACGTAGGGTACAAAAGCTCAACTATACTCTCTCTTTCAAGCCTTAGTGTGTACCCGCTAAAGATTTCTATATTTCTGTAGGAATGCCGGTTCCATTCAATGCGAAAAAGGTAACTAGTCTCAGGCATACCTGACCTGTATCGGTTTAAACTTATGCGGTTAGGCTCTACCCTTAAAGTTTCAATAAGCACATAAAGCCCTTGATATTCCCCGTTTAATATCAGCTCAAAAAAACGCACATTAGGCACAAATGGCCCTCTTATTACATCTGCGGCGATATTCATCCACATATAGTTTCGCATTAGTGTTTTGTCTAAAAAGGGACCATGTAGTGCCCATTCGTGACCCGGTTCTATACCAAGCAGTGGCAACCGATTATTGTAACCGTTTTCATCAACAAGGCGTATGCGATAATTTGGTTTGTCAAAAAAACGAGACGAGTTACCACGTAGGCGCATAGCGGCCAATGATTCAAATGCGGGAGTATCGGTAAGATGGTTCCAGTCGTTAGTGTTATCTATTACAGTTATGTGGGCTAATATTTCCGTTTCACCCTCAGGGGTTGTGTGAAATGTGTTCCGCATTTCCCATGAGGTATTTTCCATGCCAAACCCAAGAGGGCGACCTGGAATATCCTGATTATTGGTATCAATTGATATTATTGGTAGATGTGTACACAAGAAAACATCCTGGCTGCAACGTGTGCATACATGTAGATCGACCTCACTGGGGCTTCTCATATGCTGATGATATCTTGTTGAGTGACCCGTCCTGCCAAAATATAGAAAAATCAAAATTGCAATTATTATCACAATAAAAGAACCGACATAATCAACAATGCTTTTTCGCATGAAATCACCCGCTTATTTCATCGTTTTGGGTAACGACGTTTACGTATGCCATACCTTCTTTTTCGTATAAGAGTTGTGTAATGCTTTTTCCTCCTTTATAAGCAAGGTTATATGTGTGCCTATCAAGTTCGTATATCAGCTCTAATGACTCAACTGTTGTATTTTTTACCCGCAAAAGTGCTTTCCTGTTAAAAAACGTAAACACAGTCCCTTCGATATCTTTCTCAAGGCTACGATTGCCTTTTATAATAAGCAAAATCCTATTTTCGTTGCGGACTTTGCCCATTATCAGCAGTACTACAAACACTGCAACACTACCAAAAACCGCAGTCCAGAAGTCGGCAACACCGCTACATAACCCAACAATAACCGACCAAAAAATATATGCCGTATCTCTGGAGTCCTTTATCGCAGTACGGAAACGCACAATGGACAATGCTCCGGCCATACCAAGGGACAAGGCTATGTTATTACCAATAACCGTCATGACAGTACAGGTCAAAATGGTTATTGTAACCAACGAGACATTAAACTTACCGCTGTAAGATGTACCCGTATGCGTATACCAATACGAGACGTAAATTACCATGCTTAATACAGACGCGATGGCTATACGGATAGCAATTTCCTGAAGCGTTAGATTACCACTTTGATTTACAAGATCTCTTAATGCACCAGTCATATTAGTCTCCATTCGACAAGCTGTTATACGCAAAAATAGTATGGTTGTATTCTGGTTATTTTATGTTTGACCTAATCCACACTACCAATAATAATTATCAAGAAGAGGCCGTCCTAAGCAGTATTTGCTGATAGCCCGTTCGCTTTCGTTGCTGGACTGGATTATGTCTTTAATATAACTAAGCAAAAAATTATTGTATTTGACCTCAAGCACGACCATATATGAATCAAATATCGGATTTTCTACCAAATTATTAGAAAAAATATCGAAGAAAGACTCCGACCCCCTAATATTGTGGTCAAAGGTTATACGCGTTTCGTTTTCTTTTGCAACATATACTTTACGGTTATATGTCACAACGGCCTTAGGCCGGTAGCAGCGCATACTCATAATGCCAAAGCACTCGTCTGCAAAATCTGATTTACACTCAAGCAATACCGAATAATTGCCATATATAAGATCAAGGGCTTTTTCCTTATCCAGCGGTAATGAGCGCTTTTTTTGCCACTGGCCCTGCTTCTGCTTTAGTTCCAACTTAGCTACGTCAGAACTTGGGCCATAGTTGCGTAGCCGTATCTTTTTACGTACCTCCACACCGTTTATTTTTTCCTCATAATCTGTATCATCTATATCATCAAAGTATAAGGAGCGAATCAGATATCCATCCCCACTACTATGTGTATCTTCCTCAAGTATGCGGGACAATTGACGGGATAGATAATAGTACCTATCAAAGCCTATAAGATATTTCTTCTCCTGCCTTAGAACTTCTTCCATATTGCTCTCAACTCCAAAATGCCCGACTGTTACTATTTTTATATAGAATATAGTCCCCAAAGCATTAGCATATTATTTTGAATGGTATTTGAAATATATGGGTTTGTATGGCTTGTGGCAGGAGTGCATAATCATCATAGTATTTAGCCATTTCTAGCAAGCCACGTATTATGTCACCGTCCAGAGCTCTGTTGTTAGGACAAGTATTTTTCTATAAAAAGACCCGAGTGATTTCTCAATCGAGCCGTTACGTTGTTGTGCTATAAATTTAAGATTAGAGTGTGTGAAGCGTTTTCGGGCGGTTCAGCAAGCTCTATTTTATTGGTCCAATCAACTGCTTCTGCCAAAGATTAAGACATATAGTGAAATCAATGAGAAACGGTCTCGCCCGAGCGGCACCCTGAAACGCCGAAATAAGGCGTTTTAGGGCGATTTTGCCGCGACAGGCGAGACCGATTTCGAATTATTTCACTATAGTGGATATTCGGGAGCCATTACAGTTGCGTTGTTAGCAAAAAAGACTGATGATGAACCCATAAAGTTCGCGTCAGTCTTTTTTGTGAAGGAAAGTACTAAACGAGCTTACTTATTCCTATGTTTCTTCTTAGCAATAAACATAAATAATATTGCGCCTGCTATACACACAATCGAAAACCCTGCTGCCATGGTAAAAGTCGAAACACCATCACCGCCTGTCAGAGGAAGCTCAAGCTGAGGTCTGTTGCCTACAAACCAGTAATTTGTAACTGTGGGGACTTGTATAAAGCCAGGTGTAAATGAGTCGCCAATTGTTACTACTTGGGTCACTAATCCAGTCGACGCAACGTGCACTACATTAATCCGCCACTGTCCCCACGGCGGTGCATATCCTGGCGGGGATACAGACTCTACAATATGATACACATACCTTGGGTCTATATCATATCTAATATATTGGCCTGCACCTGTTAACCCTGTGCTTGTTGTACGGTTTAGATGCTGAGTAATTTCCTCCCAGCGCGTGGGGTCGGCTAGAGTACCGTCTGCATTAAATATGACTTGCTCACCTACACCAAGGCTTGTGCCAATAAAACGGAACATCCTAAACTGCGCGCCTGCCAGCAAAAACTCCCATGGGTGGTTTGGATGGCCTTCGTTTGCGTAAAGCCCCCAATCAGTTTTATGGAAACGGAAGACTACATCGCGCATATTTGCCAAACGCCAAACATCGTCGCTAAATCTAAGTTCTGGGATACGATAAATAAGAGCGGCATCTGGATGGATGCGAGTTATACTGGTTACACTTGATGTACCGGTTGTAATCTCCCAGTAATGTCCATCTGGTGGGAGACTAAACGGAGCTGGTACGGATATTTCTCGTAAACGATATACGGAATCATGTGTAAGCATAAGCCCTACAGCCCCAGTAACAGGGGCACTTGCCAACTCATAAACACTGGCGGGGAAAACCGCACCTGGATTGATTTCAACTTGTTGCCATGTAATCACGCCACTGGTATCAACTTGCCGCCATAGGCTAAACACTGCGCCAGCTAGCGGTTCCAGATTTATTCCATCGAAATAAAATCCATCATTTGTTTTAATAAATTCAAAAGGAATCAAGTTTCTTACCCAACGTGCCACAACCAGTATATTCGGCTCGTTTATCTCACATTGCCCTGTAAAGGGAACCCAGATATAGTCATCCTCTATAGTGCACCATATCTCCCGCTCCCAGCCCACGAATGTATAATATTGTCTTACAGGGTCTGGGGGCATACCCTGCCCTACTGGGCGGTTGTCCATAATAGATAGCTCTGGTACGGCGGTGCGTGTTACATCTGCCGGATTGCCTTCTATATTACCGCCATCCAAATCAAAGATAACATTTGTTTGCCACTGTGCATACAGGTTCATGTTATGGGGTACAATCCGGTTGTAATATGTGTATATATATCCTGTGTCGTTAAGCAAACCCCATCTGTGGGTGTTCCAATGTACAAACTCCCAAGGGCCTCGGACGTGAGGACGCTGAGGATCTAAATGGGCCATTGGTTGGGGGCCTATTAACAGCGGATTAGAACCATCTCGCCCTATTTCGGTAAGGGCTCGCACAGTTACTGGCGATGTTAGCCCACGCGCCGGTTGGCCTTGAGTTTCGACAACCGTGCCCCCTGTCGCGTTGAATATAACAGTCGCATTCCATATCGCATAGACTTGTATCGGTCTTACAACTTGGAATGTGTTTGTTACCCAAACGCCAAAACCGTCACGCTGTGTATTCCAGCCTATAAACTCATGCTCTGACCATACCGGTGCCGGGACAGGTATACCTGTTGGAAAAGTACCTCCAGGACCAGCAATGGGGCTGACACCGGCAGATAGCGGCTGGCCAAGAGGCGAAACCGACCTATATTGATGATGGGGAAGTATTACCGATGGCGGGGCGGCACCATGATTAAAAACTACATAGTCAGACCATATAGCATAAAGAATAAGGGGATTACCTATACCGCCTACCCCGGGATATGATGGGTTTGCCGCGTTACGGCTTACTATGGTCTCGGGTGTAAACCAAGTTCCTGACCCATCAGCTGCGGTATTCCATCCAAGAAGTGCATGTGGAACAACGGAAAGTTCAGGCCAAGTTGCCAGTGTCGGAAATACCGGCGCAGGCCTCCCCGGACTATGCGGATGGGTCATATGGCTATTAAATGAATGTCCTATTGCAACACTAGCCCAACGCTCCATAGAGAAGCCGGGAGGATTAGCAATAAATACAACTTGAGCCCTCCACTGTGCGTAAACCCTAAGATAACCACCACCCGGATCCCAAACAGGCGTATTTCCTGTAAAGATGGCATCAGTACCGCCGCTACCGTCATATGTCGTATTCCAATGGGAAGAATAGCGAGAGCCCCAGTCGCGATCATGTACTTCATGGTGAGGCCTGGTGACAACCCACCAATGAAGCCGCCATGTAGCAAAATATCCATACCATGGAGTGCGTACAGGTGTTCCTCCCGGAGGCGTTGACGGAAGCACTATACCAATGTCACCACTGTGCCACAGAGGGATAAACTCATCCAATGTACGCCCAATAGGCACCCTGCGCTCAAGAGCCACGGCGTTAGCGCAGACTGTTTGGGGATAGTCATTAGCAACGCCGTATTGCAGGTCAAATACTACACGAACATAGGGTAAAAATACTGCGTACAACGTATCCGGGGTAGTTGATAATATATGGCGAGTAAAGCGTTCACCAGTGCCATCGGGGTTGGGGAACCAACCGTAAAACATGTGACCGGCTCTTTCAGGCAAGTATGGTCTGTAAATTTGCCCTACAACGCGGGTGATATTGTGGTTTAGATTGCCAACCATCACTCCTGGGCTATTGTGTACCGGCCAGTTACCCCCATTTTGGGCAACATTAAAGGCTATGTTAACTGGAGTCCCCCCTCCGGGGATAAGCCAGCGGGCATATACAGTTCTGTTTCCGGTAAGTGGTGTGGCATTTGTAATCTGATACACACCCGCCGGTTCCGAGCCTATTGGGATATAAGCTTCTACCGGGTGACTCCACCAACCTGCAAATATATGGATAGTTGTAGGCCCCTCCATTGGGTCATCGGGTAAACCTTGCACAAAGTGCCCATTTCTATAAACCCTGGAATTGCCTACCGTTCTTTCCGCGGCAGGTGTGGTAACAGGCATATCGCGGAAGTTCCAATCCCAACGATCATATGGTGACCAAAAATGCCAATTGCCGCCAACTTGCCCAACAACACGCCCGCCATTAGGATGGAAGTGCATTCTAAATACCCAGTTGGCATAAACGGTAATATCATTATCAACAATGGCGTAATGTGCCAGGTTATAAGGATGCCATACAGCAGCGGTCTGATAAGTATTTGCAGCACCGGGTCCTGACCAGTAAGTATTACCTGCTGTAGCCCACCCTCCTGGCTGTGTCCACCAGTTTGCCAATGTCATATTACTTTGACCCGGCCCTGGTAGTATTTGCGGTGCAGAACGAGGCCATGCGGTACTGGTATTGGGACGCTGTGTAAGTAGTGATGGGGGGACACCGGATGATTGGAAAACGGTCATACCTACAAAAGACTGACGCGTTAAGGATTGTGCCGCGCCACCGGTGAGATTACTACCCAATACTCCGCCTTGGGGGTCAAATGTTACCGTAGGTATTGGGTTTAACGTCCATCGTGCCCACAGCTCTGTAACATTGGTAATAACAGTAGTGCCGGTAAATGGGGTTGCGGGAGTACCAAGTCCACCAGAGCCGGATCCTGGCTCTATAATATCCCAGCCGGTAAAGGTATGACCTGGTTTGGTTGGTGGATTAGGCCAAGCTATATTAACCCAGTCGAACTGGGCGTTTGCTGTTTGAAATGAAAATCCGCCAATAGGGACAAGTCGTGGCCCATGGAATGTAGGATTACCTGGGTACGTAGGATGAAGAGGATGAGTATTAGGTGGCATGTTTAGTGTTGGATTACCGTCGCTAAATGTTACCAAGTAACCCCACTGGGCATACACGGTTGTGTCTTGGGTAATTGGGGTATCATGATCAAATACTTGCCCCATACCATCCTGTTGAAAATTCCAGGACATAAACTGAACATTCCCTAGAGGCCCTCCGCCTGGGAGAATGGGCATACCACCAGCCCCGACAGTGAATGAGCCTTCTTGTACCTCACGAGCCTGCGAACCATCTGGCATAGGATTAGCACCATTAGAGTTAAAATGAACAAAAATGCCTGAGCTAAATGGTACTAGGCCATATCCGATTACCCCTCCTGAGGGTGTTATTGTTATAATGATGTAGTCCTTGTTTTCATCGTAATGTTCTTCAGATACAGCTTCGTCACCATAATATGCTTCGTATTCACCATATGCTTCTGCTACATGGTAATGTGTTTCAAATGTGCCATAGGAATGGTACATTTGAGTGTATGGTTCCTGGTTTGTGGCATACTCATATGTTTCAGTATTGTATCCATACCAATGCATATAATCGTACTCTCGGTCTGTGCCAATTAGATACTCCCAGCCATCTGGTATAGCAATACTAATATCTTCCTCGTTAACCCTAGACCGTAGTATGATATTAATGGCACCCGCTTCATGCCAAATATCATAGTCTACATCATATGGCGTTAGTGATACATTACCGTACCCATCAATTTCTACATAAATATTCTTTACATAGTATGGCTCATAATCTTCATATTCGTAAAAGCCTGTTAATGCAAATGTAATGGCAGTCGCCACCAGTATAATAACTGAAAAAAGTATTAATATGCGTTTGTAGTGCACACGAAGTTCCCCACTGTGATTGCTTTTTATGTACCTCATAGAACACACCCCTATCTTGATATTTTTTGAGAAATCGCAATGTTCATTTCCATTCTCATCTGTAACATAAATGCAATATAAAATGCATCGAGGTGCGTTTCAATGGCTTTGTACCCAACGCCGCAAATCCGTACTTAAATGCATACTAAAATCATCAAGATATATATGAGATGGCTAGTTTGGTATATGTTGGCTGATAATAAAAAAGGACTGTCCTTTTTCAGGACAGACCCAGTGGTTTATGCATTACAAAATCACTTAATTGACTTAATGTAAGGTAAGCATTATAGTCATTACCGCTATGTATAAAGGGGCGATTGGAATGACCTTCACAGTATTTGATGTTCTTGCTTGGACGATTGTGTATCTTAATTTTTTCGTCGTAGCAAGGATAATAATCAATCAAAAATCATTCCTCATAAAAGAAGGCATTTTTATTATTGCCTCTAGTATTCTTATTGCAATTTTGGCCGTTGTTGGCATTGCTATTTTCGATGTTGGTGGCGCGCTTAGTGGTATCGCGTCGCTCTTGCTGGGTATGCTCTACATCTACAAAATAAAAGCTTATTCCATTACAAAATCTATTATATTGGTGTTTGTTTCTGTATTTATTCTTACTATGAGCGATGTCTTTGCTATGCTTACCGTAAGCTTTTTCTTCCCATATTTTTTGCCATCGGTTCCAAATTTCCCGTCACCTATAGGGCTTTCTTTTTATGACTTTGCGCGATACATGCCATATGTATTGTTTTTGATTATTATTTCTGCTTTGACTGCATTCTTGTTTACACTATTGACGAAAAAACAACGCCGGCTAATCAACCAAAGCGACACGGCTCAAGCGGTGCTGGCTGGTATATCGCTAATAATTATTGCCGTTATGATAATCGTGACCGGAATATGGCGCAATCTTGGCTCAACAATCGAGTTTATTACATGGACTATTGTGCCTGTTTCTGGTATAGCTGTTGCTACACTTGCGGGTGTAATCCTCTATGCGCGAGCATTACACGAGCAAATGGTTCGGCGAAAAAAAGAGTCAGAACAAGAAATTCTACAGCAATACACAACTCAAATAGAACAGCAACAAGGAATTGTATCCAAAATGCAGCATGATATAGGCAATATACTCTCATCTATGGAAGGATATCTACAAGAAGACGATCTTGCCGGCGCAAAGGAATATTTCTATGCAAAAATTAAAATGGCAACAGCGGATATTACCGACAATAATTTGACCCTAGCCCGCCTTGCTAATATTAAGGTGCCAGAAATCAAAGCTACATTAGCCGCGAAGCTGGCAGTGGCACAAAGTGCCGGGATTGATACCAACTTTGAAGCCAATGACATAATCGAATATATCCCAGTGAACTCTGTCGCACTTGTTCGTATGCTTGGGATTATTATGGATAATGCAATCGAAGAACTTGTTGAATTAGGCAGAGGCCAGCTTATGGTCGCCTGTTATATAGTTGGGGGCGGAGTTACCTTTGTGGTACAAAATACCTGCCGCCCGGATATTCAAAAACTACATGAACTGGAACAGGTTGGGTTCTCAACAAAAGGCGAGAGGCGAGGCTTAGGGCTAAGTAATCTGGCCGAAATTGCTGATACCTATCCAGACAATATAACATTGTGTACAAGCATCGAAGGCGAGAGCTTTACGCAAAAGCTACGGATAGGAGGCGTTGGATAATGCTACACATACTAATCTGCGAGGACGACATCAGGCAACGGATATACATGGAGTCTGTAGTAAAGGAACATATTACTACAAAAGATGACGAGATGAAATTAGCCTTGTCATCCAGCAGTCCGGCTCAAATACTTGCATACACAAAAGCGCATCCTGACAAGGGAGGGCTTTATTTCCTTGATATTGACTTGCAACATGATGAGATGAACGGCATAGAACTAGGTGCAGAAATTAGGGGAATCGACCCCCTTGCTAAAATCGTATTCGTTACAACCCACTCGGAGCTTGCACACTTGACCTTTAAACATAAAATCAGTGCCTTGGATTATATCGTCAAGGATAGGCCAGAAGAGATTGAGATGAGGATACATGAATGCATCAAAGAGGCGCATAGACGCTATCTGCAAGAAAAGCATGAACAGATGAAGTACTTTAAGGTAGATGCCAATGGTGAAGTATGGAGTATTCCCTACGATGATATTTTGTTCTTTGAAACCCATGTCAATATACGCCATAGAGTAATTATACACACGGAAAATGGCAAAATAGATTTCCGTGGGTTTCTTGGTGAGATTGAAAAACTTGTACCGGAATTTTTCCGTTCCCATAAATCATATCTTTTGAACATCGACAAAATCAGCTATATCGACAAACTAACAAAAGAGGCCGTGATGCCGAACGGGAAGCGTGCCCTTGTTGCGCAGAAGAAGATAGCTGGGTTGGTTGAGATTATTGGGAAGAGGTAAATAAAAGAAAACTGCGGAGGCAAAAATGAAAACCAGACTCGAGCAAGTATTGGAGCGGTGCCTTAACGGGCGCGAGATTGCCATATGGGGTAATCCGACTCGGTCACTTATGCGGGCGTTGAAACCATATCCATTTCATATTGCCACTGAAGTAGGCCCTTCCACCCACTATGTAGTTGCAGTAACGGAAAGTGATTATGATGATTTCCTTGCGGACGAGCAAAGCAAGGGATTTAAACATGCGTATGACTATATTGTATTTGAAGATGAGGGCGGCGGAGCACCGTTTGAATGGGAATGTTATGGCGCAAAAATCGGAAGGATAACATATTTTGGTGATGAAATTGTTGGGGCTTGCAGTAATGGCTATATCGAAAGTATCGGACACTTTACATCTATCAACGGTACCGCCAAAATTCATGTAAACCACCAGTTAAACATGACCTTCATAAGCGATGATATTGTGGATTTCTTCAATGAAGAAAACAATGTACTATTCAAAAGCAAACTCAAGGCTGACCCAGCCCACCCATATGCCTACAGTAAGCCCAAAATCACCATCGGCAGCGATGTGTATATCGGCGCACATGCCTTTATCAATGCCTCAAAAGTGACCTCCATCGGCCACGGTGCAATTATCGGCGCAGGAGCTGTAGTGTTGGAAGATGTGCCACCATACGCAGTAGTCGTAGGTGTCCCTGCAAAAATTAAACGCTATCGCTTCTCGCAGGAAATGATAGAAACCTTGCTTCGGATTATGTGGTGGGAATGGAGTATTGATGAAATCAACGAAAATGCCGCTACGCTTATGTCACCTGAGATATTTTATGAGAAGTTTAGAAGGGGCTAAATGCACATATCTATAACGGTAAAAGAGCTGATGAGCTAGAATCAACGCCTGGTTGAGGGATATAAACAACACCTCCATTGTACGCGTATTGGCATCATGCTTTAATAAGCGCAAAAATGGAGGTGTTTTATGTTGATAGCAAAGAATATACGACAGTTACGGCTTGATAGTGGGTTAACCCAGGAAGAACTCGCCGCACAGCTAGGTGTCACCGGCCAGGCGGTGAGTAAATGGGAGCGAGAGGAATGCTATCCGGATATCACTTTACTACCCGGTCTGGCCAATTGCTTTGACATTACTGTGGATGAACTGCTGGGGATGGCGGAAATCAAAGGGAAAATGTGGGGTGTTTATGCTCAGACCAATGCCTTGCAGGTGGAAAGTAAGTACTATGATGCCGTTGCGGTTTATGACGAAGCACTTAAAATATTTCCTGGGGATTCTGGGTTAACTGTGGCGCGCGCCCAGTCTCTGGCTATGGCTGGGGAAGAAATCCACAATGCAATCAAGCTGTGCGAACGCCGCTTGGAGGACAATATAAGCGACCATACCCGTAGCAGCGTGGTAGCAGTGTTATGTATTTTGTATAATAGCGCAGGGATGCCAGAAAAGGCCGAAACCCTTGCTAGGCGTCGGCCTCATGCACGGGATAGTAGGGAATTTCTTTTACCGAATTTTCTTGCACCTGAAGAGCGAGAGGCGTATCTCAAAGAGCACTTGCCCGGTATTTTGACAGCAATATGCGAGCTTATCGATGGTGCTAATGGAACAGACGAAGAAAAATTACGCCAAACTATTCTTGGAAAATACAGCAATCATATCTCACCGGCGAATGCAGCTGTGAAAATTACTGAGTTTTTAATGTGACGTACAGATGTCACATTTATATGGCATAATATAGCGAATTAAATGAGAAACAGTCCAGACCGAGCCGAAAATCGTGAACGATTCTACACGTTTTCGGCGACAGGCTGGACTGATTTCGAATTAATTCGCTATAATATCGGTATGAGAAATGCAAGCAAATAGGCTTTCGGCTATATTTAACATAATTTTGAAGAATTTTTTCAAAGCAACATCGGGTTTTGAAAAAAGACGGCAACGATATTCCTGCTTTCTATAAAGGAGGAAAAAGGTGAATCAACTTGATTTAGCCGATATTTGTAAGCACTTAAAAGCAGCGGTAATCCCCCACACACCGGAAGATTTTATTCTCGCAGAAGCATTTAAGCTAGGTTTGCTTGACGATGAGCTAAGGGCTGGAATAGCGGCGTTCCGGTCTTTTTTGTATGAGCTTTACGATGCTTTAGCCAGTGGCAAAGATAGATTTGATGTGAAGACAGGAATAAAAAACGGAACACTTCCTGCTCGTTTTCCGATAATTGAAGACTTGGGCGCAATTTTGTTTCAAATGGGTATTCATGGCAAACTCGAAACAGAGCCGAGAAACGAATTGATTATTCATGGCGAAGATATGCTTCATGTATCCAAAATGCAAAAGTATAAGCATATAAATAAAATGTCGAAAATGCGTAAAATTGAACTGTTCGACTTCTTGTCCAGCTTGGGGTTTTATTTCGAAGATGTCGATTTTTCAGATGATATTGATTTCTCAACAATAGGTACATTTTATGCTCAATATGAAAACGACGAGTCATTGCTCACAGGCTTGAAACTAATGGCTTTAGCACAAGCCAATGTAAGGGCTAAATATGACCGATATTCCACTATACTCATGCGTGGGGATTTTTATCCTCTTGCAAATGCAAAACCAAAGCCGCCGATTGTGAATATCACTGAATATGTCAATACACAACCGCCTGATATAAAGGAATGGGTTATTGGTTTAGATGAACTATTAGCCCAAAGTTGCAAAGTTGTTGGCGAGGTTAGGTATTTTTTATGCGACGGCATTTTTACTTACTCCTCGCGGAAAACAAAAAAAGTTGTATGCAAAATCGACCTAAGAGCAAAGAATAGCTCTGTAATCCCTAATGCAAACCATTTAGAAGATTCAAAAGATATATTAAATCAGCTTACCGAGTTTATGCTTGATACCATGAGAAGCAAAAATCGAAATTGCAAAGCTTGCTCGGAACTCAACAACCCTAATTTCGTCAACTGTCCATACGGAGGGGGAGAACCCTACAAGTTTTCGTATAAAGGTGAGGATTTTGAACTCTGCCGGCATAATGGTTTTGAATTTTTACTAAATAACGAGATGAAGCGTAATGTGCTCAGAAATTGGATTGAGTTAGAGCTTGCTTGGGGCAATTAAGTTATATAATAAAACCCCACAACTATATCAGTTGCAGGGTTTCGTCATAGGCACCAGCCAGATTCGAACTGGCGAATAAAGGTTTTGCAAACCTCTGCCTTACCACTTGGCCATGGCGCCATATTACATACTATGAAAAAACTAGCCGTGGGTTGCCACACGATTTTAGTATTTCCATCTGGCAGGAATTATAGGCATTTACTGCTGGGATGTCAATTCTCCTTTGCCTAAAACTGTCGGGAACCTGTATAATACAAGCTATAGTGAAATCAATGAGAAACGGTCTCGCCCGAGCGGCACCCTGAAACGCCGAAATAAGGCGTTTTAGGGCGATTTTGTCGCGACAGGCGAGACCGATTTCGAATTATTTCACTATAAGCCTGACTCGAGAGGGATTTCTATGCTTAGCACAGTGCGCAAAACCATCCATAAATATAATATGCTCACGTCTGGTGATAGGGTTGTGGTTGGGCTATCTGGCGGGGCGGATTCTGTTTCTTTGCTTTCGGTATTGATGGCTTTGCGGAATGAGCTTCAGCTAACGATTTATGCCGTTCATATTAATCATAATCTCCGGGGAGAAGCTGCTCGGCAGGATGAAGGGCTTGCCCGGGCTTTATGTGAGGACTTGGGTGTGTCTTTTTTTGTTTATCAGGCTGACGTGCGGAGCTTTGCTGACGTGCATAGACTTGGAATCGAAGAGGCGGGGCGCAAGCTACGCTACCAATATTTGCATCAAGCCATGGTGGAGCTTGGTGCGCAAAAAATCGTCGTAGGGCATAACTCCGATGACAACGCGGAAACTGTGCTGCTGAATCTTTTCCGAGGAACAGGGCTCAAGGGCCTATGTGGTATCCCTCCTGTTAACGGGGTGGTAATTCGGCCGCTGCTGGAGGTGAGCCGCCATGAAATTGAAGCCTATGTAGATAAAAATAGCTTGCCATTCACCATAGATGATACCAATTTATCCATAGACTACAAACGCAACGCGATACGAAACGTCATCATGCCTGAGATACACAAACATTTCGGAAACCAGACTGCAGGGCTCATAGCTCGGAACGCACTGTTCATGCGGGATGACGAGGATGCCTTGGTGCTTTTTTCGCAAAAAAAAGTCCGTATGGTGCCATACGGATTTTCTCCGAAAATAATTCTTAATGTAGATTCATTGTTGTCACATCATGTTGCTATAGCTCGCCGTCTGCTTCGTGATGCAATTTCCGAGTTGCGAGGGGAGATAGGACTTGAGGATATAACCTCAGCTCATATAGAGTCAATAATTGATATCGCCCAGGGACGCACTGGCCGGGAAATATCACTGCCTGGGTTTAAGGCCCGGCGTGAATATGAAAATTTGGTTTTGCATAAAGATAGGCAAACGCAGAGATTTTGTCATATTCTATCCCCGGATATTCCCGTTAATATTCCCGGAATGACTATCAAATTATCCATAACACCGCCATATTACCCCTTATATAGCAAATACTGTACGCATTCCCTCAATTATGATAAGGTAAACATGCCCTTAGAAATTCGTACCCGCCGTCCTGGGGATAAAATTACCCTCCCAGGTGGGACAAAAAAATTACAAGACTATTTTACTGATACAAAAACACCTCGTGCATTGCGAGATTCTACCCCGCTTTTAGCTCATGGCAGCGATATTTTATGGATTATGGATAAACACAACCGCATAAACGTGGCTTACCAGGCGATAGATGGGCAACAAGCCTGCTGGGTTACCGTGTACTAAGGAGTGCGTGGGGCGGGGTACAGCCCGCCCCACTTGAAATAATTTCATGCATGACTGGTGAAGATTAAGCCCCGCTTGGGGTGATAAAGGGGAAAACATATGACAAAAAAAGAGCGAATTGAGCCGCTTCTAACGGCGGAGAAAATTGATGCCCGGGTATCTGAGTTGGCTGACCAAATCAACAAAGACTATGTGGGAAAATCCATTATTCTTATGGGCACTCTCAAGGGGGCTTATATCTTTATGGCGGATCTTAGCCGCAAAATTACTGCTCCTACGGAAATCGACTGCCTCAAGGTCTCCAGCTATGGGGATTCCACTTCACCTATTTCTCAGGTAGCATTTGATCAAAAGCCATCCATTGAGCTGGAAGGGAAGCATGTTCTCCTAGTTGAGGATATAGTGGACACAGGTCATACCTTGGCCTATCTGAGGCGATACTTAGAAAGTAGAAAGCCCGCGAGTCTTAAAGTCTGCGCCCTATTGGATAAGCCCAGCCGCCGTGAAGCGGTTCTGCCGGAAAGCGAGTATATCGGATTTCAAATCCCGGATGCATTCGTAGTAGGATACGGCTTAGATTTTAATCAGCGTTATCGCAATTTACCATTTATTGGGGAATTAATATTTGAAGATATATAGAACGGGATAACCCGACATACAAGGAGATAAAACGGTGGCAAAAAACAGACACGCAAAGAACATCAGCATATTCTTCCTATTGGTGGCCATATTGCTGATGTTTAGTATGCTAAGAAATATGACAAACGACCAAGAGGAACTTGAGCCCTTCACCTACGCTAATCTATTGCAAGCCCTGGAAGACGGGGAAGTAGAAAGCGTAACTCTTACCCCCTCTATGGAGGTCAACAATGTTGGCGAAGCAGAGGTAAAGCTTAGTGGCGTACGGGAACCCCATGAGGTAGATATCCCCAATATTTCAGGCTTTGAGGAGTTTCTGCGCCAGGTATGGGAAGACCAGCCTGAGCTTGGCATTTACTTTAACCCCCCCAGGCGACCCAGTGTTTGGGTAACTGTCCTGCCTTTTGTGTTGGTGTTTGGTGGTTCTCTAATCGTGCTGATGCTTGTGCTTAGGCATATGCAAGGTGGGGGCATGGGGGGTAGAGGCCCCAGTTTTGGCCGCAGTCGTGCAAGAGTCAGCTTCCTTGACAAACGCAAGGTCACTTTTAGCCAAATTGCAGGCCTAGATGAAGAAAAAGAAGAAATGGCGGAAATCGTAAGCTTCCTAAAGGCTCCCCAAAAATACAATGATATCGGGGCGAGAATCCCAAAAGGCGTACTCCTTGTAGGCCCACCGGGGACAGGTAAGACCTTCCTTGCCCGTGCTGTAGCCGGTGAGGCCAATGTACCCTTTTATAGTATTTCCGGTTCGGATTTTGTGGAATTGTATGTAGGTGTGGGTGCATCTCGTGTGCGGGACCTTTTCGAACAAGCTAAGCGTACTGCTCCCAGTCTTATTATCATAGATGAGGTAGACGCCGTAGGTCGCCGCAGAGGTGCCGGTCTTGGAGGCGGCCATGATGAACGTGAGCAAACCCTAAACCAACTCCTTGTTGAAATGGACGGCTTTGCCGTAAACGAAGGAGTCATAGTAATAGCCGCAACCAACCGTCCAGATATTTTGGACCCTGCCCTACTAAGGCCTGGCCGTTTCGACAGGCGAATAGTGGTCAACCCGCCGGACGTTAAGGGCCGGGAAGGGGTACTGGAGGTTCATGCAGAAGGCAAGGCGTTAGACCTAGATGTAGATTTGAAGGTAGTAGCCCAAACCACTGCAGGCTTTACCCCGGCAGACCTTGAAAACCTGATGAACGAAGCCGCGCTCCTAGCAGCCCGTGACGATAAAACCAGCATAGATATGGAATCCCTGCGTAAGGCCTTTATAAAGGTGGTTGCAGGCACAGAAAAGAAAAGTCGAGTTATCACGGAAAAGGACCGTCGCATGACTGCATATCATGAAGCAGGCCATGCCATCTGCCACGAAATACTCTCGGACTTAGATTCAACCTATATGGTTTCCATTATCCCCACAGGCCGAGCCGGGGGTTATGTAATGTCTCTGCCTAGCGAAGACAAGGCATACCATAGTAAGCGGTTTATGGAACAGAGCATAGTAGCCCTACTTGGTGGCCGCGCTGCCGAGGAGCTGGTATTAGGTGATATAACCAGCGGTGCCGCCAATGATATAGAGCGGGCAACAGGCCTTGCACGTAATATGGTAGTCAAATTCGGGATGAGCGAAACCCTTGGGCCAATTCAATTCGGCAATGACAACGAGGAAGTATTCATAGGCCGAGATTTACACCATACCCGAAATTACAGCGAAGAAGTAGCATCGCAAATCGACAACGAAATCCGCCGCATCGTGACCCATAACTACAACGAGGCAAAGATGATTATCTCAACCCATATAGACGTACTCCACAAAATCGTTGAACTACTAATGGAAAAAGAGCGAGTCTCCGGGGAAGAGGTACGGAAGCTGTTCCCGGCAGGTGCCCTTATAGCTAAAGATACAAAGGGCCTGATGGGTGAAAGTGGTGTTGTCAGAGGGACTATTCTCTAAAAAACTGCGGAGCCGCCAAAGTGCGACATTCTTTGGCGGCTCGCGTGTAGGGATGATATTATTTACATATATTGTGCAAGTTTAGCCGCATCTATCGCTTTTCAAGTCATTAAGAATTAAATCAACAATGTCCCCTTTTTTCATATCCTCCTTAAGAAGCTTTTCAGGGATATTCGGCAAATAATCTTTTTCCCGCCACCACATACGCATTTCTGCTTCGCCATAGTCATTGGCTGTTGGTTTTTGCAAATGCCGGTTTATTGTTTCTTCAAATGTCAAATCAAAATAATACGCGTGGATATTTTTAACATATGTTCGCTGGATGAAGCTAAAAAGATTTTCGTAAATATCAGAATATAATATGCCCTCAAGAATTGAAATTTTGCACTTTTCAAAGGCAAATGCAATCATTGATTGTAATAAGTCTACCGCTTTATTATTTGGGCGGTCTTTAACATACATAATCTCACGGCGTATAACATCTTGGGAAATTAACATAGTCCCATAACCTAATCTTTTTTGCAGTTCCTTAGCTATGGTAGATTTTCCACTTCCCGAGTTGCCTCTTATAATGATTATTGTTGGGGTCATTTGCTCATTCATAGCTCAAAAGGACAGCCCCATAGGTATTCTGCTTTCACAGGGTACGCTTACTTGGCATTTTCCGCATCCAAACCGAGGCCTATGTTGTTCCCGCACTATGTCCAAGAAATTGCTACATAGCATGGACTTCTTTCCTTCCTCAATTGATATAGCGTAAGCAGGGCAACGCTCAATGCATAAACCACACATAGTACAATATTCATATATGTCGCTGTAATCTCTGCTATTTTTTGGTAAATCAAGCTCTGTCAAAACGCTACCAAGTCTTCCTGCCATCCCTTTTTTTGTAATAATCCCTTTAGATAAGCCAAAAGTTCCTAATCCACATGCATAAGCTATGTGCCGTTCAGACCAGTTTGACGTATATTCAACATTCTCTTCAGCATTACCCATTTTGAATCGCCTGTCATTTGAAGGCGCGAGGGATTTGAATCCAGCTTCTGTTAGGATTTTTTCGAGATACTCCAATAGTTGTTTTAATAGATTTTGCCCTTCGTATCTTCCATGTAGCCATTCATCGGCGGGCCAGCGACAGTCTATTGAATTAGCAGCTTTGATTGCACCGGTATAGGGCAGGAAAAACGATATGACTGTGTTGGCATTTGGCAACCATTCGGCAGGGCATAAAAAGTGGCTGCCTATTATCTCATGGGATTTATATTTAATATAAAGTTCATCATCCGCTGAACCAAATGCAAATATAGGAGCCTCATATATTTGCATACCTTTATATCTTGGATGTATGGCGTTTTCTTCGGTAATGTAATTATTTGGCGAGTCATTTATATACCTTTCTGCCAATGTAATAATGTCATCTTTATTCATCGTAAAACCTCCTGCTATCTAAATTACTTGCGTTTGATGCAAAGGTTACGGCCCCTGAGGTGCAAAAAACCTCGCAAAATAGGACTGGCCTTTTCTCTCTCTAAAGGAAGATAGGTCTTTACCCAAATTGTTGATATCGCCCTTTGCCCAAAAAGCGAAGGGCGTTATTTTTATGGCGAAATGCTCCTGACTTATAGTCATCTTTACTGATATTGCCTCAGGGCAGGTTTTTATTTCCTCACAGTAATGTAAGATACTTTCGTTTATTTGAGAATAGGCCACGGTCATATGCAGGCAGTTATCGTTCTTATCATAGATTGGCAGCTTATACTCCTGGGTAACCCGGTCAAATTGCCCTTTCTCTATCCGAGCAGGCTTGATTATTGCATAGGCTCCGGCAAACTCCCCATCTTCATGGGTGAATAGTTCCTTAAGCTTTGTGAAGTTGTCGAAAATTATCCCGCCTATTTCCTCGCCATCCAAATCTGTTCGCCCGTTTATTATGCTGCCCTTGGTGCTCTCCGAAGATGATAGCCGGTCATTGTCGCTGATTTTGGCAGCGGATAGGGACCATTCCCCTTTGGCTAAGCCATCAAGACTGGTATGCAGCCCCCAGGTTGATTTATCCTTCCAAATTTGGTCGACAAGCTTAACAGCCTGGGCTTCGGATTCCACTGGTCGGGACAGTCCAAATGTCAGACACCTCCCTAATTCCGGACAATAAAACACCGCCGTAACCCCACAGAATCCGGAACCGGCATACCAAGGATAAGCCCCAATCCCCAAAATATGAATTTTAGGCAATCCCCTATACTGTCGCTTAAACCTGCCTGCTAAGGTGCCAACATCCTGAGCACTACATATCCGATATATTATCCCAAGGCTATGGACCAAGCTGTTCAAATTAAAACCGGCGTTTTTGGCCTCATATAGGGAGAGCTGCCTTCCGCAAGTTTCAAAAAGCCGTTCCAATGTAGCAAACCCAGCACCATGGCACAAAGTGGCGTATTGGGAGCATTTTGACCCATATTCCCCAGGCAAACGAAACAGGCCGATACGATATATATCCTCCACAAGGGCCATGGCGTGGGGAATAACAGATAAATCTCCACTAAACTCCGAAATCGTGAGCTCAAAGTTAAGCTCTCCGGTTTTGTATTGTATATATTGAAACAGTGCCTCCAATTGATGAGCACAACCTTTGGTTTTACAAGTACAAAGCGCCTGATTCAAACCGCTTCCCGGTAAGATTGAAACCGAAACCCCTTCATCAGTTATTGAAACAATAAGCCGCTGCCCTTCTTTGATTTTGGCAATTTGACCCCCTAGAACACGGCTAAGGGCGTCATCATAGAGCTTTTTCCCCCATTCCTTTATCAAAGCATCCTGAGTGTAATCCAGCAGATATTCAAAACCTGGCAGAACCTCCGCAACTACGTCATTCCGGGCTTGACCCGGAATCCCCTCTGTTTCGGTTCTTATTGCTGTCTCCATCAATGCCATTACCACATGTTTGCAAATATTTCGAGATGGGCAAGTACAAGTGAAATTGTTAAGAATATCTTGTATCGTAACGATTGTGCCATCAGCAAAAACCGCTTCCAATGCGGAATCGGTGAGATTTATATTTATTTCGGTATTTACAAGTTCCTTACCGGCACGATTTACTAAGCCCTTATTGGCAAGGTTAACTAGATAATTTTCATCAATTCCACTGAGCTGGGTTCTTAATAATGACATGACAGCTCCTTTCTATGAGATGATAGCCTCAGCCACCCATTCCGCCAACGCATCCGGCGTGAGGGTTGCAACCTTGGCACCTATGCCTGCCATTCTTTTGCCGGCATTGCTGTCTATCAGTCCTTGAGATTCCGTATCCAGCCCCGTGAGAATAAATAACTTGGTGCCGGACTCTATTATCCGCTTGGCCGCGGAATACATTGGGGTGTACCCTGCCCCATCATATAAATCTGTTACCATTATCATGATTGTCCTTGCAGGAGTTTCTATTAAGGACTCGCAGTAATTCATGGCCTTGCCGATATTGGTACCTCCACCTAGTTGTACGCTCATAAGAGCCTCTGCCGGGTCATCAACATACCCGGATAGGTCTACAACTTCTGTATCAAAGACTACCAGTTTAACGCTAAGTATAGGCAGCTTGGAGAAAATCCCAGACATTATGGCTGAATATATTACCGACTCTACCATACTTCCGCTTTGGTCTATGCAGATTACTATATGCCAAGGGTTATAGCGTTTTACTCTTGGGTTGAAGTATAACCGGTGAGGGATGATGGTTTTAAGGTCGGGGTCGTAGTTTTTCAGGTTTTTGCGTAGAGTCTTTTTCAGGTCAAAGTTCTTGCTGTGGCGGAAGGTTGTACTTTGCAAGCGGTTTAGCCTGCCAGTAAAGCTTCGCATTATATCGTTTTCCAGCTTTTTTGTAAGGTCTTCTACTACTTTGCGGACTATTTCTTTTGCGGTTGTAAGCACATCGCCCTTCATACGGTTTTTTAGGGCTAGGATGTTCTTTAAAAGGTTCATATTGGGTTCAATGGTTTCCAGAACTTTTTTGTCGTTTAGTATTTCTGTTAATTGATAACGGTCTAAGGCTTCATTTTCCAAGCGTTCAACTACGGTTTTTGGGAAAATCCGACGGATTTTTCGTATCCATTCGGGTATAAGCATTTGGGAAGGGCCCAGGCCACCCTCCCGTTCTCGTATCCCCCTATCCTCACCGTATTCTCGGCCATATAGGAAGTCCAGTAGATTGTCGACTTCGCCATAATCAAACTCATGGACAGGCATTTCTCCCCCTAGGCTGTCTTCAGAAAATGAACCTAATATCAGTCGCCAGCGGTTTAGCTCCTCATGTTTTGTCATATAAAAACCCCCTGGCTGCCGCATCTATGGTCTTTACTGTTTTCATTTGGTTCTCGTCAATTTGGGGCAAAGTTGTAATATCCTCAGGGGGCTCTTCGATTCCCAGCACCTCCAACACCTTTTTACCGATGCGGTCAATTTCTCTTGGAGTAAAAGAAGTAAACGCCAAGCGTAAATCCGGCACCAACTCTATAAATTCATCGTAAGAAACACCGCCGATTACATTGTTTATCCCTTCAATGAACCCGGAATCATAGAACAGCACATCCTTGGCTGTAAGAAAAATCCCCCTAAGGAATCGTCCGGTCAGGGCCATGATATTATCCGTCCCAGAAAAATACCCCTTGGCACGATGCAGTACATCGGCAAGGGAGAACTGTCCTGCATCGTATAAAAGCCCAGTCGCGGCACCATCCAACGCTGGAGGGATATTTGCCTTTCCTGTAAGGTCAAGCAAAGCATCACGGTACATATCATAGATACTAGTAGTCTGTTTAGTAGATTGGTGCAGCATTTTTATGACTTCGGCTAGGTTGAAATCTGTTTTTTCGTCGGCAGCAGTAAGACTGGAAATCATAGGAATCAGCCTCATTAGAGCCTCATACTTAGCATGTGCGATGGCCTCCCCTTGCTCCAGGCGCAGTATATGCTCTACTCCCTCAAGGAAGGCCAAGCTCCTAATGCAATCCGCCAAAGATACAAAGGAACTATCCTCTCGGATGCTATCCCGTACCAGCTCTACCAGCCTAGTTGAGGCCATAAGTGCCATCAAACCAGCCTGAAGAAGCAAGGCCGCCGCATCACCGGAGGTATGGCATTCATCTCTAATCAAATCGGATAAAATAGATTCGCAGGCATCTTCCACCGTGCCGCCCTTATGTGATTTTTCTATCAGGGTCGGGATTACCAACCCAGTGAAGGCATAATTCCATTTTTCCCGTACCAGCTTTGTACCGGTGCGGTTTACATAATCAGGGCCGTAGGTCTTTTTTCCATAGGAATTATCAAGGAAGGCCAACCGGTGGAGAAACACGGATTGATTTCGGTGACGAGGCTTAGAGACAATATCCAAGGTAATAGTCTTAAGGGCCGTGGTCTGGGTATTCATTTTATAGGACTTGGCAATGGACAAGAAATCCACAACGATTGGCGGCACTGGTGCGCTTGGCGCAACAACCCCGATTTTTTCCCCACGTAAGAGCTTTACCGCTTCAGACATAATAAAAGAAGTAGCCAAGTTGAGCTCACCCTTTACAAAGGCCGACTGCACCCCGTCAAGAAATTCATATACCCCGGGCTGAGACTTGTCTCGTAAGCTCGCAAGCCCTTGGCACATTGCAAAGGCAGCGGCCTCTTCCGAGAGGGATACATTTTCCTTGTTCTTGCGCAGGTTAGCGGCGAGCTTTGCAATATATACAAGGGTTGTATTGCGAAAACCGCCTTTGTCGGTATCATCAAAACGGCGGTACAGGTCATGATAGTAACTCGGATGAGGCATACCGCTTGCGTAGCCTGTTAGCTGGTCGCATTCCTTGTAGGAATAGGGTATCAGGTAGGCCTGACCGGGAAGGGGTTTTATTTTATCCGGTTTTCCCTCTTCCACAAGTGCCATTAGGGCGGCAGTGTGAAAGCCCCCGGTTATTACCAATATCCGGGGGTGTTTTTTCATATGTTTCAGAATATTCTCAGCCATATACATCTCGCGGATTTTATTCTGCTCTTCAAGCTCTAACTCCTCGGGGTAGTCCACTCGGGAGTAATAGCAGAAGACCAGCAGATTTTTGATAAATTCCTCTGTGGATAGGTCTAGGGCAGGCATTTCAAATAATTTTTCCCACAACTCGTTATGGCTCCGGCAGTTTTCTTTTGCGCACAGAGCCTCTATGTACTTGCTGCGCTCAAGATAGTAATCGTCATACCATGACTTTGAAAGGTTCTCATCCCGTTCAGCAACCAGGTTACCCAGTGGCAAGTCAATAAAATGAACAGGGATTTTCTTCTCCAATCCCGCCCTAACCGCCACAAGCTCCGGAGAAAAGCTTTGCATAGGATAATAACAGGCATTACCCTGATAGGAATAATAAATCGCCACCGGCGGCTCAGACTCCCCTATGAATGGAAGTAAAGAATCCGTATCACTTGGCCCCTCAACAAGAATACAGTCTGGCTTGTATATTTCAATAGCCTGCCGGATATGAAATGTGCAACCAGGACTATGATGGCGTATAGGAAAATAGACAACAGGGCGCGTGATGTCAAATACCTGAGACAGGAGTTTTTCTACCTGATCCATTTTCGCGCCTCGTAAAAAGCCTCCCACAGCTTGCCGGACTTACTGCGGTTTTTGACTACGGTATTAAAATAACTCTTGAGCTTGGAGATATCATCACGACTTTCCTTAACAACGGCACCCATTAGATTTTGCACTAAATTATCCACAGAGAGCTTGCCTGCATTGTAATAATGTGCCGTAAGGGCCGTTTGATAATAAACAGAAACAGCCTCGGCGGTGCTCATCACCGCAGAAGGTGGGTCAATTTTGGCACCGTCGGCAGATTTACCTGTCCGCAGTTCGTGGAAAGTTGTGGCTATCAGGTTAACAATATCTTTATCTGTAAGGGCCTTGGCGTTGGGGCCAAGAAGGGCGGCACACTGCTCCTCTATAATCTGGCATTCCAGGGCCACGTTATTTATGGGAAACACGGTCTCAAAGTTAAATCGCCGCTTAAGAGCACTGGACATTTCGTTGACCCCACGGTCACGGGTATTGGCAGTTCCAATAATGTTAAACCCAGGCTTTGCAAATAAAAAGCCCTCCTCTCCCAGTTCCGGGATAGAGAGGACTTTATCGCTCATTACACTGATAAGGGTATCCTGAATTTCCGCCGAGCAGCGGGTGATTTCCTCGAAGCGGGTGATTATGCCTTTTTCCATGCCGATGTAGAGGGGAGCAGGGACAAGGGATTCACGGGACGCGCCCTTTGCAAGGAGGAGGGCATAGTTCCAGGAATACTTGATATTATCGTCGGTGGTACCGGCGGTCCCCTGGATTGTATTGACGCTGGTGCCAGATATTGCGGCGGAAAGGAGCTCTGACAGCATGGTCTTGGCGGTGCCGGGCTCGCCTACTAGCATAAGGCCGCGGTTACCGGCAAGGGTGATGATACACCGTTCTACCAGGGCGTCATTTCCGTAGTATTTTTGGGAGATGTTTGCCTTTTTGTCACCGAGGACGAAGCTTCGTACAGCCTTGGGGCTAAGGAGCCAGTTGTCGGGTTTTGGATTTTTGGCATCATCCTCCCGGAGGGTTTTCAGTTCTGGGGCGAATTGCACTTCTACTGGGGGTTTTATTTGGTCTTGAGCCATGGGTTTGCTCCCTCTTATGTATGATTTTGTGAGTTTACCCTAGAGGGTAGCAGGTGTCAAAAAAACGCCTGCCATCCAACCAGATGACAGGCGTTTTTGCTAAATTTTACTTATGATAATCCTGCAAACTATTAACCGGCGCAGGCTCTTCCCGCCATGCCGCTATTGCATCTATAGCAGTCCGTGCAGACTCCAATGTAGTATACATAGGGATAGACTTCCGCACCGCCGCTCTGCGGATATTGGGGCCCATATTGTCCACTCCGCCAAATCTTGTATTGACTACGATGTCGATTGTGCCGTCCATTATTAGGTCGGCTATGGGTAAACCACCATCTATCAGTGGGGCCACGGGCTGGCATTCTATTCCGGCTTCTACTGCGGCCTTGTACGTGTTTTGGGTTGCGATTAGCTTAAAGCCCAGAGCCAGGAAGGCATTTGCTATGCCCGGCAGCTCGTCCATGTATTCATTGGCAATGGATAAAAGCACAGTGCCGGTGTCTGGCAGGCGATGCTTGCCTCCTTCTTGGGAAAGGAAGAATGCCTTGTGGAAGTTGTCGGACAGGCCTAGGACTTCCCCGGTAGAGCGCATTTCTGGGCCTAGCACTGGGTCTACCTCATGGAACATATTGAAGGGGAAGATGGCTTCTTTTACGCCGTAGACATTGAGCTTGCGTGGCTTTTGGTTTAGGATTTCCCCTGTATCCTGACCTTCTTTGGACTTAATCATTACTTGTGTGGCCAGTTTTGCCATTTGGATATCGCATACTTTGGATACTAGGGGGACAGTCCTGGATGCTCTTGGGTTGGCTTCCAGTACATATACTTTCCCTGATTTTTGGTCTATAGCATATTGGATGTTCATCAGGCCTACTACTTTTAGTGCTTGGGCGATTTTCTTGGTGTAGTCACGGATAATCATTTGATGGACTTCCCGGATTGTAATGGGGGGGATGCTGCATGCAGAGTCTCCTGAGTGTACTCCGGTGGACTCTATATGCTCGATTATTGCAGGTACCAACACATTGGTGCCGTCGGAAATGGCGTCGGCCTCACATTCCAGCGCGTCTTGTAAGAAGCGGTCTATTAGGATTGGTGGCATTTCCGGGCCGGATTCTGTTATGGCTTTTTCCATATACGCGCCAAGATGTTCTGGGTCGTGGACTACTTCCATACCACGGCCACCCAGTACATATGAGGGGCGTACTATTACAGGGTAACCTATGCCTTTGGCTACGCTCAGTGCTTCTGACACGGTTTTTGCCATTCCCGCTTCCGGCATTGGGATATCCAAGGATTTCATCATATTGCGGAATAGATCCCTGTCTTCTGCTGTAGCGATGATTTCCGGAGAGGTGCCTAGTATGGGGACGCCAAGGGCCTTGAGCTCCTGGGCGATATTGAGAGGGGTCTGTCCGCCGAATTGCACGACTACGCCTGAAGGCTGCTCGTGACGGTAGATGGCCATTACGTCTTCCACTGTCAGTGGCTCGAAGTATAGGCGGTCAGCGGTGTCGTAGTCTGTGGATACGGTTTCCGGGTTACAGTTAATCATTACTGTTTCATACCCTAGGGCTCTGAGGGCGTAGGTGGCATGGACGCAGCAATAGTCAAATTCTATGCCTTGGCCTATACGATTGGGGCCACCACCAAGAATCATAATTTTTTTCTTGGAAGGGAGCAGAGTCTGTTGGGTTTTGCCTAGGTAGGTGGAGTAGTAATAGAAAGAAGCTTCTTCTGCTCCGCTTACCTGGATGGAGTCAAAGCTCTTATAGATACCCATTGCTGAGCGGCGGCTTACGATTGTGGTTTCTTCAATCTCCAGTAGTTTGGCGATATATTTATCCGCAAAGCCGTCTTTTTTGGCCTTGATTAGGAGCGCGTCGGGGATTGGTTTGCCTTTCTGGCTGATTATTTCCTCTTCTAAATCCACCATTTCTTTAAGATGATTAAGGAAAAATGGCTTGATGCTGGTGTGGGCGTACATTTCATCTACGGTGACGCCTTTGCGCAGTGCTTCGTAAACTATGAATAGCCTTTCACTGGAGGGGCGTTCCAGCATTTTCATTAGTTCTTCCTTGGTAAGGGCGTTGAAATTGCTGGCAAAACCAAGCCCTAAACGTCCGTTTTCCAGGGAGCGGATGGATTTTTGTAGGGATTCTTTGAAGCTTTTGCCGATGGACATAGATTCCCCAACGGCTTTCATTTGGGTGCCTAGGATGTCTGTGGCTTGGGAGAATTTTTCGAAGGCAAATCGTGGGAATTTTACTACCACATAGTCACCTGGTGGGGTGTATTTGTCCAGAGTACCTTCTTTCCAGTAGGGGAGTTCATTGAGGTTAAAGCCTGCTGCAAGCATTGCCGCAACGCGGGCTATTGGGAAGCCTGTTGCCTTGGATGCCAGAGCCGAAGAGCGGGATGTACGGGGGTTGATTTCTATAATAATGATGCGGTCTTGCTTGGCGTTGTAGGCAAATTGGCAGTTACAGCCACCGACTACGCCAACACCAGCTACGATTTTATGGGCTGCCTCTTCCAGGCGTTTTTGTACGCCCTCAGGTACGTCTACCATTGGGGCTACACAGATGGAGTCACCGGTGTGTACACCCATTGGGTCTAGGTTTTCTATATAGCAGGCGGTAATCATATGGCCTGAGTAGTCCCGGACTATTTCCAGCTCCAGCTCTTCCCAGCCTAGGATGCTTTCTTCTATCAGCACCTGGTTTATCAGGCTGCGGTCTATGCCTCTAGCAGCTACGACCTTTAATTCTTCTTCATTGTAGCAGATGCCGCCGCCTGCACCGCCCATGGTATAGGCAGGGCGGACTACGCAGGGGTAGCCTACTTTTTTGGCTATCTCCAGTGCGCCTTCAACGGTATATGTTTCGGCGGATTTGGCCATTTCTATGCCTAACTCCTCCATCATTTGCTTGAAAATAATACGGTCCTCGCCCCGTTCGATTGCTGCCAGGTTGATACCTATTACTTCTACGTTGTATTTGGCTAGAATCCCGGATTTCTCCAGTTCGAAGGCTAGATTAAGAGCAGTTTGTCCACCGCAGTTTGGGAGCAGGGCATCGGGGCGTTCTTTTGCTATAATTTTTTCTATTCGGTTTTTGTTAAGGGGCTCGATGTAGGTGATGTGGGCGATATCCGGGTCGGTCATTATTGTAGCGGGGTTTGAGTTTACCAGTACGATTTCATAGCCAAGGGATTTAAGGGCTTGGCAGGCTTGGGTGCCGGAGTAGTCAAACTCACAGGCTTGTCCTATTACTATCGGGCCGGAACCAATAATTAGGATTTTTTTGATGTCTGTTCTTTTTGGCATGGGTTTGTCCTTTCTATTTCATTAATAATGCCATTACGGCTTTTTGGGCGTGTAGGCGGTTTTCTGCTTCATCGAAGATTACATTGGCGTGTTTTTCAAATATCTCGGCTGTAATTTCCTCACCTCGATGGGCGGGTAAGCAGTGGAGTACTATTGCCCCTGGGTTGGCTTTGGACAATAGGGCGTCATTGATTTGGTAGTCTTTGAAGGTCTTCATACGGGCGACGGCTTCGGCCTCTTGGCCCATACTTGCCCATACGTCGGTTACAAGCACATCGGCGTTTATCGCTGCTTGTGCGGGGTCTTGCACCAGTTCGAATGTGTCGCTGAATTTCCTTGCGAAGTCAAGGGCGTCTTGATGAGGCTCATGGCCTTTGGGTGTGGCAACGGATATTCTCATACCCATGGTCAAACAACCTATTATCAAGGAGTTGCAAATATTATTGCCATCTCCGATATAGGTTAGTTTCAGGCCTTCTAATTGCCCTTTGTGCTCCCTTATGGTCATAAGGTCCGCAAGGATTTGACAGGGATGGTCATAGTCCGTCAAGCCATTGATAACCGGGATTCCGGACCATTTCGCCAAATCTTCCACATCCTGCTGGGCGAAAGTACGTATCATTATCCCGTCAACATAGCGGCCTAGCACCCTGGCGGTGTCTTCCATCGGTTCGCCTCGGCCCATTTGCAGGTCTGATGCCGATAAAAAAAGCGCCTGCCCGCCTAGTTGGTACATACCGGTCTCAAATGAGACTCTAGTGCGGGTGGACGCTTTTTGAAATATCATAGCCAGGGTCTTGCCCTCTAACGGCTTGGATGCCTTGCCTAGTTTGTGTTCGGCTTTCATGGAATCAGCCAAGTCCAATATTTTGACGATATCGGGCTTGGTTAGGTCCAGCATTTTGGTTAGGTGTTTCATTGCCGTTCCTCCTTTAAATGGATGCTGTATTGCGTCCATTATAGCACACATGAATATTTATGCAAGTTTATTGCATAAATATTCATGTGGCCAATCTCAGAATATTATGAAGAATTTTAAGTCCTGCGTCAATATCACTTTGCTCAATTATTAAAGGAGGTAGAAATCTGAGTATATCCGCACCCGCAGTCAAAGCGGCAAGGCCTGCTTCCAGTAGCTTCGCATTGATTGCGGCCGGGGGGTAGTCTTTAATTTTTATGCCAATCATTAGGCCGCGGCCTCTTATTTCACCAACTATGGGCAGGTTCATCTCTTGGATTTTTGTGCGGATATACTCACCTTTTTCCTCTACCTGAGAAATAACCGGCTCCAAGATACCTAGCACTGTGAGTGCGGCGGCACAGCATACAGCATTGCCGCCGTAGGTTGTTGCGTGGTCACCAGGGGCTAGGACGTTGCGGAGCTTTTCGCTCACTATAAAGCCACCTAAAGGCAGTCCCCCGGCAATACCCTTTGCAAAGCTTACAACATCGGGCTTGACGCCAAAATGCTGATATCCAAACCATTTTCCCGTGCGGCCGATTCCCGTTTGCACTTCATCTATCAGAAGAAGCCAACCCCGCTTATGACAGAGCTCGGCAGCAGCTTGTACATATTCTTTATCCAGGGGCATTACGCCCCCTTCCCCCTGTATGGGCTCGATAAATAATGCGCAAATGTCGTCCCCTTGGGCCTCTAAAGCCGCCATATCCCCAGGAGGAACATGCCTAAAACCCTGGGTCAGTGGATGAAAATGCTGATGAAATTTATCCTGTCCCGTAGCCGCCAAAGTCGTAATTGTACGGCCATGGAAGGAGCCTTCCAATGTGACAATAGTGGAACGGCCATTGCCGTATTTCCTGGCCACCTTGATAGCACCTTCATTGGCCTCTGCACCGGAGTTGGCAAAGAAAACCCCAGCCATATCTGTAAGCTCGGTAAGCCGCAGGGCCAGCTTGGCGGCAGGAGCGGTGTAGTACAGGTTGGAAACATGAGATAGCTCCCCAGCCTGGTCAGCAATGGCCTTAGCCCAAGTCGGATGCCCATGCCCGATAGAGGTCACCCCAATACCGGAAGCAAAGTCGATATATTCCTTGCCATCGGCGTCCCATAGACGGCAGCCCTGACCTTTTACAAAGGCGATAGGATAGCGGCTATAGGTGGGAAGGATGTGGTTATCGGATAATTGCTTAAGGGATTGATTGGTCATGGGTATCGCTCCTTTATTTTTCAATCGTCATAATGTACCGCGATTTGGGATATAAATCAATCTATGCCAGTGGATTACCGCTCAAAGGTTTTCTTCCATGTCTTTACAAGCTGATATTGGAAAAAGGCATAAAGTGGCTCGATATCTTCGCTTTCATCATAATGCTCTAATGCACGATAATACCCATCTCTATCTTCATCAAAAACGATTAAAGGCGGGTGATTATTGACCATGAGGAAGTAGTTCATCATAGTGCGCCCCATGCGACCATTCCCATCAGAAAACGGATGAATGTAAACGAAGCGAGCATGAAAATACGTTGCCGCTTTTAATATTTTCATAGGTTCAGTTAAACTTAAAATATCAGTTATTTCTTCGACCAATTTTGTTAAATCAGCGTCAACCTCTTCTGGCAAAGACCCCACTTCATGGCGACCAACTACAAAATCATTTTTCTTAAACTCTCCGGGGCGTTCTCCTAATTCAAAAAAACGGCGGTCATCGTATGTTCCCATTGTGGTAATCTCGTGGACTTCTTTGATTAAATCCAGTGTTATTGGTTCTTTAGCAATGATTTTGGAAAGCAAGAACGCATAACATTTGCGTTGATTGCTGATTTCTGCCAGAGTTTCCGGGCTACCTTTGAATGTCTTTACAGACCTATCTTCAAAAACCTCTCTTGTAGCATGGAAAGTTACTTCTGGGTTTTCGATTTTCGTAGTGTTATAAGCAAATTGGACTCTGAAGCTGTTAAGTCGAAGGTCAAGGTCTAAGACTGTCTTGATGCTAAAACGTTCCCACATCTGTAAAATATTTTCATAATTTGCCAGAGCAGCCACCTCTTTTCCGATTATTACGTAATATTATTATACCATAGGTAGAAGACGTTTTAGGCTGATTCAGAGTCTAACCAGAACATTTTAATTGCTTGAAAGTCGCATTTTATATGAATATTTAGACCATGTAATCCATGATATAATAATGCAAGTAAATAAGGTTGATAATCCTATACCATCTTACAGGGGATGAAGGAGTACTTGAGGAGCTTGACGCCTATGTTTATGGCTTATAACGGTAAATTCAGATGGTGCCTACTATTGACAGTAAAACCTTGAACCCACAGAACAGTTTATCAATAGCCTTGATTTACGGCAAAGCAGCGGGGACTATAACTATGCTGCCTATCTGCTTGCAGATGAAAATAATGTATCTATCAAAGTAGCCGCATATGCCGGAACAGATAAAGTGGACTTAATCGAAACAAGAGAATACGGCAACCGCTGCCTTATTACTTCCACGGTACGCATACTTGACCGCCTGGATTCTGAAAACCGCACTTTTGCTAAGATAACGTCTAAAAACCGTCTTGAACAAGAACGTGTAAATAGTATTGCCTTGCGCGAAGCTGTAATAAATGCAATCGTCCACAATGACTATACAAAGGGTGTTCCCCTTGTTGAGATTTATACTGATAGGATTGAAGTTACATCCTGCGGCGGGCTTGTGAGTGATTTAACAGAAGAAGATTTTTTTAAGTGCCGCTCAATGCCGCGCAACCGTGAACTTATGCGTG
>Ga0123355_10000122_pt1 | contig 89094 bp, 77 predicted proteins | sample TergutEmb28metaG_3_FD_89872 | JGI IMG/M metagenome (GOLD analysis project Ga0123355, IMG submission 89872) | Embiratermes neotenicus P1 segment gut microbial communities from Petit-Saut dam, French Guiana - Emb289 P1 | ecosystem: Host-associated > Arthropoda: Insects > Digestive system > Gut ... | reverse complement strand
TCAAGCCATACCGACGATCGCCCCATCCGTATCTGCGTATTTTCCACTCTCCATGAGAATCCACTCCCTGAAACACATTTGCTGTCCCGAGAGCCGCTTAGACCGGGAAAGAAATCGACGTTGATAGCGAACCGTAACGCACGGAATGGCACGAAATCAGAACCAACATCAGATCCTCCGCATTAATTTCATCTCTTCTAGTGTGCGTCGGACCCATCCAAACTGCAAGAGTATCGCCCCAATGAGAGCACCCAGAGAGTTTGTAATGACGTCTGTAATCCCGGAACCGCGCCGGGGAATGTAGTACTGCAGAATTTCGATTGTGAGACTTAACAGGGCACATGCGACTGTGGTGATCGTGATCGCCTTTCGACGACTCGTGCTCCACAGGAGGTATGCACAGACGATCACGCCGAGAGGAACAAAGCCGGCGATGTTCAGCAATACATCGACCACATAATTCCAATTGGGTTTGAATTCAGAGGCAGGAGAGCGCAGGAATTCCTTGTGCGGAACGAAAAAAGTCTCCGGTATCTCGAGATTCGGTCTTGCGGGCGCCTTGTCGTGAACCTCGCGTGCGGCCTTCCCGTCAAAATCATATAGCGCGAGGGCATCCTTTAGATCCCAGTCTGTGTCCTGCTCCATCCACTTCTTGTAGTGCTCGAGCGCCCCAGCCGGCGTCAACTCTTTGGCATAGATCGCGAGACCACACAAATCACCTTTCCACGGATGGAACGTCACCGGTGAAGTTCCGACAATAAGCTCAGCACCCGATAGTTCATTTCGCGAAATCTTGAAGCTGCGAATGTGCTCAGCCAGCTGCCCGTCGAGAAACACGGCCGTTCCGTCAAGGCCAAACGAGATGGTTACGAGGACGAGTCTGCCCATGGTAAAGACGTGATCGACGTCGAACTTGATTGTCTTGGTCGGGTCGGAATCTATGCGAGCATCACGTGTCACCAGCAAGCCATCCTCGTACTGCCGTACCAGAAGTTGTGTCGTCCGACCCGGACGGTAAAACCCCAAGATTGTCTGTGATCCCGTCACCTTTGCAGGGCGAACCAAGAGTTCAAGCGTGTAGGATTCAACGTCATTCTGCGGTGGCAGCAAAGGCGCAGAACTGACTACCACGGCATCCTTTTCAAACCTAAGGCCGGCTGAGCGTCGCAACCAGGTAACGCCGTTTGGCGGAAAAGGGTTGAATGGCCAGAGTGTCGCGGCGAGAACCGCCAAAACAGCCAAGACACACAGAAGTTGTGCTTTGTGTCGCAGGCCTACGGATTGTTCGTTCAATGGTGATCCTCATGGGGGCGGGCCGCTTCAGGAGTTCTCTCCGTGTCCAAGGATTCAAAGGCGCAGGCTGGTGATTTATTCCGAAAGAGGCAGCCGATGCGCTCCAACACAACAACAATTGAACCGTTAAAGGCGCAAAGGATGTTTAATACCCGCCGGGTATAGCCTTGTTCGGAACTGAAGCGCTGTTGCTCTCGGTTAGGGCTAGCACGGCGTAAGCGGTTGCAGCATCTCTCATGAAGTGGCCAACGTTCGAAGACGGACTCCGACGCTGAGTCAGAGAGACGGAAGGCCAGGAACCATCTGTCGAGCTCTGATTGCTCGCGAGCCAGGCAAGGCCACGCTGGACGGTTGTGTTTTGGGCCGATATCCCGGCTTCCTGCAAAACGAATATGATTAGACCGGTCGCGTAACCATCACTTTCGGAATCCTGCCAAGTCCAATCGGACCGCAAACGTCTTCTCACAATCGAGCGCATACTCCAGCCTGAAGGCCACGTAAGAGAAGAGAGTTCCCAACCCCCGTCGGACTGTTGAGCGCTGGCGACCTCTTGAACAATCGACTTTTGCCGCTCCGAGTCGACGAGGCCGTATACCTTTGAAGACGCCCACAAGAGCACGACGTGATTGATTACCGATTGCGACGGGTACTTGCTATCCAGATAGTTGCGCAACAGGTCGAGCTTGGGCTGGACATCAGGAGAAGAACGGTAATTCTCGGGTGCGATGCCAACGGCCACAGCGGCGACAGCAGCTCCATAGTACTGCGAGTCATTTGCCTCCCACGGTTCCATGCCGAAACGCAACCAGGGCCAGGCACCTTTCGCATCGCCGTCCGTTAATTGTGATGCCCACATATTTGCGAACGCAGATCTGGTGACATCGCTCAGCTTCCCAGCGCGAGCATCGTTAATCGCGAGGATCAGGGCGTTTAGAACCGCTTCTGTCCCACGCGATTCCGATGGCTTGGCGCCGTCGTATCCCTGATTGGAGTAGTAGGGGCCTATTTCCTTCCAGAGCCGGACCCGTTTCGCCACGTCATCAAGAATCTTGCGCTCCTCCGACGATCCCCCTTGCTCTCCCATGTCCGAACGGAGTGCTTGGCGGCAAAGAGCATAAGGCACCACAGTATGGCATGACACGCAAAAGGTATCGTGGTCACGAGCGGAGCCCGGCCATCGCATCCACGCAACTTCTCGGGCATCCAGGTAAGCCGCAGCTGTTCTCGGATTCCATTTGCTGGATGTAGTCTTCCGCTGATGCGAACAGGCAGTTAGCATTCCCGCCGCAATGAGCAGCGTGTACACGCCCAGATGAATTCCACGCGCCATGTCTTATCTCTAACTGATTAAATCCGGAGACAAATCTCGCCTGATCGCCCAGTTTGCGCGATCGTCAATCCGGAAATGTGGTCGATGATCTGGCGTTCTACCTTTCCAGAATCCCGTCGCTCCAGTTCCTACGCTGCTAAGGCGGTCTGCAGGCACCGTTGAATGATCGCAGCGATCATATCGGCATGAGTGGTGAGCATGGATTGATGATCGCAAGGGACAGAGTGGAACTCGATCTCTCGCACCAAATGTCCCCAAACAGCTCTGGGATTGTCGGGGAAATGAGAGATCTTTGAGGCGCGGACGAACACTATTTTTCCGGGGTAAAAAGAAGGCTTATACCTTCTAAGAGCCTCGTATTGTGCCGCTATGACACGATTCAGGGCCGACCTCATTGCGGGAAACATGTGCAAGTCGGAGGCCTTCTGACGACTCCGCGGGCCGTGCCGAAGGGCGCTCGCGCGTTGTTTTGCCCGTTGCCAGGTTAACCGTACCCTCTGTCTGAGTTTCAATTGCCGAATATCCGGATACGAATCCAGCAAAATCAGTAGCCCGATTTCCTGTCCACTTTCCATCAGTCGCCTTGCGATCTCAATCGAAACATTTCCCCCTAAGGAATATCCGATCAGGAAGTAGGGACCACGAGGCTGCAATCGCCGAATTGACTCGAGATGATACAGTGCCATGTCTTCAATGCGGTCGAACGGGGGATGTCGTCCGTCCACGCCCTTTGCCTGCATTCCATAGATGGCGAGTGGAGATCGCAGACTTTGTACCAACTGAGAAAAACCCATCACAGTACCACCGATGCCGTGGCCGATAAAGATTGGCGGCCTGCCCGATGCAGTGTTGAGAGGCAGGAGCGACGCGACGGCAGGCGGTTCGGGGTGGTCTAAAACCCCCGCCAATTTCAACAGCGTAGGAGCCTGATAGATCAGCAGTGGGCAAATTTCGCGCCCGTACAAGCGCCCGATCTCGGTAAACAGCTCCATTGCAGCTTCTGGAGGACCGCCAAAATCGAGGAAGTTTTCATCAGAACTGACAGCCTGCCTCTGCAGAACGCGCCCCCAGATGGGCGTCAGAAACTCAAGAAAACGGGAGATAGACCCACTGGTCATGGGTAGATCTAGATGAATCTGCCGCACCACTGCACCTCGCGGTTGTTTTCTAGTGGGCTGACATGAACCGGAAAATATGGCAAACGGGGCAAAAGTGCTTGCGCGGCGTAAGGAGGCAGAGGGCGACAAAACAACGGAGATGATCCGCGCCGCCTGCGGCGAAGGGTTGTTTGTGAAAGCGGACGTCTCGAAAGTGTCGAAAGTTGAGACGTTAATTAAAAGCGTCTGGCTCTGCCTGGAGTGCGAGATTCAGCAAATGCTGAAACAGCAAGGGAGCAGAGCCATCGTGAACATGCCGCCGATCATTAGGATGGGTTGGCTCGGCCGGAGCAGCGGCTTACAGCGTCGGTAAACACGGGGTTGATTGGCTTAACCAAGATCCGCGGTGTTGGAAACAGCGACAAGCGGTATTCGCGTTAACGCTGTTTCTCCGGCTCTCGTAAAGGAACCTCTCTCCGAGCGTGTCTTTCGCCAATGTACGTAAGTATCTTCTAACCTGCCATCCGATCAGGCGTTTTAGAAAAACCTCGGAAATTGCCGACGCGATGGTGTGGATGTGTTCCGATCAAGCGTCTTTTGATGGCAGGACAGACGATAGTTCTCGACGGCGGATTCCTAGCAGGGCAGAACCCGCACACTAAGGGAAGAGTCGACATTCGCGTGCCGATTCCTGATGAACCGAGTTTAGTCACTCTTTGCAACAAGCGTAGGGTCGGAGTGCGTTCGTGCAGGCTTCAAGAATGCTGGATCCTCCAGCAGTTTAGCCAGCTCGGCCTTTACGATTTTCCCGGTCGGCGTGACCGGCATCGAAGGAACAATCACAGTTCGCGCTGGCCTCTTATACAGCGCGAGGCGCGAGGCCGAATGGTCGGCGAGATCGGCTGAGGTCAACGTCGAATCCGGAAGTAGTTGCACGAAAGCGACGACCTCTTCGTTTCCCCCTACGGACCGGCCGATAACGGCGGAGTGGACAACTTCAGGATGAGCATTCAAAACGGCTTCGACTTCCACGGGATAGACATTGAAGCCGTTGTGAACGATCAGATCCTTCGTACGCCCGACGACAAAGAGATTTCCATCCTCCAGTTTCGCGAGGTCGCGGGTATTGAACCATCCTTCGGCATTGATAGCGGCCGCGGTGGCTTCGCGATCGCGATAGTATCCCTTCATGATATTGGGTCCCCGCAGCCATAGTTCGCCGACTTCTCCGGGCTCGACCTCCTGCTGATTCGGCCCCATGAATCGCGCCTCGACTCCTGGCAGCAGCTGTCCGACGGAAGTATCGTTCCGCGGCATTTCGATGCGGATCTGCGCGATCGTGGGCGAACACTCCGTGATGCCGTAGCCGTTGTACAAAGGAAGACCGAAGAGATTTTCTGTGGCCCGCTTGGTTGCGATATCGAGGGGAGCACCGGACGAGGAAATAATTCGGAGAGCTGGAAAGCGCAAAGATTTCAATCCCCTCAACTTTGCATATTGCAGAAACTGCGAAAACATCGACGGCACTCCTAATACGATCGTCAAACCATCGCGCTCGAGCGCCTTTCGCGCTGTCATGGGATCAAAACGCGGCGTGAGATAGACGGTTGCTCCCCTCAGCAAAGCTCCCAGCAGAACAACCGAAAGGCCAACGGCGTGCGACATCGGCAAGATGCCGTACAACCGATCGGTGGGAGTAAGCGAGCGGATTCTGGCCGACACCTCCGCGATGTATAGCAGATTGCGGTGGGTCAGCATCACACCTTTAGGAAGACCTGTAGATCCCGAGGTGTAGATGACCGTCGCGATGCGGCTCGTCGGATCGTCCTCGATAGGCTCCTGGTGGACATTTTGGTCAAGCGGGCCGAGGCCAATCGAATCCAGGTGCGGCAGGCCTTCCATGAGAGCGCCAAGCCGGTTGGCATGCGCCAAGGCGTGTGGCGAGACATGGGTGGTGAAGATCGTGCGGCGAGCGCCGCAGTGAGCGCGGATGGCATCGATTTCACGGGCCGAAAGACGCGCGTTGACTAACACGGGCCACGCATCAAGGCCAGCCACCGCGAGGAAAATGGCGACAAAGGCACGGCTGTTCTCGCCGACGATCATCACACGGTCGCCGGGTCGAACTCCCGAGTCCGTGAGCCAGGCCTCTGTCTGCGCCAATACCCGCGCCAATTCGCCATAGCTCCATGCACCACCATCCTCAACTAGAGCAGGGTGGTCCGGCCAACCGTCGGCCCAGGGCTTCACCACGTCGATGGTGCGCTTGGGAAGAGAGCTTAAGATTTCGCCGAGGAGAAGGTCAACCATGAGCCTCTCTTTATCTTTACCTATCTTTAGCCTTTCGCGATCATTGGCCAGTTGGTTCGACACGTAAGCCACGAGGCTGTTTACTTAGCGAGGTTCTGTGGATCCAGTATGTCGTGGTCAACGGGTGATCGGGAAGCGCTCTTGGAGAAAGTTCACCCATTCGAGAACTCCTGTCAAGTCGATCACCTCTCCCAACAGCGATCCGTCGTCGCGCAACCGTTCGCCGTGGCGAGCCAGGAAGGACGCGACCAGAAAGCTACGGTTTTCTTGCTTGATGTCTGTGGTTTGCATGAACGAAGTGTCACCTCAGTGTTCTTTACTGAGCTGCGGAGGAAGAAGGCTGTGTATTCTGGTTGTTGATGATGGACGCGGATCGGTCGGATCCAACGCACGCAAAGGAGGTAAATGAGGAAGTCTCTGCCTTCCGGGACGCGAGGAAGCTCATCCAGTTGCGGTACACACCGTTGGCCGAAGACTCCCAGGAGCGTTCGAGGCCATTGATGACCCACTCAGGAAACGACTCCATCATTTCTTCGCACCGGTCAGCCACCGCCTTCGCGCGGAAGTCGTTCAGCACTCGCAGGGATGCTTCGCTGAAGTAGCCATGCGGCATGTTCGGATAGGTTTCTCGTTCGCGCCGGAGGAATCTCTTTACATCACGCCGGAACTCTTTTGCTAAGGTCTGCGCGCCGTACTCGGGATGTCCCTGAAAGTGCACGAACAGGCTATGCTTCATTTTCCTCAGGAAAAGATCGACGCCTGCATCGGCCGACTTTGTGACGACAATGTAGCCGGCGGAGGTGAGTTCATCTTCTCTGACTTCATTCCATCGCGAATGCGGGAAGCGCACGGCATTTGTCCCGTGGCTGATGAGTGGATGATCGACATTCCGGACCGCATCGAATACACCGAACTTTTTGTCGGGCAACGGATGACGCTTGATTCCCGCACAATACAGCACGCTTGCATGCGCCGCGAGACAGGAAAGAATGGTTGAACTCGTATTGCGCTCAGCCCAATCGAAGACTCGCACCATCAGGTTCCAGTAAGGTTCGTCTCGTAGATTCGCGTGGTGGGGCTCGGTGCCGGTGACAATCACCCCGTCAAACCGGCTCTCCCACAGGTCGTCGAAAGGATGATAGAAGCTGTTTAGGTGGCGCAGTCCACGATCCGTGCGCGGAACTCCCGTCAGCGAATAGAGCCTGATAAAAACCGGGACGTTTCCGGATGCCATGTCGAGAAGCTCGAAGAACTGCAGCTCCGTGTCTTCCAGCGCGGCATCCGGCATGTTGTTGATGAGAGCGAGATTGAGACCCTCCGACCTCCGCAAACGGCTGTCGATCGGAATCACGAAGTTCGAAGCACACCGCTCCGCCCAGAGACTCGGCACTCGTCCGCCTTCGATGATTAGTGGCATGTCATTTCCCCCAGAATTACCTCTTCGTTGTTTCCAATGCCTGCATCAAGTCTTCCAAAATGTCGTCGATATGCTCGATGCCTACACTCAATCGAAGCATCTCCGGCGTTACCCCTACTTTCGCCTGCTCCTCAGGAGTCAGCTGTCGGTGCGTAGTCGACGCGGGGTGGCATGAGAGCGACTTGGAATCACCCATGTTCACCATGCGCTTGAACAAGCGAAACGCATTGAAGCACTTCCTGCCGGCTTCGAAACCGCCTTTCACCCCGAAGGTCATCAGTGAGCAGCGCTTGTCTCCCATATACTTCTGCGCCATCGCGTAGAGGGGATTGTCGGGAAATCCGGCATAGTTAACCCACTCTACTTGAGGATGTCTCCGCAGGAATTCTGCGACCTTTCGCGTGTTCTCCACGTGGCGCTCGACGCGCAGCGCCAGGGTCTCAACTCCCTGCAGAAACAAGAATCCGTTGAACGGGGACATGGTCGCGCCCGTGTTGCGCTGGCAAACGGTCCGGCATCGCGCCACATATGCCGCTTCTTTGTAGTGATCCACATAGACCACACCGTGGTAAGCGATCTCCGGTCGGTTGAACATGTAGAACTTTTCTGGATGATCGCGCCAAGGAAATTTTCCAGCGTCGACAATCATGCCGCCGATGCTGGTGCCGTGGCCGCCCATGAACTTGGTCATCGAGTGCACGACGACGTCGGCGCCATATGCGATCGGGCGCAGCAGGATTGGAGTCGCAACCGTATTGTCGACGACGAGTGGTACCCCGTGTTTGTGAGCGACGTTGGCGATTCCTTCAATGTCTGCGACGTTTCCAGCAGGGTTTCCTACGCTCTCGCAGTAGACCGCGCGCGTGTTTTCATCGAGCAACTTTTCGACATCTTCTGGCCGGTCGGTCAAAGCGAAGCGCGACTGGATTCCACGCTTCGGAAATATGTGCGCCAGTAATGTGTACGTAGCACCGTAGAGTTGAGGAGTTGAAACGACGTTCGTCCCGGCTTCCAGCAAATTAATCAGTGCGTACTCAATCGCGGCCATCCCGGAGCTAACACTGAGCCCGTCGACTCCGCCCTCGAGAGCGGCCACACGTTTCTCCAGCACCGTATTGGTGGGATTGCCGATCCGCGTGTAGATGTTTCCTTGAACCTCAAGGTTGAACAGAGCCGCACCGTGTTCGGCACTGTCAAACTCGAACGCGACAGTCTGATAAATTGGCACCGCGACCGCTTTGGTCGTGGGATCGCCATCATAGCCAGCGTGAATTGCGATCGTTTCTTGTTTCATTTGAGATGAGATACTGAAATTCGAGATCGACCTACGATTCTGCAACCCTATTCCGCGTCTACCGCTAGCCCGACTGCGGGCACCGACGCTGCCTCTCGCACCGCGGTCTTTTTCAACTCTTTTGTAAGGCGCTGGGCGGTAAATTTTGCTCCAAAGGCAAAGCGCATCACCGGACCGAAGCTGCTGGCAGAGGCAATCCCAGTAAAGTACAAGCCGGGGATTGAAGACTCGAAGTCTGAGGAGAGCACCGGGGCACCTTTGACTTTTTGCACGGAGGACCGAATGTCTTGGCTCAGAAACGAGAGGCGCTCGAGGTTCACCTTGTACCCTGTCCCGGCGACAACGTGGTCGGCGATAAGTTCTTTCGTCGTTCCGTCGACGGACCGCAACATCAAATGAACTTTGCCCTCCCTTACTTCGGCTCCTTCTGGCGAATAACCGAGGTGTAGAGGCACCTTCCCGACCACTTTATTCTTTGTGAAATACCCTCCGGACGGACCGAGCGCCCTCTGGACGGCTTCCAGGCGAAGATGCTCGGGCAAGTAGTGGAAGGCCAGTGGCGATTCCGCGAAAAATAGCGACTTCAAGCCTGGGCCCAGGCCAGAAGAAGGATTCCGCAGCCTTTGCCACAGGGAACGCGGCTTCCCCGACGGCTGTCCGTGGAACTTCACTTCCGGCTTCCGACTTATCAATTGCACCCGAGCTCCTGCGTCATGCATTAGGCCGGCCATATCCAAAGCCGAAGCACCCGCCCCAATAACGATCACGCTGCACCCGCAAAAAGCGTCGACTTCCCGATGTCGTGCACTGTGCGAGAAATATTGCGCAGGCAAGTGCGCAAGCGTTTCGGGAACATGTTCGAAGTGCGTAATCCCTACGGCCAGAACAACGCGCCGAGCTTCCACTACGTCTCCACGCTCCAAGTGAACGATGAATCCTTGGGACGATCGTTCAATAAAGGCTACGTCGGTTTGCTCGAGCTCCGGCACCATTCGCTCTCTGAAGGCGAGGCCATACGCGCAGAAGGTCTCAAGAAGTACTGGCTTGCCTGTATCGGCGTACGGAATTTCCCGCTCCGCGCAAAACTTCTTCAGGGTCAGGACACCATGCGGGTCATAGAGATCGGAGGCGAAGCCGTCCGATTTCAGCATCATCCCTTTGGGCATATGAGACATCCAAGTGTCCATCGGACGTCCGAAAATACGGAAGGCTACGCCGGCGTGGCGAAGGTAAGCTGCGATAGAGAGTCCGTACGGACCCGCACCAACAATCACTGTATTTAGCATAAGCGGAAATGCACCTTTGTAATGGATTGCAACTGCAGCTTAGTGAAGGGGGAATGAGGGGAAGGACTCAACCGAACGATACCACGAACTCAAACTATATTGAGCAGTGAAAGCGGATCTTACTTAGGGTGGGTCGGGGCGTCAATGTAACCCGATGATTTGAATGAGATAGTCGCCGGCGTGTCTCGGGTCTCCAAAAGTGGCCTGAGCTGCACTACCTGGGAATGTCAACTTTCTTTTCAATGAATGCGATCGCGTTCTTCAAGGAGTCGAGGTTTTCTGTCGTGACCTCGTCGTCCTCGATTGTGATTCCGAATCGCTCCTGCAGGAACGACACGAACTCCACGACCCCGGTGGAGTCAATGACGTTACCTAATAGCGGTTCTTCATCTTTTAGACCTCCGCCGCGGCCAAAGAGATAGTTGTCCACAAGGAAGGTGCGGATTTCGTTTTCGATGTTTGTAGTCTGCATTGCTTCAATTGACCTCTGTCCTTTGTCTGATGAATTGCTCCGCCAGAAGTTGTGTAGAGAGTACGGCAACAATCGCCATATTATCCCGCAAGCTCCCGGATTTGCCGCCCACAAACTTACTAGCTAGAATCTGAACCGCGCGGGGATCGAAGATGCCGTGCTTGCGAACTGCCTCCCGCGAAAGAAGTTCTTTCACATACTCTGGTGCCCTCGTATCGAAGAAGCATTTTCCATCTGGTGCACGATAGGGTTGCTTCGGTCTCCGCAGGATTGATTCAGGAACCAAACCCGCTGATGTCTGCTTTAGCAAATATTTCTGATTTAGGACGCGCATTTTTGACCGGACCGGAAGTTTCGCGGCAAACTCGATGATACGGTAATCGAGGAATGGATACCGCCCCTCGACTGAATGAGCCATCGCCATCCGGTCCCCCTGCGAAGAGAGCAGGTAACCCGGAAGGAAGTGCCTTGCTTCAAGGTATTCCGCCTGGCTGAAATGTGGCCAGCCTTGAAATCCCGATGGCAGCGATTCTGCCAACTCGCCAAGTGAATTGTAGCTCCCGATCTCAGCTTGCAAGCTGTCCGAGAACATCAGCTTCAGTTTCGCCGTCAACTCCCAGCGCACCAGGTGCGAGAAAAATGGACTGGAAAGATCTTCCTCGTCCACGCGGAAAAAATGTCTAAGATTTGCCGCGGGGTGCTTCTGGAAATCCGGCAGGAACGGGTATAAGCGTTTCAGCAAGAGCGGACGCCAACTCGACTTCAGGTTTCGGGCCCAGAACCGGCGAATCTTCGCCTCCTTGAAGATGTCGTAGCCGCCTAGAGCTTCGTCCGCACCCTCTCCGGTTAACACAACTTTGAAACCATTCTCACGCACCAGTTTCGATAATAAAAACATTGGCGCAGGTGCTGTTCGAAACAATGGGACCTCAGCGTGTCCAACCACGTCCGGGAACACTTTGGCGATGTCACTTTGGGAGCAGGATACTGAGGAGTGTTGCGTTCCAAGGAACGCACTTGCCTCACGTTGATACGGGCTCTCATCAAATTCGGCATCTGCAAAAGTGATCGAGAAACTTCGCAATCGATCACTTGCTATCTTGCGGATCAGAGCTGTGGTGAGGGCAGAGTCGATGCCGCCGCTCAGGTATGCTCCGACCGGCACGTCTGAACGAAGGCGGATTCGCGTTGCATCAAACAAGAGATGCAGCAACTCTTCTGCGCGAGCGCGTTCATTTCCATTCGATGATCCGGCGTCTTGTCCGTAGGGAGCAGCCCAGTACTGGCTTAGTTGAAGGCGGTCGGCTTGCACCGTCAGCGAGCAACCGGGCGGCAATTGCGAGATGCCTTTGAAGACAGTTCTGGGCGGCAGAGTTACCCAGAAGGTGAAGGCCTGATCCAAGCCCAACGGATCGAACTCCCTGAGAACATCCGGACATGCCATCAGGGCCTTGATCTCGGACGCGAAAAGGAAACCGGTTTTTGTTTGCGCGTAGAACAGCGGTCGGATCCCGGCGCGATCACGCGAGAGAAACATTTTCCGCTCGACGGTATTCCAAATGGCGAAAGCCCACTGACCGTTGAAGTGCCGAACGCAGTCCTCTCCGTACTCCCGGTAAGCGTTCAGGATCACTTCGGTGTCGGACCGTGTGGCGAATGTGTGGCCCTTGCTTACCAGTTCCTCCCGTAATTCGAGATAGTTGAAGATTTCGCCATTGAAAGTGACGCAAAGCCTGCCATCGACAGTGGACATCGGCTGTCCGCCGGTCTGCAAATCGATGATGCTGAGACGTGCATGTGCCAATCCCGCCGGCCCGGCCACGTGAATTCCGCAAGCGTCGGGCCCACGGTAGGGCAACGCGTCGATCATCTGGCGGAGGCCGGTGCAATCAGCCTGACCGTTGAGCATCAGAACTCCCGCAATTCCACACATACTAGTTTTTCAACCTACTTTTTCAACACAGGCTGGCACAGTTTTCAGGGAGATGGATTTGACCGATTGGCGTACTCGCGAGCCAACAGGTGCGCTCGGTAGTGGTCCTCACCGCTCCATCCGACGGCGGACCAGACGTTGCCATCTCCATCACAACCAATGACGTTAGATGTACCCAGCGCCACATTGGCAACGAGCCGCCAATTCGTTGAAAACAATTTTTGGCGCACGGCGGCGTCTCAATTAGACACGTCCGACTTGATTTTCGATGATGTGTGACACGCGTAGCGCGTTAGCTGCTACGGTGAGGGCTGGATTGGCTCCAGCGCTCGATGGGAAGAATGACGCGTCCGTTACGTACAGATTCTCGATTTGCCACACTTTGTTATTCGGATCCAATACGCTTGTTGTCGGGTCTCTACCGAAACGACAGGTGCCCGAAGGATGTCCCATATTCATGTTGTCATCGCCGGTCAAAATCCAGGGCTTGTGCGCAGCCAAGGTTGACTTGAGCATCTTACGCATGGCCGCAATTCTCTCATTCAATTCTTGCGACTTCACGTACTCGATGTAAAAGCCACTGGGCCGAGTCGAATCAGGAACCACTCGGTTGCCGAGATAGGGAAAGTCTTCAATGATTGTGGCGAACACGCAGGCTCGCTTGAAATAGCCTGCTGCGATCATTGAAACCACTTGTGTAGCTGGCCTAGCAAGCGGGATTCTGACAGAGGTGAACTGCTCGATGCGGCCCATGAGAAAGTCGAAGATCGCCCCGTGTGACACGGGCAAGCCTAGCGACTGCAGCGAGCCGAACTTGTGCCCGTTGAAGGTGTAGAAAGCGCGGGAAGCAAGTGTTTTTTGCGGTCCTGACGAGCTCAGGCGCTTGCGCGGCCAGAGTGCGATCAGGTCACTCGCATGAAACATCAGGCAGCGACCGACCAGATCGTTCCGGTTTCCCAATCCGTTCGGACACTCGCAGGAACTCGACCTGCGCAACAAAAGTGGGGTCGCCAACGCGCCTGCCGATAGCACCACAACCCGACTCCGGAGTTTGATAATTCCGTTGGAGGTCTTGGCTATGACCCCTGTCACCCGGTCGTTCGTTGTTTCGAGTCGCTGAACCTCGCATTTTAGAAGGATCTTCGCACGGTGGTCGCGAAGCGCTGGGCAGACGGCCTTGCTGGATCCATCGGATTTGCAATCGGTGGGACACGGTAGGCCAATACACTCCCTGCACCCGGGACGATAGGAGATTCCCACGTGCACCCGGTACGGCTTCAAGCCACGGGATTGGAATGAATCAAAGAAATCCTGATCGCGCGGGCTCAGTGCAGGCGGCGGGACCAAACTCGTATCGTCGTCGGGATCATCGGGATCACGAGTACCGACAACCCCGAACATCGTTTCCGCAGCGTGATAGTGATGGCGGAAGTCATCGTAATCAATCGGCCAGTCATCACGCATGCGTTGCGGATCACCGTCACCGTACGCGGTCGCGGAAAAGTCGACGCGCCGCATCCGCTCCAGTCCGGCACCGTAGATTGCAGAGGATCCTCCTGGTCCGGATCCCATGGGCGCGAGAAAGTCGACACTCCGACCATTCTGCATTATCGTGATCGGCCGTGACCACCGGCCCATCGCGGTGAGGTGATCTTCCTTCTTCTCGAGCCCCAACAGGCGTTTTATTCTACCTTCGGCAAAAGACTGAGGGAATAGAGTTTGCCCGCCACCGCGCTCCAGGAAAAGCACCTTTAATCCCTTGCGAGCCAGCGCGTACCCAAGCGTGCCACCACCCATGCCTGCGCCTACGATCACCGCATCCCACAACACTCCCTGGCCTTCCGCAGGCGCAAAGCTATCCCAGTTGAACTGCACTAATTGTCCTCCTGTCTTTTTTCACCAGCAACGATCGAGGAAATTCGTGTTTTGCAATCTTATGGCCGATCAGAACGAAGGGCTTTTCAATTGCGAGATAAGAACCCGTAACGAATAGAATGATGATCGGGTTGCAACCGCAAGAGACCGGAAACGGTTAGCGTTTTGGAGTTGGCGAGGCCGCCCCGAGCACCCATTCGCGTTTTTCGAGGTCAAAGTGTTTCACCACTCTGGCGGGATTCCCGGTAACAACAGAGTATGGAGGGACGCTGCGCGTAACCAAAGAACTTGCTCCAATCACTGAATTCTTGCCGATTACAAGTTCACCCTGACTACAAACGATGGCCGCACCAAACCCAACCCAACAGCCTTCTTCAATCCTTACCGTCCCGCCTTTTGTACCACCCTGCTCGCGAATCGGAACGGTAATATCTTCAAATTCATGGTTGTGATCCGTGATCATCACCGAGGGTGCGAAAATGCTGTTTTTCTCAATTTCCACCCGATTGATGGCCAGGATCGTCGCGCGTTGTCCGAATACGCAACCGTCTCCGATCAGGATTACCAACTCTTCTTTCTTCGGAACCAGCGGCACGTCCAAGCGAACATTCTTCTCCAGCAGGACCGAGTTACCGATTCTCATAAAACCAGCCACAGAGCGTCGGAGGTCACATGTGGGATGCGCGGAGAATCGCTGCCCAACTGCAGAAAACGGATAGGTCCACGTAATCCAAAGACTGTGAATTTTGCGGATCGCACGGCTGATCCAGTAAAAAGGATCCTCGAACGACATGTGCGGGTTTTTCATCGGCAAGTAAGTTGTGCTCAATCGGGCTCGATTCTATCGCAAAGGGCGACCGGTTTATGTGTAGTCCGGAGTCATCTGCGAATTTCGGATCAGCATCCAGGCTGAAACCATGTAGGCCATGACTAAACCGATCAGGCCTAACCCTACCGTTAGGACAGGACTGCTATCGGGTATCCGTTCCGCGATGACGCATATGGCAGCCGCAAAGCCCGATACGGTCAAGCCTCGCAGCAAAACTTTTCCATACTCGAACACTTGGATCCCGATCAAGTGCCGAGCGAGATTCAGTTGAATCAAGAAGCCCGTGGCAATTGACAACAGGCTCGCGAGCTGCCCCCCCGTGGGACCGAGCCATTTCGCTAGTGGATAGGTAAGAACCATCATCACTACCGCCATCATCACAACACACAGCCGGTGCAATTGTGGAGTTCCTGCGGCGTAAAAGGCTGTCGTGATCTGGTTGTTCATGAAGGCAATGAGGGCGCAGCATGCGGCGAGAACAAGCGGAACGGCGGCTACCGCATATTGTTGCCCATACATGAGTGTAAGGAACGACCGGCCGCAGAAGTACGCAAAGACTACAGCGGGCATCGCGAGAAAGACAACAAATGCAGTAACCTGTAGCACAATGCGTCTGATCCTTTCCTTGTCATCCTGCACGTGAGACAGTGCGGGCATGAAAATTTGAGCCAGCAAGTTCGCAACAAAGCCGGCCGGGACTTGTGCGATCGAGATACCTAGAGAGTAATAACCAAGGGCAGCCGCTGGAATCAATTTCCCCAATACGAAAATGTCCGCCCGCATGTAGATGATCATCAGTGGTGCGAGGCCGAACAACCCTTTCGAAAACTGCGCCAGCCGTTTGAAAGCAGTTCGATCAATGCTCAAGGAAGGGAGAAAAGGGCATACGATGAACGAGAGTACGCAGCGCGCCAGACTCTCAGCACAGGTGCCGATCGCTAGGGCCCAGACATTGCGCAGCAAAAGTCCAAGGATTACAGTGGTGATCACCCCGAGAATCCCGCCGCCATGGTTGATCTTGGCCCATATCGCAAATCGCATGTCCTTCATCGCAATATAAGCTCTCGTGCTGATAGCCCCCTCCAGGACCAGACTGATCGTTGTGAGCCTTAACAATGGAGCGAGCTGAAGATCGCCATAGAATCTGGCAACCCAAGGGGCTATGGCAAAGAGCCCAAGGTATAACAACACAGAGCGGCCAAACGCCATGCACCAGGCGGCATTCACATATTCAGGTTCTCGACCCTTTGGATTTTGTATGAGGGCTTCCCGGACCCCGATCTCGGTGAAGGCCTGCAGCAAAGATGCGGCAGACATGACGATAGCCATCGTTCCAAAGGCCGAAGGTGCCAACAACCTTGCGAGCACCATGTTCCGCGCAAAACGCAGACTCTGCTCGGACGCACTGCCGACGCCCAACCACGCTCCACCTCGAAAAACTCGAGCCTTGAGGCCGTCGCCGCCGACGAAGGCTCCCAATCTAAGCTTGGTTCTGGCGAAGGCCTCCGCTGCGCCCTGAAACAAATTTGCGTTGTCAAACGATGCCATTCAGTCGTCTTTTTGGCGTATCTAGCAGTCTGAAGAATCCGAACTTCGACTGAAAGACCAGCGCCGCCGGCCCGCGATTCGTGCGTGCTTGGGAAATCTGGACAATGCGGAAATTCTTCGTTTTTGTTCACGTTGCAAGTATGCAATGAACTCGTCCGAAACTGGTCTCTTATCCCGGCACACCAAAGACCACAAAAAGCCGGCAAGTCTTGTCATTCCTCCGATGAAGAAAGGTTTTTCGGGGATTCGAACCGTGCACTTCAAGATTTCAAAGAAGGGATCGCTGCCAAACGAATAGTCCATGCGCCCCTGACGGAACTTGTGGCGTAATAGGTTTCCAGCCTCTCCCGTGTGTCTGTGGTGGAAGATCTTTAACTCGGGAAAAGCCTCCACTTCCCAGCCCTTCATTCTGGCGCAGGTCTGCGCGTGCCAGTCTTCCCCGCCGTATTCGAGAACCGCGTATCCCCCGATCGCCATGTAACATTCGCGACGTACCATCTGAGCGGCATGCGCAACGGCATATACCCGGTTCTGTTTTCGGTCACGGAACGCTCCGTTTTCCTGCTCGACGACGTAACCGCCTGCAATGCCCAGCTGCGGTCGGCGCGAAAAACGAGAAATGAGATCTGCAAAATAGCTCTCTGATATCGAGATGTCGGCGTCAAGGTTGCCGATAAACTCATAACTTAGATCCATTAACAATCTGTTTGCTGCGTGTAAGGCTCGGACCTTTGATCCGAAGCTGCGCCCTGGCAATCGTACTATGCGCAAGAAACGGATAAAGCTGTGCGAATCTGCGTAGTTCTGAACAATCTCATCGGTTCGGTCGACGGAACCATCGCTCACGATGACCCAACGCAAGGGCGGCACGGTTTGCGCTAGCACCGAAGCGATGGTTTGCCCAATCGTAGCCTCCTCATTGTGGGCCGCTGTAACTAAAACGTAGCGCGACTCCGCCTGAGGCTGCCACAACTGCCGATATCCGCCCGGTGGATCGGTCCCCATGATTAACAGACGCTTCCCGCTGGAACACTGGAAGACAAGTATTCTCGAACGCCATCCTGCCACGGCCGGAACACGTTGAGTCCTAGAACTTTAAGGGCCCGATTTTCGAGGACGGAATAGTGTGGACGTGGCACTTTCGAGGGGAATTCGTTTGCACCGGCTACCTTCAGGACTACTTTTACGCCCGTTTGCCTGAATACCTCTTCGGCAAAGCCGTACCACGAGCAACTACCTTCCGCCGTGGCATGGTAGAGGCCATAGTATTCGCAACGACTCAGCGCGACCATTTGTCTACTAAGGTCAGCGGTCGACGTTGGACTCACAATTTCGCTGTCCACGACGCGAACCTCTCCTCGCTCGCGCGCCAACTTCAGCATGAGTTCGATGAAGTTCAGTCCACCCTTGGCACGGCATGGGCTGTGACCATAGATCGCCGACGTTCGCAACACAAAATGTTTCTTCAGCGTCGAACGCACGAAGTACTCCCCGGACAGCTTGGTGTTTCCGTACACATTCAATGGGTTAGCAGCATCGGATTCCTCGTAAGGACTATTTTTCTTGCCGTCGAAAACATAATCGGTGCTTACATGCATTAGAACCGCCCCCAGTTCGCGAGCCACCAGCGCTAGATTTCTGGAACCTATGCCATTGACGGCAAATGCCCGTTGAGGGTCCAGTTCGCAGGTTTCGACATGATGCATTGCCGCCGTATTCACAACGAGCTCCGGGCGGATACTCTTAAGGCAAGTTGATACCGAATCGATCATCTGCAATTCGAGGTCTGAATGTGTAAGGGCCACTACCTCTTCGCCGTGCTGCTGGAACGCTAGTACAGCGTCCGAGCCGAGTTGACCGTTCGCACCGATCACAGCAATCTTCATTGCGCGTGGGCTCCTGCCAACGAGTGGACATCGATCTCACTCTCCAGTTTCTTGAAAGACTGAATGTTCGAATAGAGCGGGTTGTCCCAATCTTGGAACTTGTCCATATTATCCACAAGCGAACCCACGATCGACTTGATGTCTTCAGTGGGATGGAAGCTGAGGACGTTGCTCGCCTTGCTGATAGACACCTTATAGTTCCGAAAGTCCTGTATGTGTTTGATGTTCAGGTTGACGCGCAAGTTGAGGCGTTCTTCCACACCGGCCTTAACCAGGTCTGCTACCTCGCCGACAGTGTAGTTACCCGATGCAATATTGAAGATACCTGACAGTTTCGCGTTGGCCTCGATCGATCGTATATAAGCAGTGGCGGCGTCTTCGATACCTAGGATTGGCCTCCAAATCGAGGGGTTATTTACCGTAATCACCCGATCACAGACTGCGCTCCTGAACATGGTATTAATAATCAGATCGAAACGCATCCGCGGGCTATAACCTGAGACCGTCCCTTTGCGGAGTGCAATCACCGAAAAGCTATCGTCAGCAAGTTGGATTGCGGCTTGCTCCCCCTGTAGTTTGGAGATTCCGTAGGGGTAATTCGAGCTGACCGGCCGGGTTTCATCAAAGAGCTCATTTTCAGTGTACCCATATACCGAACAGGAAGACGCATAAATATATCGCTTTACCCCTGCGTTCTTCGCCGTATACGCGAGATATGCTGGGGCAGCGGCATTGAAAATGAAGTTCTTGCTCGGTGAAAACTCGGCCATCGGATCGTTAGAGAGGCCGGCCAGGAAAAGGACCTGATCATACGGCTCGAGGTCCTCCACCGAAAGGTGGAAGATGTCCTTGTTGAGGACGCCGACTTGCCGGGGAAGATGATTCCCGAACCAGAAGAGGTCGACAACGTCAACCTTGTAACCTCGGTCGATAAGCCGAGGCATAAGAACACTGCCGAGATATCCCGCACCGCCCGCAACGAGTAATTTCATTTGTGATTGTCCGTTCTGGAGAGGTTGAGCCCTGGTTGGCTGTTAGTAGCGAAAATTGTCCGACTCTGCGGTAGCTAGCCATTGTTTGAGCGTTTGGCTTTTCTTATCCTTCTCCGAGAGTTTGGCATCGGCTGCACTCAAGGGCCACTCAATGCCAATTTCCGGATCGGACCACGAAATACCGGATTCGGCTTTGTTGTTGTAGAGTCCAGTGCATTTGTACTGGATTTCCGCGAATTCAGAGAGAACGCAGAAGCCGCGTGCAAAACCAGCTGGGGCCCAAACCTGTTTCCGATTCTCAGCCGTCGCTTCCACCCCCAGCCACTGTCCGAGAGTCGGAGATCCTTTGCGTATGTCAACCGCAACCAGGAATGCACTTCCTTGTGTGACCCGCATCAGCTTTCCCATGGGTGGGCCCCACTGAAAGTGCAGTCCCCGCACTACGCCTTTCGCGGATCGAGAATGGTTGTCTTGAACGAAATGATTTGGAAGGCCTAGTTCGCGGAATTTGTCCTCGCGATAGGTCTCCATGAAGAAACCGCGCGCGTCTTGAAAGATATCAGGCACAAGAACAACCGCATCTCGGAACGATTGAGATTCAACTCTTATTTCCATCTAGGAGCTTCTACCTTTCTAGTACGCGCGTCACAGGACTTGATTGCAAATCTGGTTCTTCGCCGTTGTTGACTAGGCGGATAGGATCAACGCGATAATTCCACTCGAATAAGGTGCGAAGAAGGTCTTGGCGTTTCTTTCTCGCTTCAGTCGGTCTGCAGAGCTGCAGCAGTCCATACCCTAGGCGCCGCAGGACGAGTCCCATAAGACTCGAACGCTGGCAACTGCGCGCTCCCTTGTCGCCGTAATACTTGTAGTAATACAGGTACCTGGTTATTTCCGCGTCAAGCGCAAACGTGCTGGCTGCAAACCGGTTCGTTGTGGACTGACCCTTTAAGTGCGTGATCGTAAAGTCGGGCGAATAAAGAACCTGATGGCCGCTCTCCCAGATACGCCGGCACAGGTCTGTGTCTTCATAGTAGTAAAAGAACTGTTCGTCGAAGCCTCCCAACTTCTTCAGCAATTCGGTCCGGGTGAGAATGAAGCATCCCGCCAGCCACCCTACCGATCGCTCCGTATCGCCTTCCCATCCCACGTAAACACCAGGGTGAAACCGCTCCGAAATATGTGAGAGCCAGCCCAAATGAAGAGCAGCACACCATTCGGAACGGAGGGTATGCGGAGGACGAGCGCAGCCTTGATAGGTTCCGTCAACATTCAGTACTCTGCATCCGAAGGCGCCTGCTTCCGGATGCTTTTCAGCGAACTCAACAATGTTATCGAGAGTCCCCGCATGGATGATCGTGTCTGGATTCAGGATGAGGGTGTACTGCCCCTCGCAGGCGCGAATGCCTACATTGTTTCCCTTAGCAAAACGCAGGTTCACTGTATTCTCGAGAAGGTGAACCTGCGGGAACTTAGTTCGGATGAACTCGAGTGAGCCATCGGTCGAGCCGTTGTCAGACACGATCACCTCAAAATCGATTCGGTGGGTGGACTCATAGATCGACTGGAGGCAATCGCCGATGACTCTGATGTCATTCCAGCACAGTATGACGATAGACAGTTTCATATCATCAACCTAATCACCGTGAAGGCTGAGATCCGTACTAGCTCTAAAGTATGCCTGTTTGTGGATTTGTTACGAATGCCGCGGCGCGAGGATTCTTGACAGTGTACCCCAAGTCGCTGCGGAAACCTCCCATCGCCGGCAAAAGCCCTAGTCCTGTGCCGGCACCCACCAGGCCCGGAGCTCTGCTGCTGGCATGGGAACCCCACCAGTTCTCCGAGAAAAACACCGAGGCAATTTCCATATGAGGAGCTTCGTGCGTAAAGATGTAGCCGCCATCCTGAAGTTGCGGCCATAAGTGGCTCAGGCAGGTTTCCAGGGAGCCCCGAAGATCGACATCGAGGAACGCAAACACGACTTTCCGTCGGAAGTTCGGCAGCGTTTGGTCGAAATAGCCTGCGTTGAATCGGCAACGATCGACGGCGCCCCATTTCGTAATATTCCCCTTGACTTCGCCGAATGCACCCTTCCAGGCTCCCTTGGTATAGGTATGCACCTGACGTAAGCTGACGATGACGTGTTGGGCATCGACGGCAGAGGGTTCCGGCAGGCCTTCGAAGGAGTCGAAAACCTCCAGTTCCCGGTTGCAAAGCTCGCAAACCAGCGACAGATTGGTCGCGCTGCCTCCTTTGAACGATCCGCACTCCACCACACAGCCCTCAACTGACTTCGGCACACGCATAATCTGCGTTGCCATGAGCAGGTGCTCAATCACCCGCGAGCCGGTCGTAATCTTCCGATGGTTCCTGGCCATTTTCAGCGCGAGGTGAATCTTGGTGAAGAAACCAATCTCGTATTCGCTGCCGGTTTGGGGCTGAAAGTACTCCGCAAGAATGACCGGGACGCCGAACCAATACGACAACCTTCTCAGAACCCCCAAAACCACACGACTCATGTTCTCTCCCTGTAATCCCAATCCTCAGGCTATTCCTACCAAGGCTCGCGACTTTGTGGCAAATCTCTCGTTCCAACCCTCTCAAGGGGCGGTGAAGGGGAAGCAATCGCAACATCCAACTTCATCGGCAGTATGTCGTTCGAGACTTCAGCAACTGTAGTGATTCTTTTCTTCGGGCGGACAGCGACACCGGTGATCATAGCAAGCAACCCGTACCATGCCACTATGATCTGGTCGAAGTAGGAAATACCAAAGAAGGCCACCACATTGGCGAAGAGGGACGCTCCCAATGCCCACGCGAACAATTGCTGCTTCCGATCACACCGAGAAGCCAAACGCGTTCTTCCGATGTACTTGAAGCCTAGAACAATGATTGATAGGAAAGCGATCAAGGGAATCAGACCTGCTGTGTCCGCCACAAAAACGTACTGATTGCCCAAATCCCACAGTCCCCAGCCCCATGACGCATAGTCCTTAGTGCCTATGAGAGCCCAATCCCAGAAATGCAGAATGCACTGGTTTAGGATCTGATAGCGGTGGTCCGAAGAAGAACCTCCGGTGATGTCAACCCGAGCGATCAGTTGCCACACAGGAGCTTTCATAACAATGTGAAGTGACACGAGTAGCAGTGCGATGCCCCACCGGACGGGGCGCATCCGATCCCGCAAAGGCCACAGGCACAGAGCAATCAAGCCAGCGCCAAGTCCCAAGAATGATGTGCTGGAGTTTGATGCAAAGGCGATGACGGCTGCGCCGACCAATCCTATCGCAGCGGTGGTGCGGTTCTTTCTGTTCGTCCACCACAGGCCGGCGAACATGGGCAATACCATGGCCCCGTACGATCCTGCGATTATGGGATGAGCGAAACAACCCGTCGCGCGCAACTTCCCGTCCCGCACTTGCACCGTGTCATACCACCCTGCGTTCGCACCACCCAAAATTGCATAAGGGTTTCTACCGGTGAGTTGCTCAATTGACATAACCAGAGCGACCACGGCGGTGACGTAGGCCAGTACACGCAGAGCACGCACCACATCTTGGGCGTCTCGGATAAGGTGGCGCATTAGTAGGTATACGCCTAGGACGTCTAACAGCTGGCCAAACTGGAATACGATCGCCGAAGATGCTCGGTAGAGGAGTATGCCGTCCAGTGCTGCGAAGATTGCGAAAACGACAACCGCCCAGTCAATCCGCTTAAATCCACCTGGGATAATCATTTGCTTCGTCGAAAGCTTGGTCCGCGCCATCCGTGTTACGCCGCAAAGAACTAAGACACGAAGCATGGTGAGATGGATACCTCCGAGAACCAGTACCTGATCTGTCGGAATCAGAATACCCGCAACCAAAAAAGCCACCAATGCCCTCTTGCGCGACGAGAGGCACACGCAAGCGCCTGCAATCATCACCGCAAGAAGCACGGCCGGATTGAACACGCTATCCGCCACACCTCCGCCGAACCTAATGTTCTTAGGCTCTGGCATCAACATCAGTGCTAGTTGCATCATCGTCAGGCTTGTATCGACGAAGGTTAGGACGCCACAGGACCTCGAGGAAAGCCCCCAACTGCCGTCCACGATTTGATGAGCCCGTAAACTCGCTCCGGTATCAAAGTGGCACCGGGAAACAGTAGCCTGAGCTCGTTTTCACACAGAAGCCGGATTTCTTGAACGAGATTTCTTGCATGTGAAGGGTCGGCACAAGGACCCCGCCAGCCACATCTCCAACGACGAATCATGGAAATCCGAAGTTCGACGGGCATCCATTGCCACCCAGGGATATGAAAGTGCGGTTCCACTGGAAACCAGAAATTGGGGGTTTGAACCCAGAATGCCTTGCCCACTCGTCGCATTTCCGACGCCATCCGACGCTGATTCTCGAAGGTGAACAGGTGCTCGATCACAGAGTTGCTGAATGCGATGTCGAAACTGGAGTCGCCGAACTGCGAGAGGTCGGCTGCGTTACCCGCGAGAGGCTCTATATTGTCATGTCGCTGCTTTTCCGGTTCAAGGTTCAGGCTGAAGACCCGAATACCGGAGCGTCCCGCCCACCCGCGGTTTTCCCAGAAAGCAGTTTCCCCGCCCACATCGAGGATTCGCAGCGGTCGCGGCAACCGCTCTGTCAACGACTCAAAGAGTTGGAATCGCTTGGCGCGGAGCTTGTTGGCAAACGAATAGGGGTCCTCGCTGCTCGCGAGGCGGCGTAACGATAGGTTGGGGGTTGGCATAGCTGGGAACTCGGGAAAGTGAGCATCAATGCGCCATATCACTCCCGACTGTCAAACCCTATTAGAGAGGTCTTCTATTTAACGACCGCCGACAAACCGGTTGGCGCTTTTGGCGCGCCACCGCCATAGGAATATGCTCCAACGTCCCAGGCGCCTGAACCACGGGACTGTGGCGTTCGTGCGGGCCAGGATACCGTGTGACTGGTCGCGTCGTAGGCTACACCGTACGTCGTGTCACTTTGGCACGCGTCTCCGGCAGCTGAATTGATTGAGGCGATAGTAGCGCAGAGACTGGATTCGTTGACACCCGCTCCGACAGTAATGTCTGTCGCAGCGGTAGGGGAAAAGGCGTAATGCTCGGAGATGCTGTATCCTTGCCCATTAGCCACCGATTTAGTCTGCGTGGTTTGTGGATTGGGAGTCTGCGTTACCTTGCAGCGGCCGCCGCAAGTTCCATCCAACAGAATCGGATTTCCACTCGTAACAAAGTAGTTGTTGGTCAAGGACGCGCTTTCTGGAGGAGTACCCCATCCGCTCCCCATCCGGATGCAAGCCTGCTTCGGTCCGGCTGCGTCAGGTCCGCATTCTTCCGTGTTGTTGAAGATTGCGCATGATCCCCCAGAATTGCTGAGGGCAGCGCCACACATGAGTTCATTACCACCCAGCAGTTCATCCACTAGTACATTGTTGAAGAAGTAAGTCGTCGTGCCCGCTTGCGGAGCCAGCTGAATTCCAATTCCGCCCGAAGCGTTGGGATTCATGTGGAGGAAGAGGTTGTTGTACACCACGAAGCCGGGCTTGTCGATGTTGGACTCCATTACGTTGTTGTGGGATACACCACCTGAATACACACTCATTCCGGTATCCACAAAGGTGTTGTCGTGCAGAGTCTCTACATTATTCGTGTTCAAGCCATTGTCGAGCCAGGAGAAATAATTCTGATACACGCTGCCGAATCCACCGCCGTAAATTCCTCCGAAGCTGTCTTTTGCCGTATCGGAGCCGTCTATCACGTTGTGATAAAACTGATTGGTCGTCGAATTACCGCCAGTGAAAACCGCGTTCGCGTTATTGTTTTCTTGCACTCCTGAGGAATGTGACCATCCATGAAAGTAGCAATCGTGGACGAGAACGTTCGTACCGCCGTTTTCGGAGATATAAGCGTCGTCTCCGCTGAGGTTGGAGCTCCAGTTCAAACCCGTAAACTCAAGATCGGAAACCGTCACGTAGGACTCGGATCCCAAATCAAGAAAAACTCCGCTGCTAGCGCCAGGATACCTACCTGCACCCGTTAGCACGGGTCTAGTCCAAGCCGCCCCAACAAACCAAGTCTGGTCACCGCCGATGACGATGTTGCCTGAACTCGAACCAGACCAACGCCAAATCCAAGGGAGGGACGACTGGGACCAATGATCGCCCCCCCTCAAAATGAACTGATCGCCCGCTTTAGGAACTTTCGCCGCGCAGTTTCCGGAACACCCATTCATGCCGGGCGCATGCTGCCATGGGCTGGTCTTTGAAGTACCAGTATTCGTTGTATCAGAGCCGTCGGCTGCGACGTAATAGGTTGTTGCCAAAGCCCTGGACAAGAGGAAGACCAAAGAAATCAGCCTCAAAGATGCGGGAGTAAGCATTCTTTTCATGACGGTTCCAATATCGCTAATCTTGCCGAAACAGAAGACTCCCTGAGAGCCTATCCAACCCGACCTAGATCCATCAAATCACGGGAGGACACGGAACTATCGATCAAGGAGCAAAGCCTGCTGCAATCTCGAGGGTGCGGGAGGTTACAGAGTGAGAATTTCTCATCGAGAATTCACTCACAATCGTCTGCACGATACGGGCGGCCGCGTTGCCGTCCCACTTTACGGGAATCGACGACGACTTCGACCGGTGCAGCTGATCTTCAATGGTTCGACGTATGCTATCCGCCGTAGCGCCAGCCAGCCGGTTGGTACCGCAAGTAACCGTCACGGGCCGCTCGGTATTCTCGCGCACGGTGACGCAGGGCACGCCGAGGCACGTGGTCTCTTCCTGGATGCCGCCGGAATCTGTGATGACCAGAGCCGAGTGTTTCATCAAGCAGAGAAAGTCCAGGTAGCCGAGAGGGTGCAGCAAGTGGATTCCCTGGGCGTGCGGCGCCTGGGCCGTCCCCGCTCCTATCACGTCCGGGAAAAAGTGCTTCAGACCAAATTCTTCGATCCGCTTGCGGGTGCGTGGATGTGCCGAGAACAGCACGGGACATGATTGAGAAACTTCGTCGAGGCCTTCGAGAATGCTGAGAAATGTCTGACGCCGGTCTACGTTCGACGGTCGGTGGAGCGTCAGTACCGCATATCGGTGGATCGCATTTGCCGAGTCATTCGAATGCGAGCGCAGACCCAGTTTATCGAGGATGGGAGACTTGTCAGCCCGGTCGCTCGAAGCCAGCAAGGAGTCGATCATGGTATTGCCGACGAAATGAATCTTCTCGGCGGCGATGCCTTCGCGATGCAGATTCAGGATCGCGCTTTCTTCTGTCACGAACAGGAGGTCGGAAAGATGGTCGGTGATGACGCGGTTGATTTCTTCCGGCATCGCTGGATCGAACGAGCGGAGCCCCGCTTCGACATGGGCGATCGAGGGGCGACCTCCTTGTGAATCAAGTGAGATCTTCGAGGTCACCAGCGCACAAGCAACCGTCGAGTTCACATCGCCGACGACGATGACCACGTCCGGCCGCTGCTCCAGTAGAACGCCTTCAAACTTGCGCATGATCTCGGCAGTCTGCACCGCATGTGAGCCTGAACCAACTCCGAGCTGCATGTCCGGCGGCGGGAGCGAAAGATCTGCGAAGAACGACGCTGACATCGTTTCATCGTAGTGCTGGCCGGTGTGCACGAGAACGCAGTCAAGCTTTTGTGCCATCTCACTTCGATTGTGATCGCGGATTGCGCACACAAGTGGAGCAGCCTTCATGAAGTTAGGTCTGGCTCCGACCACTATCAGGATTCTCATCATTAACTCTCGTGTCCCACCTTGATATGTGTTCCGCGTGGACCCCCAGCGTAGGTCGCTTCGCGATTTGCGAATGCATACAGCAGCCAACCGAGCTCATACGGCCGGCATTCGAATAAGATTTTCAAATCCCCAGGGCAACTGTGCTCGGTCTTGTCTGAGTAGCTCCCGAACCCAGCTTTCAGGTATCTCCCCAGCGAACGGCGCGAGCGGAAGATGCATCGCCAGATGAGACTGTTGGAAGCGTCTTCCATATCGAAGCCGAGTTCGTTATTCGAGTTGACCCAGCGCAGGCCTTTGTAGATCCACTCATCGAAATTAAAGTTGATCACTTCTCCCAGCCCGAACAGTGTCATGGGACCCATGGCGTGCTGGTGAACTGAGAACACCGGGTATCCATCCGCAACACGACCGCCTTTTGAGTCGTAATGCCACCACCATTGTCCCTTCGTCCCCTGTTCCTCGCAGATGGCCTGTGCACATTTGATGGCTCGATGGGCGGCGTCCTCGTGCCCGTAGGCATCCGAAAACTGTGCCATGGCGTAGATTGGATATACCTGGTCGGCAAAGCTTCCGATACGTCCTCGAGACAATCCGGAGAGGCTGCGTGAAGTTGAGAGGTGCCCAAAGAACCCGCGTTCTCCTTGATTCATCGTAAGAGAAGTGTATGTTTCGAAAGCCAATCGTTCCAGTTGTTCAGATTTTTCGGGGTACGCTAGGACGCAATAAGAAAGCCCGGTGAGCAGCCACGCCAGTTCCATCGTCACGCCTTGCCTGGCACCTCGAAACCGAGTTAACGCTGTCGGAAGATTCAAGCGTGGTTCAAGTGCAGGCAGGAACTCAGGGTAGGCGACTCCGAACAGCCAAAGCAGCACACCCAGATCTCCAACGTTGTCAATCCAGGTCAGATCTGACAGCAACTCATTGAGAATGCGATGTTCGTCAAACGTATGGGTTGCGCCTGCCTGCTTCAACCGGCGCAGTCCCATCAAGGTCATCATGGTATAACGATGGGAGATGCCTTCCTGAACCACTCCCTGGTGCGTTTTCTTGAGCTTGTTGCAGAACAATTGCCTCTGTTGATTAAACATAGGAATCAAGCCTCGCACTGCCAGGGCCAGAAACCGGTGCACAATTGTTTGATCAGCCTCTACTTGAGGCATCATGGCAATTTTTCCCTCGATCATTTATAGATGCTCCGAAGAGAGCGAGAACAGTAACTCTGTTGTTAGCTTATCCAACGTGATCGTGCAGCAATTGCCCGACGTTCGAGACCAATCTGTTCGGAGGACAAGACAGGAAGCATTTCGCCAACGCCTTCTATTGCCCAGTAGAGATATAAAGAAGGCGAGTCGAAAAGTGTAAGCGGGAGTGGGTAAGAACAGATTCAGTTGCCTCCCCGCGCTTCTTGAATGTGATGAGTCCCCGATAATCGTCTCAGATTCGGCCTCTGGGCCCAACTCCACCGCATCGCCCGTGCCGCCGGTTCGGATGGTATGAAGGGCCACTTTTAGTCATCCTTTCGGCATACATCCCACCACGTTCATCTTGAGCGGCTATGATTCGACGACAGTGGGATCGGCTGGCCGTATCTTCGAATCGGCCGTTTGCGACAGAATAGGCCGTGGATCCCGCGCTTCCAGGACCGAGAGGATGCTGTTGACGATGTTTGCCAAAGCGGGTCGACTCGCCGTAATGGGACCAGACGACCGCTCCCTCCGGCACACTGTGACTCTTGCTCGAATGTCCTCAGGGTGCTCGATTAGGGTTAGCCGTCCTTTGTCTGCCAAGTAGCGATCAACCGCCCCAATTTTTCCTCGGAAGATACTGAACACAGGTACGCCCAATGCAGCGGCTTCACGATTCATAGTGCCGCCCCCGCTAACCACCAGATCGGAAAACCATATCAGGTTCAGTCCGTCGACCGGGGAGCTAGGAATAACCATACGGCCATCTGAGATTAGATCACTCCATTCAGCAAGAAGTTGTTTTCCTTGCCGTGCGTTTCTTGGTAGAGTGACGGCGCGAACCTTCGGAATTGATCCGAGGAATCGCATCGTTTCTGCGAACAGCACATCGCTTTCAGAATTGTGATAGTGCGCTTCCGTTGCGGGAGGACGTACAACCACGACGAGTTCATCCTCCGCAATCCCTAATTGCTTGCGAATGGAAGGATCGGGCTGGAAGCGCGGCACATAGACGTCTTCTTTGAGACCGGGATACCTCAACACACGGTCGGTTCTTTTGCTCATCGCTCCTTCTGGAATCACATCGGGGATTAGAATCCAGTCAGGCTCGAGGAAGCCGGTTTTCGTAGAGTGCTCATAATCGTGCAACATCATCGTCGGAATGCCGAATACTTTCGAGACGAGCAGTTGGGCACGCGCCCCGTGCGAGACGGCTAGATCGGGACGCGAAGCTGCTGCCGTTGGAGCAAGTAGCGCCGTCCGCACACAATTGCTGAGTACTTTCAGGACCTTATTTTTTCCATAGTGACTTCCGATCACCCTACAGTGTAGGTGGAAAAACTCCAGCAACTCGCGCGTTTGATACATGTCCCGCGCGGTCAAGACCACTTCAATTCCGTTCTTTTTCAGTTCGTCGATGATGGGAATGAAGAACGGTACGTGTGGAGTATTGTCAAGATCGATCCACACCTTTTTGGTCGCTTTGATAGCCGTATCGGAAGCTTTCACGCGTCTTTTCATCGGAGCTTTACAATCTCTTATGCATTGCCTCACTATCTCTACTTCCTGAAGATCGAATAGCATTCGGTCGACCTCTAGAATGCATCACCGCCTCGAACCACGGCGACCGGGGTTTTGAAGAGGATCTTCAGATCGAGCCAAGGCGACCATGTGCGCACGTATTGCAGGTCGAGTCGCACCATCTCATCAAAACGCAGTCGGCTGCGACCGGTCACTTGCCATAAGCCTGTAATGCCCGGCTTCACCTCAAGCACCCGGCGACGGTGCCAAAGGTCGTATTCCTGGACCTCGTAGGGTAAAGGCGGCCGCGGACCCACAAGTGACATGTCACCCTTGAGTACACTGAAGAATTGCGGGAGTTCATCGAGGCTAGATTTGCGAAGATAGCGTCCCACGCGTGTGATTCGGGGATCGTTTTCCATCTTGCTGCCCTTCTGATGGTGCCCGCTGATTACCTTTTTCATGAAGTCTTGATGAATCTTTGGATCGTTGTTGGCATACATCGATCGGAACTTCAGGAACATGAAGGGTTTTCCAAATTGCCCGATGCGTTCTTGAGCGAATAGAATCGGCCCTCGCGAACTTATTTTTACAAGGCAGGCCACTAACGCAAACAACGGAGCAAGGAAAACAATCGCGGCCAAACTACCTATCACATCCATTGCCCGCTTGAGAGCTAGTGTCCGGCGGTTGCTTTGCTCGCGATGCTCCAAGTCTGGATAAAGCCTAGGATTTCCGATCGACGCTTCCTGGTTCCAGCTCTCCGGAAAAACGTGTAGAGAAATGTTGATCTGGCTGGCCTTTTCAAGACTCAGACTGAAGCGAAGGGTTTCTCCCACCCTGTGTATCATGGTCGCCATGATTACTCCGGGGTCGTCCATGCCCATTTCTGTAAACATAATCCCGGCTACAGATCGCCTCCTGTACCAGCCGGTGACATCGGTGTCGCGGGTTGCTTGCGAGAGGGCGGAGAGAATGTTGCCAAGTACCCTGCCACAGGCCTCGCCTGACAGACCATCTCCAAGTTCGAGGAGCATCAGAAGAACCGGTTTGCGCGATCGCTCTGTCCTCTTGCGCTCGTAAGCGATCATCTGACGGAAAGTCTCTTCATCTAGTGCGGAATCGTCGAATTCCGGCGTCGAAGCGGAGAAGCTAGCATGTGGGAGGTCATCCTCTGCTCTTATGTGTACGACATGAGCTGGATCTAAAGACTCGCCACTGCGGAATACGCTGCCCTGAGGTTTCTTTTGCGGGCTTCGCTCAAACTCCCGATGAGTCGTGGCAAGGGCTTCATCGAAGTCTTTCCGAAGCACGACAAACGAAACGTTGCAGACGCCTTGAGCTTTGGCGAGTACCCGGAGGTTGTTCCGTCTCAATTCGTCGATGGCGCGTCCGACGATGCTCCTGACAGCTCGCAGATCCTCTCCAACTACGGTAATGATCGCCACATCACTATCAACATTCATTTGCTCTAGAGCGCCTGGCGCCACTTCGGCCTGGAACTCCCTACGCAAAGCCTCAAGCATCCGTACTCCCGCGGCAGCGGGAACCACCATAGAGATGTCGTATTCACTAGATTGCGCTCCCATCAGGACATCGGCACGGATTGTTTTTGCCGCGGCCAACATTCGGAGCAATACATCTTGCACACCGCTCTGGATCAATGCTCCGGCTTTGATCGCCGCAGCGTTCTTAACCGCGGTCAACGCCTTCACGCCTCCAACATTCGTGCTTCCGATTGGCGTGATCTTCGTTCCCTTTTTCGCAGGTGAGAAGGTGTTTCGGATCCAGACAGGAATGCCGTCCTCCATTACGGGTCGCAAGGTCTTCGGGTGCAGAACCTTTGCGCCGTAATGAGCAAGTTCGCTTGCTTCTCGATACGAAATTTCAGGAATAGGGACAGCGCTAGGGACAAGATGTGGATCGGCGGTCAGGATGCCATCGACATCGGTCCATATGATCACCTCGTTCGCTTTGAGAGCTGAAGCTACGATGGTCGCAGAATAGTCTGACCCTCCGCGCCCTAAAGTCGTGAGCGAGCCTTTCTCATCCGCACTTATGAAGCCGGTCACGATTGGTATGACTCCCTTGCGAAGTAAGGGACGCAGTCGACGTTCACACCGTTCCTCAGTCATATCCATTCGGGGTTCTGCTGACCCGAAGGTGGAATCCGTAACTATTAGATCGGTCGCTTCCAGTCCTTCGGCAGCCAATCCTTGCGACGTGAGGGCAGCAGTAACTAGTGGTACCGACAACCGCTCTCCTAAGCCGGAGATTAAATCAAGCATGCGGGGCGTAAGCTCCCCCAGCGCCGCGATACTGGCGCACCAGCGCGCACATTCATCAATAAGATCGTTGATCCTGCACTTAACAAGACTTCTATCCGTCTCCGAATAGATCAGGATTTGAAGGGCGCGCTCATGCTGCTGACGCAGATCGTCGAGGAGTGCTTCAACTAGGACGCTATTCCTTTCCCGTGCCTGAGAAGCTGCATCGATGAGCTTATTCGTAACGCCGCTCATCGCCGATACTACGACAACGAGTTCCCCTTCTCGGACACTGCTCTTTATGATCTCGGCTACTTTCCGAATACAGGCAGCATCTCCGACAGAGGTACCTCCAAATTTCATAACCCTCAAGAATCGACGGGAATCATGATGCGACCGAGTACGTGTCGGTCGGCGTAATGCTGAACAGTCGAGAACGCGCACCGACCCGCCCGCTTGCAAATTGGCTCTCTCGCTACTCATGGCGAGACTCTTTCAGTTCCACTTTGATCATTGGAACATTGGGCGTGCGTAGGTGAACCGCTGCCTCCGCTAGGTTTCTAGACGAACGACTGCCCTGTTTCAGCGCGTGTCGCAGGCACGCTTCAACTAGTCCAGGTTCTTCCCATGGCACATCGTGATACGCCGAAAGAATGAATGGACTCGCTGCATCTCGCATCCACTCCTGCGGGAACAACGCCACCATGTCTCTATCGGTGACCTTCGGCCCAGATTCGATCTCTGTACCGGTCACCGCGGCTACCAGCGCGGCTGGGAGGTCGCGTCCCCGGCCCAAAGCCAAGTGACCAACTTGGGTCGCACGAGGATTGATTTCGATCAGATAGGCGTTTCCCGTGTGTGCTTCGAGCATAAAATCAAATCCGTGCACACCCGAGAGGCTGAGACGACGCGTTATCTTCTCGACGGCACTGGTCATCTCCGTGTTGTCAACCAAACGCATCACAGTTGCGGGGCCTGTGGGATATCTCTTGTTCATTACTACACAGTGCAGGGCCGCTAGAACGGTTCCTTTCCAACAAGCCACTGTGCTGGTGGCCTCGTAACCCGCGATCATCGTTTGAGCGCTCACCGAGGAACGTCGACGTAGGAGAGACGGCCAAATTAGAGTCTTATCGCTATTCATTAACGCCCGCTTCGCGGCTCGCGCCAGAAGAGGTGGCGCGTTCAGTTGTCGATAAGCGCTGGTAGCCTCCTCCTGAGATCGTACGACCCGTACGCCATCACCCCCCGACGTGCCGTCAGCTTTGAGCACAGTCGGAAATCCCATCGATGCGGTCCAGTGTCTCAGGTCGTCAAGAGTATCAATAGCCGCGGTTTTGGGAGCGCGGACGCCCTCCTCCTGCGCGATCCGCATGAAAGTGGCTCGTTCGTATACAACAGAAAAGCTTTCCGATGCACCAAGGGAGCGTTCAATCAGGCGGCACGTCTTTGCTCCCGCTGATCCTCGGTCATGTTCCTGTCGGTAAAGAACGTGCAAGTGACGGGTGGCGAGGTCGTCACCTGGAATGACTAGATCGGGTCTCGAGTTTGCTAGGGCATGAGCAATCGACCATATTGGGCAGATGCCGCTGTACGTGTAGGCTCGACGAACGGCAGTGATTTTCGAGAGGGGATGCTGTGGCGGACAGACTACTTCCACTGTAAATCCAGCCCTCTCTAGGGCCATCGCCAGTCGAGCAGTCGGGAACCACAGAGACGTCGTGGCAACTAGTACGATTGGTTTCACTTATCTCTTAACGGGCCCCCCAAGAACCCGCCAACGCGTGGATGCACAAGCACCGATCTAAACGATCCGAAACTGGTTAGATCAGCACACCGCATGGGTGTTTAGCTCTGAATACCTGCCAAGGCCGCACTCTCCTCGCAGGATAGTGCTTTTACGATTTCAAAACTGGGTCCGGGCGACTTAGCAGAGCTGGGAGGCGCGACGCTGGAGGGGTCAGCGAAAGGTCGAGTGAAGAGGGCTTATGGTCAAGGTTTTCCGGTAACAAATGGAAAGACAGACTGACTCTACTAAATTGCTGTGCGGTCAACTGGTTCTTCAGAGCCTTGGTCACGCGATTCACGATCGCTGTAGTGGTCGAGGCTAGATCCTGTTCCGCAATTTCGGTGAATAGCACACCGGGGATGCTCGCTTCCTCGTACCATCCAATGATGTCGGTCTCTCTTGTCATTGGCATTAGGGCAGCGAGGACTATTTCACTGCCAACCCTTGGTAACGGATGCTGGTCAGTATCAACCAACATCAGGAGGAATGACTTTCTTGATCTCTCGGCTCTCCTTCGTTCGAGTGAGATGAGCCGGTGAAAAGCTTGCTGTCCTAGCGAAGTCCGTTGTAATAATCCCCCGGAAACGCCATTGTCGGTTGAATAATTTCCTCGCAGATGGTTCACAGAGAAACCTCCTCATGCCGGACGAAACCGGGCAGAACACTTGCACAGGTTGATGTTGTGGGGAGTAACTCGATTCGAACGTTGTGAATCGGGGCCGGTCTTGTTCAAGTTCTCGGGAAGGGATTCGTTACTTGGCCCTCGAGGAGTAGCTTTGATAGTAGTCGTCGTGATTGGAGTTTGTGCCGTTCAGGACGACGCCAAGAAGTTCCGATTTTTTCACGACCTCCAAGCCGCGTTGCAGCATTGCTTTCTTAGTTATTCCTTCGCGTGCCACTAACAACGTTCCTTCGGTTAAGCGCGCCCAGACTGTCGTGTCAGCGAGGGGTAGCAGCGGGGGAGAATCCACAATCATCCAGTCAAACGAGTTGGAGAGGTTTTCCAGCAGCGCAAAGAGTCGACTCGACTGAAGCAACTCCAGCGGATGCGCCGGGGGATCTCCGGCAGGCATGAACGAAAAGTCGAGCGATCGCAAGTGGTAGATGTTTGGTGCGCCCTCTCCACTCTGCAACCACTCCGCGAGCCCTGCGATCCTTGCCAAGCCAAATGTGTGAGCTAGAACCGGACGGCGTAAGTCACCTTCAATCAGTAGGACTCTTTCCTTGCGTCGTGCCAGCACGCCCGCCAGATTGGCCGAGACCAGACTCTTACCTTCTCCCGGGATCGTGCTGGTGACTAGAACTCTCTTGAACGGGCGCTTGTGTCGAATTTGACGAAGGCGAACTGCCAGGAAGCGAAACTTCTCGGCCGCAAGACTATCGGGCTCTGTGAAATAGACCAAATGACTCGCCGGAGTAGCGGTGACGGAAGGAAACGAATCATGCGATCCGATTTCGCTTTCGAGTTCGGCGATCTCAGGGAGTTGAACCGCAGAGAGGGGGTCGACGGTCCGTTCAGGCTCGGCCATCTCCGGGAGTTGAACCGCAGAGAGGGGGTCGACAGTCTCAGTCTTTGTCTTTGTCTTTGTCTTTGTCTTTGTCGCTATCGCCTCACTGGCCTGTGCAGCAGAGTCTTGGAACCGCTGGGACTCGAAGACATCGGTAGCCATAGCGACCATGTCTTCGTATTGGACACCGGATAACTCCGTACTGGATCTTCGCAAAGCGTCGAAAACACGGCTCATCGAATGTGACTCCTTACTCCGATTGGCACCCTCGTCGGCAATTCTGCTCCATCGTCATGCATCCCGCGCAGTCGCATGTATAGATCGATCAAGGTCTGTGCTGCCTTTGTGACTTCCGATGTCTCACGCGAAACCGTATCTTCCGCTTCTCGCGGGTGTTCGACATTCAAGCGAAAATCGGCCGCGATAGTCTCAATGACTGCTGGGAAGAGAGTGCGCGTTTGCGCAGCGTACCCATGAATCAGTGCGTTTTCGCAGATGGTATTGAGCAGTCGGGGAAGTCCTCGCGACTGCTGATAAATCTCGGTGATCGTTTCGATCGGAAAAATCTCAGCCGGATTCGAACATCCCACCAGTTGAAGCCGGCGGTAAATATAAGCCTGCGACTCTTCCAGATCCAGCGAACTCAGCTTCGCGCGAAGTGCAATGCGCTGCTTCAACTGACGAAGATCCACCCGGTCGATCTTCTCATCCAGCTCTTGTTGACCAACCAGTACGATCTGCAGCAGCTTCCCATCGCCCGTCTCGAGGTTAGTCAGCAACCTTATCTCTTCCAGTACGTCGGCTGAAAGATGGTGGGCCTCATCGACCACCAGGACCGTGATCAGACGCTTGTGATGACGCTCAATCAGGTACGTACTCAAGTCGAGCAGCAGTTCGCTTTTCGACTTTCCGGCAGTTGGAAGATGCAAGTCTCCAGCGATATACTGCAGGAACTCAATCGGTGTCAAGCGCGGATTGAAAACGTAGGCATAGGCCACGCTGGCGCGATCCAGAATCTTGAGCAGGCAGCGCACCACCAGAGTCTTCCCAGTACCGACCTCGCCGGTCAGCATAACAAAACCCTTGCGGCGTTTGACTCCATAATAGAGAGCGGCCAGCGCCTCGTTATGCTTCTTGGTCGCGCACAAAAAGGCGGGATCCGGAGTGTTCTCGAATGGATTCTGTTTCAGGTCGTAAAAGCGCTTGTACATGCATTATCCGCGTAAGAAGCTGATCGCTGAACCCGCCACTATGGAAGCAAAAACGACCCCTGCAGTCACCCATCCAAGCCGCATCTTCCGTTGAGCTGTTTTCAGGTCGGATGCATTCACTATCGTTGGAATCTCGCCGATTACCTCGGTTGGCAACAACTTTCTGATTTCCTTCGCTTGATGCAAGCGGTCATCCAGCACTTCAAAGATCCCTGCCACTAGGCCACCGAGGACCAACCCGAATGCCAATCCAATGCCGCAGAACTTGAGGCGATTCGGAAAGGCTGGTTTTTGCGGAAGACTCGGCGGGTCCATGACGCGAAAGCGTTCACCTTGCTGCAGCAGTTCCATGCTGGTAGCCATCTGCGAATCATTTCTCTTCTTGAGGAGATCGTCGTAGCTGGATTTGCGCTGGTCGTAGCCGCGAGTCAAGTCCGCCAATTGATGTTCATGGATCGGTTCTTGGTTCAAACGACCCTGATAGTCGTCTACTTTTGCCTTGAGTACGTTAATCGCGTGTTCCCGGTTAGTGATTTCCAACTGGTTGGATTTCAGCTGGCTTTCGATCGGAGCCAGCCTTGAAGCTTGCGCAGGGTCCTGCGACAGCGGATTGCTGGCATCGCTACCGGACGCAGATTCATCCGCAGGTTTGTTCTTCGAAGCTGCGAGCAGCCTTTCGGTCTTGGCGATCTCGTCTCTCAGTTTGCGGACGTCGGGATGCCGCTCGGTGTAGTGTGAGCTGAGGTCCGCATATTGTGCTCTTAGTTTTTGCAGTTGCTGCTCGAGGGCTGGCAGTCCTGCGCTAGTGCCGTCGTCTCCTTTGGTTGGTACTTGGAGGGTGCGGTATTGGTCCGACAGAGTTTGCAGATAAACGCGCTGCTGGCGCGCGGCGTTGAGAGAGTCTTCCTCATTCTGCAGCTGAGATTGCACTCCCTGCAAAATCTGGAGATTGCTGCCCTGTTGCTCCTGCATCTCGCCAACGTGCTCTGCTTTGAACTGACGAATTCGGTTTTCCTGGTCCGCTAGATCCTTGCGTGCGGTTTCCAGTTGAGTCTCAAGAAATGCGGTTGTATCTTCAGATTGCCGTTGGCGGACTTCAAGGTTCTCGTTGATGAACAGGTTCGTCAACTCACTGGTGACCTGTTGCGCCATATGGGGGTTGCGCGCAGCGTAGCTCACATCGAAAGCGGTGATCCGGCTGCGCTCATCGCGGACCAAGGCAATGTCAATATCCTTGCGCATGCGCTCGACTTTTTCATCCGGTGTGCTGTTCCCGTGCGCACTGTTGTACAGATTGAACTGGTCAATAATTCGAAGAAGCCTTGTCCGACTAAGGATCTGCTGCGTGATGCTCTGTAACCTCTCTTGCAAATCGTCAGTGACGTTTGGCGTTACGTAGTCCTTCGGCATTGTGGGCTGCTCGACTAGGATCAGTGTGGTCGACTGGTACTTCGGCGGAAGGGCCCAACTCGCAACCCATACCAGCAACCATCCGAGAAACAGTGGGATCAGGAACTCCAGGTGGCGACGACGCACAATACCAAGGATGCGCTGAACGTCGAAACCTTCCCCGCTTTTCTCTTCGAGATCTTCAACCATAATTACCTTCCCACTGGTCTTGAAAATTGATAGGAGATCTCCACATATCCCCGATTTGTATTCGGGGTCGTTGAAATCACCGCTACGTTGCTGTAGCTCTGGTGCAGCCACGTGTATCCCAACTGCACATAGACGTGCTGCCCGACCATTTGCTGCACGGAAGCCGAACCGAAAATCGAGTGGCCGCTCTGCCCAAGGATGGACTTGCTTAGAAGATCATTCTGCGCATACCCGCCAGCGACGGATCCGCTCAAGGTCTTGGTGATGAGTTGTCGTATAGTGGCGCTGCCGACATCCATCTGTACTGCCCCGGTTAATCCCGAGCCGCCCGCAACGATGTGATTGTAACTGACAGCGAAGGCGGTCAGCTTGGCTTGCCAGTTCAAGCTGGCGCCCGCTGCCGGCTGCCACGTTCGCAGTTCCGAAAGCTGTGTCGAACTCGATGTCAGTCGAGGTTGAATCGTGTCAGAGTGTTGTGGGCCGCCATAGAAGGAAAGGGAGAAGCGACTAGAAGGGTAAAAAGTGTAGAAACACAAAGCCGCCTGCGTCTGGGTTTGGCTGGTTCCGACTGTCGGATAGGCGATCAACCTTTGATATTGGTAGCTCGCTCCGATGTAATTCACGCGTCCGATGCGATGAGAATAAAAAGCTGAACCGGCCTGCGAACTGGAATCGAACAATCCTGGAACCTGAGCCTGGTTCGGGTAATGCAGGGTAGTGAACGTTCCGTTAGCGCCGACCATATCGTTTAATTCGAACTGATATGCCAGACCGATATTCCCAAAGTTGCTCAAACGGTCCGCGATGGGAGCAATCACTGAAAAATTCGCTACCTGCGTTTGTCCTGACACTGTTCCGGAAGCAAAATCTGTCTGGCTGAGCACATTGGAGCTTTTCTGGAACCCGTCCTCGGCACTTATGGTCAGCGCCGGACTTAATCGATAGGTGAGGTTAATGGAAACGTTCTGGTCGCCCTCGTTCCTGTCAGTGACCTTCTGATAAAAAGTAAAACCCGGAGCATAGGTTGCGACCCAGTGCGCTCGTGATGTGCTCTCGTCCAGGGAGATCACAGGCGCAATCGAGTAGCTCACATCGCTGATCGGCTTTCCGCTGACTGCGCCGATGGCGTTGTCGGTATACATAGTCGTGAAGGAAACTCCATAATTCAGGTAATTGGCACGCTCTTGCGCTGTCACCACCACTGGAAACGTCTGTCCGCCCACTGGCGGAGGGGTTAGCATGTGGTCTTCTGGATGGTCGAAGGATGTCTCGGTGGAGGTCTCTTGCGGAGGCCTGTTTGCGAGGACGTTGTTCTCGACCTGTGACCATAACGGAATGGCGGTCAAGATCACTAGGCCGATAAAGATTTGTTGAATGCGAGCCATGACTCAGGGAACAACGATGGTATCGTGGGGTTGCAGCTTTACGTTCTGAGCTATGTTGTGCCCTTTGACCACCGCCCTGTAATTGAAGGGCAGACGGGTTTGGGTTCCGTCAGCATTTTGGCGCAGGACATAGATCGATTTCTGTTTGGCGAAGTCGCGGAAGCCTCCTGCCAGAGCGATCGCATCGAGCACGGCTGCGCCGTTTGTCAGCGAGTAGGAGCCTGGCTTGTTAACTTGTCCCAGAATGTTGAACTTCTGACTGTTGATCTGCTGAACAATTACCGTTACTTCCGGCTCGGAGATGAAGTTCTTGAGCCGGCTGGCAATTTCTTGTTCTAGTTTCAGCGGCGTTTGCCCGGCTGCCTCGACTTCGCCGACGAGAGGCAGAGAGATCTTTCCATCCGAGCGCACTGGAATAGAATGTGAAATATCCGGTTCCTTCCATACATCGACCGCCAACACGTCGTCGTTGCCAATGACAAAGGTGTCATCGTGGGGTTGGGCTGCACTCGCTTCGGTTGAGGCTGAGGTGTTGGTCTTGCTCTCGGTTCGCAACGTGGCTTGAGGCCACAGCGGACTTGAAGCTAGAATGCAAATCGAGACTAAGGCCATTCGTTTCGCGCTGGAGATCCGGTCGGTCACAGTCATTACTCCTTGCCGTTGCTCCTGGTTATGGGCGCATTAGGCTGGCATTTGCCTGCTGGCAGATGCGAAGCAAAGGAATCGGACGCACTCATGTGGTATTGATCGATCTTGTACAGCAGCGTGCGATAGCTGACCTGAAGCAGCCTTGCTGCTGCCTTGCGGTTCCATCCGGTTTTTTGCAGTGCGGTTCCGATCGCATTTCGTTCGGCTTCCCACTTTACGTCTTGGATCAGATCTTTCAGCGATTTTGAAGCCGATTGGTTTCCTTCGATGGTGCCGGTGGCAGATTGAGGAATCGCTTTCTCCGTGGCGTCGATGGTGTACTCGTTCTTGGCCTGCCTGCCGATAAAGTCTGAGTCGGAATCGTTCATCACCAACTCGGCATTTCCCGCAACCAGGTATCGCTTTACGAAACTTTCCAGCTCTTTGATATTCCCCGGCCAGGAGTAGTGCTGGCAGGTCGCAACCGTGCCTGAAGGGAACTCTCGCGGCGGAAGGCCGTAGCGCCGCGATAATCTGTGCATGGTGTGTTGCAACAGAACTGGGATCTCGCTTCTGCGCTGGCGCAGGGGCGGCACCTGCACCGTAAAAGCGCTGAGGCGATAGTACAAATCTTCCCGTAGCCTCCCCTTCGTCATAGCGCGATCGACACTGGTGCTGTTCGCCGCGAGGATTCGCACATCAACCGGAAGCGCTTGGTCGCTACCCGGCTTGGCCAAAGCTTTATCTTGGAGAATCCGGATCACGCGGTTTTGAACACTGAGCGGCATCTCAGCGATTTCGTCGAGGAAGATGGTGCCCTTGTCTGCGCGTTCGACTTTTCCCGCCGCCTGGCCGTTCCCCGCTGAGCCCACGCGGTCCGTGCCGAAAAGTTCAACCTCAAGCAGATCGTCCGGCATGTCGGCACAATTGACCTTTAGAAACTGGAAGCCCGAGCGAACCGAAAGCTTGTGAATTAGCCTGGCGACGGTATCCTTACCGCTGCCGACTTCTCCAATGATTAGAACCGGAACATCCGCTTCCGCGAGCAACTCTGCTTGTGCGCGAAGCTTTTGTGTCACCGGACTGGCGCTGACGAAGAATGAGTCTGGGCCGAGCTGTTCGATGTCCTCGCTGGCGATCTTCACTTCTTCTTCCGACGATGCTTTAAGGTGCCGTTGGATCGTGGCTTCGAGCCGGGCGTCGTCGAACGGTCGGATGAGGACCTCTTGAGCCCCAACCCGGATCGCATCCCTCGTTCGGCTTCCATCTTCGGGAAAGAAAATCGCGATAAGCGGAAGGTTGGGACGAAGCCGTCGCATCCAGCGCAGGATATGCAGGCAATCGGCATCACCCCGCGGCAAGTCGAGGACGAGCAAGTGGGGAGCGCCGCCCGACTGTAGGCGCTCGATGGCATCCCACGCGTTGAATGTAGTCTCTATCTGCCAGGCGTTCGGCTCTGCGATCGCCCACAGCGGGCGGAGGATGGCCGCGTCTCGGCTCACGACCAGCAAGCATGCACTAGCAGTAATGTTTTCTGCCACAGACGTGTGGCTCCTTCAGGTGAGGAACAAGTGATTGCCAGATCAGACGGCTTCAACTTGGTATCCCTTTTCATCCGGCGTGGCGGTAGAATAACTGGCCGATTTTCGAGACCACGCTTGAGGGTAAGTGAGAGAATAAGTACTTTGTGGCTCGCGACTTCCACTTTCTCGTAGAGAGGTCGAAAAAGTGGGTGGAGCGATTCGAAATGCCGTATCGAGAATACGTCAGCACAGACTGTGACGCTCCCCACCGATTCTTGAAGGTAACGAGTCCCTCTTGACCTGCATCCGTGCGGCCAAAGTCCAAAAAGCACAGGCCACTTTGTTTTGCGTCCTGAATTGCTTTCCACAATAACAAATGCATGCAACCGAGATTATTAAAACGCGTGTCACAGGCACCGTACTTGTATGACAACGTGTTCTTGTAGGCAATCGTCATGATCGCGGCGACTGGCCGGTTGCTGCTCAACGCCAAACGGATCTTAAGGGCCCGACCAAAACAATCCACTAAGTTCTCAAACCACACCTTGGGCTGGGGTGGTAGCTTGTGACGCTTGCGCGTCAGAGTTAAGAGGCGATAGAAATGCGCAAGAAAGTCTCCTGAGGAGCCTTCGCGATATTCTAAACACTCACGTTCGGCGCGCCGAATCTTGCGCTTGGTCGAGCTTGTGTGAAGATTGTCAAACAAAAGGTTGAGGTCCGGTCGCAGGTCCAACTCATGAAAACTGTAAGTTACTGTTGTGTGAGTGAGCGAGGTCGGAAAAGCGAGAGGCCGGAGAGGGCGAATCTCCATGTAATCCCAACCGTCATCGCGGACTTCACATTCCAGAGCCTTTGCAAGCGCGTCCGCGTCGCAAGCAGAGTCCACTAATGGCTCGCAATGGTCAGCGAAAGGCAAGGAAATAAGGCGTCGTCCGGTCAACCAACTCTCCACTCGGCAAAACACGATCGCGTTCCCGATTGCGCTTTCTGCGCTCGACGTGGTGTACGCGACTGCTTCGTAGCCATAGGTTTCACGAAGAGCCCTCAGCCATGCAGACGAGTGAAACAGAGACGACCTCGGATGTCTCGTTAAGAACTCGTCCCAGCGAGGATCATTCAGCGGACATATACGACGACACAACACTGCATACCACCGCACTTGCGGAAAACGATCTTGTTAATATTGACGAAGATAATCGGAGCGATTCCGATTTTGTTCACTCTTTGGAAGAGAAGAGGTGCGTTCATCGTGCTGAAACCTGGTTCAGTCAGGAACAGATGTTGCCTGATCAGACGGCTTCGACTTGGTATCCCTCTACCTTGACGGCCAGAGATCGTTGAATCGCATCCACGGAGATGACAAGGGTCTGGCCTCCATTGCGTGAAACCAGGATTCCCTCAACCCCCTCCAGCGCACCGCCGCGGATGCGCACGCGCTGTCCGATTTTCAGGAACGGGTACGGAGACCACGAGTCGGTACTGTTCATCAATGTACGAACGTCATCGATCTGTTCATCCGGAATGGGTGTACCTTCGCCTTGGCTGCCCACCAAACTGAGGACACCGCCGACACGAAGTACGTTGAGACGATCTTCTCGGCGGGGGGGGAACTTGGCAAACACGTAACAACTGAACAACGGCAATTCGATCTTTTTTTTGCGGTCGCTCCATCGGCGCACTTCGGTGAAGATCGGCAGGAAAGTCTCTACGCCCCGCTCATTGAGCCTCTGAACGACGAGTTTTTCATGCCGCGCGTAAGTGTGAAGCGCATACCAATTCTCGACCTCGGGGGCTGGGAATGGAGCGGAATCACAGCGTTGCCAAGAGTAGACATTTGTGGACATAGCTTCGCCCTCTGAGTCACACTCTCAGCGTGACTCTTAAAACAGAATTACTGCCTCGATCTTGCGTTCGGGGGTCTAGGATTGAAACGAGTGCTTAACGGGGAAGGATTGTACTGTTGTGATCTCTACAATATTGATAGACGTATTTATTATCGTCGGGGCGTTCGTTAAGCACAGCTTCGCCCTCTAGGTCACAGTTCTTAAGTCAACACAAAGCCCACAGAGGTTGTTGGGCGGCTCAACCTAAAAGCCTTCAAGCTGCAGATCAGAAGGGGAGGACTTCTACTGCCTTGCTTAGGTGCTTCGTTCTTCTGACTCGGAAAGCTGAGTTCCTTGAAGGAAAGTTTCCCAATCCAAGAATCATGTCTTCCATGACCTCAGCTTTTGTTGCGTCCGATTCAATGTGAACGGGCCACAGGGGGGGTTAGCTTTCTGGGATATGCCCGATTCGTGAATGAACTTACAACTGCTTGCATGTCTTTGCAAGAGGTACATGCTCTTAGCCCTGCCCTTCTCTGTCCCTATAGGTACATCATCCCTTTTAACGGAGACAGTCACCCTAGGGACTGTTTTCTCTATTCGAAGTTCGTCTACCCAACCCGCGGAAAGGGATTCGTGCTTCACCACTCGCTCCAGTATCGCAGCGTCGAGCTGGCAACTTTCTTCTAAACTCCTCCAGTATGGACTGGCGGCAGGCACAGACTGTGAGGTTGGATTACGTCACCGCCGGATTGCGTGCAGGCCGCCAGCCCACAAAAGATAACCCAGTGTGAACCTAGTCGGGAATGGCCTGATAGTGATGTCGCCCGGCACGCGTGTGCCACTCCCAATCAAGCAAATCAAATGATTCAGGATGCGTTTCAGCAGTCGTGATGATTATGGAACATTTGCATCATCGGAAGGACTACCTCTTTGCGGGTTCTGATGCGGGAGTAGGGGGGACGGCGGTTATCAACATGCTAGGCCAAACTCAACGGTCTCGGCCCGGAAGCATACCTACGCGAGGTACTGAGTCCATCGTTGATTATCTCATCAACCGCATCGAGGGGTTCTTGCCTTGGAATCTCGCCAGCTGAGTGTGGCCAACCAAACCGACGCGTGAGCAAAAAGCTCATTGCCAAGAATCCGAAAGCCGCTCCGTTGTGCCTCCCTAACATCGAGGATTTGATCGCTCAGGGGTGACGTCACCTTCGGTGTGCTTCATCCTATCGGCTGAATCGCCATCGCTGCCGATGAGGATCGCCGCCCGGCAATGCAGGTTCAGCGCTAGTGACGAAACGCTCGGGTAGCTCCTGATTCGTGTGGACTGGGCGAGCAGGTGGGAAAACTGTGGGAGGATAGGCGCAACGACGGTTGAACGAGTGGTTCGCAACCCTCGCCAACCCAACGGAAGGGTGAGGCGACCGGCCCAGACCGTTCCCGCTGCCCGTCGCCACTATAAACCGGGAGGCAAATCACTGAAGTGCTGAGACGACGGAGACGCAACCTCCCTGATCCCAGTCAAAACTCCGTCATCGCAATGGTACGCCGGCCCGGCAGCCGCCTGCTTCACCAACCGAAATTCTCCCAACTGATTTCCTTCCGGCCGCGCGACAACAAACGAGCCAGCAATTTCGTTCCATGAAAAGCTACCGTGAAATGTCATGTCAGCGACAGCGAAATTGACGGACGAACTACGAACGCTGCCACGCAACGTTCCGCTGCCATCAAGAGGCGGCTTGACCGCCATGCAACCACTGAGCACTCCATCTTTTGCTTGATTGATGACGACGGTAAATGTAGCGCCGAGATTCACAGTCTGATTATAGACCGTCCCATTGTATGTACCCGAGACCAACACAGGAGGCATCCCTGGTGCAGGATTCTCTGCAACCGGATGAATTGCTCTAGGCTGGTTAGATGCCGGCCCTGCAATCAACTTGTACAGTCCTACGATCAAACCGCAGAAGAGGGGCAGAATAGCTAACGCGAGTATCGGATGTTCACGCGGCCAACGCATAAGTGGTTTAGGCCGGGGGGAAGTCGCGGCGGGAGCGCTGAACTTGTGGCACTTCGGACAGAATCCGTTGGCAAAGAGCGATGTACCACATCTGTTGCAATACGAGCCGGGAGACCCTGTGTACGTTTGTGATGTAGTTTGTTGGGTAGGCGGCGGCGATGGCGGCGGCTCGGGAGTTGTCTGGCGTCCAGAGGAAGTTGAGTACGTTTCTGATGTGGCTTGTTGGGTAGGTGACGGCTCGGGAGTTGTTTGGCGTCTGTATTCTGCTAATTGTCTATCGTAGTCTTCGCGCCTGCGGGAATTTGAGAGTACGGTGTATGCCTCGTTAATCTCCTTCGCCTTATCCTCAGCGATTCGCCTGAGGTAGGGTGCCAAGTTAGCGATTGTGTCGGGGTGGACTTGTTTGATGAGGTCTCGATGTGCGGTCTTGATTTCGGAAATCGAGGCGGTTTCTTTGACGTTCAGGACTGTGTAATACGTGTCGTCGCTCATCTCAGCCCTGTGTTAGGAATCGACTCGCGTCCGTAATTGCAGCACGCAGGTTCTTCGACTGAACGTGTGTAGCGAGATCGGAACGGGTTGCCAATCGTTTGAGGAAGTCCTTGTCCGCATCATCAGTCCCAATACAGATGATGTCGATTCCCCGATTCTTCAATATTGCGGCAACTTGAAGGGCCGCATTGTTGTCATTGCTTTGGCCGTCTGTGACGACGACAACCGCCGCAAGCTCCCGGAACTTCCCAGCCAGTAAGAGACCCGCTGCAAGGTCGGTCCCTCGACCGACGAGGCCCACGTCAACGCGAGCAATCTTCCTTGCAAAGCGGTCGGCGTCCACTGTCGGCTCACAAACCATCGCCGCGCGGTCAGCGAAGACCGCAAATGCTGTCGCATACGACCTCGCCGTTGCCGAGCGTGCAAAATCTATCGCCCCGTTCCTTGCTTGCTCAATCTTCGCTCCAGCCATGCTCCCAGAAGTATCAATGACGAGCAGGCAAGTTTGCGGTGACGTTCTTACCTCGGTTTCGACACCGTCAGCCGCTCGAAGGGACAGCTTCCCCTCTTTGCTAAGAGTGAGTAGTTTTCGCATTTTGTCCAATGGGTACTGCCGCACGAAGTGGAGTTCGTGCAGTACAGGAGAGTCTGATTCCACCGGCCAATAAAGTCAATAGCATGTGGTCTCGACTCCGCCGTTTCAGGTCTTCGATGCAGGCGGCATGTTTTCGGTTACGAAATGTCGTCCACCGCTTTCCACAAGCGTCGCAAGCAGGTTCCATTCCCCATCGCTCGTATCGTTCCGTCCATCGTTTGTAGCCGGGACGCCCGACGATGGAGCCGAGGATGAAGCGGAAAATAAATTAGAAAAGACTAGTAGCGCAAGACTTTCTTTGCGGGCAAGGTGAGAGGCATGCCGGGATTCTCCCCCCTCCAGAAAAGACCTTGGCACCGAGTGGAGGAGAGGCCCGGGCCCCAAGGAGTTGCCGCAGGCCCCCAACTCGAATCCGCCCCCGGTGCCATCGGCCAGATGAAAGCCACAATCCTGCCGCACTCGACCTTATTTCGTAACTGGCAAAAGATCGAGGGGACCCAAATTTATCGGCGGATCGGTCGGCGCGCTTAGGCCCGCCGAAGGCAAGAATCGAAGCTAATTGCGGTGAGACGATACGATGGCTTCCGGGAATATCTTCGAGTCAGGGGCCGCGCTCATGTAATCGGCGAACTAGCGGGACGCATCCTCCAGATTTCCAGCGTCCTCCAACATTTTTGCGAGGTTGAATAGAATGGCAACCTCGCCTGGTTGGCAAGCAGGTTCTTACAAATTTCGCATCCTCGTTGACCGTCGGCAGCGCTTCCTGATTTTGTCTCAGTCTCGTTAAACGAGCTAAGCTGATAAAGGCTGGCCAGAGCGCGAAGCACCGCGAGTTCGCAACATACAATCCTCTCTCCGTGCAGGCAGACAAGCTGGAACGCCAACCAAGCAAGCGGACTCTTAAAGAGAGGGCGTCGTGATCGAAGACGAAAACGAGACAGCTGTTCCCGTTTCGTAGGCTACATCGCCCACAGTTGCAACCAACGTCAATGTTGCATTACCGATCCAAGTTCGGTATCATAACCTTCTCCGCCAAAATACCTCCCCCGCTCGTCCGCGGCGGTAGTACGCTCGTGGAAGTCAGGCCCAACGTAGTACTTAGACCCCTAGGGCAGTCATGATCCGCGTCCTCGTCGCAGACAACTCGAAAATGCACACACGTCTCCTTGCCGAGGCGCTGAAACGTGACCCCGAATTGGAAGTGACCTCCTTGAATTCCGCCGCTGGCGATCTGCTGTCGGCGTTAGCGGCGCAGAAGATCGATGTGCTGGTTATTAGTTCGAACCTGGAGGAGCAGCCTTCAGGCGGAATCGATATCGTGCGCGAATTGCGGACTCTTCGTCTAGACACTCGCACCATTGTTTTACCCGATTCGTCCCAGGACGAAACCATTCTGGAAGCTTTTCGCGCAGGAGCGAAGGGCGTGTTCGGAAGGAACGAACCCATTGAGTTGTTGAGCCGATGCGTGCGCAGCGTGCACCAAGGCCAGATTTGGGCGAACAATCACCACTTTGGTATCGCAGTCGAGGCCCTCGCTAAGTCTCCAACGTTCCGGGCGGTAAATGCGGAGGGCATGAGCCTGCTCTCAGAACGGGAATTGCAGGTGGTGCGCTGCCTGGCCGAGGGACTGAGTAACCGCGAAATTGCAGACCGACTGAAGCTCAGTCAGCACACAATCAAGAATTACCTGTTTCGTATTTTTGATAAACTTGGCGTCTCCAGCCGCGTTGAACTTCTCTACATGACGTTGAGCGGGGGACTTTCGAAAGCTGTGGCCCACGCCCCCTCGACAAAAGTCCCCAAAGTGAATGGATACTCCAGCGAAGAAGCCGAGCTGCTTACGAAATCTGCAGAAGCAGGTCTGCCGGCTGCGCAACTCGCACTGGCGCAGCTCTACTTATCTCGACGCGCAACTTCTCAGGATCTCGTCGACGGGTGCATGTGGTATTTGGTCGCTATCGAGCGAGCGCTCCTAGCCAGAGAATTCATTATGAAGATGATGACCCCGCAAGAAATTGAACAGGCGAAAGAAAAGGCCGCAGCTTGGCTCCCCAAAGGAAAGCGGGCTCCTCTAAGTTCAGCAGCGCCTTCGGCCAAGTCCATAGGCTCTAACGGCTCGGACGCCTAGCCTCAACTTCAGGCTTAGCTCCCCGGCAGTCTGCCCCAGTCCAGCGATATTCTTTTTCTCTATTTTTGCCTTTTCCCTCACCAGCTTTCTTAACCTGCAGGCCGCCGCCCAGCGCTCGAGCGGCGGAGAAACTGCACCTCGCCCTTGTTCCGCGAGGTCAATCAGTACTTCCAAAGCCATCAGCAGCGTTCCATCATGGCCAAGGGACCGGGGCTCATTTGAGGCCAACCGCGCGAAAAGAGCTTTCTGCTTCCGGGTTGGCCATGAAGGTGTTCCAGACGAAACTGCTCCGCTGGTTCTCGGCCATCAGCATGGTGATGCCGACATCGATACCAATCACGTCGGGGCTGTACCAGTTGGTCAGTGGGTTGAAGGCGTCCACAAAACCATAGCGCTGCCAGGCCTGGGGATACTGGACCCTTATCTTGCGCAAGACGGCGATACAGTCGGCTGGCACAAACGGCAGCGAACCCCCAGCCGCGCAGGGGACGACACTTCCGTCGATTTGTCCGATGACCGGCGGCCCTCCCCACGCCGTGTATCCTTTCGCTGAGTCGGAAGCTGTAATTCCCCACAGGTTCTCTTCGTAGTCCTTGAACTCGGGCTCAAGCGAGAGGCAAAAGAGTTTGTGCGCCTTGGTGGCGGTCACGGAATTATTGAAGTAGTCCGCATACTTGTCCTGCCTGTTGCGAAAGTCGTACCAAGCGTGCGAGTACTGATGAACGAATAGCGGCGTGCGACCGGTAATGTACGTCAGTCCCTGATATGTAGAAGATGGCCGCGCAAAAGCTTCCCAGGACGATGCGGGCACGGGATCCGTCGTCGATCCGATTCCGAGCAGATAGATCATCATCAACTCGCTATATTTGTTCCAGCGCGCCGAGATGAAATTCTTCTCCGGTGTCCACCCCATCGAAAACGTTTGGCCGCCGTTGAGCATCCACTGCCAGTTGACGCGGTTATAGATCTCGCTGGCCATGCTCCGGATTTGCGCGTCCTGAAAGTATTGCCGGCAGGTCAGCACGCCACAGAGCAGGAGGGATGTGTCGATCGACGACACCTCGCAGTTCCACACTCGGGCGCCCGTATTCATGTCGATGAAGTGATAGAAGAACCCGTTCACCGTCGGCAGCCGATTCAATAAAAACGAGAGCGTCGTTGTGACCCGGGCCTGAATCTGCGAGGGGTCGCCATAGCCGCGTTTGTGCCCAATGCATAATGCGGTGAGGCCGAAGCCGGTAGCCGCAATACTCGACACTGTTCGCGTGTCGTTTCCCGTGGCCAGAGCGCGGTTTTTCACCTGCCCGCTCGTCGGGCCTACCTGCTCCCAGAAAAAGAGAAAGAGGGCCCGTTGAAGCTCATCGAGGAATTCATCGTCGGAGACTTGAGGAGCAGGGCGGGCAGCTAGGGAGAGACCCTGGTTTTCGGACGACAGCCTTCCGAGGCGCAAGTTCATGGCCGGGACAAGCAGCAGGGCGCGCGCCGATTGTCCGAGGATCTCCCGTCGTGTGAACAAAGTGGCTTGGCCGCCGAGGGCGCTTCCGGCAGCAAATGTGGATTTAGATTAAGGCTTTACTTCAATCAGCACAAGCCCGTGAGCCGGAATTTCCAGCGTCATCGACCCATTCTTGACACTATGCACCTCGGGACCCGACAAACGCGATGCGGCTCGCAGCTTCTCAATCTGATCCCGAGTGGGATTACGCGGCGATCCCATTGCTTGGTAGGCCTTGCGCACGTCGCCATGTTCCGCGTCCAGACGCGTTACCTGAACTTTCGAAACCTTCGCGTGCTCGAACTGGAATGCTACGGTTTTTTCACTTCCCTCGGCGCCCGGGTCCGCCATGTTCCATGCGGCGACCACGAGTGTTCCGTCCTTGCGCCGTGTGACCAGCGCAGCGTCGGAGTCAACCTTCAGCCTTTGATCTCCCAGCCTGTGTAGCAAGAGATACGCGTTGAAAGACGGCTTCGGAATCCCGCCCGCCGCGATCAGTCCGAATCCTCCGTAAAACGGCTGCTTCACCACGCCCTGCTCCTCAAACACATCGGAGAATGTCCAGTACGACATTTCGTCGACCAACCCGTCGCACTGCCGGATGGTGTCGGCAAGCCACGGCCCCATGTAGACCGTGTCGGTCACGTCGGGTTCGTTCGCATAGCTGGCGTTAAACTCGGACCAGATCAGCGGCAGGTTCGGCATCGCCGACGACTTGATCTGCTCGTGCACTTTCCCAATCGCGCGGCAGACCATGCGGTCGCGCGGAATTTGCTCGTGTGTTCCGAACACGTCTTCGGACTTGTCATTGCCATACACGTGCGACGAAACGAAGTCGACGGGAATCTGGTTGTCTGCGCAGTGTTTAATAAACGCGTCGGCCCATGCTGCTTGCGCCGTAGCCGGGCCTCCGACCCGCAGCTGCGGACTGACCGCCTTGATGGCGCGCGCGGTGTGATCGTACAACTCGAAGTAAGTTGACTGACGCGGGTCGCCCGTCCAGAAATCGATGTTCGGCTCGTTCCACACTTCGAAGTACCACTTGGAGACTTCACCGATCCCGTAACGTTCCACGAGATGCTTGGTGAACTCGGTGATCAACTCATCCCACTTGCCGTAGTCCTTCGGCGGAGAGACATTCTGCTTGTACCAAAACGCGTGCAGCGCGTCCTTGTTGGATGCGAGTTTCTTCGGCATGAAGCTCACTTCGACAAATGGACGCACCCCGTTGGCCAGCAGTCCGTCGTAGATCTGATCGACATAAGAGAAGTTAAGAACCGGCTGGCCCTGGGCATCTTCGTCATAGACGCCAACCTCATCATGAAAGATGGCGTGAAAGCGCACGTACTCGATACCCGTGACTTCCTTGACCTCGCGCAGATCCTGCCGATAACTTTCCCGCATGGAAAGGATGGCGCGTCCCGAGCCGAACATGTGCTCCCAGAAATGAGGCAGTGCAGTCGCTGGAGCGGCGCCGTCAATGACGACGGTGCCGCTCGCAGCCGACTGGGCACAAAGCGACGGGGGGAAGATGGAAACCGCAAGAAAGAGGACAACAATGCCCCGGAACAGTCTTGCTTGAGATGTATTCCGCATAAGTAGCGTTCGATCGTACCGAAAAGGGAAAGCGGCGGGCAGTGAGAGTGTTCTTCACCCCCGCCTTCGAGCCAAAGGTTTAGAAGCTGAACCGGGCTCCCAGCGTGATCACTCGTGCCCCAAGAGCTGCATTCTGACCGTTGGCGCCTTGAAGGATCGAGCCGAACCCGGAAGTGACACCAATGTTGCTCACAATCGCAAGAGGGTTCAAGTTGAGATTGTTGAAAAGATTGTAGGCGTCCATCCGGATCTCTAACTTGGCGTTCTCGAATCTGGGCAGGCCAAAGGCCTTTGCCAGGGTCGCATCCAGGGCCTTATATCCGGGTCCGTTGAACGAGTTGCGCTGCAGGCCGATTTGCGGAAGCGCGGGGCCGTAAGTGACACCGCTGGGTGTCGGGAAAGTCGTAATCTGTGGCGCAACGAAGGGCTGCGGTCCGTTCGGAAAATTGGAGCCGGTCCTGAAGGCATTGTTGCTGGTGTCGGTTCCGGCGCCACCGAGGTAAACCGCCGGCAAATTGCTGTAGCCGCAGGTTCCGCAATACAGGCTCCCGGGGAAATTCGAATACGGACTCCACGGGAATCCCGAGTGCACGTTGAAGACGCCGCTCAGCGACCAGCCGCCGGCGACTTTCTCGATCCACTTGTTGTTTCCGTGGAAGAACACCGGCTGCCATAGGCCAAATACTTTGAAGGCCTTGGTAACGTTATAGTCGGAACGGCCGTAATTAATGTCGGGGTCATAGGGAAAGAACGGTTCACTGAACGGAGGTATCCCCGAGGAGTAAGGCGAAGACATTGTGTCCAGGCCCTTGGCGTATGTGAATTGCGCGTCGGCCATGAACTGGCGCGAGAACTTGTGCCTCAGTTCCGCCAGCAAGGCGTTGTAGTTGCCGTGGCCCAAAAGACTCCAGTAGTCTCCGCCGCCAATCTGTGGATTCAGTGTGTAGCCAAGGGCCGCCGGCGTTGCATTCGGGTTCTGGTGGAAATAAAGATTCCGTGAGAGGGTGCCCTGATAGCCCACAGAAGCCACAAAGTTGTGCCCCAGATCATATTGCACATCAAGCGAGTAGTGATGCACCCGCGTCGTCGGCAGGGTAGTGGGAAAGAGGATGACATTCACCGAGGTGGCTGTGTTGGCGGGAAGTCCGTTGGAGCCAAAACTTACGAGAGTATTCGGGTTGGCCGGAAATCCCGTGTAGGAATGCGGACTGCTCGAAAGGGCATAAAGAATGCCAGGATTCGGAGCAGTCGGCTTCGGAATGACCAAGGTCGGGCTCACGGCCAAGCCGGGATTGTTCACGATGTTGGAGGAAACGGCGATCTCGAACTGGTTGTAATTCAGCCCGTAGCCCCCGCGGACGACCAGCCTATCGTGAAACCCATCGGGGCTCCATGCAAACCCTAGCTGCGGCCCGAAATTATCCTTCTGCGCATTCCACGAGTTTCCCCGGTGAACAGTCAATCCGGTCAAAAAATTCGCTCCCGCGCCGGGAGTGGCCACGAACATGTTGCCCTCCTTGGAGGAAAGTGGACCGAAATACGACCAGCGCAGACCAAGGTTCAGCGTCAGGTTCCGACGTACTTTGAAGTCATCTTGCGCAAACAGGCCCCATATGTTGCTGCGATCGTCCTGGCGAATGGTGGTCGGAAACCCGGTAGTAGGATTAAACGAGCCGGTCTGCTGCTGTGGCGCGTCATTCAGAAAGTCCCAGAGATTGAAAAAGTTGTAGGTCGGAATGCCGCAACCGACGCAATCCTGCAGGTAAAACAGGCGTGTGACATCACCGCCAAACTTGATGGTGTGGGGTCCGATAATCTTGGTTGCCACATCCTTGAAGCCGTACGTCCACTGATCGAGAATGCTGCCCACATTGGGCCCGAAGTGCTCGAGCGTGATGGTGCCGATGGTATCGATATTGGCAGTAGGAAAACCGACCGGCGACTGCGGGTTCGAAGCAATCTCATTCCAGTGCCATCCCGCTGCGTTCACGCGAAATTCGTTGAGCATGGTGGGCGAGAAAGTGTGGTTCCAGATGGCGGAGTACGCCTCGTTAATCTGGTCGTGATGGAAAAGCTCGAATGTCCGCGCACCATTTTGAAAGGTGGTCGATTGGGGGACCCAGTAAATCGCGAACCCAATACGATCGTTCTGAGTAATATTGGCGTCCAGACGGCCGTTGTACTGATTCTTGGAGAAGGTGCTGGTGGTCGATGTAATGTAATTGGTGATGTCCGGTGTGTTACCGAGGTTTTCGGGGCCTCCGCTGCCGTCCCCGCCAGTGCCTGGAGTCGCCGCACCCGTCCAGCCCAGATCCTGAGATCCCAGCGCCGCAACCAACGGTGTCCCGATATTCAATCCACCAGACACCGTACGACAATTCACGCCTTCGGTGAAACCGGCGCTCGCGCAGGTAACATTATTGACTCCGATATTGGAGATGGGATTTCCTGGGAAGTTCAAATATTGCGCAGCGATGCTTCCTGAAGGAGCTAGTGCGGCGAACTGTTGGGTCTCTCCCCATTGGTTGCCAATGTTGGTTTGCGCCTTGGGACTGCGAATTGTCTCCCACGCGAAGAAGGCAAAAATCTTGTTCTTCCAGATCGGACCTCCGACGCTGAGGCCAAACTGGTCAAAGAAACTATTGTCTCGCACCGGCTTAGCACCCCCATTCCAGGGCTGGTAGGCGCTCAAGCCGGGACGGTGCGCATCAAAGAACGCGCTGCCATGGAACGTGTTGGAGCCGCCTTTGGAAGTAACTTGAATCTGGGCCCCGGCGAAACGGCCGTACTCCGCGTCATATCCGTTGGAAAGCACTTTTACGTTGTCTACGGAATCTTCTGTCGGCGTGATGATCGTAGTTCCGCCCCACACCGCGCTGGCCGTGCTGATGCCGTCAATCGAGATGCTATTGTTCTCGTACTGCTGGCCGCCCGCCACAGCGGCGGGACCATTCTCGGTCTGGAAAATGCCCTGGTTGCCGCCAGTCGCGCCTGGTCCTTGCATGCCAGGAAGGCTCTGACCGCCACCACCAGACCCTTGCGCGCCATCCCCAAAAACCCCGGGTGCCAACTGGAGCATCTGGAAAACATCGCGCCCGAACGAGGGCATGTGCGTTACCTGGTTGTCGGAGATAACCCCGCTAATCGATGCCGTTTCGGTCTGCAGCAGCGGCGTCGTCTCGGCGTTCACAGTGACGGTCTGCGCGTCCGAACCAACCTCCAACACGACATTCAGCGCGTTTGGCTGTTCCGGAATCAATTCCAGATTGTCGATCACTTTTTTCTGGAATCCCGATTTTTCCACTTCCAGGCGGAATTTCGCCGCAACCAGCGCGTTGAAGTTGTACACGCCCGCGCCATCACTCTCGCGGATGATAGTCTCACCTGTTGCCGGGTTGATTAACGTCAGTTTGGCACCGGGCACAACTGCTCCCGAGGGATCGCTCACCACGCCCTGAATCGAGGTTCGGTATTGCGCCTGAACCAGGGTACTCAACGAAATTGTGAAGAAGATCAACAGTAGGACGGGAACTCGAAACGCATGGCGCCTCATGGAGCCTCCTTGCTTCGGACAATTGTCGGGGTGGGTGTACGCTCTCGCGCGTTAGGAAAACCTCAAGTGTTCACTACTAAATCAGTAGTAAACTGATTTAGTACAATAATTTGGCTTATAGCATCGGCGTTCGATTACTGTCAAGATCTTTACTTTCCTGAGGATACGGTTCGCAAACAACCTTTTCGGAGCACCGTATAACATCTTGTGCAAGATGTCGCTCGTGGGTGAAACTGCCACGTGGCCGACCACAACAAATCTTCGCCAGAACGCCCCCGCACTGACGGGCGTCCTAAACGCGTCACCCTCAAAGTCCTCGCCGACCATCTAGGTCTTTCGCCTGCAACCGTATCCCTGGTCATGAACCACGCCTCCGTGGCGGATTCCATCCCGCGTCCCACGCAGGAGCGCATCTTCGCTGCTGCCCGCGAATTGAACTACCGTCCCAGTTTCGCCGCCCGTTGGGCGCGCACCGCGCGCAGCTTCACCATCGGCGTGCTCGTCCCCGAAGTCAGTGAGGGCTACGCTTCGCTGGTGCTGAGCGGCATCGATGGATACCTCCTTCGCCAAGGCTATTTTTACTTCGTCGCCAGCCACCGCCATCTGGCTGATCTCATCGACGAGTACCCTCGGCTGCTACTGGCCCGATCCGTCGACGGCATCATAACCATCGACACTCCCTGGCACAACGAACTCTCGATCCCGGTGGCTTCGGTTTCCGGTCACAGTTGTTCGAATGGAATTACCAATATCTTGCTCGACCACGATCGCGCCGCCGAACTCGCCCTCGGTCACCTCGAGAAGCTCGGTCACCGCCGCATTGCTTTCATCAAGGGGCAGGAGTTCAGCTCCGACACCGCCGCGCGCTGGGGATCGATCACCAAAGCTGCCAGGAGACAGGGCATCCATGTTTCTCCCAAACTCACAGTTCAGCTGGATGGCGACCTGTCTTCTCCCGAACCGGGCTATCGCGTAACCAGGCGGCTGCTTGCACGCAAAGTACGCTTCACGGCGCTGTTCGCGTTTAACGATGTCTCCGCAATCGGTGCCATCGAAGCGCTGCGCAATCACGGGTTAGACGTTCCAGGAGACGTTTCGGTCGTCGGATTTGACGATATTCAGAGCGCAGCCTTCCAGCGACCTCAGCTCACCACCGTGCGCCAGCCTCTGAAGAAAATGGGGATGATCGCTGCCGAAGCTTTATTGCGTCGCATCGCCCGCCCCGACGACAATTCCTATCCACGCCAGATTGTGATGGAGCCAGAACTGGTCGTGCGCAAATCCACGGCGCAAGCCGCGTCGTGCTAGCCGATGGGTTTCGGGACCACGCCAGCTTCATCCTGACAGATCAGTCTTATGCAGGTTGGAGAGTCTGCAGAATCGAACTATCCACGTCCTCACAAATCTCAAAAATCGACTCGGCTCCGCGCAGCCGCAAAGTCTCGCGCACACGCCGCGCCAGGTGCTTCAGCTTAAAGTAGACCCCCGCGCTTTGCAGCGCGATCAAGGCGCCCACCCCCGCCGCATCGATTCCATCGACCTCGCCCAAGTCGAGAACCAGGTTTCGTCCATATTGGCGAACCGCGGCGCACAAAATCGCCACCTCGGCCCCGCTCACAATCGTTCCCTTACAAAACAGAGTCACAACCTCTCCCAGATCCTTGACTGTTACAGTAAGCACATCCACCCTCCTGGTACCAACTCCACTCTTGGAATAACTCCTGGAACTATCTGCGGCAAAACATCATGCCGCTTTTTTCCTCAGCAACGAGGCCTGGCGGCGGCGAATCGTGAGCCAATCGACCACCTCAAATCCCGCAGCGATCGCCGCTTCCAGCTCGGCCTGAAACTTGGCATCCGAAACGTGCCCGGCGGGTTCGACGAACAGCAAACTCCTTCCCGCCTTCGTGGCATCTGCCACCTGTTCAAAGAACCAGCTGCCGCTCGGTGCCTCATGGACCACCGCCACCGCTAGTGTGAAATCTACTTTCCCCCGCAGATCCTCCAAACTGAGAGAATTTGCAGTGGCCAAGCGCGCCTCCACCCTCTCTGACAAGCCCGCCTTGGACAAGCGACGCTTCAATCCGGCAATCATACGCGACTGAACATCCACCGCTACCACCCGCCCCGTTGGTCCGACTCTCTTGGCCAGCTCCGGCGTAAAAAAGCCCATGCCCGGTCCGGGCTCAAGAACGGTCATCCCGGGCTGAACGTATGCCTGCAGCATGCTTCCCGGATCCTCGAAAACCCGGCGCAAGGGACTGGCCAGCACGTAACCCATCCACCACGGACAAATCCGGTCTCCCATTGTGGCCCTTTCCTCGGGTCAACATTCAACTGCGCTCAAGATTTCGCCTCGCTTGCCTTCGCTGGCGTTGCAAATAGCCCGCATCCTTCGATTGACTGGCGAAACTTCTCGCGCTCCTCCGGACTCATCTGGTCCCAGCGCGCCATCATCCGGCGCCTCCAGCCCCAGCGTCGGTACGGCCCTCCGCGAAATCCTCCAAACAGAATTTTGCTCAACACAAGCAAACCGAGGGCCTGCCAATACGTGATTGCGTGCCACCCGAACACAGCCGGCATCAGCCAGTTCCACAATCGCATCACGAAAAAGCTGAACAGCGCCACAAACAACAGCGCGAATAGCAAGAACTTCAATCCTCGTAACCACCAGTGTCTTCTCATAGTCAATTCCTATCGCTTCCTGAACTCGTCATAGATGTCGCGAAGCCGCTCGCGGAGATGCATCACCGCATAGTGTTTGCGTGACAGGAGGGTATTTACGCTCACTCCCGACTCCTCGGCCAGCTCCTTGAAACTGCGTCCCATCAATTCGTGGGCGACGAAGACTTGGCGCTGCTCGTCCGGTAATTCGTCCAGCGCCTCATCCAACTCCTCAAGCAGCATGCTACGGACATAAGCCATGTCCGGCCCGGCATCGAGCGACGGGAGCAGTTCCTCCAACCCGAGCGCTTCATCCTCAAAACTCGCTGCTGTTTCCGCTCCCGCGCCTTCCCTGCCCTTCCGCCGGAACAAGTCGATGATCCGGTTTCGCGCCACCCGGAAAAGCCACGCCGTGACCTGCTCGACCGGCTTCATCATCCTGTAGGCCTCGACCAGTTCGTAGAAGACGTCCTGCAGAATGTCTTCCGCTTCGCCCTGGTCGGCCACACGCCGCCGGATGAAGTTGCGCAGCCGCGGTTCGTCGCGCGAGATCGCTTCCGAGATCTGCCGATCCTGATCCGTCATCGTCCACGGTTTTCTCAGCGCTTCGTCCATCTCTATGATGTAGACGAGTGGCCGAGCAAAATATTGTACGGATTTTGTCGAGCGACAATAGGCTGGGACAGAGCAACAAGCTGCCGGGACCGAGTCGTCAACACGTTGCAGAAACGAAGGATGGAGGATGCATGTGAGGACAGCCGCGCCCGGGCTGTCAGTCGAGCGAAGCGCGCCTTGCTTTCGCAGCCAACAAAATCGAGGCCACCCACATCTCGAGTGACCTCTACCGGCTGTTATCTGTAATGTTAAGAGCGCTCGATCAAATCAAGCCATTGTCTCTGCCGGCTCACCAGCCGCGATCGCTTCAGACTCTTCGGTCAGCTCAGCTCGGTGAGTCTTGGCCACCAGCATGTAGATCGACGGCACCACAAACAGCGTGAAGGCCGTTCCGATGATCATGCCGCTGACCAGCATGATGCCGATGCTGTTTCGCGCTCCAGCGCCTGGCCCTTTCGCCAGGACGAGCGGGAAGTGCCCGAACACCGTCGCGGCGGTAGTCATCAGAATCGGCCGCAACCGCGTGCTGGCCGCACCCTTAATTGCCTGTAGCTTACTCAGCCCGGTCTCTTGCAAGTGGTTGGCGAACTCCACAATCAGAATTCCGTTCTTGGCAATCAGACCAACGAGCGTGATCAGTCCGACCTGACTGTAGATGTTCAAAGTGGTGAATCCCAGGAAGGAGAACACCAGCGCGCCGGAAATCGCCAGCGGCACCGAACCCGCTAAAACAATGAAGGGATCACGGAAGCTCTCAAACTGTGCCGCCAACACCAGATAAATGAGCACAGCTGACAGCAGAAACGTTCCCAGAAACTTGCTGCCTTCGACGCGTAGCTGGCGCGATTCACCAGCGTAGTCAGCCGTGAATCCCTGCGGCAGGATCTGCTTTGCCTGGGTCTCCAGAAAGGTCAGGGCCTGATCGAGCGGCACATTCGGGGGAATCACTCCCTGGATGCGCACCGCGTTCAACTGCTGGAACTTGTTGAGTGACCGGGGTTCGGTCGTCGTGCGTAACGTGGCAAACGTCGAGAGCGGGACCAGCTTATCCGCCGATCCCTTGACATAGATGTGCGAAAGCTGATCAGGCGTCAGTCGCTCCGCACGCTTGATCTGGGGAATAACTTTGTAGCTGCGACCCTGAATGCTGAACCGATTCACATAGTTTCCGCCGAGCATGGTCGCCAGATCCGAACCTGCCTGACTCAGGTCGACTCCCTGCGAGCGCAGCTTATCGCGATCGAACACGACCTCGGTCTGGGGTTGATCGAACTTCACATCCGTGTCGGCGTAGATGAACAGACCGCTGGCCATCGCTTTCTGCACGAGCTGTTCGGCAAGCTGGCTGAGCTGCTGCGGTTCCGCAGCCGACACGATCGCGAAGTCCACCGGAAAATTCCCCCCCCCGGGGAGGGGCGATGGAGTCAGCGGAATCACTCGCACGCCGGCAATCTGCGACAGCGGCCCGGCAGACTCCATCAGCAACTGCTGTGTGGTCTTGGTGCGCTGGCTCCAGGGCTTGGTGACCATGCCGCCGAATCCGCCATTTGGATTCGTAATCTGAAAAGTGCTTCCGGTCTCCGGAAATGACTTGTAGACCTTATAGACCTCGTCGGTAAACAGGTTGGTCTGGTCGAGCGTCGAGTCAGCCGAAGACTGAATCACGCCGAATACCACTCCCTGATCCTCCGCCGGCGCCAGTTCCCGCTGGGAGAACATATAAAACGGAATCATCAGCACCGCAACGATCGCCCACAAGGTGAGCACCACGGGTCGATACTGCAAGGTTCCCGCCAGCAGGCGCGTGTACAGGCCGCGCACGTGTTCAAACTGCCGGTTTACAAACCCGGCAAACCCGCGCTCGGTGTCGCCCTGGCGCAGCAACTTCGACCCCATCATTGGCGACAAAGTCAGTGCCACCACGCCCGAGACCACTACGGCCCCGGCCAGAGTGAATGCGAATTCCCGGAACAGCGCACCCGTCAACCCGCCTTGAATCCCGATGGGCGCGTACACCGCCGCCAGAGTAATGGTCATGGCGATGATCGGACCGACCAGTTCGCGGGCCGCATCTTTTGCCGCCTCAAACGGCGTCTTGCCCATGTGTAAGTGCCGCTCGACGTTTTCCACCATGACGATGGCGTCGTCCACCACCAGTCCAACCGACAACACAATCGCCAGCAGCGTTAGCAGGTTGATCGTGAATCCGAAAAGCAGCATCAGGAACACAGCGCCGATCAGCGAAATCGGGATGGCAACGATCGGAATCAGCACCGAGCGGAACGACCCCAGGAACAAGAAGATGACCACGACCACGATCAGCAGCGTCTCCCCCAGGGTGTGCAGCACTTCGTTGATCGCGTCTTGAATATATTCAGTCGAATCGTAGGGAATGCCGAGCTTCATGCCCGCAGGCAGTTGTTGCTGAATCGCGGGCAACGCCTTGCGAACGTCGCGAATGACTTCCAGCGTATTCGCCGTCGGCAGCACCCAGATGCCCATGAACGTCGCCGTTTCGCCGTTGAAGCGAACGTCCTGGTCGTAATTCTCGGCGCCCAACGAAACATCGGCAATCTCGCCCAGGCGCACCACCACGCCGTTCTCCTGCTTTACCACCATTTGCTTGAATTCGTCGGGGCTCTTCAGATCGGTGTTCGCAATCAGATTCACCGAAACCATCGATCCCTTGGTGCTGCCGAGAGCCGACAGATAGTTGTTTTTCGCAAGGGCATCATGGACGTCGGAGGGCGAAACTCCCCGAGCCGCCATCTCCTCCGGCTTTAGCCACAGCCGCATGGCAAATGTGCGGTCGCCCAGAATGTCGGCGCGCTGCACGCCGCTAATCGCGCTCAACTTGGGCTGCACCACCCGGAGCAAATAGTCGGTAATCTGGTTCTGATCGAGATTGGTAGAAGATATTCCCAGATACAGCGCGGCGAATTCTTGATCCGCAGTCTGCAGATCGATGACCGGAATTTGAGCATCTGGAGGAAGGTCATTGCGCACCTGCTGCACCTTGGCCTGAATCTGGGTGAGGGCTGCGGTGGTGTCGTAATTGATCTTCAGGTGGACTTGAATCGTGCTCAGTCCCTGGGCGCTCGTCGACTCCATGTAATCGATGCCGTCCGCGCTCGCAATGACACGCTCGATCGGGGTGGTGACGAACCCTCGAACCAGGTCAGCGTTCGCACCCACATAGACCGTCGTAACCTGAATCACCGAAATATCGCTGCGCGGATACTGCCGCACACTCAACGAGCGGATCGCTTGCAACCCGGCGATCAGGATCACAAGGTTCACTACGATTGCCAGCACCGGCCGCTTAACAAATAAATCCGTTAATTTCATACACGCTTCCTCCGGGGACTTCTAGGTCGAGGTATTCCGTCAGTTCTAGCTGTCCTCGGGTTTGGGACTCGGGTTGTTCTCAGGTTTAACCGTGTTGTTGATCTGAACGGGCGCGCCATTGCGGAGCCGGAACACTCCCGAACTGACGACTTCGTCGCCCGGGTTGATTCCGGAAGTGACTGCTACCTGATCGCCGCGCGATCCTTCAATCTTCACCACCTGCTGGCGAACACCGCGATAGGGATTGCCCTTCGGGTCCTTCATATCGGTAACGACGAACACCGAATCGCCGTATGGCGCGTAGTTGATGGCCGAAGCCGGTAGCGGTACAACCTGGCGCGGCGTGCCAAGAGGCAGTTCGACCTGCACAAACATTCCCGGACGCAGCTTGTTGTCCCTGTTCGTAACAGTTGCCTGTACCTGGATGTTTCGGGTTTGTTCGTTGATCACCGAATCGAGCGCCGTGATCCGGCCGGTAAACTCCATCCCCGGCAGACCGCTGTTCGTGATTCGCACCACATGCCCGGCCACGACTTTCGGCGTGTCCTGTTGCGGCACTCCGAAGTTCACGTAGATCGGACTCAACGATTGCAGCGACACGATCGCCTGCCCTGCCGCCAGATACTGTCCCAAGCTAACCTGTCGGATCCCTAACAATCCGGTGAACGGCGCGTGGATCGTCTTGCGCGCGATGGCCGCACGAGTGTCTCCGACCTGCGCCTCCGTCGCCTTCTGCTGCGCCGTAGCGTTGTCGTAGTCCGAGCGCGAAATCACCCCCGCCTTCACCAGTTCTTGAGCCCGGTCATAGTTGATCTTTGCCAAATCCCGCTGCGCTTCGAGACTGGCCAACTGTGCCCGCTCCTGGCGCGTATCGAGTTCCACAAGAATGTCACCCTCGTGCACCCACTGGCCGGAGTCGAAATGAATTTTGTCGATCGTTCCCGGCAGATCGGCGCTAACCGTAACTCCCTCGATCGCAGCCGCCGTCCCAATCACAGACAAAGTCGAAGGCCAAGTCTCCTTCTGCGCGACGACGGTTGTGACCGCCGTCGGCGGGGGTTGAAAACTCGCTCCCATCGCCATCGCCGCCTCGACCTGCCGATATTTCATGAATCCTAGGCCCCCCAAAAGAGCGGCCACTGCCACCAACATCAGGACCATCCGTTTCGCCATACACTCTCCAGCTGAAACAAACAATAGGGTGTCGTCTAGGTGGAAAAACTCCGCCAAAACCTGATGCTTAAGATAGATTTAGTCTCTTTACAAAAAGATTCAGAACTCGCGGGAACTTTCTTGTGGGCAAAACACAATGGCCGCGCGAAGGCAGCTAAGTCCGGGCGGATGAGGCCGAGCTCATGTTCCATACGAAGGAATCAGCTTGCATGCGCCTCGCTGCGCAAGCGTAAACTTTCCGAATGTTGCTGCCATGAGGCCGGCAGCTGACCCCAAATCCGGACACGATTCCGATCCCCAACCGGGTTCACTTCCGCGGCGGTTTCCGGCAGCTGTGCGGCAGATCGTCATCTCGACCGAAGGGAGGAACCTGCTGCGTTGGCCTGCATCGCCGATCCTGCACGAGCAAAACGAATTCGGCTGGTCAGAGCTGACAACCCGCGGAAACACGCGGAAACACCGTTCTCCTTGACACTTCAACCTCACCCCTGCCACACTTGCGTGCCGCACACAGGTCGCACCAGCCGGCAATCCTCTGACTGGCGCGGCTCTCACATCTCTCAGGAGGCTTCCCTCATGTGCCCTGCATTTCCTTCGAGAGCGTCACGTACGCTTACCCAACTCTCAACTCTTTGCCTGTTGTTAGCCGCTATTACCGCTACCGCTTTCGCATCGGGACCCTACACCGTCGGTTCTTCGAACACTGTCTCTGCTGATCCCACTATCCCTCGTCCGTCCACCACCCCGTGCGTCGTGACTCTGTTCAGCGACTTCACCTTTATTAACAATTTCAACCTGAACCCGTTCTCCTACACGCCTCCTGCGGCTTGCCCAGGCCCCTGGGCCAAGGTCGTTCTCGAGGTGGATATCTCGGTCAGTGCCGGCGTCCAGTTCGACCGGACCGCAAACATCTGGCTGGGAGGCGCCAACATTTATTTCGGTACGACGGCCGAGCCTAGTTCGACTCTCGGTCCCTCGTGGCATACGGAAACCGATCTCACCGATTACTCTCCACTTTTCACGATCCCGCAGAACGGATCCATTTACCTCGGCAACGTCGTGAACAGCACATTCAACGGCATCCCAGCCGCCTCCGCGACGTTAGAACTGTATCCGCTCGCTCAAGGCCAGACTGCTCCCGTCACGGCCGACGTGGTTCTCCCGCTCTCCTCCGGACCCACGGGCGGCACCGTCACCCTCCCCACCACCTCCAGCACTCTGTCCGGTACTTTCACTTTGCCCACCAACATTCAAAACGCCTACCTCGACGTTTTCTCGCAAAGCCAGATCGGCGACGAATTCTGGTACACCTGTGTCCCTAACGACGTCGCCACCGAACTCCAAAGTTGTGGCAACACCGGATTCCGGGAAACCGAAATCTCTATCGACGGAACTCCTGCGGGTGTCGCTCCTGTTTCCCCCTGGATCTTCACCGGAGGTGTCGATCCCTTCCTCTGGTTTCCGCTGCCCGGCGTGCAAACGCTGAACTTCATTCCTTACCGCGTTGACCTCACACCATTCGCCGGAACTCTCAGCAACGGCCAACCGCACACCGTCTCGGTCAGCGTCTTCAACGCGAATAACTATTTCTCCGACACTGCCAACCTTCTGCTTTATCTCGATTCTGGATCCACCACTGTCACCGGGGGAGTAACCCAGAACACCCTGACCGCCGCGCCCAATCCCGTCGTGACCGAAAAGCTGAATGTCGGCAGCACCATCACCGGCAACGTGAAAGTCACCTCGCACCGCAATTTCACCATTAGCGGTTACGTCAACACTTCTCACGGAAAAGTGACGACGACCGTCTCCCAAGTCGTCCACTTCACCAACAGCCAGGACTTCAATATCAGCAGCACTGAGTACCAACAGGACATCAAACAAAGAAGCGACGTGAATTCCACGAGAACCGTGTCCTCGAACGGCAAAACCACCACCAACACCCGCAACCAGCAATTCCCGCTGACCTTCGACATCCTCCAGACCGTGCAATCGAACGGCGGCCTCAACCAGACCAGTACTTCACATCAGAGCTATGACGTCCAGAGCAGCACCCAGCGACGCGGCGCCCCACCCTACTTCGATCTGCTGACCAACGCCGTTTCGTCAACCGATACGCTCCAGTTCAATTCCAGCGGAAGCTTCATCGGCAACACAGGACAAGAATCCGCCCAGCTTTACAACAACCTTGACACCAATGGCGTATTCCAGTTCTGCTCCCTGACCGCAGCCAACAACGCCCTGACCAGCTTCAGTCCAACGTGTGATCAAGGTTCTACGGGCGGCTCTACGAAAGGAAATGTGCAGTCAGCCGTGAAAGCATCAGGCACAACGGCGATCCACTCGGTCAGCCCCTGGAAAAGCGCGTTTTTCACCAAGCCCTAGAAACATCGGCCTGTATTCGTGAAACTTCCCCACCCTGTCTCGCGGTTTCATCGCAAGACAGGGTGGGGTCTTACATTTCGGAAGCCGTATCCTGTCATGGCGGGTAAGCAATAGCTGTTAATGAGCAAGCTCCGGCGAGACAACAGAAGACGTGTGGAATTTGCCAGAGTCGGAAACGCGAAAGCGTGATGGCAATGAATGACTCTCAAGACGGTCGTATCATTGTTCCTGCCACAGTCCAGTTGGTTCCGTCGCAGTATGCCAAAACGTGATTGAATTGCTCACTGCCACCTGTGTACCTTCGATGCCACAAGCACAAGTTGGCAACCAGGAGAATGGGATAGTGCAGTGACGCTAGCTCCTGTTCCTCTGGTATTCAGTATCTGAACTTTGCTCCTGACCACGGTCCCGCAACAAAAAGGTGCGACACCGGTTCAGGCCAAGCCTCCGTCAATCCAAATTCAAAACGCTCACCCCCTCATGTTTTGCACATGGGGCTGTTCCAGTCGCACAACCCGATGATGGCAGCCTGCCTCGGTTCGTAGCAACTGCTCGGCGCCGGAGCGCGTGGAGCGTGCTCTAGGTTCTAGATCTGGAATGGCCGGAGTGGTTCGACGCGTGATTCGGTTCACTTATTCGCGAACAGACAAAGACCTCGGCACCGGGTGGAGGAGAGGCCGCAGGCCCCAAGGAGTTGCCGCAGGCCCCCAACTCGAATCCGCCCCCGGTGCCTTCGGCCAGATGAAGGTTTGATCCTGCCACACTCGACTTTGTTTCGTAACTGGCAAAACTGCCACATCCTGAAAGACTGCCACCGCTATCGGATTCCGTTCAGGTGTCAGGCAACTGAGGCACGCTGCCCCGTGACACCGACGATGGAACTGGCCCTGGCCCTAGATCGCAAAGGATTGCGGCGTTTTAGGTTTTGAAACGGCTGAGATATCGGGCGGTCGCCCGGAGATGAAAAAACGAAATGCATTAGCATAGGTCTGCATGGCGAGATTCGTTGCGAAGAACAACGGGGCCATCCCTACCACTCTGGCGCGCCCGGGCGCACTGCGATTTTGGTTGGCTGTTTGCTGGATCGGCACCACTACGGGATTGGCGGCGGCGGCGCTCACTCGATTGCTTGAACTCGTTCAGCGGGCGGCATGGCGGGGCTCCGGCACAAACATACTGGCTGCCGCCCGTCAGGCCAGCGGGTCGAGACACCTTATCGTTCTTATCGCAGCAGGCATTCTTACCGGCGTTGGACAGGTTATTCTGAAAGAACTCTCGAGCGGTAACGGCATCGATACGACCGCGGCAATCTGGTTCTTCGCAGGACGCATGCCGGCCCTGCGAACACTGGGCAGCGCGGTGTTGTCAATCTTTGCCGTTGCTATGGGCGCATCCATGGGCCGGGAGGGTGCGCCCAAGCAGGCTGGCGCCGTCTTCGCCAATTTCTTCGCTGATACCGAAGCCCTCTCCGATGAGCAGCGACGGTTGCTGGTGGCGTGTGGCGCTGGAGCTGGAATGGGAGCGGCTTATGGGGTTCCGCTGGGCGGCGCGCTTTTTGCCCTTGAAGTGATGCGCGGGAAGCTGGCCTTGCGGTTTGTCCTGCCGGCGCTTTTTGCCTCGTTGATCGCGACCGGGGTTTCCTGGGTGGCGCTGCCCAACGCGCCCACCTACATCATTCCATCATTCTCGCTTTCGGCTTCCCTGATCACGTGGGTGATCGTGGTATCTCCCATCTTCGCATTCGGCTCCATTCTTTACATCCGGCTCGTCCGCTTGGCCGACAAAAACAAGCCCCGTGGATGGCAGCGATTCATAGCGCCGGCGGTTATCCTCGGCCTGCTGGGAATGGTCTCCGTACGCTCTGGCCGGGCGTGCCTCAAGGATTGTTCGCGCTGCTCGGCGCCGGTGCGGTTCTGTCCGCTACCACCCAGGGGCCGATCTCAGCCGTTGTCCTGGTCATGGAACTCACCGGCAGGGACCGGTCATTCATTTTGCCACTGATCCTGATCGCTAGTATCTCCACACTGATCGCCCGCTCGATTGAGCACCGTTCGATTTATGACGCGCGTCTTAGCGACGAGCAGGTAGGGCTAAGACAGAAGCTGCGCGAACAGGAATCGAACGAGATCGGTGTACCGCAATAGCCATCCCCCTACATACGGATTTGGGGACGGCAAAATGGACCCCTCCCCTGCCAAAGAGGAGGTGAGATCCGGAGGGCCAAGGAGCGCAAACGCCGATAGCCGCAATTGACCTCCGAATTGTCCGTCACTCACTCGGCAAGAACGAGCCGGGTAGAGTGACCGGGCTCTCCTTCGACAAAACACCAGGGAAGACGAGCATACGCACGGATGAACAAGCGAACAAGCAACATTTGGCCCGTGCATGCTGCTTGTACGTATGTCGTTGGTCGTAGCGTCGGCAACTCGAAAGAAGCTGCGAAACCGCTGGTCGATGGAAGAAGCGAAGAAACTCTGACTTGCTCATGCTTGGCGCACTTGTGCACATCGAATGCCGCTCGAATTTGGTGCAGGAGCATCTTTGCGGTCTTTGTGGCGAAGAAGATTCCTCTTGTCATTTCCCCCCTGAGTGGGTACCTTGCTGAATCGAGGGCTTTCCTGTGACGAAGAACGACCGTTTGTTCGCTGGCGAACCCAAACTGGGCGGATTCACACTCGGACCGCTGGAGCGAAGGATCTTTGAAGAGGTCTGGTCGCGAAAAAGCCTGACCGTGCGCGAACTGGTCGCGGACGGAAAGCTTCGGCTTGCCTACACCACCGTTATGACCACTTTGGACCGCCTCTTCAAGAAGGGCCTATTGGATCGCGCCGAAGAGGGCAGGGCGTTTCGATATTCCGCGCGCTGTGCTCCGGCAGACATTCCCCGACTGGTTGCGGTTACCAGAATGCGCCGGTGGATTGAAGCAGCCGCTCCGTCCGGTTTGCCTCTCTCCTGTTTTGTTGAGGCTGTCAGCGACCACGACGTCAAACTGCTCGACGAACTGCGGGACTTGGTCGAATCGAGGCGGGTCAAACTCAAAAAGCAGAAGGAGAAACGATTCTGATGTTCGCGCTGCGCGGTCTGGTGGTGGGTTTGGCGTTCTTTGGCGTCTGTTATTGCGTGCTCTCGCTGCTGGTAGTGATGCTGTGGCAGGTCGCCAGGTTTTTACGCTGCCATACCCTTTTCAAGTCGGCGCGTTCTCTTTTCGCGCTGCGGATGTTCCCCCTCGCCGCATCAGCCTTGGTTACTTTGATTTTCGCTGTGCCCGCATTCCTCCGTCTGGAAGGTGGAATGGACGAGGACCTGGGCACATTGATTTTCAGTCTGGGCACGCTGTTGCTGTTTGCCGCGGGTTGCGTCCGCATCATGGCCGCGCAATTGGGAGCTTCGCGCTTGCTCACGGAATGGCTCGCGGAATCAAGAGTCCTACACGCCAGTCCGCTTGCCTCGACGCTTTCTGCCAAGCACTGTCCGCCGCCGCTTCTGCTGTATGGAATTCGGGCTCCCCAGGTTCTGGTCTCTGAATCGGCGGTTGCACTCCTCAGCCCGGAAGAACTTGCAGTCGCGATTCGGCACGAGGCTAGCCATATGCGGTTTCGCGATAACCTCAAGAAACTTGTCCTGCACGGGATTCCCTTCCCCGGTATGGGCGGTCTGGAACGTGCGTGGCAGGAGGGTGCCGAATTCGCCGCGGATGAGGCTGCGGTGTCGAGCAGCGATGAGGCGCTAAATCTCGCCGCGGCTCTGATCAAGATGTGTAGTTTGGCGCCCGCTCAGCAACCACCCGCCTTCACCACCGGACTGGTGGGGCTCACGGCTTTGGTCGATAGGAGAGTCCATCGGCTGGTAGCCTGGAATGGCGAAGCTTTACGGGCGAGAAAAATTCGCTGGGCCTGGTTCCTGCTGCTGCCCGCCGTCGGATACGGCATCTTCACTTACAATCACGCCTTGTTGCTCACTCACCGTTTCACCGAGTGGTTCATTCACTGAAGCCTCGCCGCAATTGGTTCTGACCCTATCGTGCGTGCGTCTGTGGACCGACTCTCTGGGTCCTACGCTGCTCAGTCGACCTACGAGCGCGTTGGTAGTAGCTCGATTCCTCCTGATAATTTCTTCTCACTCGTGGGGAGCCCCCCGCGCATCAACCGCGCACAGAATCGGAAAACCAGGGGGGTGGAATGCGACGATCGGGAAAGCAGTCCTTCGAACTTCTCGCCTGGAACAGCAGAGGCACAGTGCGAGGATTTTTTCTATTGACTGTTGTTGTCTTCCTGACGCCATTTTCGACGGCGCAAATTGATCGTGCGGGGTTGAGCGGCACCGTGACCGACCCCGCGGGCAGCGTTTTGCCACAGACCCGGGTCACCGCCGTGCAAATCGCGAACCAGCTGCAACGTACGACGACTTCCACCGCCGCAGGAACGTACGACATTCCCGAGCTACCAGTCGGAAATTACACGATCACATTTGAGCATGAAGGTTTCAAGTCGGTCACCTTCGTTGATGTCGAAGAAGTCATCGGCCGCACGCGAACGCTCGATGTGACTCTTCAAGTTTCTGGCCGCGACGAACGCGTGGAAGTGTCCGCGAGCTCGGCGCTGATCGACCGCAACACCAGCGCGGTGACCGGTTTGATCGAAAGAGAGCAGGCGGACGAATTGCCGCTGAACGGCCGCAACTGGGCCGCGCTGACGGCCTTCGTGCCTGGCGCGATAGACACTGGCGGCAGCAACCAGCGGACGATTCGGTTCGCCGGACGGGGCCTCGACGACAGCAACTGGACCTACGACGGAGTGGACGCAACCAACGTCGTGAATCAGACGCAGCGCCCCTGGGTGCGGCTCGCCATTCCGCTGGACGCGATCCAGGAGTTCCGTGTCGATTCGCTGATGGCATCCGCCGAGGAAGGCGGAAGCGGCGGGCCGCAGCTGGATGTAACCTCGCCTTCGGGCACAAGCCGCTTCCACGGGCGCCTGTTCGAGTTCTTGCGCAACAACGTTTTTGACGCCCGCGTGCCTCAATGGGCTTCCAACGGCGAAACGCAGCAGCCGCTTCGTCTGAATCAGTTCGGCGGAGCGCTGGGTGGCCCCATCAAGCGCGACAAGACGTTCTTCTTCCTGGCCGCGGAAGCCTACCGGCAAAATTGGGGCTATCCGGTGAGCGGCGACGTGCCGAGCGCGGCACTCATTCGAACAGTTCCCACCTCCTCGCCGATCTACGGGATCATCAACGCGTTCCCGGGAACAGGTCCGAGGACAATTCTGACGCCCTGGACACCAGCCAACGACCCGGGTGACCCGCACTATGCCGACTATGACCTCCTGACCTGCTCCTGCACTCAGGTGGTCAACGAGAATTCGGCGATGCTACGCCTCGACCACCGTTTCTCGGTAAACACCACGAGCTTCGTGCGATTCAATTACGACCGGTCCGTTGATGCGCAGCCGGTTTCGGCTGCCGCGACGGACTTAGAGCAGAGGGTGTCCGCGCCGGTTAACGGCGCGCTCGAATTGCTGCACATCTTCAGTCCCAACCTGCTCAACGAGGCCAAGTTTGGATTCAATCGCTCCACCTCCAACACTTACAACTACAATCAAACCGGCATCATTTATCAGATTGCGATTGCCACCGGTCCGGGGCCGGGATTCATCAGCCCGAACACCAACGAGGACAGCATCTACGTGGGCAACACATTTTCCCTGATCGACAACGTGACCTGGATTCATGGCAAGCATACGTTCAAGTTTGGAGGAGAGATCCGCCGCATTCAGTTGAATCAGGAGTCCGAGGAACACGGAAAAGTTACCTTTTCCACGGTGGAGCAGCTGGTGGCGAATCTGGTGAAAAAAGCCAGCCTATCAGGCGCCTTGCCGGCCAATCACTTGCGCAAGAACGATTACTTCGGCTACGCGCAGGACGAGTACAAGTGGACCCCCAACCTCACGATCAACCTGGGCGTGCGCTACACCGTTTTCGGGATCTTCCACGAGGTGAACGCGTTGGCCAACCCGTTCGATTTCGCCACCTGCGGGGCGCAGGGATTCTGCGGCGTGGGTGCCAGCTTCGGCCAGCAGAACTACGGCAACATCGATCCGCGTGTGGGCTTTGCCTGGACGCCGTGGAAGGATGGCCAAACGGTGATTCGGGGCGGATTCGGCATCTACCACGAAGACGGACAGTTGGACGATCAGAATCTGCCAGCCAAGAATGAAGTGCCCTCCTATTCGGCGACAAGCACTTCCAGCCTGCAGCTCACGTATCCGCTCGATCAGTATTTTACCGGCCCGGGAACCCTCTCACCGAACGCCGAACAACGCAACCGCAAGAACTCGTACGTCGAGCAGTGGAGCCTCTCCGCGCAGCGGGCGCTGCCCGCGAACTTCGTGGGCACGTTCTCCTACCTGGGGAGCCACGGCGTGCATTTGCTGGAAACGAATGTGGTAAACCTGATTGATCCGGCCACTGGGGGTTTGCAATATCCGGCATTCGCTCCCGCGATCCCCTGGCGCGGCTCAGTTGGCATGAGCTCTTATAACGGTCTCTCCGTGGCCTTGCGGCGTTCGTTCTTCCACGGCCTCCTGATGACGGCCAATTATGCCTGGTCGCATGAGATCGACAACGGCTCCAACGGCAGCGGCGATGGCGATGAAACCTCGCCACAGAATCCGTTGTGCCTAGCCTGTGATCGCGCCAGCGGCGTCTGGGACGCCCGCCATGTGATTAATGGCAATGCGGTCTATCAACTGCCCTTCGGACAGGGCAAGCCGCTGCTGAATGGCCGCGGGATGGCAAGCGCGATTGCTGGCAACTGGGAACTAACGACGACCGCCCTCGCCCGCACCGGCTTCCCCGTGAATGTTCTGATGCCCGGCAGTTACACCGCGCCGAACGGGGCCTCCGGCACGGAGCGTCCCGATCTGGTTCCCGGCGTTTCTCTCACTCCGCCCGCGGGCAAGACCGTCGCGGAGTGGATCAATCCCGCAGCGTTTGCTACCCCAGCTGGAGAATTCGGCACCGCGCCGCGCAACCTCCTCCGCGGACCGGGCACCTGGCAAGTGGATCTCGGCGTCGGTAAACATATCTCGCTTACGGAGCGCGCGAGCCTCGAGTTTCGTTCCGAGATCTTCAACATCTTCAATCACCCGCAGTTAGGTCCGCCGCAGTCAACTTTCAACCCATCGAACACGACCGGGTTCGGCAGCATCATCAGTACGGTCAATACCACGACCCCGACTAGCCCGGTAGGCTCCGGAACTCCACGCGAAATTCAGTTTGCGCTGAGATTCTCTTTCTAAAGGGGAGGAGGAGTTGCCGGCAAAAAAATCGGGCCACCCGCAGGCAGCCCGTGTCTCTCGATCGCGCGAACAGCTTAATCTCCTGCTACTGGCTCGGCGACTTCCGGCTTGGTTTCCGAAGCCCCGTTGCCATTCCCATTCGGCTTCGCCAGCGCGCCTAAGGGAATAAATCCATTCTCCGATTGCACCGGCTTCTCTTTCAGCACGACTTCGCGGTACAGCGCGGCCATGCGCGCGTTGTACGCGTCGTCATTCTTCTCGGGACCACGCTCCTGTCCGACCACCGGCAGCGCGGGGCTCGCAGCCGCCCTCGCATCCCGTGCCCGCTTTTTCTCTTCGCGCGCATTCTTTGCGATGCCCAGCTTGTCGAGATCGCGCTGCAGTTCGTTGGTGACGATGTCTTCGCGCAGCTGCAGATACTCGCTGGCCTGGTCCTCCATCTTCACTTTCTTGCCCCCGGCGAAGATCTCGTGCCGGCCGTGCTCTTCGTACCATTTGGTGAGCGTCGCCGTCATATGCATCTTCTCGATGATGTTCCGCCATCCCACTCCCGTGTTGTAGGCGCAGAACGAAATCTCGCCTTCCTGCGTTGCGTACGGAATAATGCATTGCTCGGTGCGGCGGAAGTCGTAGTTAAACAGATCCTGGAACCACATGCCCGCGATGAACAGGAAGTTCCAGCGATCGGCGTACCGGCGCTTCATCACGTCGTCGATCGTCCGGTCCGGACCGACTTTTCCGTAGTTGTGCCCAGTCGCGTTGTAGTTCTTGTCGAACTTGCGCAGCAGGTCAATCAGTTTGAAGTGCGTGGGCGACTGGAACGGATCGTAATTCTTCATCAGGCACAGCCCCATGCCAAATACGGTGAGGAATCTTCCGCGCGCCGCATCGTTCACCTTCGCGATGTCGCGGGCCAGCTGGTCGCCGTTCAGGAAGGCCGTCACAGGAACCACTTCCTTGGTTTCCTTGTCGATCATCACCGCCATGCCAGTGCCGCAATTGGGATGGCATCCGCAGGACAGTTGCCCCCAGTCATTTTTCGCATCCTGCGCGTGCATCAGGTCGGCCCAGTCGCTGAACGTTCCCATAAAGCTGATCGGGAACCAGTCGCGCGAGGGCTCGCCCAGTCCGGTCTGGTTCTTCACATCGTGCGCCAGGTGCGACAGCGTGTAGCGCTGCGCCTGACGGCGCTCGTCGGTGACGGCTTCGTCGCGACCGGTAAACGAAACCGGCTGGAAGGACAGGAAGCTAATCGTCTTCGGATTGTCGAGCGCGAACTTGATGATGCGTCCCACCTGCTCGTTGTTGATGCCGTTCACGATGGTGATGACGGGAACGATCTCGCATCCGGCCTTGTGCAGGTTCTCGATCGCCTTCAGCTTCACATCAAACAGGTTGCCCACCATGCGGTGGGCGTTCGCGGCGTTGCCGATGCCGTCAAACTGGAGATACGCATACCGCATTCCGGCTTCGACCGCCTGCTGCGCAAACTCGAAGCTCTTGGCAAACTCGATTCCGTTGGTCGCCGCCTGCACCGAGTTGTATCCGACCTGGCGTGCGTAGCGCACCGCATCGAGGAAGTACGGCGACAAGGTCGGCTCGCCACCGGAGAATTGCACCGACATCTGCCGGCGCGGTTTGATCGTGATCGCGTTGTCGAGCATCAACTTGATTTCTTCCCAAGTCAGCTCGTGAACAAATCCAACCTGGTTCGCGTCCATAAAGCAGGGATCGCACATCATGTTGCAGCGGTTCGTCAGGTCGATCGTCAGCACCGACCCGCGGCCATACTTCACCGTCGACGATCCGTGATGATGCAAATGCTCATCGTTGTGCGCCGCGATATCGCGGCCGGGAAAAACGTCTTCGAGGTGCTTCGAGAACTCGGCGTCGATCGACATTACGTCTTCGAAGTGCCCGTGCCTGGGGCAATCCTTCACCATCAGGATCTTGCCGTCGCGCTCAACAATCTGCGCCTTGATCTCGCCGACCTTCTCGTTCATCAAAACTTCATGCGGCAGGTGCCCATCGAGTATCTGCTGCCGGATTTCGGGCACACACTTCGGGCACAGCGAATCGGTCGTACGCGGCCAACCCAGCGGCGGCTTGGATTTCTCGTACGACTTTAGCAGCGGCTTGTCAGACCATTTTGGGGTAGGCGACGGATTGGGGCTGATCCGGTTCATCCGATCAAACACCACCCAGACGCCCTTGGCGGCCGTTACAACCGCTTTTTCTACGTATTTAATCGGCTTGCGCATGTTTGCGTTCGCTCCTGGCCTGCTAGCCTCTAGCCCGTTCGGACCTGGGCTGCATTTTTGTCGTACCGAACCGGGCTGCGCCCGGCAGAAATCTCTCAACCCTTCAGACTCATCGAGATAGCCCCTCAACCCAATCGGCAAGTGCTATCCCTCAAACCCCTGTCAACAATGGCCTTCGCTTTGGATGAACCGGAGAAAGAATCACCCAAAAACTACGCCGGGGGAAGAAACCACAAACCGAGGCCCTCAACACTTTCCCTGGGGGTTTGAGTCTGCCGTTATCGTATTGAAAGACAGCCGAATGGCGCACCAACATCCCAACGAACGGTACAAAATCAGGGTTTAGCGGTTGCTGGCAGGATTATACGGAGCTAAGTCATTGAAAGCAAAGGTGCGTCACGCCGAAAATGGGCAAACGCTTGGCGTGTGTCACACACCTAGCCCTGAACTTTCGAGATGTCTAGCTAAAGCGTGTTGAAAAACTCGGGCGTCCGGCCCCGTATTTTCGCGGGTCGGCCGTCCGCCGCCGTGGCGAATCTCACGAAAACGGCCTAGTTACCGCCGTCACCCTGCTTACCACCTTCTTGGCTTTGCCGATCTTGGTTCGTAAGTGCTCGATTTGTACGGGAAGCAGTTTTCGGATGGCCTCAATCTTACCCTGTAACTGGATGCGCACCGCGTTGAAATTGGCGCGCGGTGATCGCGAAGCGGACCAGATAAGCGGACTTGAGTCGGTTCACATCGGCACCCTTTTGCATTTCCCGATAGAGAGTGCGCTCGACACGGCCAAACCGCAGGGGCATACTCCCGAAGCATTTTGTCTTGTTCGGGTGTTACCGACACCCGCGTTTGGTAGGTGAAGACCTGTCTGTTCTCGTTGCCTGGCACGGAGCTATTCCTCCAAAGCAGCCGATGCTTCGCCTTTTATTCGCTACATTCCACGGTAGCATACCGCAAGCTGCGGAGACAAGAGAAAAAGAAGACGCGCCAAGACCCGCTCGCCCTAACCAAAGCACAGAAAACTCGGAGCGTCTGCGCGACGCTCCTTCTTAATCTTCCACCATCTCGGTCCGCGATTCTGGGGCCGACATCAGCCCAATCGACACCGCCAAATCCCGGGCTCTGGCTAAGTCGCCTTTTTCTCTGCTCGTCTCCCCGGCCTCTTCGTATCCCTGAATCGCATAGTAGATCGCCCGATCCAAAAACTGACTCAGCGATTCCTGAAGTTCCAGCTCTCCGTGCAGCTCGATCACGGTATCCGCGAAAGCCTCGCACCGCAGGAAATGCCAGAGATGATCCCGCGTCAGCATCAGCGCCCAGATGAACTGATGCAAGCGGATTCCAGTCCGCGCCCGCTCGACCCCAATCGCCCGAAACCGCCCGGCGATGTCACGGTCGGTCTTTTCGAGCAGCCAGTCCCCGAGGTTGCGATAAACCTCGGTGGCAGCTAACTGCAGTTCCTCCGGCGGAATCTTTCGAAAGTCCGACGTACGCTCCGACTTGCGAATTTGCTGCGCCAAAGCCCGCGATAATACCTCGGAATGCCTTTCGATCAGGCGCACTAACTTGATTCCCAACATCTTCAGCCGCTCTCCTTTGTCTCTCTCATTGGAGAGATGCGCCGGCCGGGACGGGGATACTCGCTTCCGGCTCGACACCTTATATATATCGTAACACGATATATGTAACCACTCCATCCCTTTTCGGCCAGTAACTGTTTTTGCCAGTCGGGCGTGGAAATTTGCCGGTCGAATGTAAAGACCAGCAACAAGACCCGTGACTCGCTTACAATCGTTATAGGAGTCCCTTTCGAAGGAACTTGCCCCTGGGTTCCTTCCCGAGTTAAGGCACGGTGAACCCTGACTGATGCGAAATCCGCGTTGGACGATCATGGTGTTTCTCACCAGGTGGCTGCTGTGCTCTTTCTTGATCGTGCTGCTGCCGGCGCGCGCGAGGGCGGTCAGCGGCACGCCTGAAGTCAACAGCGTAGCCGCGGCCGTGGATGCCCACTACAACCATCTGCGCTCGCTCGAGGCGGAGTTCACCGAGTTGTATCGAGGCTCCGGCATGGACCGAACCGAGTCGGGAACACTTTGGCTGAAAAAACCCGGCAAGATGCGTTGGGAGTATCGTTCTCCCAAAGCCAAGCTCTTTGTGAGCAACGGGAAAGATGCGTGGTTTTACGTACCCGAGGACCAGCAGGCGCGTAAGGAATCGGCAAAGAAGCTGGAAGATATTCGATCTCCACTTGCATTCCTGCTGGGCAAAACAAAGCTGGAGAAAGAGTTGCGTGGTTTGTCCTTGGCTCCCGATATTACCCCGCTGACAGCGGGAAACATGGTTCTACGGGGCGTTCCGGTCGCGCTGTCGGATGAGGTCAGCGAGGTGGTGCTGGAGGTCACGCCAGAAAGTCGCATTGCACGGATTATGTTGCAGGGCATGGATGGCTCGGTCACAGAATATCGCTTTACACAGCAGAAAGAGGACGTGGCGATTAGCGATCGCCGTTTCGGGTTTACGCCTCCGGCTGGCACCGAGATCGTGGATGCGGGTTTAGAGTGAGACCGCTGTTTCTTAATCACCCGTGCGAGGTTTCAAGGAGCAGGAGCGGTTTGTCATTCCGGCCGGGGGAGGAATCCGCAGTCCGCAGGTTGCTTGAGTACTGATTTGTAAGGGGTTTCACGCGGAGTGGAACGAGAATGGTGGATGGTAGACTGAGCGGTAGGGCCGGGGCTGGGATCATTCCAAGAAAATAGGGCAAATGGCGGAATTTGTAATCAAAATCGCGGACGATCGCGGGCGGGTGCTGCAGCACGTCGAGCAAGGTTACTCGGAAGCCGAGGTGCGAGACCGGTTTTCGTCGCAAGGATACCTCGTCTACTGGGTCAAGCCGCAAGGGGTGATGTCCGGCGGACTGCGCCGCCGCCGAAAGCTGAAGGCGACCACCTGGCTGGTGTTCAACCAGCAGTTTTTGACGCTGATCCGTGCCGGGTTGCCGATCCTGCAGGCCCTGGAGTTACTGATCAAGCGCCAAAAGGATCAGCAGCTTAGGCAGATTCTGGAGAATGTTCGCGATCGCGTAAAGGGCGGCGAACTGCTCTCTGACGCATTCGCTGCGCAGGGGATCATCCCCAAGATTTATACGACGACGCTGATGGCGGGCGAAAAAAGCGGAAACATCGATGAGGTGCTAACCCGCTACATCACTTTTCAGCGCATGGCTATGTCGTTCCGCAAGAAGCTGTTTGTATCGTTGATCTATCCGACCCTGCTCGTCAGTGTTGTGCTGATCATGGTGACGTTTCTATTCACCTACGTTGTGCCCAAGTTTGCGGACCTGTTTAATAGCCTGGACGCCAAATTGCCGGCGATCACCGTGTTCATGCTCAACGTGGGGGTGCACGCGCAGAAATATGCGCCCTTTGTGGCTGTTGGGCTCGTGCTTGCGGCATTCATTTTGTGGCGGTGGAAGGAGACGGACCGCGGGGCCGACCGCATCGACCGGGTGATTCTGGGGACGCCGCTGCTCGGCGATATCCGGCTGAAGCACCAGGTAGCTAGTTTTTCCCGCATGCTTGCGACCCTGCTGCAGGGCGGGTTGCCGCTGGTTCCGGCTATGGAAACAGCCGGTTCCGCCATGAGCAGCCGGCGCATCTTAAAAGGTGTCATGCGCGCCGGCGTCCGGGTGCGCGAGGGTCAGGGACTGGCTCCGAGTCTGGAAGAACAGAAGATTTTCCCCGAGCTTGCGGTCGAAATGATCGAAGTCGGCGAGTCAACCGGCGCCCTCTCGCAGATGTTGAACTCGGTCGCGGAATTCTACGAGGAGGATGTGCAGACGGCGCTGGGTGCGACGATGGCGCTAATTGAGCCCATCATCCTTATTATCATGGCGATTTTTGTCGGCGGAGTGCTGATTTCGTTGTATCTGCCGATCTTTACGTTGGGAGTGCATTAGAGGGTGGGCCACGCGCGATGCGTCATGAGCAAACTCGGAGTGGGTGGCTCACGGCTCATCGTTCACGCTCATAGCTGGGAGATCGAATGGCAACAGCGGATAAGAAATCGCTTTTCGTAGGCGGCGGGAACGGCGGGCCGGTCAGCCCGACTGGCAATCCCGTCACCGATCTGGAACGTGCGCAGGATGTGGCGCGCCGCTATCGCTGCGAGTTTGTCGATCTGGGCGGATTTGAGCTGCACCATGAACTGTTTAAGAAGATTCCGGTCGAATTGATGTTCCGCTACAATTTCGTGCCGCTCGAAGAGACGACTGACGGCAAGCTGGCCATCGCAATTGCAGACCCTAGCCAGTTGATGATGATCGACGAAATCAGCCTGCTGCTCAAGCAGCGCATCGTCACCAAGGTTTCCACCCTCAAGCAGATCTCCGACATCCTGAAGAAGACCGAGCAATCGCAGCGCGTGCTCGAGGAAGCCAGCGAAGGCTTCACCATCATCCGCGAAGACGAGAATACGGGCGCGGAAGAGACGCTGACCATCGACAAGCTGACGGCCACCGGGGATACCAGCCCGATCATCCGCCTGGTCGACACCACGATTTTCACCGCCCTCCAGCGCCGCGCTTCCGACATCCACATCGAGACCCGCGACGATTCCGTGGTTATCAAGTTCCGCATCGACGGCGTGCTGACGCAGGCCATGCCGCCGATCGGCAAAGAGCATCACTCGACCGTAATTTCGCGTATCAAGGTCATGAGCGAGCTTGATATTTCCGAACGCCGCGTGCCCCAGGACGGTCGCTTCCGGGTGAAGTACAACGGGCGCGCTATTGACTTCCGGGTTTCGATCATGCCGTCGATTCACGGCGAAGACGCCGTGCTCCGCGTGCTCGACAAGGAGTCGATGAGCGAGAAATTCCGCACCCTGACTCTCGACGTGGTCGGCTTTGACGAAGAGGACCTGAAACGCTTCCGCCGCTACATCAAAGAACCCTACGGCATGGTGCTGGTGACAGGTCCAACCGGTTCCGGCAAGACGACGACGCTCTACGCCGCAGTGAACGAAATCAAGACGGACGAAGACAAGATCATCACCATCGAAGACCCGGTCGAATATCAGTTGCGCGGCATCACGCAGATTCCGGTGAACGAGAAGAAAGGACTGACGTTCGCCCGCGGACTACGTTCCATTCTGCGTCACGACCCCGACAAAATCATGGTCGGCGAAATCCGCGACGCCGAAACCGCACAGATCGCCATTCAATCCGCTCTTACCGGCCACCTCGTTTTCACTACCGTCCACGCCAACAACGTGGTCGACGTCATCGGACGCTTCCTGAACATGGGCGTCGAGCCGTACAACTTCGTTTCGGCCTTGAACTGCATTCTCGCCCAGCGGCTGGTGCGCCTGATTTGCGACTCCTGTCGCACCGAAGTTCACTACGCTCCGCAAGTGCTCGAAGCTAGCGGACTTGATCCGCAGCAGTGGGGCAAGGTTCCCTTGTATGAAGGCCCGGGATGCATTGAGTGCGCGGGCACTGGATTCCGCGGACGAACCGCGATTCACGAACTGCTCGACCTGTCCGATCGCATCCGCGAAATGATTCTGGCCAAGAAGCCGACCTCGGAGATTCGTCGCGCCGCGCGCGAAGAAGGCATGCGCTTCCTGCGCGAATCGGCGCTCGATAAAGTCCGGCTTGGCATGACTACGCTGAAGGAGATTAATAAGGTCACGTTTATCGAAGCGATGCGGTAGTAGCGCCGGCAACCTGCCGGCTGTCGCGAGGGCAAAGTACCCTCGCTTGTTGAGTCGAGCCCCGAGAGGTGGCAGCGAGACGCCGCCGAAACGGCAGCGCTACATTCCAAGTTCCCTTGCAGCTATTGCAATTCTGCAGAAATCGGTTTCTGATTTAACAAGCAAAGGTATCTCAAAAGGCGTACAGGCAATGAGTCCAACCGCAAATACGGCGAAGCCAAGACTGGCGTGTGAGATCGCGGCCGACCGCGTCCTGGCCGGCCGCGTGATCGACAACGGCGGCGGACTCGAGGCCTGCGCGGCGCACGAACTGGCTCCTGGCAGTGTGGTTCCCGACCTGGTGGAAAACAACCTGCGACAGCGCAGCGTGGTGCGCGACGGCATTGCGAACGCTCTGGGCGGCGTATCCGGACGTTCGAAGGACGTTATCGCCATCGTGCCGGATGCGGCCGTCCGCGTCATGCTGGTTGAGTTCGATACCCTGCCCTCGGATCAGCAAGAAGCGCTGGGCGTTGTGCGGTTCCGGCTGAAGAAGTCTTTGCCGTTCGATGTGGAGAAGGCCAAGGTTTCCTATCATGCCCAGAAGGTGAATGACGAACTGCGAGTCGTGGCGGCTGTGGCGCTCGGCACCGTCATTGATGACTACGAGGCTGCATTCCGCGATGCGGGATTCAATCCCGGAGTCGTGCTGCCTTCAACTCTGGCCGCGCTGGGCGCCGCCGACGGCAAAAAACCGACCATGGTCATCAAAGTCGACGCGCATACCACCAGCATCGCCATTCTCAATGAAGAGCAGTTGCAGTTGTTCCGGACGCTGGAAAACCCGCGGGGCGTGACCATCACCGGCGAGCAATTGGCGGAGGAAGTCTATCCGTCGATTGTGTTCTTTCAGGACACCTACCACCTGAATATCGACCGGATTTTCCTGGCGGGATTGCCCGAGTCGGGCGGTGCAGCTGCCGCGTTGCGCGCCCAGACAGGAGCCGACGTACAGGATCTGGTTTCGTCGACACAGCTGGGAGCGAGTGAAGGAACCCCGGTCCCGCGGTGGAGAATGGCGGGAGTAGTAGGAGCATTGATTTCGTGAGGGGAGCGGTCAGTGCCTTCGTCCGCCGAGGCCATGGCATAGCCGCTGACGGAAAGGATTTGTGGTGGCGCCTCCCCGGATGAGGGCGCCAGGGCTCGAAAAGGAACTATGCGTTTAGACATCAATCTCGCGAGCCAGCCGTATGAAGATGCGCGGCAGTTCTGGATGCGCTGGGGCACGGCCGTAGGTGCAGTAGGACTGCTGACGCTGATTCTGCTGGCGCTCGACATTACCGGCTGGGTCGCCGCGCGGCGCGATCACATCACCATGGCACAACTGCGCAGCATGATCGCCGAGCGCGACAAGGTCCGCGCCGACGCCGAGAGAGTCCTCAATCTTCCGGAAAACCGTACCACCCGCGATGAATCGCAATTCTTGAATCAGCTGATCGTGAGAAAAGCTTTCTCCTGGACGCGAGTCCTCGAGAACCTCGAAAAAGTCATGCCACCCCGGGTGCACGTGGTTTCCATCAGCCCGGAACTGGATGACGACAACGACTTGGTGCTCAAGATGACCGTGGCGGGTGATTCGCGCGATCGGGCCCTCGAACTGCAGCGGCGGATGGAGGATTCGCGCCGGTTCGCAAACGTCAACATCGCTCGGGCAAATCACATCGAGTCGAAGACCGGCGATACTGAGCAGGTCGAGTTGGTCGCGATTTATATTCCGGAAGTGCTTCCCGAACGTGCCTCCACACCGTCAGCAACGACACACGAAGCGCCCAAGAGCGCGAAAAGCGCGAAACCAGCGAACACGAAACCGAAGACACCTCGGGCGGCCAAAGCTCCAACCAGCAAGGGGAAGAAGCACTGATGCCCGACCTTCGCAAAACCCGGAAAGATCTGAAAGTGGCACTGGCAGTCATGCTGGGCGTGAGTCTGCTGGCCGCAGCGCTTTATTTTTCTCCGCTCATCGGCTCGAGCGAGACGCGGCGTAATGAGATTAACCGACTCCAGAGCGAGTTAGTGATCAAAACGCGCCAGGTGGCTCCGCTGAAGGACCTGCCACAGAAGGTCAAGCTGGCCAGCCAGCAGATCGGCGAGTTTTACAAACGCCGGTTTCCTTCGCAGAACTCCGATATCGCGGTCGAGCTCGGAAAAATCGCAGCCGCCAACGACGTGCGGATCGAGCAGGAACGCTACAAGCCGGGCGACAGCGTGACCGTCGGGCTCGAGCCCATCGAGATCGAATGTGACCTCTCGGGCAATTACTCTTCGCTGGCACGCTTCCTCAATGCCATGGAGCGCGACGAGATGTTTTTTGTGATCAATGACGTGAGTCTCGGGGGCGATCCGCAGGGACCAGTGAAATTGAGCGTGAAACTGGAAACGTATCTGAAGGCGGGCGCTGCGTGAAGCTGGGACTGGAAAATAAGAAGAAGACGATGTGGGCCGCGGGGCTGGGTGTAGTAGCCCTCCTCATCTTCGCTTACGAAGTCATTCCTATGTTTACCGGGTCGTCCGCGCCCACCTCGAGCGCGCAGGCGGCTGCACCGGCATTGCCGCATACTTCGACGACGCGTCCTGGCAAAGCGGCATTGAAAGTCGGAAAAAAGACGTTGATCGACAATCTTGATCCGACATTGCGGCTGGATTTGCTGGCGATGAGCGAGAAGACCCAGTACGAGGGGAATGGCAGAAACATTTTTGTGTCGCAGCACGAGGAGGTGGTCATTCCCACCCCCGTTGCGCGCGGCAACACGGATGTACAGGAGGCTCAACAACAGTACAGTCCGCCCCTTCCACCGCCGCCGCAGCCCATTCCGCTGAAGTTCTACGGTTTCGCCAGTTCGCCGGGCGAGCCGAAGAAAGTGTTTCTTAAGTTGAACGAAGACGTGTTTGTGGCCGGCGAGGGAGAGATTGTGGACCGAAGATACAAAGTCGTCCGCATTTCGACAAACTCGGTGGAGATTCAGGATGTAGTGGGCAGCGGGCCGCCGCAAAGCATTCCGCTGACACAAGGATAAAGGATAAAGGTAAGGTTTCGCGCTTCCAGGTTGAAACCGCAAGCTGCGAGACGCCGGGAACTTGGAAACCTGCATTTTCGATGCTTGTCTCTTCGCAAATTCGACGCAGTCCGCGGAACGGCGAGCGTGGCTATGTATTGCTCGCGCTGCTGTTGCTGGTTTCCGTCGCGGCCATCGTGTTCCTGTTTGGGGTTGCACCCACCATCAAGTTCAACATCAAGCGCGACCGCGAAGAAGAGATGATCCATCGCGGCGTGCAGTATTCGCGCGCCATCCAGGCGTACTACAGGAAGTTCCAACGCTTCCCGGCGAAGATCGAGGATCTGGAAAACACCAACCAGATACGGTTTCTGCGCAAGCGCTATAAAGATCCGATTACCGGCAAAGATTTCCGGCTGCTGCACTACGGCGATTCCGGGATGATGGGCGCGGGAGGGATGCCTGGTGGCGCAATCCCGGGGGGGAGCCCCGGCGCTAACGGGCTGCCCACGCCGGGACCGGGCTACCCGCCGTTAGGACAGAATCCGAATTCAGCCCCTGGACAGAATAACCAGCCCCCCAGCGATTCCTCCGACACGGGCCCGGGAAATGGTCAGGACTCACAGGATGCTTCGAATAGCTCTGGCTCCAATGGAGCAAATGGCAGCAACACCGCCGGATCTGGGTTCGGCCCGCAGTTGGGCGGCGGACCAATCGTGGGCGTGGCCAGTCTGAGTAAAGACCCAACCATCCGCGAGTTCGACAAGAAGCGCAAGTATAACGATTGGAAGTTTGTTTACGATCCGACGATGGATCGCGGTGGCCTGATCAAAACACCCTATCAGCCGACGTTGATGACGCAGGGCGTGGGCCAGAGTATTCCGAACATGAATGGACAAAACGGCACGTCGCCCAACGGGAACGGTTTCGGGAATACCTTTGGCAACGGAAACAACGGATTTGGCAATGGCAACAACGGGTTTAACAATGGCAACAACGGGTTTGGCAACAGCAACAACAGCTTCGGCAACAGCTTTGGAAACTCCCCCGGCGGCATGCAGAATACCCCGGCCCCGCCTCCCAGCCAGCCGAGTCCACCCCAGTAGAACTCTGCGCCTCCCGACAAACCCCCTGGAGGCCTCAACAAGACACAAAGGGCCTCATCTTGGCGATGAAGCCCTTTATACTCTTCACACAAACCCTTCCGCGTTTCGCCGGACGGCCGAATCGCGTACGTCCCTACACGCTGAACGATGATCCGCAGCCACAGGTGCTCTTCACGTTCGGGTTCTCGAACTTGAAGCCCGCGCCTTCCAGCGTCTCAACGTAGTCCACGATACAGCCGTTCAGATACATGACCGAGGTGGCGTCGACGTAGACCTTGAGGCCATCCATATCGAAGGTCTTGTCCATCATCCCGGCTCCGTTCTCAAACTGCATCGAATAGGAGAAGCCGGAACAGCCGCCACCCACGACTCCAATGCGGAGGCCGGCGGGTACGGGCGTCTGCTGGCCCATGATCTCTTTTACCTTCGCGATGGCGTTGGTGGTCAGGGTAATCGGGGCAACTTTCTTGGTTACTTCCGGAACGGTTGTCGTGGCCATTCGTATCTCCTTGGCTTTAAAGCTGTTTCGATTATAGCAAAAGTTCCACCCGCCGCTCATTGGGTCGGCTGGACACAAAATCATCTACTCCATTTGGATGCCGATTGCAAGCAGGAAGTCGCAGCGTTCCGATTTCGTAACACCTTCTTAAACAAGGCATTTAATTCGTCGCTGCGTTTCGAAAACAGGGCTATAATTCTGGCGTCAAAAGGGCCTTCCCCCGTCGTGGGGCTCTCGAACCTCGCCCCGGAGTGAAAGCCGCTGAGCTCGTCGTAGATGAACCGAGTTGACCCTGCCGAGGTGGCTTATGACGCCATTAGAAATCGTGGGTGGTATTTTCGGACTGTTCGCCATCGGATTGATTGTGCTCCTGATCTATAAGAGCACGCTCACCATGCACGAAGACGACCAACTGTTCCTGGATCAATCAAATACTCACTTGCAAGAAGAGCAGACCGAGTTGCTTACCAAGGTGAACCGGCTCACGGTTCCGGTGCGCGTATTCAGCATCGGCTCGGGAGTATTTCTGCTCGCATTCCTGGCGTTGCTGATTTACACGAAGCTGAACGAAGTACAATAGAACGTCGTTCTCGGAGACTCGCCCCATTCTGCGGTCTCTTTGTCACCGGCCCGATGAAGGCCGCAAACTGGGTGTGGTGATTTGTTTGTTTGTTCGGGCCGACTAGGGCGCGGGCAGCTGGCGACTTGCCCGCGCCTTCCAGTTTTTTTCCTCGAAGAGAATGAATGCCCTTGGGATTGAACAGAGCCCGGCTCATTGACTTTCTCGGTCGGTGAACCGGAGACGCATAACATCCCGCAAGTGTCGCCGTCTATCGTATAGGTGCTCCCAGAACCGGGGATGCAAGTCGCCGCCCTGCGCACGATCTACACCGTGAGCGGGACGAATTATCGGTTCCACGGTGCCAGGCGACGAGCCCAACGGGCAACGTTTGTTATGTAAACAGATTCCTACGGCGGGAGTAGTCACGTATGTCAACAGCTCCTGCGGAAGTGACCCCTGCCTCTGAGTCTTTGTCAGGCCATGGGGGATCACAACCGGACCCTGCGACAGCCCCGGAGAAGCGCCCCCGGCGGTGGCGCTCGATCGTCCTGGCCGCTTTGGTTGTAGTCGTCGCCGTCGTGATTGTGTTATCCCTGCGGAGCAAAACCCCTACCGCGATCAATCTTCCTCACTCTGTTCCGGAAGCTCCAGGTCTGGTACTGCGCCTCAAGGGGACGACGGAGGCCGTCCAGGCGCGCGTTATCCTCGCGCCTTTGCTTGCGGGACAGCAAATCGGCTCGCTGACCATCATTCACCTGGCTCGCGCCGGCACCAAGGTCAAGCAGGGCGATCTGTTGGTCGAATTTGACCGCCAGGCGCAGATGCGTGACATCGTGGATAAGCGAGCTGAGTACGAAAAGCTGGTCGATCAGGTCGCCGGCGAGCAGGCGAAGGAAAGTGCCGCGCGCGCCAAGGATGAAACGGAACTGAAAACGGCCGAGGACAATCTGCGCAAGGCCGAACTCGAAGTCCAGAAAGCCGAGATTGTGTCACGCATCGACGCGGAAAAGAATCAGGAAAACCTCGCTGAGGCGAAAGCCACCTACGATCAACTCCGCGAGACCTTCGACTTGAAGCGCCAAGCCGCAAAGGCCGGGATCCGCAGCCTCGAAATTCAACGCGACCGCGCCCAGCAGACCATGCTCCACGCCCAGGCAAACTCGGATCAGATGCAGATTCACTCGCCCATCGATGGAGTCGTCGTGCTCAATACCATTTGGAAGCAAGGCACCTTGGGCGAGGTGCAGGAAGGCGACCAGGTTCGCGGGGGGGTCCCTTTTATGCAGGTTGTAAACCCGGCGAACATGCAGGTACGCGTGCACGCCAATCAACAGGACTTCCCTTCCCTCGAAGCTGGCCAGCCCGCGAAGGTGCGGCTTGACGCCTACCCGGAGATGGTTTTTCGGGGAAAAATCGATCAAATCGCTCCTATCGCCGAGGGCGGCGATTTTTCCAGCAAGCTGCGCACGTTTGTTGTGATTGTCGCGATTCAGGGGAATGACCCCAAGCTCATGCCGGACCTTTCCGCCGCAGTCGACGTGGATACATCGAAATCGAACGTGGGATCGGGCGCCTCGCCTGACCGGCTGGAAGTACGGCGAACCGGGAGCCGCTCATGATCGAGCGATTCCAAAAACTGTCCGCACTGGGAAAATCGCTGGTGATCGCGGTGATCTTGCTGGCTGCAAGCGGTGTTCTCCTGGGCGCGGTGCGGCTCGGTCGGCGTACGCCGAGTGTCCCCACGATCGAAGTAAAGCGCGGAGAGTTTCTGGACTCGTTGCAGTTCCGCGGCGAAGTAAAAGCGCTGAAGTCGGTGACCATCAGCGCTCCGGCGGAAGCGGGCGATCTGCAGATCGTCAAGCTCGCGCCCGAAGGCGCAGTAGTGAAGTCCGGCGATGTCGTCGTCGAGTTCGACAAAACCAAGACTGAACAGGATCTGGCTCAGTTCAAGTCCGCGCTCAAGTCGGCTGAAGCCGAGATCGGTCAGGCCAAGGCGCAAGCCCGCTTAGACGAAGAACAGGACAAAACGAGCGTCCTCAAGGCACGCTACGACGTGGAGGCCGCCAAACTCGAGGCCAGCAAGCAGGAGATTGTTTCCAGGATTGAAGGAGAAGAAGCCCGACTAAAACTCGCCGACTCCGAGCAAAAGCTGCGCGAGGCAGAAACCAAAGAGAAGTCGGATTTCGCTTTGAACAAAGCGACGCTCGCGAGCAAAGAAGAGGCCAGCCAGAAAGCCAAGTTCGATGTGGCTCGTGCCGAACGAGCGCTCTCCGAGATGAGTCTGCGTGTGCCCTCGGCAGGCACGATCAGTTTGCTCGCGCACTGGGGCGGCTCGGGTATGACCACTTACCGGCCGGGCGATCGTGCTTGGCCAGGGGCCGCGATTGCCGAGTTGCCCGATGCCAACACGTTACGCATTACAGCCCGGGTGGACGAAACCGAACGCGGGCGGCTCGCCGTCAACCAACCCGTCACGGTGCAGCTGAATGCGATTCCCGACCGTCAATTCACGGGTCATATCTCCGAGATCGGCGAAATCGCCAGCCTCGATTTTTCCGGCGGTTGGCCCATCAATCGCAATTTCACTCTTGAAGTCGGACTCGATCAGACGGACCCGCGATTCAAACCCGGCATCACGGGCGACGTGACCGTGGTGGTCGACAAAGTGGCGAATGCGGTGATCATGCCGTCGCAGGCTTTGTTCCAGAAGTCCGGACAGAACGTGGCCTATGTCTGGCGTGGGGGCGAGTTTGAAGAGCGGGACATCGAAGTCGGACGCCGCAGCAGCGACAAGATTATGGTGGCCAAGGGTGTAAGCGCC
>Ga0123355_10000121_pt1 | contig 89097 bp, 73 predicted proteins | sample TergutEmb28metaG_3_FD_89872 | JGI IMG/M metagenome (GOLD analysis project Ga0123355, IMG submission 89872) | Embiratermes neotenicus P1 segment gut microbial communities from Petit-Saut dam, French Guiana - Emb289 P1 | ecosystem: Host-associated > Arthropoda: Insects > Digestive system > Gut ... | reverse complement strand
GTTCAACCCTGGGAGGTTCCCAAAAAAATGGGAAAAGGGAAAAAGCACAAAAAAGATGGTGGGGATAATAGTTTTTTAATTTTTGTAAAAATTTTCCCCCCCCCCCCCTCAAATCCTGTGGTACATATACTGTGATTAAGCTTAGCTCTGGAAACCATTCTATAGTGTACGGAAATAGGCGCATAAGCTCGTGCATGGTCGTTACCATCATGCCGCGCATGATAAAATAGTCTAAACCTTGGGCTAGGGTGGTTATGGTGTCGCCCACGATTATTGTGAGATCCCCTGTGGTTTCGCAGAGGTTTACTGTGGCGCCTAGGGCCTCAAGAAGCGGGCGAATGGGCATAAATATAGAATCTCCCACTATCCAGGGCTGGACTCTTCCCATGTTTATACGCTGGTTTCCGTAAAAAATACGAATATCCCCGCGGAAAGCAAAGCGCGAGTTGATGGTAAGCTCTGTGGCCACAAGCATTTGCTCGCGGGTTGGGCGGCCTGCCAGCACCCTATCTGTAAGGGGTACAGATACCACTGTATTGTTGAAAGTGTCGGAGATGTATAACATTTCTCCGTTTATGGCAAGGCCTTCTGGCCTTGTAAGCTGTAAGTTTTCTGCAGAATAATGAAAACGCCCGGCAGCGCCGCCACCTAAAATAGTACGGGTGTATTCTGGCGTAATCATACGGATGGAATGGTTTAGGCTGTCTGCAACCAGCAGATAACCGTTTGGCAGCATGGCGATATCCCTTGGGAAGTTGAAGCTGGCATAGGCGTTTGCACCATCCATATGTCCGCCCTCAAAATAATCGGAAAAACGAATGGCTTCGCCTGGCCGCCCAGCAACCGTGCTTACCATGCCATCTTGCAGCCTGCGGATGGCGTGATTGGCAGAATCTGCAATGTACAGAACGCCATCGCCTGTGATATAAAGCCCAGAGGGCTGAAAGAATCTTGCATCTGCAAGTTGGCCATCGGCAAAACCGCTGCTGCCTGGCGCCCCTGCAAACAGGCTAACATTCCCGCTGGGGTCTATGCGGCGCAGTACATGATTTAATGTGTCTGCTACATATATATATCCATTTTGGCATACCACTGCGGCTTTGGGGGAGTTGAACATGGCATGGGTTTCTGCACCGTCGCGGAAGCCGCTTGTGCCGTTGCCCGCCACGGTGATTACGAACGCGCCGGTTATCATACGTATGGCATGGTTGGCTGTGTCGCTTACAATAATATCGCCAGAAGGGGTAACAAAAACCCCGGATGGCTTCATAAACATAGCATATTCAAGAAACCCATCTATAAACGCACCAGAATAACCGTAAGACAGCCCAAACCGCCCAGGTGTGCCAATATGCTGGTTATCCCTGCCGTTTATGATCTGTATACGGTCGCACATAGAATCTGCAATAACAAGATAATCACCCAGGAAGGCGAGGCCTATTGGGTTATATAATTCATCAAAAATATTGCCGGTATCTGTTATGCCATCAAATGTGGTCACGGGCGTAACCGCAACGGCCTCTGCCGCGCCAACAAAACCTGCCTCTGGCCCACGGTTGCCAGGCAATAAAATAAATGCTACAACCGCCCCCGCAAGTAGCATAACCAGTAATACTGCCATCAGCAATCTATTTTTTTTGTGCATCAGCGAACCCCCCTCGGTTGGCATTGCGATAGACTTCTTTCGAAATCACATTTTTGTGGTTTCAGAAGAAATCTAATGTATAAAAAGCCTTCCCGGCGGTTGCACAACCCATATGCAACCATGCCATAGCTTTAAAAAATTCATTCATTTACGCACAGCGTGCGATTAATATACCGAAAGCTTCATGTTTTGTCAAGAAAAGTGGTTTTGTAGGTGGCAAAATATCAGATTCGCCCGCCGCCATTTTTTGAAAAAGTCAGCAGAAAAATTTTAAATTTTTTGTGTAGATTTATGTTTTCAAAAAAAAAGCCCTAAATTTCGGGCTTTTTAGTGTTTGATGGATGTGAAAAGGGGATGGTTTTACTACTTTTTACTCAAAAAATGGTACCATACGGTACCATTTCGCCGTGATTATGGTACCGTATGGTACCATTTTATAGACGCATCGTATAAAAAAAGCCCCTCCCTGTTCCCAGGGAGAGGCTGCTAAATGTTTTAATTAGCGAACTGTAACAGTTATATTGTCTAGGTACCAGATTGCTGGCACACGGTATAGGTCGTTAGCTCTCCAGCGGAATGCGATGCTTTGTACGCCGCCTTGAATTGATGGGGCAACTGTAAAGCTACCAGATACTTCTACCCATTCATCAAATGGATGAGAAAAATCAAGGTCTGCTGTGCCACCAATGGTGTCTAGTGGTTGGTAACCGTCGCCTGCCCTACCTGGAGATTCGTTGAAAAGGATTGATGCGCGTGGTACAGCTGTACGTCCTGGGTTACCTGCTGTTGGTACATAGGTAGACCAAGTGATATCCACAACTGCGCCAGTTGGAAGCGGTGTGTCAAATGTTAAAAGAACAAAGTTGCCGCCAGAATCGCCAGCGCTTTGCCATACGTTTGTTGTGTTTGTTACTCGAACGCCACGGCCTGCAACTTCAGCAATTTCAACTTGTTGGCCAGCTTCAAGTGTGAAGGTGGGGCCGCCGGCTGCTGCTGGTGTTGGTGTTGCTTCGTCGTTGTCATTTTCATCTGCTGTTTCATCTGGAGTTTCTTCAGCTGTCTCTTCAGCGGTTTCTTCCGCTGTTGGTTGAACAACAGGTGTAGGAACTACAGGAGGAGCGGCAGCTTGGCCTATTGTGATGTATGCAGCGTTGGCAGCGCCATCCCATTCAGGCACCGCACCAATAGCTTCCACGATAAAGCGTAGTGGCACAAATGTGCGAGCTTCTACTATAACTGGTGTGCCCATGTTGTCTGGCAATGCAACGCCAATTGGAAGTTCGATTCTGATTGCGCCTGCGCCTATTATTGCTGTGTTGTCCACAAAGTCAATAACATCTGCGTTAATGGCTTCGCCAATTTGACGTAGAGGAACCATTACACGGCCGTCTTGGTTAAATGGTGCAGCATCAAGTACGCCTGGCATACCATTGTTTGTAAAGATTGTTGAGCCAACTTCAAAACGTAGCACTGTTTGGCCAAGTGCAGCAGTTACTGGCACAACTGCTACTGGTGTTGGAGCTGGGGTTGGTGTTGGAGTTGCTTCGTCGTTGTCGTTTTCGTCATTATCTTCTTCTGTTGGAGTTGCTTCGTTGTCGTTGGCGTCTACAAGGCCCAAAAGTGCGAAGATATGAGTGCCATCTACATAGATACCTGTAATCAGGTAGTTACCATGGTCGCCACCTGCTGCACCCAATGCTGGAGAAGAAATCATTGGACGGCCGCCACCACCACCTGCCCATGAAGGCCGGCTGTTGGCTGTGCTTGGAGGAACTTCAATGGAGAAGCTACCATCGACTGTGCTAACTTCAGAGTCAGCTGTGCCGGCAGAGGATTGCATTGCCATGACACGGTCCCATGGGAGCTCTGTGTGGGCTGCGTCTGCACCTTGGCCAAATAAATAGCCTGTAACTGTGATGTAAACATTACCGCCTGCAAGGGCGCGTAGCGCATCAAGGTCGAAAGACATGCCTGCGTTACTGTCATGCTCGCCTGTGCCAGGCCTTTCTACGTAGATGCCGTCTGCTCTGGCTGTAAGGGTTGGGTCTTGACCAAATGCCCATACATCGAAATGACCAGAATCCAATACTTCTTGCCATAATGCTGCGTCAGCACTTACTGAAACAGGTGCGAAAGCAAGCGCACCAAATGCCATAGCAACCGCAGTTAAAACTGCTACGCTACGCCTTACCTTTGTAGCAAAAAACTTCATAACAATCTCTCCTTTTTTTGGTGTTGATTTTCTAGGATTTTATCATGAGAAAATAAAATCCGCAAGTGGAAAAATAAAACCGCCGGAGGCATTGCCCCTGGCGGTTTTGTTAACATGCTATAAAGTTGCTTCTTAATATAGCTTAGCGGTTAGCGATAAGTGCAAAAATATCTTCGCCGCCTACGGTGATACCTGTTATTTTAATATCGTGAGTTGCGCCTCTTACTGTAACGATGTAGCTGTTGTCATCGCCATTCCAGAGGTTTGAAGCTACAGCTTCACCCGCACTAAGTGTGAATGATTGCTCTGCGTTTGTGCCCATTGTCCACATAGAACCATCGGCACGGCCGCCTATGGCGCTCCATTCGTATGCACCAAACAAAATACCAGTAATGGTTATGTCTTGGTTGCCGAAAGCAGCTCTTATTTGAGGCACGTTAAATGCAACGCCGTCTTGGCCAGAGTCGCCTCTGCCAGTAATACGTATGCCTGTTGGCAATACAGAATATGATGCGCCGCCGCTTACGTTAGCGCGGTGCATGCTTACGTAACCTAGGTCAATAAGGTCGTTCCAGTCTACAGCTACAGCTTCTTCTTCTGTTGGTGTTGGGTCGTCGTTATCGTTGTCGTCTTCTTCTACTGTTGGTGTTACTGCATCGTTATCGTTTGCTTCTTCGGTAGCTACCACTACTGGAGAAGGAGTTTCAACTACTGGAAGCTCTGGAAGAAATCCGATTGGTGGTACGGGCAATGCCAGTGGTGCGTCTGCAAGTTGGATTGTGATATATGCTACGTTTGCGTCAACTCTTGCTGCTGCGCCAATTGCGTTTGCGATAAAGCTATGAGGCACAAATGTGCGAGAGTCTACTATCACAGGTGCGCCGCCGCCTGGAAGCTCTACACCTATTGGAAGTTCTAGGTCTACGCCTTCAGCTGTCATGAATGCGGTGTTGTTTTCGAATGCAAAGTCTGCATCGATAGCTTCACCAATTTGGCGAAGAGGTACCATTATTTGGCCGCCTTCTTCGAATGGTGCTGCGTTAAGGAGCATTGGCAGGCCGTCTCTTGTGAAGATTGTTTGGCCAACTGTGAAGCGTAGCACAGTTTCTGTTGCTACTTGCACTGGCAATGAGATTGGTACGATTTCTACTGGAGTTGGAGTTACAACTTCTTCGTTATCGTTGTCGTTGCCGGCTTCTTCTTCGGTTGTTGCAACTTCATTGTCGTTGTCGTTTTCTTCTTCTGTGGCTGTTGCTTCGTTGTCATTGTCGTTTGCGTCTGCAAGGCCAAGAAGTGCGAAAATATGAGTGCCATCTACATAGATGCCTGTAATCAGATAGTTACCATGGTCGCCACCTGCTGAACCCAAAGCTGGAGAAGAAATCATTGGCTGGCCGCCGCCACCGCCTGCCCATGAAGGACGGCTGTTGGCTGTGCTTGGGGGAACTTCAATGGAGAAGCTGCCATCGTCTGTGCTAACTTCTGATTCAGCTGTGCCGGCAGAGGATTGCATTGCCATAACACGGTTCCATGGAAGCTCTGTGTGGGCTGCGTCTGCGCCTTGGCCAAATAAATAGCCTGTAACGGTAATGTAAACATTGCCGCCTGCAAGGGCCCGTAGCGCATCAAGGTCGAAAGACATGCCAGCGTTGCTGTCGTGTTCGCCCGTACCTGGCCTTTGTACATAAATACCATCTGCCCTGGCTGTAAGGGTTGGGTCTTGACCAAATGCCCATACATCGAAATGACCAGAATCTAATACTGCTTGCCATGATGCTGCGTCGGCCAATACTGTAGCCGGTGTGAAGATAGCAAGAACGCCAAATGCCATAACAAAAGACACTGCCAGTGCAATGCTACGGCGCATTTTGCTGTGTTTCATGAAACATCTCTCCTTTTATTTTCTTTCTTCGCGGAATTTAATTATAAGAAGTACGTGCTTTTTTGCACCTACATTCTCATATTATTAAATTGCCTCCTTACAATTATACATGTGAATTTTGTTAACACACATGGATAAAATAAAGAAGATTTGCATATTGTAAAGATAGTGAAGTTATATGTAGAAAAATGGCAGGCGACTTATGAAAAAACAGAAATTAGAAGCTTTGCGAAACTGCCAGCTTTTGTAGTAGAGTTCCTCTGAAAAGTCTAATGATGAAGCTGCATGCAATTTCATTTTCAGTTGGTCGCAAATTACGACCAACTGATTGGTGAAGTTCACCCAGCAATATAGTGAAATAATCCGAAATCGGTATCTCCTGTCGCGGCAAAAGCGCCTAAAACGGCTTGTCTCGGCGTTTCAAGTGCCGCTTGGGCGAGGCCGCTTCTCATTTATTTCACTGTAGAGTTGCAACAAACCAGATTTTTGGGCTAGTTTCCAACGAAGAAAAAGGGGTGACAACTATTAAAAGCTGCCACCCCATCCAAATATTAAAGTTTTTTTGCTTCTTTTTTTACAAAAAAAGAAGTGGAGGTGTCGGAGGCAAAGCCTCTGACGGTTTAATAACTAAATCGCATTATGCGTGAAGCTAGCAATCTTCTCTATTGGGATTTGTGTTACAGAACCTAACCAGTTCCACCCGCCGTGGCCAAAACGGCCGCGACGGCCGCCGCAACAACCGCGGTTTCTGCCGCACATTCCTATGCCTTCGAAGCCTTCTGCGTCGCCGAAGGGGAAGCCGCCGCAGCAAGCACTGCCAACTGGGCAGGCTGGTGGTGCGCCAATGTCTGTGATTAATTTTACGCAGCCGCCGCAAATGCCAGCAAGTACGCCTGTGAAGCCGTTGCCGCTAAGGCCGCCGCTGGTGGTGAATATGGTTACGGTTTGGCCGATATAACGTACCATGCTTTCAACTAAAAATTCTCCCATGATAATCCTCCTATATTAGAATTTGATTATTGACGCAGGGCGGGGCATTAGCCCCCACCCAGCGCCTAATCTATTTGAAAGGAACTGCTTGTTCCTGGTACATACTATGAGGGTGGCAGCAGGAATGTTACAAGCTATACAATCTTGTAAAAAAGCGTATAATGTAGAGGTTGTAAATATTAATCGGAGTTTATATGAAATCACAAAAAAACGTGACTTCACATGAAGCAAAAGATTAAAAAGCGTAATTTCGAAAGAAGTTTTCAATAATTTTGGCAAAAGGAGATATATATGGGCGCATCGCAACAGCCAAAAAGGAAGCATGATGTAAAAAAGATTGTTTCGTATGTAGGCACGCTTCTTATGATTATATCGCTGGGTTTTGTGGTACGGCGGTTTATGAATGAAGAGATAGATTTCTCGCTACTTACATCCCCCTTGGTTATTGGGGGGCTTATTGGTGTGGCCTTGGTAGAAGGCATTGGGTTGGTGCTGGCGGGAGTTAACTACCGGGCAATGGTGTACAATGTTTCTGGCATTAAAGTTGACCCAAAGCTGGCCGTAAAGGTGTACTGCGAATCCAACCTGTACAAATACATCCCCGGCGGGGTAATGTATGTGCTGGGCCGCAACCGCCTGGCCATAGAAACAGAAGGCCTAGGCCACGCCAAAATAGCCCTGGCCACAGTGGTAGAAGGTGCATTGTTTGCTATTGCTGCCTTGGTGGTGGCCATCAGTTTCTCTTTCGATTATTCCATAACATACATCCGCGAAACTTTCGACACTGTTAACGCCATAGCCCCTATAATCGTGGGTTTGCTGTTGCTTGTGGTGGGTATACCGGGCTATATTTTTCGCAAAAAAATAGCGCCACAGCTGCGCCGCCTTTTCGATAGCCTGCAAAAACCAGTGGCATGGGTTCTACTAAAAAGATTCCTATTTGCCCTTATGCTTATGGCACTTTGGGGCGCGACTTTTGTGGCTGTGCTGGCATTTATGGGCCAACCCATGACCCTAAGCCTGGCAATACCAATCCTGGGCCTATACCTGCTGGCCTGGATGACGGGTTTCCTTACACCGGGCGCACCCAGTGGCCTAGGCGTGCGCGAAATGGTTATGTACATGTTCTTTGGCGGCATAGTATACAGCCCAGCTCTACTGGCCGCAATGGTGCTACACCGCGTACTAACCGTGATGGCAGATGTGCTGGCATATTTGATTGCATTGGTTTATAGCAGGCGATTTGGTTAAACAGTCAGAGGCTCCGCCGCTTCAGTTTCAAAAATTTTAATTTTGTGGCAGAAATGGTACCATACGGTACCATTTTTATGGCAAAAAAAGCCCTTTTTCAAGACGTTACAGGCAGAAAAGCCCTAAAATACGCCATTTTTCTGAAAATAAAATGTTAGTTTTTCTGCTTCTTTTTTTGTAAAAAAGACGGGCGTTTGGATGATGAGGTTAATACAATCACACAATATCTAGCGCCCTTTTGTTTTTGGATGCGTGATGTGTACATATATGCTATAACCGAAGTGCGTAGTTGCAAAGAAAATTTATAATCTACACTTCTCACACCGTAAGCTTCTATGGGTAAGAAATTATTATAATCGAAAATTATCTTGCTGGCTCGACATATATAATGCTAATATACGCAATAGTTATAATGCATTGCGATATAACTAAATTAAGAGCAAAGGGGTGTTTATCATGATGGACAAGATTATAGTTAAACCAAACACACACAGGAGGGTGACTATATTTTAGCCCTCCTAATCAACCCATAGGAGGCCAACAAGAATGATTAGACTAACACCAATCAAACGGCATAACGCGGGGGAATTTTTACACTTGAAGGTACATGAGAGTCAGCAGCAATTTGGCGATTTCGACTATGCCGACCGTTTAATAGATGCTTATCTTGAATGGGCAACTAATGGTTGGCAACCATATGTATTTGGTATTACTTTTGGTGAATCAACGGCGGTTGGATTTATAAAAATAAGCTACGAATTAGCCGAAAATAGCGAATATGCCAACAACGACCTTAATTATTTCAACATTGATGTGTTTTGGATTGACAAAGAACATCAAGGCAAGGGGTATGGCAGGATAGTAATGCAGGAAGTTTTAAAACTTTTGAAAACTATGCCACAAGGTGAAAGTGCAGGTTGCATTTTTCTTGATTACGCCCCTGAAAATGAGGCAGCACGTAAACTTTTCACAAGCTTTGGGTTTGTTGAAACTGGCGAAATCCATGATGGTTGTACGTGTGCACGGTTAGTGCTTTAAATTTAAAACAGGCAAGGCAAGAGCGAAACACTTGCCTTGCCTGTTTTTATATTTATAGCCGCTCCTCCTAAAAACCATCACATGTAACTCGTAAATTCCCCACAAACTCGCATCGCTAAAAACCTCGCGTACCGCTGTGTGTGGCGGCTTTTAGCCAATTGTCTTGCGAAAATTGCCTGAGTTCTACGTGAGCGTTTTTAAGTGACGCATTACTATAATTTCAGGTTAGTATCAGCGAGACTTATTCATCCAGCATCATCTGGTCTGTCCTATACATATCACCTTGATAAAGCTTGCCAATAGACTGCCCCAGGTGGATGCAGCTAATCGCCTTGGCCACTATAGGCGCGATGGAGATTACTTCAATTTTCGGGTGCATTTTCTCTTTGGGGATTTCAATTGTATCCAGTAGCATAATCTTCTCCAGCAGCGAGTCGTTTAAGTTATCCATTGCGCCTTCGGCCAGCACTGCATGGGTAACGCAGGCAAATACTTTTTTCGCGCCTTTTTTCAATGCGGTCTTCGCGGCGTTGCACAGCGTACCGCCGGTAGACAGCACATCATCCACCAGCACGGCGGTTTTGCCTTCCACATCACCTATAAAGTGGGTGATTTCGGTTTCTGTGCTGCTTAGGCGGGTCTTGTCCATTATGGCCAGGGGAACGCCCAACATTTTTGCAAAATTGCTGCTGCGTGTTACGCTGCCAAAATCCGGCGAAACCACAACCAACTCGGAAAGGTCGCCAAAATTATGCTTTAAATAATCTGCAAAATTATAAATCCCCCGCAAATGGTCCATAGGGATATTAAAGAAACCCTGTATCTGCGGGCAATGCAAGTCCATAGAAAGAATCCTATCTGCCCCGGCTTGTGTTATCAAATCTGCCACAAGCTTGGCACTTATGGGGTCGTGAGAACGGGTGCGCCTATCCTGCCGAGCATAGCCAAAATATGGCACAACGGCCGTTATCCGCGCCGCAGAAGAACGCCGCATGGCGTCTATCATAATAAGAAGCTCCATAAGATGGTCATTAACCGGCGTAGACGTAGATTGCACAATAAAAACATCAGACCCGCGCACAGTCTCGTTAACCCGCATGCTAATCTCGCCATCAGGGAAGCGCGTAGCCTCAGAAAGCCCAAGAGGTATATTCAACTGCTTAACAATCGCATTTGCCAGCTTTTGGTTTGCACTAGCGGCAAAAATCTTCATACTACCAATCTTACCAAGATTTTGAACTGTCTGCATGAAAGTCTCCATTTCTATCTAAACTAGGCGCTGCCTCAATCCTTGCTACTAGGTATAGTACCGCAATCGAATAGGAATTTGCTTTATCAAGGAAAGTGTAACCATACCATGCCATTGTAGCCTCAGAATCACGACTTCTACCACGAACGGGATTGCAGGCTAATCCCACAATAACACACGAAACTAACACGTAAGCGCCTTATCAAAAGCGGGTGGAGGTGTGGCCGGCTAAGCCTTTGGCGGTTTTAATCCTAATCTTCGTCCAAAATCTCTAGCTCAAGCGTCTCATCCAACAATGCATCATCTAAATCTGCGCCGGTTTCGTTGGCCAGGGCGTCTTGGTCTATTGGAATGTAATTGTCTGGGGCAGTTAGGGCATCTAATGGTTTCATGCCAAAATGTTCGCGGGCTAGGTTTTCTATTTCGCGGACTAGGGCTGGGTTTTCGGTTAGATATATTTTGGCGTTTTCGCGGCCTTGGCCTAGACGCATGTCGCCATACGAGTACCAGCTACCGCTTTTTTGTACTAAGCCAAGCTGTGCTCCAAGGTCTAATATGTCGCCGTTTTTGGATATGCCCTCGCCGTACATTATATCTACTTCACAGGTACGGAATGGGGGTGCAACTTTGTTTTTGGTGATTTTTATTTTGGTGCGGTTGCCCATGGTGGCGTCGCCAATCTTTATGGCCTCTGCCCGGCGAATATCTACGCGAATAGAAGAGTAAAACTTGAGGGCACGGCCGCCGGTAGTGGTTTCTGGGCTACCGTAGGTGATGCCAATTTTATCCCGCAGCTGGTTGATAAATATTACAATACAGTTGGTTTTGCTGGTGATACCGGTTAGCTTACGCAGCGCCTGTGACATAAGGCGAGCCTGCACGCCCACTTGGCTTTGCCCCATTTCGCCTTCAATTTCGCTACGGGGAACAAGTGCGGCCACAGAGTCTACAACAACCACATCTATAGCGGCAGATCGCACCATGGCTTCTGCAATTTCTAAGGCCTGCTCGCCGTCGTCTGGTTGAGAAATATAAAGCTCGTCTATGTTTACCCCAAGCTTGCGGGCATAAACCGGGTCAAGGGCATGTTCTGCGTCTACATAACCGGCGATGCCGCCAAGCTTTTGTGCCTCGGCTACAATATGAAGGGCAAATGTAGTCTTGCCAGAAGATTCTGGCCCGTAAACCTCGATAATCCGGCCCTTTGGTACACCGCCAACACCCAAGGCGAGGTCAATACTAATTATTCCCGTAGTAACCACAGGAATATCCATGTCACCCATTTTTTCGCCCATTTTCATCACAGCACCCTTGCCGTGATCCTTCTCAATTTGCGCCAATGCGTTATGTAGCGCTTCCTCCTTAGCTGCCTTGGTATCTACCGCTGGCAACTCTTTAGCCTTTTTGTCGGCTGCTTTCGTGGTTTTCTTTGGCATAATAATATCCTCTCTCTAGGGCGGCCGCCCACATTTATTATCCTAATGATACTGGCAAGGTCTGGTCCTACAGTCTCTCTTGCGGTAAATGCGATATATTTACGGAATGGTCGCTTATTCGCTCGAAGTCGGCTAGCATTTCTAAGAAGATTGCGCCTGCTTCTGCGGATAGTTCGCCTTTTAGCATACGGGCGATATGGGCGCTACGCATTGCTTTTTCGCGTAGGTCTATTGTAGATTCTAGGGATTTTACTTTTGTGGCTAGGGTGAGGTTGTTTTCCCGTACTGATTGTACCGCTGTTTCGTAAATTTCGACAAGTGGTGGTAGCATTTTTTCTATTTCTTGCAGGGCTTTTGGTGGGAAGTGGATGTCGTTTTCTATTAGGTTTTGGGCGTGGCGGGCTATGTTGCGGGCGTGGTCGCTTACACGTTCTATATCGTTGGCGGCGTGCATTAGCCCTGCATGGCGGATAGACATGGATTTACCCATAGCGGCTTGAGACATGGCGGTGAGATAGCGAATAATTTCTTTTTCTAGCTTATCTACGGTTTTTTCTTGGCGTTTCATCTTTTTGAGGGTCTTTTTCTTTCTATCCAACAGGCCTTCTATGGCCAGGTTAATATTTTGGCCAGCTAGGCCTGCCATATGCAGCAGTTCTAGCTGGGCTAGTTGCATGGCTATAGCTGGGTTGTCAACCACTTGCCACTCAAGATGCTTAGTGATTTTTGCTTCTTGGATGAATTCGTTGGTTTTGCGCTCTGGGATGATGATGGTTACTAGCTTAACTAGCTGGCTGATAAACGGCAGGAACATCGCCGTGCTAACCACGCTGAAAATCAAATGGGCGTTGGCCGCTTGGCGCGGAACATCGTATTCTGGCGAGATTGCCAGTACCACCCATTCAAACTGTGGCAGGAAAATAAGGAAAATGCTTGCGCCCACGGTGTTGAAAACAACGTGAATCATAGCCGCGCGCTTGGCAGAAACGCTGCCATTTATAGAAGCCAAAACTGCGGTAAAACAAGTGCCAATATTAGCGCCAAAAATAATGGGTAGCGCCGCAGATAGCGGAATAAGCGATTCTGAACCATAGCCGTCTCCCATTGCCATGGCAATAACAACGCCAGTGGCCGCAGTAGAGCTCTGTATAAGCGCCGTGAAAACAACGCCAACTAACATGGCCAACACACGATTATCTGCGAACATTAGCATCAAATTCTCGAAACCTTCGTTGCCGCGTAGCGGGCGCATGGCGTCGCTCATAAGCGCCATACCAAGCAGCAAAAGCCCCAGGGCAAAAAACACGTAACCAATAGTTTTAATATGCTTGGGCTTGGCCAAAATATAAACCGCAAACCCAACAAACGAAAGCATTACCCACCAGTCTGTAATACGGAAGGCTACTAGCTGCGCTGTAAGCGTAGTACCAATATTAGCCCCCATAATAACGCTGGCCGCCTGCTTCAAGTTCATTAAGCTGGCATTAACCAAGCTAACTACCATAACCGTAACCACAGTAGAACTCTGGACAGCCATAGTAACAGCAGTGCCAACCAACATACCAACAATAGGCACAGAAGTTAAAATCTCCAGCACCCGCCCGGCCTTTTTACTGGTAACTTCTTGCAAGCCATCTCCTATGGCTTTTAGCGCAAAAATAAAAATAGTAAGCCCGCCAAGCATGTTTAAAATAATCCAAAAACTGTTCAAGATGTACCTCCTGTTGTGCGAGACAAGACCACGTGGGATTTGCCCACACCAACCCGCTTTCATAAGGTCCGCTTAACGAACCCGACACAACCTGCCGCCCGATTTCTTTCGGGTTACATTAAAAAAACGGGGCAAAACTTTAACATTTTATTTAAGATGGGACTAGTTTATCCCATTTTGAATAATCGTATTTAAAACTCGGGAATTTGAGTGTTTGTAGATTTTTTCAAAAACGAACCCGCAAGAAGGCGGGCGGTGCGAAGCACCGGGTTCGCGAAGCGAATCTTCTGAAAAGTTTTGAATGTGTCGAAGCTTGCCTGACGCTCCATATTTTGTTCGCCAAGCATCCCGGGCGAAGCCTCTGACGGCTCTATATCAATTCCCTGCGTAAAGCATTTAACGCCAGCTTTGCCGCTCTGGTTCGGATTTCTTCGCGGGTGCCTGGTAGGTTAAATTTGTGGGTGATTGTGGGTTGGCCTTTTATGCTTATGGCTACGTATACTAGGCCTACTGGTTTTGCGGGGGTGCCGCCGCCTGGGCCTGCTATGCCTGTGGTGGATAATCCTACTGTGGTGTTGCTAGTTTTACGTGCGCCTTCGGCCATGGCCGCGGCTACTTGGTGGCTTACTGCCCCGTGAGAGTTTAACAGATTTTCTGGTACATTTAGCCTGGAAATTTTTGCTTGGTTGCTGTAGGTGACCAAGCCCTGCATTAAAGTTGAAGATGCGCCCGCCACAGCCACCAGGTGAGAGGTGATTTTGCCGCCGGTGCATGATTCTGCCACTGCTAATGTTTGGTTTTTGCTTTGTAGGAGGGCGATTACTGTTTCGGGTAGGGTGGTTTCGCCTTCTGCGTATATATTTTCGCCTATGCGGCGGTAGAGTTCTTTTGCCAATGGATCTAGTATAGCTTGGGCGGCCGAGCTGTTGGCTGCGGCTGCGGTTAGCCTTATATGAACCTCGCCTAGCTTTGCGTAGGGGGCTATTGTTGGGTTGGTTTGGGTTTCTATTAGGTCTTGCAACAGGGTTTCGGCTTTGGTTTCACCTATGCCTATCAGTTTCAGCGTTTGGGATAGAAAAACCTGATTGCTGCGTTTTTGCAAAAACGGTACCGCGTATTGCTGGAACATTGGCATCATCTCGTGGGGCGGGCCAGGCAGCATCATAAGTATTTTGCCCTTTTCTTCAAGAACAATCCCAGGCGCAGAGCCAAAATCATTGGGCAGGGTTGCCGCGCCTTCTGGCACTAACGCATTGCGCTGTACATTCTCTGGCAGCTCGCGCCCCGTAAACCGCGCCTTAATGCGCGCAAGCGACTCCTCATGCACCACAAGCTGGCGGCCAAAAAATTCCGCCGCTGCTACCTTGGTTATATCATCCAGCGTAGGCCCAAGCCCGCCAGAAGCCACAACCATATCCGCCCCGGCAAAAGCCGCCTCAAATGCCTGTAAAAGTCGCGCCTTATTGTCCCCAACAGTGCTGCGCCTATAAACCGCAACACCAACTGCCGCAAGTTCCCGCGACAAAAAAGCTGCATTACTATCAACAATATTGCCAAGCAAAAGCTCGGTACCAACGCTTAGGATTTCTGCTGTCATGGTTGCTCCTTATGGAATCAAGACCGTCAGAGGCTTCGCCTCCGACACCTCCAAAAACTTTTTTGGAAAAAAGTTTTATCAAAAACTTAAAAAGGTGTGGGTTGAGTCTTTTAATCCAGTTTTTCGAATACGGCCAGGTTTTTTGTGGTGTAATCCCAGGCGGATATTACGCTGGTTATTACTGATAGGATTATTAGGATTGTTATTACTGGCTGGAAAACTAGGAAGTGTATGGGTAGCAAAATATAGATTATCATGGTGATTTGCGCTATTGTTTTGAATTTGCCAAGGCCGGTGGCGGCTAGCACTTTTTTTTGCTCTAGGGCCAGCATTCGCAGGCCGGAGATGTAGAATTCCCGGCTTATCATGATTATTACTGCCCAGGCTGGTATGCTACCGCTGGCTGTGAAGGCTATAATAGCCGCCCCTACCAGCAGCTTGTCTGCCAGGGGGTCCATCAGCTTGCCAAAGTTGGTTACCAGGTTTAGCTTGCGGGCGTAATAGCCGTCGAAGGCGTCTGTGATGGCTGCTACGGAAAACAGCACAAGTGCCAGCCAATCGTTGACCCATCCAGGGCCGAACGGTTGCGCGAGGTAAATTAGCAAAAACGCCGGGATTAGTAGCACCCGCAGTACTGTAATTCTGTTAGGTAGGTTCATTCGCAAATGCCTTTCAAGTCGTATTGTAGCGCTTCGGTTATTTTTACTTGGTGGAAATGGCCTATATCTAGTGGTTTTTCGGATTCTACATATACTATGGCGTCTACCTCGTAGGCGTCTTGTTCTGTTCTGGCTAGGTAGTTATGTTTTGCGGGGTTTAGGCCTGCTTCTTCTGGGTTTTCTGCTGGGCTGTCTACCAGCACTTGTAGGCTTTGGCCTACCTTTTCTTCCTGCTTGGCAAAGTGGATTTTCTGCTGCAATTCCATCAGGCGGTTTAGCCTGCGCTGCTTTGCGTCTGCCCGCACTTGGTTTGGCATGTTTGCCGCTGGCGTGCCTGCCTCCCTAGAGTAGGGGAAAACACCCATCCTATCAAATTTCATCTTTGCCACGAAATTGTACATGGCTTTAAAATCGTCGGAGGTCTCGCCTGGAAAGCCCACCATCAATGTAGTTCTTATCCCAATACCGGGGATATCCGCCCTTAGTTTTTCCACCAGCGCCGTTAGCGATTTCTTGCTGCTGTTGCGCCCCATCCGCCCCAGCACCCCATCTTCACAATGCTGCAACGGCATATCAATATACTTAAAAACATAAGGAATATCCGCAATAGCCCGCACGATCCCCTCCGTAACATGCTCTGGATAACAATACATAACCCTCACGCCTAGCGGCGGGCGATTCCATGAACCGTTTGATGTGGCTTCAGTTGCCGTCTCATGGCCGGTTACATAGTTGTCCATTATGTCGGCTAGTTTATATAGAAGCTCTGGCAGGCGTTGTTCGCCGTAGATATCCTTGCCGTACAGGGCGCTGTCTTGCGCAACTAGTACGATTTCTTTTGCCCCGGCGGTCAGAAGCTGATCGCATTCTTCTAAAATGTTTTCCATTTGGCGGCTTACATATGCGCCTCGTATGGACGGGATGGTGCAATATGTGCAGTGATTATCGCAGCCTTCGGCTATTTTTACATATGCCACATGGGGGATTGCATCGTCTTGCCTGGCTAGCATCCGTGAGAATTTAGTCTCCTGGCCTGGTGCCGCTGGCATCCCAATAAGGCCGCCCACTACTTTGGCTATCTGGTCGTATTCTTTCACGCCCAAAATCGCATCGGCTTCTGGAATAGAATCCTTTATTTCGCCCCGGTAGCGTTCACTCATGCAGCCCACAATAACAAGGCCTTTGCAGCTTCCGGCCTGTTTATAGGCCGCTAGTTCTAGCACAAGGTCTATGGATTCTAGCACGGCGTCTTTTATAAAGCCGCAGGTGTTTACAATAATCGCCGCGGCAGCTGCCGCGTCTTGCACCACGCTAAACCCGGCGGCGCGCAAATTGCCCACCATAGTTTCACCGTCTACCCGGTTTTTGTCGCAGCCTAAGGACACCAAGTAAACGCTTGGCTGGGGTTGTACATTGTTGCCGGTCAAGTTTTTGTTTTCCATTTTAGTTTATTCATCTCGCGTTCAGTTTCCGTTGGTGGCAATTTACCGCCAACAGGATTGTATTATTTTTCAGTTGGTCGCAATTTGTGACCAACTGAAATAAATTTACACATTGGGTTTCTTTCGAAATCAGACTTCAGGCGGTTTTGGAAGAACTATATTACAAAACATCCAGGGTGAAACATCTGATGGTTTTATCATTAGAGTTCTTCTGAAATTGCAAAAAGCATAATTTCGGAAGAAGTCTATTATTTCTGCATTTCCCATGCGCGTAGGCAGTTTTGCATAAGCGTGGCAATGGTCATGGGGCCAACCCCGCCGGGCACAGGTGTTATATAGGAAGCGATATCTTTTACCGCATCATAATCCACATCGCCGCAGAGTTTTTTCTCGTTTCGGTTCATGCCTACATCTATTACAACTGCGCCTGGCTTCACAAAATCTGCCGTAACCAGCCTTGCCCGGCCAACTGCTGCCACCAAAATATCCGCCCTGCGGCAGACTTCTGCAAGGTTCTTTGTGCGGCTGTGGCATATTGTTACCGTGGCATCTTTGGCCAGTAGCATAAGGGCCAATGGCTTGCCCACAATATCGCTGCGGCCTATAACCACTGCATGTTTGCCAGCAATTTCTATGTTTTCACGTTCCAGCAGGCCAATTACGCCAGATGGTGTGCATTGCAGCAATTTACCCTGCCCCATGGCCGCAAGGCCCACATTGCATGGCCCAAGGCAGTCCACGTCTTTTTCTGGGGCCACAAATGAAACGATTTTATTTTTATCCAAATGAGCCGGGAATGGCTGCTGTACCAAGATCCCTGTCACATCCGGGTCTTTGTTTAGCTTCTCTATAACTGCCAAAACTTCTTCCTGTGTGGATGTTTCTGGCATGGAAATTAGGGTGGATTTGAAGCCCACCTCTGCACAGGCCTTCTCTTTACCACGGATATACACCTTGCTGGCCGGGTCTTCCCCCACCAAAACAACCACTAGATGGGCGTTTGCTCCGCTGGCTGCCTGGGTTTTTACTTCCTGCCTAATTGCCGCTGCATGTGCCTTGCCATCAATTATCGCCATAAATTTCCCTATATTCCTCTCTGGTTATTGTCACTTTCCTGGGCTTTACGCCGTCTTCTGGGCCAACTATGCCCCGCAGTTCTAAATCGTCCATCAAGCGCGAGGCCCTGTTATATCCTATGCGAAACTGCCTTTGCAACATACTGGTAGAAGCCTTACCTTTCACCAGCAGAAAATCCACCGCATCATGGAAAAACTCGTCAACATCGCCCTCAACTTTGGCTTTGCCCGGCATGGTAATCTGCTGGATCATCTCAGTAGTATGCTCTGTTGGGGCTTGCGCCTTTAAGAAGGTAACTAGATTTTCCACTTCCTTATCTGAAATAAAGCAGCCCTGCACGCGAATCGGCTTGTTTTGCCCCATCGGCAAAAATAGCATATCGCCCTTGCCCAGCAGTTTTTCCGCCCCGTAAACATCCAGCACTGTGCGGCTGTCTACGCCGCTGGATACCGCAAATGCAAGCCGTGACGGTATATTTGCTTTAATCAAGCCGGTGATAACATCTACAGATGGCCGCTGTGTGGCCACAATCAGGTGGATACCCGCAGCCCGCGCCTTCTGCGCCAGGCGGCATATGGCCTCTTCCACTTCGCCCTTGCAGGCCATCATCAAATCTGCCAGCTCGTCTATTATTATTACAATTTGCGGCAGTCGCTGTTCATCTTGCTCTATGCGGTTGCGGTTATAACCCTTCAAGTCGCGGCATCCGGTTTCTGCAAAGGCCGCATAGCGGTTTTCCATTTCCTGCACGGCCCAGTTAAGTGCGCCGGAGGCTTTTTTGGGGTCAGTTACAACCGGAATAAGCAAATGAGGGATGCCGTTGTATACGCTAAGCTCTACTACTTTAGGGTCTATCATTAAAAGCTTAACCTCGTCTGGGCGGGATTTATACAAAAGGCTTGCAATCAAGGTGTTAATACATACAGATTTACCGCTGCCGGTAGCCCCTGCAATAAGCAAATGCGGCATCCGGGCAATATCTGTCACCACAGGCGCCCCTGCGATATCCTTACCCACCGCAAAAGAAAGCTTAGACTGGAACGTCTCAAACTTTTCGTCCTCAAGAATCTCCCGCAGGAAAACTGCCTGTGGTTCTTTGTTAGGAATTTCAATGCCCACAGCGGATTTGCCAGGTATAGGCGCTTCTATACGAATCCCCTGTGCAGCCAAGCTTAGGGCAAGGTCATTAGATAAATTGGCTATGCTGCTTACCTTCACCCCAGGCCCCGGCGCGATATCATACCGTGTAACCGTTGGCCCTATGCTAACCTCCAGCACCTTCGCTTCTATACGGAAGTTGCGCAAAGTATCCTCCAATATTTGAGAATTCTTATGCACCTGTGCCCTAGTTTCATTGGTAATTTGAGTGCGCTCGTTTCTGGTTAGGAAGCTGATTGGCGGCAGTTTGTAGTCCCCATAATCTGGCATGGGCGCAAACCTAGGCGCAGCCGCCCCGGTGGCTGGCCCGGCTGGGGTATCATCATATTCATCAAAATCTTCATCGTTGTAAAAATCATCACCATCCCCTGCCCGTAGGCCGTCTGCGTTGATTTTTATCTCCACAGGCTCAGAGCTTACAGGCCATGATGCGGCGTTGGCCAGCTCATCGTAATCTATGTCATTTGTATCGTCATATTTCTCGAAATCTTCCTCTTGTTCAACATCATCCAGGCCTTTTATAACAGGCGCTGCCGCAATAGGATTAGGCGGGATTACCATCGGCTCATGCTTAGAAGATGTTGTTGCTGCCACAGGCCGCTTTTTGCGGGTTTGCATAAACATCGGAATTGCAGCGTCTTCTTCCTCTTCTTGCTGGCTGGCCTCAAGTTCCTCTTGTATCAGAAGGATTTTTGGCGCGTTTTCTATGGGCTTGTCCCCTATTACAATTAGATCTATCTTATCCATTTTGTCGCTGTATTCTTCTATGATATCCTTGTAGCGTGGCGGCAATTCCTTTAGGCTAGATACTCGCTGTTCGGTAATTTCTCTGGGTTGTTTAACTTGCTGGGGCTGCTCGTCGTCTTCTTCTGCATACGCAGCCCGCTCTTCATAATAATCCCGGGCTTTCTCCACGCCACGGCCAAGAAAATCCACAAAAGAACGGCCAGTCAAATAAACCAACAAGATAATAATGCCGGCCAAAATCACAATAATCGTGCCAACAGCCCCAAGCAGCCTACGCAAAGTCTCGCTTAAAATAGCCCCAACAACCCCACCACCAATGGGTGAGCCATAGCTATAAGCCCAGCCCAAATGCTGGGAAAAACTATAATAATCCGGCGCCCCAGATGCCACCACGTTAACGATATGTAGAAACGATAAAAACAGCAATGGCAGCAGCACACATGGCAGCACAGGTAGTTGTATCTTGCGGGAAGTAAGGCTAATGGCAGCTATAGCAATAAGAGCCACAGGCAAAGCATACCCCCCAAGGCCTAAAAGCCCAGTAAGCAGGCCATGAATAAGCCTACCAAAAGGCCCCATCAAATTTGGTATAAAAACGCCAACCGCAAGCAATAACCCCCCTGCGGCAATGCCCAAGTATTTAACCTCGTTGTTTATCCCGGCTTGCTGTGGCCGGCTTGTATTGCTTCTCCCCTTGGGTGCAGCCGGTTTTTTTGTACTCTTTGCCATAAAACACACCTTTACATTTTAACGGCTTCTTCCGACATCCCCATGGGAGGATTTGGAAAAAGTTACATTTTAAGTCTTTTGCTTCTTTTAAAATTGCATTCTTTACAATTTCAGGAGAACGCTACTACGATATTTTCTAAGATTTGTGCAAAATGAGTATAGCATTTAGAATGTAAAAATTCAAATGAACCGCTGCAAAAACAAGACGAAAAATACGAAACTTCTAAATGTATACAAATAAGGTTCTTGTTGTCACTTTTCATGTGGCTTTTATGTGGTTATAATTCGTCAAAGCCCTACAATATCCGGCATTAATAGTCATTGCATTTTAAGCCCACCCGATGCAAGGCAGAAAGTTTTCTGTAGGGCAAGGGCATAGCAAGTAGTGGGCGGTTTAAACTGCAATGGCTATATTACAAAAGGGAACGGTGAGATCAAATGGACAGGGAAAAAGCAAAGCACGCAAAAAATGAACTAGATAGGATAATTGGCAAAAATGTTCGCAGAGAGCGGGAAATAAGAAACATGTCCCGGGATGAGCTGGCCGAAATTATCGACCTCACCACAAGCCATATGGGGCTAATAGAGCGAGGCGAACGCGGCGCAACTGGCGTCACCCTAATGAAACTAAGCCATGTGCTAGACAGGCCAATAGATGACTTCTTCTACGAACACAAGGATAGGCCCTCCCTACGCGAAGGCTCAAACGAAGACAAATTCGAAGCAAACAGAAAAAGGTTAGCATCCCTTTTCGCATACCTAACCGAAAAGGAGCAGCATTTTGCCCTCCACGTGATAAAAGAGCTGATACGCCTAAACCACTCCAACACAACTCCAAACGATATAGGCGAGGAAGCAGAGGAAACAGAGGCTTAATGCTATTCTTAATTAATGCTGTATGATGTTGCGGCGAATTCGCTCTAAAGCGCCTTGATCAGGCGCTTTAGGGTGTTGCTTCAGCCCGGTTAATCTGGGCTTAAAATCATGTCAGTCAAGCGGTGGCAGGTGGTGCAGGCCTTAATCTTTGTGGATAAATTCCTCGCCACTTGCGGCAACCTAACAGATGCATAATGGCTTGCCGCAAGGAACCTTATTCGAGAATAGCATAAACAATGCAGCCTTACGCAACCACACAAGCGTTTGCTACCCGCAGCTAACGCTTAGTTAATGTTGCAACCAAAAACATACATTTTTCAGCGGATTTGTTTAAACCGACACTTGACAAAAACCAACCAAAAGGTGTACTATGCAAGGCGTGCGCGATGCAACAGAGTACATGCTTGTTCTATCGCGTCCCTGCAACAACAATGGAGGGTTACCGAAGTGGTCATAACGGGGCGGTCTTGAAAACCGTTTGGGGGCAACCCCGCAAGGGTTCGAATCCCTTACCCTCCGTAATAAAAAGCCAAGCCGATTATGGCTTGGTTTTTTGTATGTTAGAACTGTTAGTGGCTTTCAGCTCAACTATAATATCGTAATGAAAAGACAGCACAAGTGGCCGCATTTGTACTGCCTTTTGTCTTTTAAAATACCTGGCGTAATTTTTTATATTTGATAAGCCCACTGAAAAATTGACAAAACGGCGAATTTAGGGGCTTTTGTGTGGGTGATGTTTCCTTGAAAAGGACAAAACAGTCCTTTTTTTGCAAAAAAATGGTACCATACGGTACCATTTTTACGGATTTATGGTACCGTATGGTACCATTTTTAATTCAAATATAAAGTTTTGGAAGTATCAGGGCGAAACCCCCAATCTGTTTGTTGTTTTATCTCCGGCGCATCATAAGCCGTAGTATAAACATAAATATATTTATAAAATCAAGATAAAGCATCAACGCGCCCACAATCGCTAGGTTGCTGGCCAGCGCCGAATTCACACCGCCTTCGCTATTTAGCGCTATATGTGCAAAATGGTTCTTAATTTTGTTCGTATCTGCAGCCACTAAGCCTAGGAAAATCACCAAACCACCCACGATTATAAGCAGGTCTAGCATGTCGCTGCCGAAGAAAAAGTTGGCCACTATGGCTAGAATCAAGCCGATTAGCGCCATTCTAAATAAGCTGCTGAAGCCCGTTAGGTCTTTTTTTGTGGTAATGCCGTAAACAGCCATCACACCAAAGGATACGGTGGTTACGCCAAAGGCCACGGCCAGGGTATATAAGCCGTCTAGGAAGTAGAAGGATAACATAACGGCCACAAAACCTACCGTTAGGCCGTTGGTCATGGCGTAAACTAGGTACATGATTTTTGCGGTGGTTGGGTTCATCCTCTCAACCCTTCTGGATAGGGAGAAAACCAGGATAAGCTGGGCGATAAACACGATAAGCACTAGGTTTTGGATGGTGTAGATTAAATTCGCAAATTCTGCGCTGCTGCTCATGCCAAAGACTATTGCAATAGTGGTGATAGTGGTAACTAAAAGCCCAAGAAACATCCAGCCGAACACCTTTGTTATATAGGAGTTCACCTCGTACTGGAGAGTATCGTCCATTTGGTTGTAAATTGGGTCAAGTGGTTGGCGTTCTAACATTTTATCATGCTCCTTTTAAAATATATTTATTAGGATATCCCAAAACAAATCTTCTAATCGCTCAGCTAGGGTTTCATCCCATTGGTCTATGTTTATAAAGTTGTCTGGGCGGTTTATATTTGTGGCTGGGGATGCGCCTATTTCCAGGGAAATATCTGCGCCGGTCAGCTCGCGTAGGCTGCGCGGGTTTAGGTTAAGCTCGAACGCGCCGTTCCTGCCGGTGGTGAAATTGCCGTCTATTGCTGTGGTTTCGCGGCGGCCGCTCCATCTATCCCGATAGGTGTAGGCTATGGTGAAGTCACCGGTTTGCGGGTTCCATTCAGATGTAACGATATACGGATGCTCGCTAAAATGCTCGTTGATTGTTAAGGTGTGCAGGTTCTGGTTTCTTATGGTTTCGTATTCCCAGGTTATATAATCGTAGAAGCTGTCGCGGCCTGTGTATGCGCTAAACCGCCAACTGTCTGTAGCAGAGCTGCCAAAATCTGCAGTGATTACGCCGCTATGCCGGTCACCCCAGCGGAGTTCCTCGTAATCTAGTACGAGAAGTATTTGGTTAAGCCTGTTTCGGCGGCCTATATAAAAGATTAGAGCTGCATCAATATCGAAATCCCGCTCCAGCTCTCGTATTGCGTCGCGCATCATCCAAGATATATCCGCGAAGGCCGAGCCGTGGCCGCCGTCTAAGGCATCGAAAGCATCGAAAATGCTGCGCATGGTGTCGTCATTCTCGAACACAGCCACCAAATCCCGCAGCAACGCAGACAAATCCCCCTGTGTGAAATTGAATTCAACCCGGGTAACACCGCCGCTGCGGCTGGATGAAAAATCGCTGCCCCTCAGGAAGCTGGTGAGGGCAGAGATATAATCCTCCAATATGTCTGAAACATCGCGGTTCATATTTGTTTCAATTGCTTCTACAAAATCTGCAAGGGCGTTCATTTCTTGCGGGGAAAGCCCAATACGCCGCCCTAGGGGGCGGATATCGTCCCGGAAAGTGGCAAAGTTTATGCCGTAAAAATCGCGGCCAAGCAGGCCAGAGCGAAATGCGGCTGTATTACTATCTACATAAAGCTCTGCATCTACACGGAAGCCCATGCTGTTTAGGGCAAATTCCACGGATTGTTGTTGCCGCCGGGAATCCGTTTGGATTGTAGCGTTAAGGCCCATGTTAACCCAACCATCCCGCAGGAAGAAATCCACCTCTACAGTGCCGTCGCCAAGGGCGCTTGTGGCCAAAGGGATTGCATGAAACGGCGTGGTTTCTATCCTGGTGGCTAGTTCGCCACTTAGGTTTACGATGGAACGCTGCACTGCTATAAGCGGCGATACCCGCAAAAATGCCACAAATGCAACAACCGCAAAAATAGCCACAACTGCAATGGGCGCGATTATCCTAGTAAGGCTTTTTTTGCGCGGGGGAATCTGGACTGGTATTGCCATATCTTCTTTTAAGTGGCCGCATTTGCCACAAAATTTGCTATCGCCCTCCAGGGCTGCGCCACATTGGCTACAAAACATGGGATACTCCTTTCTGGAAAGACCAATGCCGCCAGAGGCGGTTAAATGCCCCTGGCGGTTTAATTCACCTTACCCAAGGAAAAACATCAATGCTTCTACTGTTTCTAGCACCATGGCTATTAAATCTTCGTCCCATTCGCTCATGTTTATGAAGCTGTGCGGGGCGGTGAAATCTGTGGATTGGGTTGCGCTTATTACTATGGATAGGTCTAGGTCTAGCAGGCGCTCTAAGTCTGTGAATTCTAATGTGAAGCCGCCGTTGTTGTTTGTGGTGAAGTTGCCAGAGATGAATTCGGTTATATAATCGGCCATCCACCAATCCCACCAAGTTGCAAGTATGTCGAAGTCGCCGTTGTTGGCATCCCAAACGGAGGCTACTTCTGCAAAACTGCCGTCTACTTCAAATGCCATTACATTGGTGTGAACACCTGCGACTGCAGCATAGCTCCAGGTGATGTCAAGAAAATCAATAAGGTCGCCATATTCTGTTGCAGACAATAAGAGATTCCAGTCGCCTGTAATTGCGTCGCCAAAGTCCACAATTAGAATAAGCTCTTCGTCATCGCCGCCGAAAACAAGACCTGCATGTAGGAATATCAATGACAGGCGGCCGTCATTATCAATGTGGAATTCTATAACAATCTCGCCATCGAATTCTTCCATGGCGTCGGCCAGCCCGTGGCGGCTAAATTCTAATATTTCTCTAAATTCGTCAGCGTCTAGGGCAAGGTCGTCGTCCAGTATTGCTAGTGCTTCCATTATTTCTAAGAAGTCACCAGCAAAATTTTCAAGAACAGCGCTTAAAACCCTGTAGATATCATCGGTTTGTACGGTGTAAGCGATTATGGTGTAGTTGTTGGCAGTGGTTGTTTCATATTCTATGCCAGTAAGAGATTCCCATATTGCGCCCATATAATTCTCAAAAAACTCTGTCCATGTTACGTCTAGCCCAAGTTCTTCAACTGCTTCCATATAAAGCATGAAGGCATCAATTGCTTCTATGGCTTCGTCAATATCACGTTGGTCGAACCCTAGCATCGGCAAGAAATGAATCAAATCTTCTGGCAGGGTTTCAAATGTCACGCCATAGAAATTATCATCCAGCAGCTCTGTTCGCAATGCGAGGATGTATTCGTTCGCAAAAATTTCTAGGCCAAGCCTTGTTCCCATTAGGTTAACGCCAAGGTCCCAATGCATCATTCCCTCTGGCATGTTTTGCTGGAGGATTGCGTCAAAGCCTACGGATAAAATCCAATCCGTATAGGTTATACCCAGGTTTACCGTGCCGTAATCGAATGCTTGACCTAGCAGGCTAAAGGCGTACAGTGGCGTAGCGCGAAGCCTTGCGGCCATTTCGCTGCTCATGTTGGCGAAGGCGCTTTGCAGCAGGCCGTCTGCGGCTGTTACGGTTGCTTCGGCCACATCTGTTATTTCTGCTGGAGTTGGGGTGGGTGCTGCCGTTGGGGCTTCTGCTATTGCATCTGCAATGGCGGGTAGGTTTGCTTCTGCACCTAGGTCATTTACGGTTACTTCGTCTGTTAAATTGTTAGCTGTTTCTATTGGAGTTTCTTCATTTCGTGCTATGTCTCGAGCTGCTTCACGCCCAGTTTCTACGGTGTCGCCGTTGTCGTCTCTGTTCATGAAGAACACTACCCCTATAATGGCGATGATAAGTATGGCCGCTGCCGGGGCAATAAACCTTAGCGGGCTGCCAGAGCTTGCGGGCTCTGCCGCTGTTGGGGTGATTTCTACAGGGGCTGCTTCTGCTGGCTGGGCTGCCACCGGCGGGGCTGGTGGGGCGTCTTCAGCCGTTGGGGCTGCTGCTTCTGGTTTTACCTCGCCGCAGCTTCCGCAAAATTTGCTGTCTTCGGTATAGGTTGCGCCACATTTTTCACATTTCATGGTTAGTCTCCTTTTCTCCCTCAAAATTACGTATAATATACCACATTTCGTGCCGTATGACAAAAGCCTAGAAAAAATCCTAACTTTGGGTTATACTAATCATATGGATAATAGAGATGATTTAAAAAACCTCACTTTGCTTGGCCAAAGCCATAATGATTACCCCTCAACCTACAGCCCAAGCATACTAGAGGCATTCGACAACAAGCACTCCGGCAATGACTATATGGTCACCTTCAACTGCCCGGAGTTTACTTCGTTGTGCCCAAAAACAGGCCAGCCGGATTTTGCCACTATTGTAATAAATTACATCCCAGGCCCTAGGCTGGTGGAAAGCAAATCCCTCAAGCTATACCTGTTTAGCTTCCGCAACCATGGGGATTTCCACGATGATTGCGTGAACATTATAATGAAGGATTTGCAAAAGCTGATGGAACCCAAGTATATTGAGGTAAAGGGTATATTCACCCCTAGGGGCGGCATTGCAATCTATCCATTTGCCAATTATGGCTGCAAGGAATATGAAGAAATGGCGAAACGCCGCCTTTTTGATAGCCTAGGTGGCGCGCTGTGAAGGCGCTTGTACTGCTAAGTGGCGGGCAGGATAGCACGACTTGCCTATTTTGGGCAGCGCAGAAATATGGCATGGAAAATATAGCTGCCATAGGCTTCAACTACGGCCAGCGGCACGATATAGAGCTAGACTACGCAGCAAAAATCTGCCAGGGGCGGCAAATCCCCTTTAAGGTAGTGGCTCTGCAAAACTTTGACCCTTCTAGCGCACTTACCAACAAGAACCTAGAGGTGGACACAGCCACCCCGGCCAACGCACCCCCTAACACCCTTGTGGAAGGCCGCAACCTACTGTTTCTAACATATGCGGCGATACATGCAAAAAGCATAGGCGCGAAAGTAATCGTAACCGGGGTATGTGAGACGGATTTTAGCAATTACCCAGATTGCCGGGATATTTTTATCAAATCTTGCAATGTGACACTTAACCTGGCAATGGATTACCCCCTGGTGATAGAAACCCCGCTAATGTGGCTAACCAAAGCCCAGGCCTGGCAACTTGCAGAAAGCCTTGGCGTGCTGGATATAATAAAAACAGAAACCCTAACCTGTTACAACGGCATCCCCGGCCAGGGTTGCCAAACCTGCCCGGCCTGCCAGCTGCGGCAAAAAGGATATGATAATTATGTACGAGATAAAAAAGACATTTGAAATAAGTGCAGCCCATAAGCTGGCATTAAACTACCCATCTAAATGCACAAGCCTGCACGGCCATAACTGGATTATAACCGTACACTTGCGTGCAGAAAATTTAAATGAAAACGGCATGATAATGGATTTTACGGATATTAAAGCGAAAATATCTAGCAAGCTGGACCATAAAATAATCAACGACGAACTGCCAGGAATAAACCCCACTGCAGAAAACCTAGCAAAATACATCTGCGACAGCTTAGCGCCCCATTGCCACCGGGTAGATGTACAAGAAAGCGAGAATAATATTGCAAGTTACTATGTATAAGGTAGTAGAGATTTTTCACAGCATAGAGGGCGAAGGCAAGCGAGCAGGGCAAACCGCCAGCTTCTTGCGGCTGCATGGCTGCAACCTGCGCTGCAGCTATTGCGATACCGCCTACGCCATAGACGGCGACTACACCCCTATGTCCCTAGAAGAAATACTCGCGCAGCTAAACCAGCGGCGTTTTTTTAGAGTAACCATAACCGGCGGCGAGCCACTTAATGCACCTGGCATACAGCCATTGCTGGAAGCATTGCTGGAAGCGGGCTATGAAGTAAATATTGAAACAAACGGCAGCGTAGATATAAGCCCATACCTGCCCAGCGGCCAGAAATTATTCTTCACCATGGATTACAAGTTGCCATCCAGCGGCGAAGAGACAAAAATGCTGCCCGGCAACTTTGACAAGCTGCGCCCCTGGGATGTACTGAAATTCGTAATAGGCAGCGAGGCAGACCTTGCAAAAACTGAAGAGATAATCCGCGGCTTAAAGTCCAGCCCGCAAATTCATCTAGGTGCGGTACATGGCAGCTTCCCCTTGGAAGGCCTGGCTGCGGCGATAATCAACACCAAAACCCTGCAACACACTACCCTACAATTGCAATTCCACAAAATAATCTGGGACCCAAGCAAGCGGGGCGTGTAGTGATACCAACGAAAGAGGTAACCATGATAGACGTAAAAAAAATCGAGCAGGCCATGACAATGCTAATAGAAGCCCTAGGGGACGATCCTTCCCGCCCGGGTTTAATAGACACGCCCACCCGTGCCGCCAAAATGTACGCCGAAATGTTTGAAGGCATGGCCTACACCAACAGCCAAATAGCCCAAAAATTTGCAAAATGCTTCGAAGAATCCCAAAACAACGATTGGGTGCTGGTAAAAGACATAAACATATTCAGCTACTGTGAACATCACCTGGCCCTAATGTATAATATGAAGGTTCACGTAGCCTACCGCCCCAACCAAAAAGTAATAGGCTTATCCAAAATAGCCCGCATAGCAGACATGGTATCCAAACGCCTACAACTACAAGAACGCATAACCAGCGATATCTCTGAAATCCTATCCCAAATATTAAACACCAAAGACATAATGGTAATATTAGAAGGCGAACACAGCTGCATGAACGCCCGCGGAATAAAAGCCCAAAGCGCAAAGACGCGCACCGTGCGGGCGTCTGGGGTGTTTGCACAGGATGGCGAATTAAAACGGGATGTGTTGAACAGCATCTAAAACCGTTTTTTGTGTGGAGTGGTTATACATTTGAAAAAAGAAGCAAAAAACTTTAATTGTTGGACTTTTTAAGGAGGCGCATTGGATTGCGCTTCTTTTTTATAGTCATCTTCTACCCATCGCCTTTGTAAAAAATTCAGTTGGTCGGATTTTCCGACCAACTGAATTGCACTACAACTATATTGGACGCACCAAAAAATATTACAAATTCTTTACAAATAATTTTTGGCAAAATCTGTAAAGCGCTAAAGTCAAGGCCTGTGGAAGTTTTTGCATCCCATTGGTACCACAAAGCCAACAATGTTGAGTAAACGAGTACAATCTGTACTTGACTTACGAATGTTAACAAGTTATGCTACAATTGGAAATTTCAAACAGTATAGCCTGTAGCAGTAACATATGGAAAGAGGTGTGGTGGGGAGAATCGCAACAATCACATAATGGGGAGATTTTTCAACGGTACTTAAACGATCTTGCAAAACCAAGGGCGAAGTATGTCACTTCGCCTACCTAAAACGGGGACAAAAAAACGATTTTGGAGGTTTGTTATGAAAAAATTCACCGCAATAGTGCTGGCATTTATCCTTGCATTTATGCCACTAGCACCAGTTGTCGCCTACGACTACGAAGGCACAACAGAAGTAGTTGCACCATCACTCGAGGCTCCTACAGCTGAGGCACCCACAATGGAACAACCTACAGCAGAGGCACCTTCTACAGAAACACCAGCAGAAGTACCAACTGAAGTACCAACAGAAGAAAACGATGACGCAAACGACGAAACAACAACAGTAGAAGAAAACGAAAATGATAATGATGAAACAACCGTGGAAGAAAACGACAATGACGAACCAACAGCCGAAGAGCCAACCCTGCTAGAAGATGGTTTGCTAGTGCAAGCGTTTAGTAGCGGCTTTGGCTTGTTTGCGTTCAGCAATGGAAACAGCGAAAATGTAAGCCTAGCGAGTGGCGCAAACTCAAATATCCGCATATGGACGCAAATTGATGGGGTAAACGCACCTGTAGATCTTGCGAACTTAACCGTGGCAGCCACATTCCCAGATGGCAGTAACGCTATGGGTTATGTTCGTGTTAACGAAATGTGGCAAGCCGGTATAGGCATGACTGGCTTAGCAAATTACATTGACGTAAACAAGACAGGCACAGGTATTAGCAACTGGCACTGGATCAACCTAACCGTAACATACGGCGGCCAAACATCTGAGCTAAGGCTATTAAACAACTACAGAGTATTTGGCCTGCATACTTTCAACAACGGCCCAGGTGGCGCACCAAGCACACCAAATGAATCACTTGCAAATGGCGGCACAATCCGCGTGTGGACACAAGTTGATGGCGCCAATAGGCATATTCCTTACGATAGCCTAATCGTATCCGCAATAGACCAACACGGCGCAGACGCAATGCAGTTCATCAATGTTAATAGGCCATTTAATAATCAAGAGTTTGTTAACTTCATAGACGCCAATAAAAACGCCCCATGGCAATGGATTGATCTTACAGTAACCCACATGGACCAAACCCATGTGTTAAGGCTAGTAAACAGCCGCTTCTTCAGCCTAGACATCTTTAACAATGGGCCAGGTGGCACACCAAGTACGCCAAATGCAAGCCTTGCAGCTGGCGGCACAATCCGTATGTGGATTGACCTTAATGGTGAACGCGCACAGGTTCCATTAGGAGCTGTGGGCTTACAAGTAACCGCAGTTCTGCCAGACGGTACAGACGCAATGCAATTTATCAACGTACCAAATGTAGGCGGCTCAGGCAATGCAAACCGCATAGACGTAAATAAAAATGCACCATGGTATCGCATTTATCTTACAGTAACCATTTACGGGCAAAGCCTTGACTTGATACTTGTTAACAGCCATCCTCGCTTCTTTGGCCTTAGCATGTTCAACAATGGCCCAGAAGGCTGCCCAAGCACACCAAACGCCAGCCTTGCAGCCGGCGGCACAATCCGTATGTGGACACAACTTAGCGGCGTGAACGCTCAAGTGCCGCGCAACCAAGTAGTACACAGCATGACAGCAACCATTCGCAAAACAGGTGAATGCGCGTTGCACTTGATTTTACTGCGCCCGGTTACAGGCGACCTAGTGGGCAGCATAGATGTAGACAAAAATGCCCCATGGGAATTTATAGACTTTTCAGTAACAGTGTTTTTCACAACTGTAACCTTTGAGCTGCACAATAGCCGCTTGTTCACCATAGATATCTTCAACAACGGCCCAGATGGCACAGCAAGTGAGCCAAACGCTAGCCTAGCAGAATGGGGCCCTTATGGTAGAGTTCGCATGTGGCCGCGGCTTATCGGTGAATATGCTACATTGCCATTAACTGGTAACCATGCTGCGGTTATTACAGCAACCGTAGCAAGCGGTGCATGTGATATGGCTGGTACATGCGCCCTCGGTTTTATTACCGTCAACGGTGACGGTGAAATTGTAAACATTGACGCAATCAAAGCCCCAGCATGGGAGTTTATAGACTTTGAAATAACCGTATTTGGCCAAACAATTAACGTATTACTACACAACGAGCATTTCGTACCATGCGTATTCTGCCCAGATTGCAGAGAATGCCTAACTTGTGAAGACCACCTAGAATTCCGCTGGGATGCCTTCAACAACGGTGTAGGCTCAGACGCTTACACAAGCAGAACAAATACAGGCCTTGCAGCCAGTGGCACAATCCGCATGTGGACAGGGTTTGGCTCACGCGCCCCCGGAACAAACAGGCCAATACCGTTACGCGAAGCAGGTACTATAAATGCTGTAGACCAAGACAACAATTGCGCTATGGCATTCATAACTATAAACGAACCATGGAACAACCAAGGCAATTTCAACTTTGTAGACGTAAACAAAAACGCACCATGGCAAAGAATGTACCTCACCATAACTGTATGCGGTGAAGAATATAAAGCTGTGCTTGTAAACAGCCGCTTCTTCAGCCTTAACATGTTCAACAACGGCCCACAAGGCGACCCAGTAGGCACACCAAACGCTAGCCTTGCAGCCGGCGGTACAATCCGCATGTGGACACAGCTTAACGGTGTTAACGCCCATGTGCCACGCGCTCAAGTAGAAGCTAGCATGACAGCCACAATCCGCGGCACAAACGAATGTGCATTGGACTGGGTTCTACTGCGCCCGATTGTAGGCGATACAATAAATATAATTGACGTTGACAAAAACCAAGACTGGGAGTTTATCTATTTCTCTGTAACCGTATTTGGCCAAACAGTAACCTTCCTTCTGCACAATGCCAACTACCCACTATGCAACCATAATCTATGCCCAGAATGCGATGAATGCCTAGACTGTGGCGATTGCGACTGCCGCAGCATAACATTCAACTTCCCAGGCATGCAGAACATGATAGTGCAATACTGGGCGGGCGGAAGCTGGCATACCCTTGCAGACGGCCCATTCAACGACTATGCAGAATTTAGTGCCCCAGGCGCAACTGTAGTAAGGGCAGTTAGGGACGGGTTAGTCTATAGCCGCAATATTACAGCAGACGGTGAGTATACAGGCGACTATGCAATTAACGCCCCTGTAATACGGCTCTACGTAAGAGGCGTGCCGGTTGCTGGCAACACCTTAGGTGTTGTGGGTGGCGGTTTCGGTAGTAACTGGGTGTACAATGGCATTCCTGCCGAAGTATCTCCAGGCGAAAATAGCTTCCTCGTATTTAACAATAGAACTTATGATGTTGTTTTAAACAGAACCGGATTCTTTCCGCTTACAAGAACGGCTTCAGAGGGTGACGACAATGGATATGAATATCTGTATGTGGACCTCTCTGCATATCTGGTTCCTATAACAGTTCCACAGGGCGTTTCAGATGTGCGGATGCAGTCCAATGGCTGGATTGTGTTTAATGCACAAGAAGGCGATGTAATTTGGCTAGTGGTAGACCACCCCAACTACAGAGATGCATCTGTAACCTTTGATTTCTGCTGCTTGGTACAGCACCAAGTAAACTTTATACTTGATGACCACAATCCACTTTATATTGAATGTTGCGAAGATTACCACACTGTTACCTTCGTAAGGGAAAATGGCGCAGCTGGCATTTGGGCAGAGACGGTAACAACAGTTACTGTAGCTGTCGGGCAGCAAATCCTTGCAGCACAAATTCCAAACTATACCAGAAGAACAGGCTTCTACTTTGCAGGCTGGTATAAATATGATGATACTGGTGTATTGGTGCCTTACCACCCAGGAGACCATACTGTAACTGCTGATGTTACTTTTAGAGCAATGTATAACCTGCTTTGGCATCCAGTAGAGTTCATAGTTGGCCCTGGCGGCGCCGGAACTTCTAATGTTCAAGATATACGTGATGGCACAGCAGTTGGCGAGGTACACATTGCACCTCCGCTAGCTACCCATCTGGAACAGCCTCTACGTGGTTATCGCTTTGTTGGCTGGACATCAAATCTTGATGGCTGGGATGAGGAAAGTCCTGTGGGATTTATCCCAAGATGGACTGAAGGCGTACATTCGCTAGATATTTACCCTCGTATAGGCGAAGTAATCTTCACAGCTAATTTTGAAGCTCTATATCACAACGTCACATTTAGTGTCTACCCTGCCACAGGCGGTACATTGGATGGTGACGCAACGCTGTCCGTGCGTGATGGTCAAGCACTTACAGGTATACCAACACCGGTAGCGAATGAGCATTACGAATTTTCACATTGGGAATTATATATGTATGTACCTGGTGAAGATGGCGCAGAAGGCGAATGGGACTGGGTGCAGGTTGTGCCAGCAAATATTACAGATGTATACCGTAATAAACAATTTAGGGCAGTGTTTACGCCTGTGTATTTCTATGTAACATTTGTAATGCAAACAGGTGCAGCAGAACAGCCTGCTGTAAATCCTTTGCGCGTGCGTTCTGGCCATACGCTTACAGAAGCCCAAGTGCCAAACACAGATGCTTTAACAGGTTATCGTTTTATAGAGTGGCTTCTTGGTGCATATCCTTATTTTGATCAAGGATGGGTAGGAGAAAGTCCAATAGGGTTTACTGTGGACGGCAATGTGACATTTACAGCTGTTTTTAATCCGTGGATTCATACTGTCTACTTTATAGTAGGTGAAGGTGGTATGGCAACACCAGCCACCAGAACAAATCCTATACAAAATGGCCAAGCGGTATTGCATACGCACATTATCCCATTAAATCAAATGTCGCTTGAAACACAATCGCCAGGCTGGGTATTCGATCATTGGCTACAGGTAATATATGTTGGCGACGTTAGGACAGAAACCAATATAGGTGCTTCATTGAGTCCAGTAGGTACTCAAATCGTCTCCGAGTGCGGTTATAACCCTTGCGTATGTCGGTTTGTATTTATAGCAGTATTTAGAAGCATAGAGCCAGATGATGGTGGCGGCGAAATAAATGATGGAAACGACAACGATAATGGAAACGACAACGATAATGGAAACGACAACGATAATGGAAACGATAATGATAACGACAACGATAATGACAACGACAACGACAACGATAATGATAACGACGACGACAATGATAACGATGGTGGCACACCTGGCACACCTCCAGGAGACGGCGGGGATTTAACACTAACACCAGCAGACCCACCAACACCCCCTAACCCAGGCTTCAACCTTGCCCCACCAGCTGCTCCGCCAGCCGCAGAATATACCGTTATAGCTGGCGAATTGGCAGAGGATGATGCACCACCAACAGTAGTGTTGGATGACGCAAATGTACCTCTAGGCGCATTTAACCAAGCAGCAATTAGCTTGCCAGCTGTAGATGTGGCAATCATAGACGATATTGCTGTTCCTCTTGGTGCTATGGCAGTGGCTGTGGGCGTATTGCCACAGGCCGGCTTGGTAAATAATACGCTTATGTTGGTGATTGGCTTCGCACTGGCTATGTTGTTTGCGGCAGCCGCATTCCTATATATCCGCAAAGCTAAAAAGCAAGAAGCAAACTAACAATAACACCATCCTTTAATATAAAAAAAGCGAGCCAGTAAATGGCTCGCTTTTTTTGTGGTTTTATGGGTACGTATTTGTGTGGAACGGTTATAGTGAAAGAGATTCCGAAGCGGTCCTCGTCCAACGCAGCAAAAACGCCTAAGACACTTTGTCTCGGCGTTTCAGGTGTCACTTGGGCGAGACCTCTCTTATTCATTTCACCATATGTGTTCCGAGTGTTTTCTGGCACAGCAAGCGGCTTACCTCTGGTTGGGTGGCGCGACTATAATCAGTTGAATTGAAAACCATACGTTTGCTGTGGCAGTGGCCTTTGTAGCCATCACACCAAAACAAAAAGCCATGCGTAATACAACGCATGACCTCTATTTTCCTCAAAAAAAGTTTTTAGCCCGCTTTTTTCAAAAAATGGGTGAATGTGTGACAGGCGAAGCCTCTGACTGTTTTGCCCTATTTCAATGCCACATCTACAATAGCCACCAAATCCTTTGCCATCAGTTGCAGCTTTGCATCTGCGTCTGCGGTTGTTGCGGTGGCTGGTAGCTTCGCGCCAAAGTACAGTTTTATTTTTGGTTCTGTGCCGGAGGGGCGCACGCAGACCCAGCTGCCGTCGCCGGTGGCGTAGTAGAGTACCTCAGACAGGGGCAGGTTGGTGGGGCTGGTTTGGCCGGTGGCCAGGTTGGTTATTGTTTTAGTGGCGTAGTCGCGGGCTTCGGTAACTTGATTGCCTGCTAGGGTGGCTGGAGGGGTGGCGCGTAGGGCAGCCATTATGCGGCGGATATTGGCTACGCCATCTACGCCTTTTAGGGTGATGGACTCTATGGATTCCTTGTATAGGCCGTATTTTTTGTATAGGGCGTTTAGTACGTCTTTTAGGGTCTGGCCTTGTTTTTTGTAGTAGGCGGCGGCTTCGCATACAAGCAGGGTAGCTACTACTGCGTCTTTGTCGCGGGCGTAGGTGCCTGCCAGATAGCCATAGCTTTCTTCAAAGCCTAAAATGTAGCTGTAGCTGCCGGTTTCTTCAAATTCTTTTATTTTTTCGCCAATATACTTGAAGCCTGTTAGCACTTCCATGTAGGTTAGGCCGTTGGCCTTGGCTATTTCGGCTGTCATGCCGGTGGAAACTATAGTGGAAATTAATGCGCCGTTGGCGGGTAGTTTGCCGTTGGCCTTCATTTGCGTGACCATGTACTCTGCTAGGATGACGCCGGCTTGGTTACCAGAAAGCAGCATATATTCGCCGTCTACCTTGATGGCAACTCCTACGCGATCGCAGTCTGGATCTGTGGCTAGGGCTATGTCGGCGTCTTTTTCTTTGGCAAGGCGCAAGGCGTATTCAAAGGCCTTTTTGTCCTCTGGGTTTGGGTAGCCTACGGTGGGGAAATTGCCGTCTGGGGTTTCTTGTTCTTTTACCACATATACATTTTTGAAGCCTGTTTCCTTGAGGGCGCGCTGCACGCCCACATTGCCCGCGCCATGTAGCGGCGTGAACACGATTTTGATATCAGATTCTGGGATGATTTCTGGGTTAAGGCATTGAGCCTTTACATTTGCCATGAAGGCGTCGTCCACCTCTGGCGGGGCTATGTTAAACAGGCCTTTGGCCGCTGCTTCTGCCTGGGGCATGGTTTTTACTTTTGAAAAGTCCGTGATTTTTTCCACTTCTGCAATGATGGCTTCGTCCCGTGGGTAGGGGCATTGGCCGCCGTCTGCCCAGTATACCTTGTAGCCGTTGTATTCTGGCGGGTTGTGGCTTGCAGTTACAACAATACCGGATATGCAGCCCAAATGCCGCACCGCAAAAGAAAGCAGCGGAGTGGGGCGTAGGCTGTCAAATGTATAGGTTTTGATGCCGTTTGCATTAAGCACCAGCGCTGCCTCTGTAGAAAACTCTGGTGACATACGGCGGCAGTCATGGGCGATGGCTACGCCCATGCCGGGCTTGTAGGCGTCGCTGGCTAAAATATAATTGGCCAGGCCTTGTGTTGCACGGCGCACGGTGTAGATATTTAGGCGGTTTGTACCCGCCCCAAGCACCCCACGCATTCCACCTGTACCAAACTCCAGCTCGCGGAAGAAGCGGTCTTCAATTTCCTTCGCGTCACCCGCTATGCTTTGCAGCTCTTGTTTTGTTGCCTGGTCTATTGAAGGGTCGTTCATCCATTTTTCATACATTTGCATATATGCCATGTCAATTCCCCTTAATCTTTGAAATTATTTTCTGATGCCAGCTTAAAGAAGACCCTTCGCTGCCACCTTCACGGCGACGGGCTTTGCGGCTTTCTTCCATTTGCATTTTAGTTTTCATGCCCTTCATGCCTACAATATACGCGCCGGCCAGCTCTACAGTTACGGTTTTTTTCACCGGTAGGGCCGCGTAGACATCTTTGTCGCACATTAAAGTCATAATTTGCGGGCCAATTTTTGCTTTAACCAGCGGCATCTTCATAAGCTTACCCATCCTTGGCATCTGATCCAGCACCGCCTTAGGAAAATTAGCATTGGTTAGCTTATCCTTTTTCTTATCAATCACATAAATGGGTACAGACTGCTTATGTGTATCCACCATCTGCTGCTGCTGAAGCGACTTCTTGCCGGCCCAGCGGTTAAGAAAATATAGCCCAACCGCGATTGCTACCACAATAACACTCACTAAAATAGCGATATCCCAAATTCCCAAAGTTACACTCTCCTATGCTTTTGTAATGGTATCATTATAAGATGAAAATGTATTAGATGCAAATAAAACCGTCAGAGGCTTTGCTTCCGACACCTCCACCCGCTTTTTGAAAAAAGCGGGGCAAAAACTTTATCTTTCGCGATAAAATATTCCAAATCAAAGCTTTTTGCCAGGCCTTTTTTCAGAAAAGCTGCGGAGCCTCTGACGGTTTTAATGCTCTAACAAATACAACCTATGCAACGCGCGCGTGCATATCAGGTACATTAACTTGTGGCCATCTGCCCCTTGTAGGGCTGGGGCGTTGTGGGCGGGGCAGATTACAGCGTCGAATTCCAGGCCTTTGGCGTAGGGTACGGCCATTACCATTACCCCTGGGGCGAAGGTATGGGTTTCGCCGGAGATTAGTTGTACGGGGCGGGCCGGATTATGCCATAGGGATTTTAGCTGCTTGTGAAAGGCTTTTGCTTCGATGTCTGTGGGCAAGAGTACGCCTGCTGTCATAAAATCCCCTGGCAGTTCTGCTAGTATGTCTAGTATGGCGGCGTATGGGTTTTGGGTTTTTATTATTGCTGGTTCTTGGCCGTGGCGTGCGAATACGCCTGGCTCCATTACGCTTTTGGGTAGGAATTTTGCTGCGAAGTTGGTTATTTCGTAGGTAGAGCGGTAGCTTTTTTCTAGCTTGAATAGGTTGGCTTGGGGGTATAGGGAAGTAAGTTCGCTGGGGTTGGTGATGTTTATTTCGCTGTACAGGGCTTGGTTGGTATCTGCCAATACGGTGAAATGGCTGGCTGTGTACATGCGCTTTAGTATGCGGTGGTGTAGGTGGCTTAGGTCTTGGGCTTCGTCTAGCAGGATGTGGCGCACGCTTTTGTCTGGTTTTATGCGGCCTATTAGGATATCTGTGTACATTAGGGCTAGGGCGTCTTCGTAGTAGAGTTTTTCCATTTTTAGGGCATCGCGGTTTATTTTCATTTCTAGGCCGTGTTCCTTTGCCCAGTTTTGTAGGTGTCGCTCATATAATCGCCTCGCGGTGGGCTGTAGGCGGTTGAAAAGGTCTGAGAATACTATGCTTTTTTCTTGGTCAAACTTCGAGCGGATTTCGTCGTCGCTGAAGGTGTCGTCGTGGAGGTTGTCGTAAAATGCGGTGATTTTGTCGCGGTTGGCCTTGAAATATTCTTCGTAGGCCTGGTGTACATAGGATGTGACCCGGTTGGTTTTACCGGATAGGTTGCTGGCGGCGGTGCGGTCTTGGTAAAGAGCGCTTAAGCGCTCTTTCGGGCAGACAATATCTTGGATGAAGGTTACGTCTTCAAAAACCGGGCTGTAACCTGCAACAGAGGTTTCTAGGGCGTCTAGGAAGGCTGGCGAACATTTATGGCGTAGCCAGTTGCGGCGGGTGGCATCTTTTTTTGCCGTTGTTAGGTAGTCAATTTGCTCGTAAAGCCCGAAAAATGGGCGGCTGTTTTGCATTTCTAGCAGTGATGGGAAGTCTAGGTTAAGCACATCTTCTTCCCCAAGCTCTGGGATTATGCCTTCAATATACGACGAAAAAACCGCGCTGGGCGAAAAAATACGTACCTTGGCAGATGTGAGGCTGTCTCTGTCGCGATACAGCAAATAGGCCAGCCTATGCAGCCCCACAGATGTTTTGCCGCTGCCCGCCGCGCCCAGCACCAGCACATGGGAGGCATCCGCCCGGATGGCACGGTTTTGTTCTGCCTGTATGGTGTTTATAATCGTCTTGATATGGGCGTCGCTGGCTTTTGATAACTCGCGCCGCAGTATTTCATCATCTACGGCCAGCTCGTTGTCAAACATGTATACCAGCTTGCCTTTTTCTATCTGATACTGCCGCTTTAGGCTGATTTCGCCCTCAATTTCTGCCCCTGTGCCGGGCACGAAAAAAGACGCTCGCCCCACACCATGGTCGTAATACAATGACGAAATGGGCGCACGCCAATCGTAAACATGGTACAGCAACTTCTTATCTTCGTACACAGAATGCCGCCCGATATATATCTGCTCTGGCTGCTCTCCATCTTCCAAAAAATCTATACGGGCAAAGTAAGGGGAACCCAAAATCTTTTTAAGCTTATTAAGCTCTACGCTGGTATGGGCGTACTGCTTCTGGCTTTGGGCTAAATCTTCTGTAAAAACGCTCAAATCTGCCACATCATCAAAATCCCGCAACACTGTTCGGGCTTCTTTCCACATGGCCGTATGGGTGTCTAGTACCTCTGCGCGCTTCCCTGCCAGCCCTTCCGTGAGGCTAGAAATTTTCTCTATAATAACATCTGTAACCTGCGAAAGCTTAAGCTCTTCATTTTGCATATATTATCTCCTTCAAATGTAGCTAATACTGTTATACTATGGATTTGAATGAATTTCAAGTTTATAGTAGCGGCAAAAATGCTGACATTTTAATAGGAGTAGTACAAAAAATGGTACCATACGGTACCATAAATCAGGGAAAATGGTACCGTATGGTACCACATTTACGCCAAAAAGCCCCTTTTACAAGCAATGGAAACCAAGAGAAGCCTGTAAATCCGCCATTCTTGCCCAAATAAAAAATTAAAAATTTTTTGCTTCTTTTTTTACAAAAAAAGAAGGGGGTGTGGGGCGAAGCCCCACGGTTTAAATTATTTCACTATACAAGATAACTTACACAAGCAACCCGCATAAAATAGTCCATATCGCAACGAAGGGGGCTGATTTATGTGAAGAGGCTCACTATTTATACTGTTGGGTTTGATAGGCAGCTTTATGATTTTGCTCGGGATTTTGGGCTGGTTAGGCTGTTGTGGGCTAAGTGGCGTAGTGGGGGGCAGGTTTTTGGGGTGCAGCTGGCCTGGGAGAATGGGGATACGACAGAGGTTGTGGGGCGGGTTTGTGGGTTTTTGCAGCAGCTTGTGGCGCTGGAGAACCCGCTTTACGGCCATTCTCCCAAGCTTATGGAACTGGCGCTTGGGCTGCAGGGCACGCCTGTACACCAGCGGGAAGTCAAGCGGTTAAAGGGGTTTTTGCGTGGTAGCCGGGTTTTACATATTGAAGGGTATTTAAATTTTCGCATGGGGGAGTTTCGCAACCATTTGGATGTGATTAGCTACCGCGCCATAAAAAAAATGAAACTTACATTTGGGGACTAGCAATTTTTTCCAATTGATGTTAAAATGCAGATATGGATAAAATAACCAGTAAATTATTGGCAATCGAGCAAGATGCCCAAGAGGCAATGCAAGCCATGCTGCGGGAAAAAACCGCCCAACGGCAAGATGCAGAGACTCAGCTAACAGCCAAAATAAAACAGCTTAAAGCCCAGGCAGAAAGCAAAATGGCAGAAATAAGCCGCAGCGCAGAGGCAGACCTAGCCCAGCGCATAATGGAAATAGAAGCGAATTTTGCCGAAAAAGCGGAAGCCTTTAAGCAAAGCATGGCAGAAAACAAAAAAACCTGGCGGGAGAAAATTTTCCATGATGTACTCGGCTAATGTGAAGGCAAGGGCAATGGCCGCAAGGCTGCTGACCGCTGCAGGCTACCAAGCCCTAACTCGCATGGCCACCGCTGGGCAGAAGATATGGCTAAGAGATAACCCTCATTGCGGCCATGCTGCGGTGCTAGAAGATGCCCGCAAGCTGGCCTGCCACATACATGAACGGTGGGCGAAAAACATCATAACCAAGCTAGGGCATGGGCTTGCAGAAGGGGATATGGGCGTAGATTTTTACCTGTCTCTATGGCGGGAAATCCCCCGTGGCCATGCTTTGGGGGCGATTTTGGCAATGGAAATAGATTTGCGCAACATCCTGTGGATGTACCGGTTAAAGCATAGCTTTGGGGTGGATGGCCAGGAGATTTTTGGGCATTTGATTCCCTTAGGCAGCGGGTTTATTAAGAAAATGGCCATGACCAAGGGTGTTTCCGGGTTGCTAGAGGAGGTTTCTGGCAGCAAATATGCCGGTGTTTTCCCAGATTTTAACCACGCAGAGCATAGGCTGGCCACCGCCATGCAGCAAAAATACCGCAATGAAAGCCGAAAGCACCCAAATACGATAATCCCCCTATGCGGGTATTTGTTTGAAAAATATCTAGAATCAAGGAAGATAAGCGCAATAATGGAAAACACCAGAAAAGGAAATATTGCTTAATACCAACCTAAATTAAAATCGCCTCATTGTTCGCGGCAAGTTTGCCCTAAAACATCTTATCTCGGCGTTTTAGGGTGCCGCTCCAATTTATTGTTCTAGTTTGAAATTAGTATAACTACCGTGTTCCAAATACAAAGGATGTGAGCGGATGATAGCCAAAATGCAATACATAAGCATAACCGGGCATATCGGTAGCATGAACCATGTGATACAGCGCTACCTAAGCCGCTATCATATCCAGCTGCGCCCTGCGGCGCGGCAGGGCATTACAGAGCCCTTTATCTCGCTAAACCCATATGCCCTCACCCTACAAAAGGCCGAAAAACTGGCCGGGCTAATCCCTCCGCCGCCAATTTTCCATAGGCCAATGGCCGCGTCAGAAGCGGTTAATCTGGTAGAGGCAGTGATGCAAGCATACGAGCAACGCAACCAGAGCCTGCGCCAGCTAGAAACACAGCTGGCAGAAACCGCAAGCCATATAACCACCTACGAAAACTTCCCGCAGCTAAACATTCATGCCCTGGCGGGGCTAGAGGCCGTCCATTGCAAAATAGGCAACATGAGCCTGGTAAATTACCGAAAATACGAAAAATTTATGCAAGAGGATTCCCGGATAATTTTCATAACAGCTAAGCGCGACGCCCAGCTGGTTTGGGGGGCGTACTTTACCCCCGCCTCAGACTATAACAGCATAGACTCCATATTTGCGGCGCTGGGTTTCGAAGCGGCAAAGCTGCCGCCGAAGCCCCTAGCCGGGCTGCAGCAAGAATATGATTCCCTGCAAAAAGAAGTAACCCGCCTAACCCAAGAAATTTTTTTAAACATCACGCCCGGCCTCAAGCCGCAACGCCTGGCAATTGCTTGCCAGCGCGTGCAAAGCTTATACGCCAGCTTTGATGTGAAAAAATACGCCGCCCTAAGCAAAAATCGCCGGATATTCAGTTTTGCGGGCTGGATGGCAGCCACAGACGCAAAGCAGCTAGAGGAAGAAATAACTCACGACAACCTAGCAGTGCTAACCCTTTTCCCAGAAGAAAAATCCACCCCGCCAACCCTGCTAAAAAACCCGTTAATAATCCGGCAGTTCGAGTTTTTTACAAGGCTATACGGCCTGCCAAAATACGGCGAAGTTGACCCAACGCCGCTGCTGGCAGTTACCTACACGCTACTGTTTGGGCTTATGTTTGGGGATGTGGGGCATGGGCTGGTTATAGGGCTGTTGGGGCTGTTTCTGTATTATAATAAAGGGCTTGCCTTGGGTGGAATCATGGCCGTAGTGGGCGGCAGCGCGGTTGTGTTTGGGTTTTTATATGGCAGCATCTTTGGGCGGGAGGATATTTTGCCGGCTTTATGGATGCGCCCTGTGGCCAGTATCAACCAGACACTTATCTTCGCGGTGTTACTGGGGGTTTTCCTTATAGTGCTGGCCATGCTGTTTTATATGTATAACGCCCTGCGCCAGCGCCGCTACGAAGATTTATTGTTTGGTGCTAATGGGGTGGCTGGGTTTTTGTTTTACGCAGGCGTGGTATGGCTTGGGCTGCGGCTTGTGGGCGGCCAGGGCTTTACATGGGCGGTGGCTACAGTTGCGGCCATTCCCCTGGTTTTTGTGGCTTTAAAACGTCCGCTAGGCCACGCAATGGCCGGCAAAAAAATCCTGCCAGCAGGCGGCGTAGGCCAATTTCTATTCAGCACCGCCATAGAAACCTTCGAAACCCTGCTAACCTACGCCACCAACACAATATCTTTCGTGCGAGTGGGCGCATTCGCCATAAGCCATGCCGGCATGATGCATGTGGTACTACAGCTTGCCCAAGGCGCAGCCGGAATGGGAAATATCATAATATTCATACTAGGCAACGCCTTAGTTTTAAGCATAGAAGGACTGCTAGTGGGCATCCAAGCCCTACGCCTAGATTTCTACGAAATTTTCAGCCGATTTTACACAGGTGGCGGCGAGGAGATAAAGCCGCAGGCCTTCGCCCCTGGGCGCTTGGGCGAACAGAACGCGCAGTTCCAGGCCAGCCAGCACCCCCTTTCTTTTTTTGAAAAAAAAGAAGCAAAAAGATTTTAAAGTTTTTGGAGGTGCCGGGGGCAGAGCCTCTAACGGTTTAAATATAATGTGAGGTGCTATATGGCAATTATTTTATTTTTGTTTGCTTTGGTGTTTTTTTTGCCGCTTGGCTATTTTTATCTTGGGGGGCGCAGGCGGGGGAAACTCGCGTTGGGGTTAAATGTTGGCGGGTTTGTGGTGGTTTTTTTGGTGGCGGCTTCTTTGATTTTCTCTGGGCGGGTACTTGGGGCGGAGGTTGCTGGGGGCGCGGGGGATGTTAATGTGGCTGCGGCTTTTATTGCGGCGGCTTTGGCCACCGGGCTTGGAGCTGTGGGCACTGGCATTGCGGTAAGTTCTGCGGCTGCGGCGGCTATTGGGGCTATCAGCGAGAATGAAAATAACTTTGGCAAGGCTATGATTTTTGTGGCCATGGCAGAAGGCATTGCTATTTACGGGCTGCTGGTTTCGTTTATGATTTTGGGGCGGGTATAATGAAGGTTCTTGCCCTGGTGGATGATGCTGCGGTTTTTGATAGGCTGCGGCTGGTGGGGGTGGATTGTAGGTTGATAGAGGATGTTAGTGCGGAGGATTTTAGCGGGGTTGGGCTGCTGGTGGTGGCCGGAGGGCTGGCAGATGCAGCTGGTTGGTTGCGGGAGAGAGTTCCGCTGGTGGTTGTGCTGGGGTGATTTTGCGGTTGGAACTTCTTGCAGCTGGCTACGGTGTGTCTGCCAAGCTGCATAGATTAGACTTCTTCCGAAATTCCCGTAGGGGTTTTGGAAAAGTTACATTTTCAATCTTTTGCTTCTTCTGAGGTAACCTGGAAGAAACCGGGCGGCACGGAGTGCCGGGTTCGCCAGGCGAACCTTATGAAATTGCGTTTTTTGGAATTTAAGAAGAACTCTATTGAAATTTGTGCCAAAGCGGATGATTTTTGCTGTTTTGGTGTGTAAGCATGTCTTGATGCCTTGTTATTGCGGCTGGATTTGTGGCCGCAATGGAAAGCATTAACTACATAGAACAGGAGCGGTAGCCATGGTTGCCGAGGTTTTGGACAAAAAAATCGCCTATTTTACTACCAGCATAATGAACGAGCTGCAAGCCAAAGCCAGCCGTATGCGCCATCAAGAAGCCAAAGATTTGCAGGCCTGGGCAGATGTTAGCCTAGCTATGGCAGAGAAAGAGTTGCAGTCAAAGCTAGACGGCCACAGCCGTGACTTGGCGCGCTATGCCAACCGCGAAATAAGCCAGGCCACGGCCCGGGCAAAAATGGCCTATCATGCCACTGTGGCTGCATTGGTGGATGATTTGATGGCGGGGGTGGCTGGGGAGCTTACAGAATTTGCACAAAGCCCAGAATATATGGATTATTTGCTAGGGCGTATTAGGGCGGCGGGGGTAGGTTTTGCGGTGGTGATTCTTCCTCCTGGGCATATGCATTTTGCGGAGGAGATTGAGGCTGCCACAGGGCTTGTGGTGGAAGCGGGGGAGGATGATTATATAGGTGGGTTTATGCTGCTTACAGAAGGCCGCAAAGCCCGCCTAGATTGCACGTTTAAAGCCAAGCTGGAGGAGGCTGGAGATGACCCTCCCTGGCAGTGGTAAGATATGGGGCATTAATGGCCCTATTTTGACGGTACATACGGGTTCGCAGTTTTGTTTGGGGGAGAGGGTTGCCGCCCGGGGGCTGCCGGGTGAGATTATTTCACTTAGCCCTGGGGTTGCGGTGGTGCAATCATTTGAAAGCACGGCGGGGCTAAGGCCGGGAGATGAAGTGCTTGGCCTTGGTGCGCCCATAGCTGTGCGGCTGCGGCCGGGGATTGTGGGGAATATTTTTGATGGAATAATGCGGCCGCTTGGGGGCGATTCGCCGGAGGAATTTTATGTGAAAATGCTGGTGAAGCCTGGGCAAACCATTGCCCCCGGGGATGTTTTTGCCGCGGTGCAGGAAACCCCGGTTATTATATTCAAGGCCATGGCCCCGCCTGGTGTGGCCGGGCTGGTAAAGGCCGCCGCCCCAGATGGCCGATACAATGCCGATGCCGCGCTGGTTACGCTGGCCTGCGGCCGGGAGCTTTCCCTTACGCAAACCTGGCCAATCCGCAGCCCGCGGCCTGTGGCGGCGCGGCTGCCGGCCACGCAAATGCTAACAACCGGCCAGCGGGTGATAGATAGCCTTTTTCCGGTAGCTAAGGGTGGCACGGCGGCTATCCCAGGGGGGTTTGGTACCGGCAAAACCATGACCCAGCATCAGCTGGCAAAATACTGCGATGCAGACCTGATTATATACATAGGTTGCGGCGAGCGCGGCAACGAAATGACCGAGGTGCTGGAGGATTTCTCGCGGCTGGTAGACCCTCGCAGCGGGCAGCCCCTGCTGGCGCGCACGGTGCTGGTGGCTAATACATCTGACATGCCGGTGGCCGCCCGGGAGGCTAGTATTTATACGGGCGTCACCCTTGCAGAATGTTACCGCGACATGGGGTATCATGTGGCGCTGTTTGCAGATTCCACATCTCGCTGGGCAGAGGCCCTGCGAGAGATTTCTGGCCGCTTGGGGGAAATCCCGGCAGAGGAGGGTTACCCGGCGTATTTGGCCACGCGGCTGGCGGCATTTTATGGCCGGGCGGGGCATGTAAAAAACCTAAACGGCAGCGAGGGTTCGATTACCATAATAGGTGCGGTATCGCCACAGGGGGCAGATTTTACAGAGCCTGTGACACAGCATACCAAGCGTTTTGTGCGTACATTTTGGGCGCTGGACAAACGGCTGGCCTACGCCCGTCACTACCCGGCCATAGACTGGATGCAAAGTTATTCTATAGGCTGCCAGCTGCACCCGGCGGCCAGGCGGCTGCTGGCGGTTTTGCATGAGGAGAATAGCCTGCTGGAAGTGGCGAAGCTGATGGGCCAGGATGGGCTAACCACTTTGCAGAAACAGCTGTTAGATGCTGCCCGGAGAATACGCGAGGGGTTTTTGCAGCAAAATGCCTATGACGTAGCGGATACATACACCCCAGTGGCCGTGCAGGTGGAAATGATGGAGAGATTGTTGAAACCGCTAGAGGTTTCTTTTTTGCGCGGCGATAAAGTTTAACTGGCTACATATGCCGAACAACATAACCCAGGAGGCCACCATGGAATACCTAACCCTACATCACCTAAACGGCAGCATTGCCATACTAAAAGGCGTAACAACCGCCAGCTACAACGAAACCGTAAAAATTACTTCCCCCGGCGGCCCGCCGCGCATGGGCCGGGTGCTAAAAATAGAAGGCGACACCGTAGTAGCCCTAATCTTTGAAGGCGCGGCAGGTCTCTCCTTGACTTCCGCCGCCACAAAATTCACCGGCCAGCAGATGGAGGTCGCACTTTCCCCGGAAATAATTGGCCGCAAATTTGACGGCTTTGGCAACCCCATAGACGGCCTTGGCCGCATCCGCAGCAAGCTGCGACGCAGCATAAATGGCCAGCCCATAAACCCGGTGCAGCGCAGCTACCCGCGGGATTATATACATACTGGCATTTCTGCTATAGATGGCCTGGCAACTTTAATCCGTGGGCAGAAGCTGCCAATTTTCTCGGCAGATGGGCTGCCCCATGATATCTTGGCGGCGCAAATTGCCACCATGAGCGGAATGCCGCCGCAAAATTCAGTTGGTCGCAAATTGCGACCAACTGAATTGCACTCGCCAAAGCCACAAAAATTCGCCACAGTTTTTGCGGCCATGGGGATAAGCCATGAAACCGCCCGGTTTTTCCAAGATTCATTCGATGAAAGCGGCCAGGCATATATCATGTTCCAGAACCTAGCCAGCGACCCCACAGCTCAGCGGCTGGCCACGCCACGGCTGGCCTTAACCGCCGCAGAATACCTAGCCTACGACCTTGGCTACCATGTGCTGGTGATACTTACAGACATCACATCCTACGCAGAGGCCTTGCGTGAAATATCTTCCCAGCAGGGGGAAATACCAAGCCGCAAGGGTTATCCCGGTTATATGTATTCAGACCTAGCCAGCCTGTACGAACGCGCCGGCATTATAAAAAACAAGCCCGGTTCTGTAACGCAAATCCCGATTTTAACCATGCCCGGCGAGGATATCACCCACCCCATACCAGACCTTACCGGCTACATAACCGAAGGCCAAATCGTGCTTAGCCGCAGCCTTCATCAAAAAAACATCTACCCGCCCATAAATGTGCTGCCATCCCTATCCCGGCTTATGAAAGACGGCATAGGCGAGGGTTACACCACCAAAGAACACCCCGCCATAGCAGCAAAACTCTTCGCAACCTACGCCAAGGTAGAAGATATCCGGGCCCTAGCCGCGATAATAGGTGAAGACGACCTAACCCCAGAAGACAAAGCCACACTCAGTTTTGGCAAAAATTTCGAGCAAGATTTCCTTGCTCAATCCCCACAAGCCGCAAGAAGCCTGGCGCAAACCATGGAAATTGCCAAAACATTGTTATAGTGAAATAATTAGAAATCGGTCTCGCCCGAGCGGCACCTGAAACGCCGAGATAAGGCGTTTCAGGCGTTTTTACCGCGACAGGCGAGACCGATTTATAAGTATTTCGCTACAACAAAAACCCAATAGATTCCTTTCGAAAGAAGTCTATTGCCTATAGCCCAACTATAAGGTATAGTTTACCCGGTGGGACATAGATATAGTAACTCCACCTGAAAACCCCCGCATGGCAAATATGCGAGTGTTCTTAGGTGGAGTTACTGTCCATTCAACAGAACAGGGGAGAAATTTATGAATACAGTTCCAGACCAAATGTTTAGCAACAGCCATATGGACGCATTAAAAGAACTAGGTAGCATGGGTACAGCCCACGCCGCCACCGCCCTTTCCGAGATGATACAGCGAAAAGTGACCATGCCCATACCAAAGGTAGAATGGGTCAAGTTCGCCAATGTTACGGATTTTGTGGGCGGGCCAGAGACTGTTGTCTTGGGCATTGTTGTGCCATTAACCGGCGGAATCAAAGGCATGATGATGTATCTTATGAAGCTGGAAGCCGCCCACGATGTTGCCGCTTCTGTGCTGGGTGTGCCGCACCAAGGCGACCCTATGGAATTTAGCGCAATGGAGCTATCTGTAATAGAAGAGCTTGGCAACATCATGATAAGCTCGTACCTAAGCCCCCTAGCCGGGCTTACCAACTCGAAAATCGAATCATCCATACCGTATGTGTCCATAGACATGGCCAACGCAATACTTTCTGTGCCGGCCATAGAATTTGGCAAATCGGTAGACGAGGTATTATTCATAGAGTCGCAAATTGTAATCGACGATAGTAGCCCCTCTGGCTGCTTCATATTCGTTCCCCATGTGGAATCATTTACTGAGGTGTTAAAAGCATTAGGAGTGGAATAATGTACGGTAAAATAATTTCGGTAGGCATGGCAGACCTTAAAGCAGTGGTTGCACCAGATATCCTATCAACCCTCGGGCTTGGTTCCTGCGTGGGGATAGCTCTGTATGACCCTATCAAGAAAATAGCAGGCCTATCTCACGCCATGCTGCCAGACTCCACCGCAATACAAAACAACAGCAACAAAGACAAATTTGTAGACACCGCAATAATAAAACTGATAGAAGAAATGGAAGCCTTAGGCGCAAACCGCCGCAACATGGTAGCAAAAATAGCAGGCGGCGCCCAAATGTTTGCCTTCAACGCCACAGACGACAACCTGCGCGTAGGCGACCGCAACGTAGAAGCCACAAAACAAGCCCTGCAAAACCTACGCATCCCCCTAAAAGCCGAAGAAACAGGCAACAAATTTGGCCGCACGGTAGAACTCTATGCCGAAGACGGGCGGCTGATTATAAAGGCTATCGGGCAGGGCGTGCGGGTAATTTAGTTATAGCGCCGTGGTTTCGCCACGGCTTCTTTTTTTGAAAAGCAAAGATTTCAGTTTTGAACTGTTTTGTAGGGGTGGCTTGTGGTAGAATCATCGTTGCATAAATGTTAAAGGAGAAATTATACAATGAGAAAATTAGCAATATTGGTATTTGCATTGTTGGCAATACTGGCCTTAGTAGCCTGCGGCGGCAATGGTGATGAGTATATGGTCTATTATCCAGAGCCAACCTATCATTCAGAACCAACCTATCTCCCCGAGCCAACAGCCCCTGTGCCGCCCATTTTACCAACCCAGGCCGAGCCAACGCCTCAACCGCTGCGCCCTATACTTGCACCGCCTGGCCAGCTGCCCGCCACCGTTACCATAGGCGGCATGGAGATAGATACATCGGAAATTAGGCTTGACCTAAGTGGCTTAGAATTAACCGAAGAGGATTTATTGCCCCTTCGCTACCTGCCGCATCTACTTTTGCTGGATGTAAGCGGCAATTCCATATTAGATTTATCCCAAACCGTGATACCGCAAATGACCAACCTGATTGACTTAGACCTGTCACATAATGCAATTCGCGATGAATGGCATATGAGCATTGAATGGCTAAGCGATATTTCAGAACTTGCGGGGCTAACAAACTTAACCTGGCTTTCCATCGCTGGCAACACAATTGAGGATGTATCGGTGCTGGCAGGTTTTACAGAATTGCTGTACCTGGATATGGGCAGAAACCATGTTACCGACATCACGCCCTTGCAAGGGCTAACAAACCTAACCGCATTGCATATAGGCATAAATTTTATTGAAGATTTAAGCCCAATACGCCAACTTTACAACTTGGGCGCGCTTTGCCTGCACTGGGGTAGGCAGACAGATATTTCGGCCGTAGCAGATTTAACAGGATTAATCTGGCTTGATATAAGCAGTAACCAGCAGCTAAGCGACATAACTCCACTAGCAAGCCTACAAAACCTACAAGTCCTGAACATGTCAGGCATAATGGTAGATGACATAACTCCATTAGCTGGCATAACCACATTAGAATGGTTAAACATAGGCGATAACACGGGTCCAAACCCCATAACAGACCTGGCGCCACTGCAAAACCTTTACAACCTAAACACGCTGGTGTTTTACGGGCATGGCTTCCATGTTGAGGATTGGTCGCCGGTTGCACATGTGGATAACATCTTCCCGCCTTTGGAGTGATTTATTTATAACAATGTTGCCTTGTTGCCTAGCGACAAGTCCTACATATGTAGCTGCTCCACATAAAAACCCTCGTATATATGCGAGGGTTTTTATGTGGAGCGGCTATTGGCTGGCTGTTCTTAGTTTTCGCTGCACCTGCACTTTTCGCGTGGCCTTTCTTCTATCAGCGAGTACAATTTCTCCATGGCATCGTGCAGCCCGCCAATTTTGTCTATCAGGCCCTCCTTCACGGCATCTTGGCCTATCAACAAGCTGCCCACATCCTGCGCCAGATGCTGTGTGTCCATCATTAGCGCATTAAGCCGGGCGGGGGTTATTTTAGAATGGGCGGTTACAAAATCCAGCACCCTGTCTTGAGTCTTGCTAAAATAATCGTATGTCTGGGGCGCGCCAACCACCGTGCCATTTATGCGGATGGGGTGGATTGTCATGGTGGCGGTGGGCGCAATAAAAGAATAAGTGGCAGACACCGCCAGAGGTACGCCTATAGAATGCCCACCCCCCAACACCAGAGACACCGTAGGCTTGCCCAAATGGGCTATAAGCTCTGCTATTGCGAGCCCGGCCTCTACATCGCCTCCCATGGTGTTTAGCAAAATCAGGAGGCCGTCTATCTCTGGGTTTTCGGCGCAGGCCACTAGCTGCGGGATTACATGTTCGTATTTTGTGGCCTTATTTGTGGGCGGCAGCAAAATATGCCCCTCTATTTGCCCTATTATAGTAAGAAACTGGATTATACCCCGCGGGTTGGCTGGGTTTGGTGGGATTTCTGTGGCTTCTGGCTGCGGGCCTTGGTAGGTTTCGTCAGGTGGCTCGTCATGCTGGCTGGTGGGTATAGTTAACTCGCTTTGTGGTTGCATGGGATGCTCCTTTTTTTACATATCTTGCACGGATTTAACCAAAAAAATTCAATTTTTTGAAAAACGGCTTGTTTGGCGGGTTTCTTGCAGTTGCAATGAGCTAGAACATGCGTTTTTTATAAAAAAATGGTACCATACGGTACCATAAACAAGAGAAAATGGTACCATACGGTACCATTTTTAAGGCGGAAAACCCCCTGTCTATAAAAGAATCAAACCAAAATCCCATAAATTCGCCGGTTCTCCAATAAAAAATCAAAATTTTTGCAGGTATAGCCAGCAACGCCTCCTGTGGTAATAAAAAGGTTTTAACCCTTGCCAATAAAATAAATTTAATGTATGCTCGTAAAAAAATTTGAGGAGGTAGTGTATGATATTTACAGCGGGAAAGACAGATGTTGCGCCGCATGAAGTGGGTTATGACGAAGGGCGCTTGGAAGTGCTAAAGAGGCATTTTCAGAATGTGATAGACGAGGGTTCTATCCAATGTGCTATGTATTGCATAAGCCGCCACGGGAAGGTTTTTGCCCATGGAGCTGTGGGTAAAAAGAGCTTTCGGCCGGAGGATAATACCCCAGCGCAGCCAGATAGCATACGCTGGTACGCCTCTATGACAAAGGTCGTGACCGCCACGGCCATAATGAAGCTGGTAGAAGATGGCCTAACGCGCCTTAATGTGCCAGTTGGCGAGATTTTGCCGCAGTTTAATGTGCCGCCGTACAATTCTATCAACTTGCTGCATCTGCTTACTCATACATCTGGGCTGCACGCGGATAATGGCTGTTTTGACAACCCGTACCAGCACGGCTATTGGCAGCTAATTGGCAACGCCCTAGAAAAGCATGACAAGAGCAAAATTGCAGAGCTAGACTGGATTAAGGCCGCGCTGGGTACAATCGGCAGCGGCATGCGCACCAGGCCTGGCGAAGAATGGGCATACTCAAGCTTTGGCTTTGTTGTGCTGGGCGCGGTAATTGAAAAGCTAACAGGTGTACATGCCAACGATTATATTATGAAGTATATAACCCAGCCCCTGGGCATGGTAGACACCTTCTTTGGCGATGATATGACACCAGAATGGGCAAGGCGTTCCATAGTAACCAACGAAGAGGCAGAAAAAGAATTTAACGAGATTATAAACGGTACAAGCAAACCCAACGACTGGGATGTAATGCGCATCCCCGGCACTACAGGCAGCCTAGAAGGCACAGCCAAAGACATGAACCGCTTTGGCAATATGTTCCTAAACGGTGGTACACTAGATGGCGCACGCATACTGGGCCGCAAAACCGTACAGCGCATGACATCTAAACATATAGACGACCTGCCAAACTTCACATGGGGCAACGGCGGTGCACCGCGCAGCTACTGTGTAGGTTTCGACCTGCGTACAGACCAGCCTTTCCTGGTATCACCCACCACATACTCCCACGAGGGCGCAGGGGCTTCTTCCATTTATATAGACCCCGTAGAAGAAATGGTAGCTACATGGTTTGTGCCATACACCGGTAAAGAAGGATGGGTAGTGAAGGGCCTATTCAATACATGCAATGTAATATGGTCTGGGCTGGTTTAGAAGAACTCTAATCAAATAATACCGTCAGAGGCTTCGCCAGACACCACCACACCGATTTTTCGAAAAAGTTTGCGGGGTTTATGGCGAAGCCCAAGGTTTAAGCAGGAGGCGGTTGGGGTATTTAAGTGGATTAGGCATAAGTTTGAGGTTTGTGCGGCGGTGGCCTTTGTTACATTTAAAGAATGGGGCGCTTATCGCAGCCATTCTTTGGTTAGTGTGCTGGTTGGGCCTGTGTTTTTTTTGGTGCAATATTTTATTTGGACTGCGGTGTTTCATGCCGGGCCGGTTGGGGTTATGGAGCTGGACGAGGTGATTCGTTATTTTGCTGCAACAGCGCTAATTGGCTACCTGGTTATGGACTTTGCAGATTGGAACTTATCTATGCTGGTGCGCACGGGGCGGTTTTTAACTTTTGCCCTGCGGCCACTAGACCATAGGTTTTTTGCGCTGTCTCAAAAGGTGGGGCATAGGTTGCTTGGGTTTCTGGTAGAATTTTTGCCTTGTTGGCTTATTTTTATGTTCTTGCTGGGCATAGACATGCGCCCAGCCTATTTTGGCTGGATGGTGCTGTCTGTTGGCCTGGCTTTTTTAATGAACTTTTATGTGCATTATTGTATTGGGCTTGCTTCGTTTTGGGTGGTGCAATCTGGCGGCATCCGCTCGGTCTACTCCCTGCTGGGTGGGATATTCTCTGGCGTGCTTATTCCCCTTACATTTTTCCCGATGGCGTTGCAACGGGTACAGTTTTTCCTGCCATTTCAATACACTTCCTTTGTGCCAGCAATGGTGTTTTTGGGCGAATTCCAGCTGGGCGGCGTAGAAATGTCCATCCCTGGCATAGTTGGGGTGCAGGCCCTTGCCGTAGCCGTAGCATTTTTACTAGCCGAGTTGCTTAACACATTAGCCATAAAACGGTTTACCGCCGTGGGGGCTTGAGAAAACTTTAACTTTTGGGATTGGGTGAAAAGATGCGGGTGTTTTTTTCTGCTTATCGTAGCTGTGTGGCGGCGGCTTTTGCCACTGCTGCGGCTTATAGGATCAATTTTTTGCTTAGCCTTTTTATTACGCTCTGCTTCAACTTGGGGTTTCCGCTGGTTACGCTGCTTATTTATAATGCAGGGGCCAGTTTCCCGGGGTGGAGCCTTTTTGAGGTGCTGCTTTTGCAGGCGATATTTACGCTATCTAGTGGGCTGGCTAGTATTATGTTTAGCGGTGTGCTTTGGGCTACTATGCAGCATGTGCGGGAGGGTAGCTTCGAGGTGGTGCTGCTAAAGCCCACTGGGCCGCTTATGTTTTTGATGGCTACTAATTTTTCACCAGACGATTTGGGGCTGGTAGTTGGTGGGGCGGGGCTTTTTGCGGCGGCTTTGGTTTTTGTGGATGTGTCGCTGGGGGCTTGGCCTATGTTTTTGCTGTTGTTTGCTGCGGGGTTTGCGGTTATGGCTGGCCTTAATATTTTCATGGCTGCCACTAGCTTTAAATGGGTTGGCAACTCCCGGATTCCAGAAATTTTTGATTCTGTCATGGCTTTTGGCAAATATCCTATGGGGATTTTCCCGCAGGCTGTGCGTGGCGCAGCTACTTTTGTGATCCCTGTTGGGATAATCGCCTACTACCCGGCCAATGCGCTGCTGGGGCAGGTGGATGCGAGCATGGCGTGGGTGATTTTACCATGCGGGTTGTTTTTGGCAGCTTCAGTATGGACCTACCGCCGCATGGTGCGGCTTTATGAAGGAGTTGGCGGATGATGAATGTGATAACTGTAGAAAACCTACGCAAAACCTACACAACCTACAAGCGAGGCAGCGGCTTTGGCGAAACTGTAAAAAGCCTGTTTAAGCGCGAAAAAGTGGAAGTAAACGCCGTGGATGATATATCCCTGGCAGTGAAGCAGGGTACAATCTGCGGGCTGCTTGGGCCAAACGGCGCAGGTAAATCTACCACAATTAAAATGCTTTGCGGCACGCTATTTCCCACCTCTGGCAAAATAGAATCCATGGGCTTTCGCCCCTATGAGGACAGAAAAAAATACGTGCGCGGCATAGGGGCAGTGTTTGGCCAGCGGTCCCAGCTTGTGTGGGATATCCCCCCGGTAGATAGCTTTAACATGAACCGCGCCATATACGGCATTCCCCGGGAAGAATACCGCAAAACCTTAAAACATTTATCCGAACTTTTTGAAGTAGAGGAAATAATAAACACTCCTACCCGGGTACTTTCCCTGGGCGAACGCATGAAATGCGAATTTATAATGGCAATGCTACACAAGCCCAAAATCGTTTTCCTAGACGAACCAACAATAGGCCTAGACATAATAGCCAAAGCCAAAATCCGTGAGTTTATACGCAGCATAAACGCAACAGGCACAACCTTCATACTAACCACCCACGACCTTGAAGACGTAGCACAACTAGCAGAATATGTAATAATAATCAACCACGGTAAAAAAGTTTTTGACGATAGCCTGCAGAAATTGCAGCATTATGTAGGGGAAAAGAAAATAGTGGCGCTAAGCCTAGCAAAGCCATATGGTTTTGACGTGCCAGCAGCAGTAGGCGCGCGCCTAATAGAACAAAAATCCCCAGTGGAGCTTGTGCTAGAAGTAGATACCGCAAAAACTCCCATAAACGATTTTATGGAACTGCTGTCGCGGAAGGTAAGCTTTTTAGACATATCAGTGAAGGCTCTGCCTATGGAGGAGATAATTGCTAGTATATATGCAAAGCCTTCAAAGGAATAAAACAGTCAGAGGCTTTGCAGGCACACCCTCTACTCGCTTTCATATAGCGGAATTAATGAAAAACGACCTCGCACAATCGGCACATGAAACGTCAAGATAAGGAGTTTCAGGCGTTTTTGCTGCGACAGGCGAGACCGATTTCGAATTGTTTTACTATATTGTTTACCCAATTTAAATTCCAATGTTAAGTTTTTTTCCAAGCTTTTTTCAAAAAAGCGGTGGAGGTGTCGGAGGCGAAGCCTCTGACGGTTTTGGTTCTAAATAACAAGGAGGCAACGAAATGGATACCAGTTTTGTTGTGGTGCATATTCCACATGCGTCTACGGTTATTCCAGAGGAGTATAGGCGGTCTATTATTCTTGGGGATGAGGCTTTGCAGGCTGAGGTTGTTAGAATGACGGATGCTTTTTGTGACCAGCTTTATGAAGGGGTTGGGGTGCGGGTGCAGGCGCCTGTTAGCAGGTATGTGTGTGATATGGAGCGGTTTCGGGACGATGCAGATGAACCTTGCGCGGCAAAGGGGCAGGGGCTTATGTACACCCACACGATTTATGGTGTGCCGCTGCGGGAGTATGACGGCGCACTGCGGGATAGAATATTACAGGAGTTTTATGACCCGCACCATCAGCGGCTTACAGTGGCCGTGGATGCGGCTTTGGCCAAGCATGGAAAATGCTTGGTGGTTGACGGGCATTCCTTCCCGGATGATATTTTTGGGGACGAATACCCAGAAGGGTTGCCGGATTTTGATATTGGCACAGATAGCTTCCACACACCGCCTGGGCTGCGGGATGCGCTTTGCGAAAAACTACGGGAAATGGGCTTTAGCTATGCGGTAAATAAGCCGTATGCGGGCACTCTCGTGCCAATGAAACATTACGGAAAAGATAAAAGGGTTTTTTCTGTTATGATTGAGGCCAACAGACGGCTGTACCAAAACTCCGGCGAAATGACGAAAAATGCTGATTTTCAGCGGGTTAAGCAGGCCTGCCATCAGCTTGTGATATGTGCCGCGAAATGGTGTTTTGAAGAAAAATGATGCAAAAAATGGTACCGTATGGTACCATAATCACAAAAAAATGGTACCATACGGTACCACGAAAAGGGGACAATCATGTACACAAGATTAGAAGAGCTAAGAACCGCACACGGCAAAACCAAGAAAGAAATCGCAGAATTGCTGCAATGCAATAGGCAAGTATACGCCCGCTACGAAAGAGGCGAGCGGGAAATCACGGTGGCCATGCTGGTAAAACTTGCAAAGTTTTACGAAACCAGTGTTGACTATATGCTGGGGCTGGTGGATTTTGTAATGCCCTTGCCAGGGAAGAACCGGAAGGATGTAACGATTAAGGTTAGGGAACGGATATATGATGCTGGGCAGAAGGCTGGCCAAGAGTAGAAATTGCGCTAATGCCTGAGGACAAAAAATGTGCTGACAATAATGCCGGCATATTTTTGTATGATATAGTGAAATAATTCGAAAACGGTTTCGCCCGAGCGACACCGTTTCCCATTTATTTCACTAGGGTTCTTCTGAAATTACAAAAATCGTGATTTCGGAAGAAGTCCACTATAGGAAACTCACAATTTTCAAGAATCTTCATCTTCGCCGTCAAGCTGGCTGTCGATGATTTCATTAACAGTATCAACCACATTTCTGTAGCCATTATCATTATCCGCAAACATTTTATCCAGCATTTCATTGCCGGGCATCATATTAAGTATCGCTCTTCGTTGCAATAGTGACGCCGCCACTGCCCATGCAAGATACAGCATAGCAACCATCAGTGGCAATGCCGCAGGAATATCAAGGCCAAATGCGCGTAGCACAAGCAAAAGCACAACAATAGCCAGCACATACCACTTTCTTATCAACATAATAACAATGTACATAATAAACATGCTTGCGGGATATTTTCTTTGCAAAACCAGCACCGCCCTTATCCGTTTTTAAGCACCCCGGCCGCAACCTCTGCGGCACTGGCCGCGTCTGTAGTGTAAAAATCCGCGCCAATTTCATCGCAAAAAGCCTGGGTAATAGGCGCGCCGCCTACCATAATTGTAACATTATCACGCAGCCCTCTTGCCTCAAACATTTCCACCACGGTACGCATTTCGTTCATGGTAGTGGTCAGCAGCGAGGAACACGCAATAATAGTAGCCCCTTCCTTGTCTGCGGCTTCTATAAAGCGCTCTGGCGGCACATCTGTGCCCAAGTCCATCACTTCAATGCCCTTACCTTCAAACATAATGCATACCAAGTTTTTGCCTATATCATGCTGGTCGCCCTTAACCGTACCCACGGCGGCCTTGCCAATTTTGCCAACCCCGGCCTCTACCAACCTAGGCTGCAAAATCTCCATACCGGCCTTCATAGCCCGCGCCGCAATAAGCACATCTGGCAAATAAAGCTCGCCCTCTTTAAATTCCTCACCAATAACTCCCATGGCTGCCAACATCCCGCCATTAAGCACTTCGGCCGCAGCCATTCCACCATCCAGCGCCCCCTGCACAAGCTCCCTGGTTTCGTCCTGCTTCCCTCTGGATAGCGCATTGTATAAATCCTTAGCAAGTTGCATGTTATACCTCCTATTTATTAAAACCTCTGACGGTTTTAACTAGTAAACAGCTTCATAACTTCCTCTGGCGTCAATAGGTTTATAAAGCTGCCGCCTTCGGTTATCACAGAGTCTATTAGGTCGCGTTTTTTTTCTTGTAGAGCCATTATTTTTTCTTCTATGGAATCTTTGGCTACTATGTTGAATACTTGCACGGTATTTTTTTGGCCGTAGCGGTGGGCGCGGTCGCTGGCTTGGTCCATTACGGATGGGTTCCACCATGGGTCGAAGTGGATTACTACGTCTGCGCCGGTTAGGTTTAGGCCTGTGCCGCCGGCTTTTAGTGATATCAAAAAGAGGTCGCGCTCGCCTTCGTTAAAGCGCGATGTCATCTCCATGCGTTCTTTTGCTTTTATAGAGCCGTCTAAGTAGAAGTATTCCACTGGGCGGCCGCTGGCCAGCATGGTTTTAGATTCTGCCAGGGCATTACGGATTAGCTCTAACATGCCGGTAAATTGGGAGAAAAGCAGCACCCGATGGCCAGAATCTAGGGATAGCTGGATGGTTTCTATTGCCAGGTCTAGCTTGCCGCTGCCGCCGTTGTACTCTTCCAGGAAAAGTGCCGGGTGGCAGCATATTTGCCGCAGGCGCGTTAGCTGGGCTAGTATACGCATGCGGTTGTCTGAAAAACTATCCTCTGCCAGGATATCGTCGAACACGCCTATGGTTTCTAGCAGGTTTGCCTGGTAGATTTTTTTCTGTTCTGGGGTAAGTTCGGCCGGGAGGGTGGTTTCAGTTTTTTCTGGTAGCTCTGTAAGCACGCTTTCTTTTATGCGGCGCATCACGAAGGGTGCTATCTGCTGGCGTAACAGGCCGGCCTTGTTGCGGTCGCCAGATTTTACTATTGGCGTCTCGTACAGCCGCCCAAATTTGTGGGCCGTGTGCAGGTAACCCGGCATTATAAAGTCGAAAATAGACCATAGCTCTGTTAGGTTGTTTTCTATTGGTGTACCGGTAAGGGCGAAGCGCACCCGGCCTTGCAGCTCTTTTATAGACCTTGCCGCCTGGGTGGAAGGGTTTTTTATATTCTGGGCCTCATCTGCAATAATGTATGAAAAATCCATGCCATTGTAGCTGTCTATGTCGCGCTTTAAGATATCGTAGGTGGTTATAAGCACATCTACACCGGGTTTTTTTAGCAGCTCGCGGCGTTTTTCTGGCATGCCGGATACTACCTGGGTGGTAAGCTTTGGCGCAAATTTGGCGATTTCATTTTCCCAGTTGTACAGTAGGGAAGTGGGGCATATTACAATGGCCTGGCCTTCCTTACGCTCGCTAAGCAGTAGCGCGATAACTTGCAAGGTCTTGCCCAAGCCCATGTCATCCGCCAAAATGCCGCCAAAATTGTAATGCGCTAGGGTGCGCAGCCAGTTGTAGCCGGTTTTTTGATATTCCCGCAGCACAGAACCTAAGCCATTTGGCACTTTAAAGCCAAGGTTGGCGCTGTCTTTAAAGTTGGCCAAAAATTCTTCTAGTTTTTTGTCACGTTTTAGTGCATGGGTGTCCGCTATTGCGTCCATGCGGGTAAGCTCATCTATATATAAGGCGCGGTAGGCTGGCATCACAACGGATTTGCCCTTTACATCTTTTTTGGTGATATCCAGCGCCTCTAGAAAATCTGCCGCGGCAGATACTTTTTCATCATCTAGGGTAAGGAAGCGGCCATCTTTTAGCCGGAAGAATTTCTTTTTTGTGCGGTAGGCCTCCAGGGCCTCTAGCAGTTCGCCCACATCGTATCCCGTGTCTTCAAATGATAACCTTAACAAATCCCCAGTAAGCCGCAGCCCAATTTTTGGGGATTTACCTTTGGTGGATTTTTTCTGTAAATCTTCACTTACATACACCTCTGCCCAGAGTTTTAACTCTTCTATGCCGGGGTCTGCGTCGTCACCATGCAGGAAGTTGTATATTAGGCCGCTGCCGCTAAGCTTAAAAATACTGTCTTTTTTTACAAAGCCTAGGGCGGTTAGTCTACGTTTCATGGTGTATTCTGCCACGATATCTGGCGTGGCATTTTCGTTGTTGTATATAAACTCTAGCCGGGCGGTTATGCTGCGGCCCTCGGTGTCGAAGTATATTTTTGTGGTTGCGGGGGCAGTTATCAGCCCTTCTGGTACATCTTGCATATTGCCTACTACGCCTAGGTTTTTAAACTGTGGCAGCGCCAGGGTTAAAAAACGGTTGGCATCCTTGTCGCTTATCAAAATTTCCCGGCCGGGAGCATCGTCTAGGGATTTTAGCAGTAGGGCAAGTAGCTTTCCGTCGGCCTTTGGTAGCCGGAATAATGCTGTGTCTGTAAGAAAATAATAATATTTTGCCCCGAGGAAACCATTGTTTTTAAATTCGTCGCCGTTAAGTAACAGGCCTTCTGGCGTAAATTTGATATCTATGGAAATAGGCGGCACACCGTCTGTAAGTTCAATTTTTTGGCCATATGCCATGCCAGAATCCACTTCTTGGCCGTTGAATATTTCAAAAAAATCGTCTATATTGCGGCCGGTGATATACAGCTCGCGGCTGGCAAACAGCGGGTGATGAGAAAATTGGTACTGCCGCGACAGCCTTTTGCTAACTTCGTTGTACATATCATCTTCCCGCATTATCAGGTCAATTAGCTTCTGGCTGCGGGGTTCAAACACTTCTCGCTTATGTGCTAGGGAAAGCCCCTGGCCGTAGCTGATAGTCTCGCCGGTGTGCATGCTTTTAACGAAGCTGGATATGCTTTTTACCACGTACATGCGCCCCTTGCCCACTGTAAAAGTGAGATAAATGCCGCGCTGGGGGCTTAAATGCAACACCGGCGCCAGTTTAACGCCTGCGCCGGCAGTATCTTTTATGGGCAGCGACAAGCTTTCGTCTATGCCCTCGTATATTATGTTCTCTAGATTGTCTGTTAGCTGGCGGGCATGCTGGCGCATTCTTTCTTTGTTAAAAAGGCTGCTATGGCCCTCAAAATTGGCAAAAAGCACTGCCACCACATGCTTACAAGCCCCGCGCCATATGCTATGGCTTTCACAGCTGCAAGAATAGTTTGACAATGCACCTTTATGGTCTATGCTAAGGCTAACTTCGTAGTTTTTATAATGCCCTTCCACTGTGGCTTGCACTGTGGTTACTGAGTTTGTGTCTTCGGAAGAAGCATATGATAAGAGTTTCCCGTCACGGTAATATTTCTCGCCACGTTTGTACACATCAACATTGGAACTCAAATTTAAAATTGCGCCTTTTGTGATTGATTTTTGCAAAGCGGGCATTAAAACGTAACCTCCGTCAGATTGTTATACAATAAAGTTATCCAAGACATTAACAAGTGTGGTGATTTCTGGCTTAGATATATTGGCTGCCGCGCCGTATTTATCCCCAAGCTCGCGCATATCGTCGCTTATTAACGATGAGAATATTATAACAGGCAGGTGATTTAGCTCTTTATCTGCTTTTATTTTTCGCAACAAGGAGTGGCCGTCCATTAGCGGCATTTCAATATCTGTAATAATTGCGCGAACATGGTTGCCCACCCCATCGCCTGCTTCTTTGTAGTCTTGAAGCAATGACCAGGCCTCTTTGCCGTTGTTTAGGCAGGTGACATTTACATAGCCGGCTTTTTCTAGGGATTGTATTATAAGTTTTTCCAACAGTGGTGAATCTTCAACCACCATAAGGGGGCGCGTGCTGCGGTTTGTGTCAGTGCTAATGCCAGAATCGTCGAAGAGGTAATGTTTGTCTGGGCTTATATCCAGCATAACCTTCTCGAAATCTATTATAGTGATTAACCTGCCGTCAAACTTGGCCACTGCTGTGGCCATGCTGTCTTGCCCGCCGTATATGGTGGGGTCTGGTTTTTCTATATCTGCCATGGGCACTGCGGCAATAGAATTAACCCCATGTACATGAAAGGCCGTTTGGGCATTGTTTAACTTGGTAATAATTAAAATATCATGCTCGTCGTCTTCTGAAGGGGGTAGCCCCATGTACGAGGCTAGGTCTATAACCGTCATGGTGTCGTTGCGGGGGCTGAAAATACCCTCCACATATGGGTTGGAATTGGCCATGGGAGTAATCGGATACTGGCTATATTTAATAAGTGAACCCACCTTAGCCACATTTATGCCAAAATGCCTGCCAGCAATGATAAACTCCAAAATTTTTAAGTTTTCAATGTTTTGTACTACTACGTTCTTTTTGACTCCCACCGTAATTGCCTCCCTCTAATCAAAAAGCTATATTTCCAGCTCATACCAACCTCAATTAAAACCGTCTTATTGTTTGTGGCAAGTTCGCCTTAAAATGCCTAGCTGCTGCATTTTGGTGTGCCGCTCCAATTTGTTGTTTTATTTTGAAATTAGTATCAGTACATTATAACATGCAATTGCTTTAGCACAAGCATAAAAAAGACAAAACCTTAGACTTTGACAAATTCGATTAAAATTGGGTAAAATACTAAAAACCGTCAGAGGTTTCGCCTCCGACACTGCCACCGCTTTTCATAAGGTTCGCTTTGCAAACATGGCATGACCTGCTGCCCTATTTCTTTCGGGTTGCATTTGAAAAAAGCTGGGCAAAAACTTTAACTTTTGAAGGGATAATTATTGGATGTGTGGATTTTGTGGGTTTAGCGGCCGTGACGAGAGTGGCATTATTGATAGGATGATGGATAGGATAGCCCACCGCGGGCCGGATGAATTTGGTACTTATTTGGGTGATAAGCTTACGCTTGGGTTTAGGCGATTGGCTGTTGTTGGGGTGGAAGCTGGCGCGCAGCCGCTTTACAATGAAAGCGGTAGCTTGGTGCTGGTGTTTAATGGCGAGATATATAACTTTCACGAGCTGCGTGAGGGTTTGATAGAGCGCGGGCATGAGTTTTCTTCCCTGGCAGATGCAGAAGTTTTGCTACATCTGTATGAAGAGCATGGCACGGGTATGCTGCAATACCTGCGCGGGATGTTTGCGTTTGCGCTGTATGATATAGAAGCGGGCAGGCTTTTTTGCGCACGTGACCCTTTTGGTATTAAACCGTTTTATTATACCCATACAGATGCGGGTTTTATTTTTGGTTCAGAAATTAAGGCGTTTTTGGAGCATCCGAGCTTTGCACTCCAAGTTAATACAGATGCCCTTACTCAATATCTTACCTTCCAGTATTCTGTGCTGCCGGAGACTTTTTTCAAGGGAGTTTTTAAACTACTGCCTGGACATTATTTGATTTTGGAAGATGGGGCGGCTTCTGTAAGCAAATATCATTCACATATGTTTAGCCCTGTGGATATGACCCTAGAGAAGGCCGCCGCAGATATAGACGCCGTCATGCAAGAATCTGTAAAGCGGCATATGATTAGCGATGTAGAGGTAGGGTCGTTTTTGTCTAGCGGTGTGGATTCTAGTTATGTGGCCGCAAGTTTTGGTGGCAAGAAAACTTTTACCGTAGGTTTTGATTACGAAAAATACAACGAAATTGGCTATGCTAAGGCCTTGTCTTCCCAGGTTGGCGCAGAGAATATATCCAAGGTGATTACCACCGAGGAATACTGGAGTGTGCTGGGCAAAGTGCAATATCATATGGACGAGCCCCTGGCAGACCCTTCTGCCATTGCCCTGTATTTTGTAAGCCGCGAGGCGGCCAAGCATGTAAAAGTTACCCTGTCTGGCGAGGGGGCAGACGAGCTTTTTGGGGGCTATAATATTTACAAAGAGCCAATAAGCCTAGGCTGGTACGCAAAGCTTCCCCTAGGCCTGCGGGAATGGTTGGCCAGCTTAGCCAAAAAACTCCCCGCTGGCATAAAAGGCAGAGGTTTTATGCTGCGTGGCGCAAAAACCGTGGAAGAACGTTTCATTGGCGGCGCATACATTTTCACCCCAGAAGAACGGGAGAAAATCCTAAAAAGCAGCGTGGCCCTAGCCCCAATAGATATCACTCGCCCCTTCTACGACGCCGTACGCCATGAAGATGATATAACCAAAATGCAATTCTTAGACCTGCATCTATGGATGCCAGGCGATATTTTGCTAAAAGTAGACAAGATGAGCATGGCCCACGGCCTAGAAGTACGCACGCCATTCCTAGACAAGGAAGTGTTTAAGGTGGCATCTTGCCTGCCGGTGCGCCATAGGGTAAACCGCAAAGGCACAAAATACGCCTTCCGCAAAGCCGCAGCAGGTCGCCTGCCAGCCGAAATAGCCAACAAGCGCAAGCTAGGCTTCCCGGTACCCATCCGCATATGGCTGCGGGAAGAAAAATACTACAATATAGTAAAAGAACATTTCACATCACAAGCCGCCGCAAGTTATTTCCACCCAGAAAACCTGCTGGCGGTACTAGACGACCATTACAACGGAAAAAGCGATAACAGCCGCAAAATATGGACAGTGTTCATGTTCCTGTTGTGGCATAAAGAGTATATGGAAAAATAAAATTCAGTTGGTCGCAAAATGCGACCAACTGAAAAATTTTAAAATTTCTGGATGTGCTGGGGCTGGTCGGTTGCTGCGCAACCTGCTCGCCCAAGCATCCAGGGGCAAAACCCTTGGCGGTTTTACTGAAAAAGGAGCAACCATGACAATACAAAGTTTTTCTCCAGAAGATACAGAGCAGCTTGGGTTTATGGTGGGCAAGGAGGCCAGGCCTGGGGATGTTTTTTGTTTAAGTGGCGGGCTTGGGGCTGGCAAAACGGTTTTTACCAGGGGGCTAGCTAGGGCGCTTGGGTACGATGGGCATGTTACTAGCCCTACTTTTTCTCTTATGAATGAATATGAGGGGGTGGCGCTTAAGCTATATCATTTCGATTTGTACCGGCTGGAAACCGAAGAAGATATGGAGAGCATCGGCTACGAGGATTATTTTTTTGGTGACGGCGTTTGCCTGGTAGAATGGCCAGAGCGGGCAGGGGATTTGATACCAGTGGATGCCATTTGGCTTAAAATAGATACAAATTTAACCCAGGACAATTATGACTACAGGGAGATAACAGTACTGTGAAAATATTAGCCATAGAAACCAGCGGCCAGCACGCAGGTGTCGCAATTGTTGATGAATACATAACAATAGGCGAGATGACCCTAAACGCAAAAACAGGGGAAAAAAGCTGGACACATTCCGAAATTTTAATGCAGGGCGTAAGCGAGCTTTTCCGGCTAACGGGGGTAAACCGTAGCCACATAGGCTATGTGGCCTACAGCGCTGGGCCAGGGGCTTTTACAGGGCTTAGGATAGGCGCGGCCACGGCAATTGGCCTGGCGCGAGGGCTTGGTGTGCCGTCTGTTGCTGTGCCTACTCTGGATGCTTTAGCATATAATATATTTGGCGGCATAGATACCGTGATACCCATGATGGACGCCAGGCGCGGCCAAGTCTACTTTGGGATATACCGCAGCAACGGCCAGCAGCTAACCCTAGAAGGCAACTACGATGCATTGCCAGTAGAAGAAGTGCTGGCCAAAATCCCCCAGGGCAGCAGCATAACAGTACTTGGCTGCGGCGCAGATGCCTACAAAAATGAAATACAAACAATAATGCCAGGGGCAAAATTTGCACCACAAAATAACAACCGCCAGCGGGCAGCCAGCATAGCCTGCCGCGCAGCACAAATGCTAAGCGCAGGCCACAACCCCGCCACCACCAAAACAGAACTAATCTACGTGCGCGCCCCCCAGGCAGTACGCGACCTAGAGGCAAAAAACCAATGATAACCGTAGCAAAATCCACAATAACCCAAGCGGCAGAAATCCACGCAATAGAGCAGGCGTCCTTCTCCGAGCCATGGTCCAAAATAGACATAGCTCAAGAAATAGCCGCCCCCCTATCCATCTGCCTCACCGCCTGCTGCACCACAACCAACAAAGTAACCGGCTACATCACCACCCGCAACATATTAGGCGAGGGCCACATAAGCAACATAGCAGTAGCCCCTAGCTACCGCCAAAAAGGCATAGGTTCAAAGCTAATAGAAGCCCTAATAACCGAAGCCAAACAACATAAAATAACAGGCCTAACCCTGGAAGTACGCAAATCCAACACCACCGCCCAAAACCTATACAAAAAACACGGTTTCATGGCAGTGGGCACAAGAAAAAACTACTACTCTGCACCAGAGGAAGACGCGATTATAATGTGGAAGTATTTTGAATATTAAAACCGTCAGAGGCCTCGCCGACCACACCTCCAAAAACTTTTTTGAAAAAAAGTTTTACAAAAAACTTTAAAATTCGGATTTTGGATATTGGTTGCCGCTAAACCGTATCCAAATGCTAGTTTTTTGATAAAATTTTTTTCCAAAAAAGTTTTTGGGGGTGTGGGGGCTAGCCCCGCAGTCTCAGCATAAAGCGGTTTCGACATAAACAGGAGGACATAATGAGAGAACTTAGCTGGAAAGAGCTTAAATATTTTTGCAAGCCCCAAAAGGTAACCGCCGGCAAGAAGGCTACAGAGTTAATTGGCCAGGGGCGCGCGGCAGAGGCCTTTAAGTTTGGGCTGCAGATGAAGGACGCTGGGTATAATATTTATGTTAGTGGCTCGGCTGGGTCTGGGCGAACTAGCTTTGCAGAAGAATATGCGAAGAATAAGGCCGCCACAGAGGCTACCCCGCCAGATTTATGCTATGTATACAATTTTGAAGACCCAAAATGCCCAAGGTTGTTGCGGCTGCCTGCCGGTATGGGCAAGAAGCTTCAAGACGAAATGACAGAGCTGCTAGACCGGCTAGGGGAAGAGCTTCCACGGGTTTTTCATGACAAAAACTACGAGAACGAAAAAGGCGAGATAGTAAAGCTGCTAAAAGCCAGGCAGGAAGAAATTCTGAAAAAAATGTCCGAAGAGGCACGTAAGCATGATTTCGAGGTGCGAAATTCTGCCACGGGTCTGTTTTTTACGCCCATAGTAGATGGCGAGGTAATCACAGAAGAACAATTTGACGAGCTAACTCAAGAGCAAAAAGATAAAATTTCGCAAAAGTCTGAAACTATCCAGCAGCGTGCAGCAGAAGCCCTGCGGGAGATAAAAGATTTTGAGAAAAACACCAAAAAAGAAGTAGAAGAGCTAGATTACACTCTTGGGCTGTTCACCGTGGGGCATCATATGAATAGCGTGATAGAAGCTTTCGCAAGCGAGCCGCAGCTGCTGGCGTATTTGAAGGCCGTGAAGGAAGATATCCTGGCTAACTTGGAGGATTTCCTGCAGGGCGATTCCGAGGAAGAAGAAGCCATGCAGGCCATAGTACCTTGGTACAACAAAAAAGCCAGCGAAGATTTTATAAGTAAATACAATATAAACCTGCTAACAGACAACAGCGGCCTCACCGGTGCGCCAGTTGTGATAGATTACAACCCCACCTACACAAACCTAGTGGGCGAAGTGGAATACGACAACGAATACGGCAATTTCTCTACAGATTTTATGAAAATAAAACCAGGGCTGTTGCATAGGGCAAATGGCGGCTACCTGATTCTGCATGCGCAGGATGTTCTCACATGCCCACATTCCTGGGAAACATTGCGCCGTGCGCTGGTTACCCGGCAAATAATCACCGAGCCGCTGCGGGAATACACCACTGGCGTGGCCGTAAGCGGTATAAAACCCGAAGCAATCCCCCTCAATGTGAAGATTGTGCTAATAGGCGACGGGTATTATTACGATATCCTATATTCCTACGACGATTATTTTGAAAAGCTATTTAAAATCCGGGTGGATTTCGACTACGAGATGCGCCTAAACCCAGGCAACCTAGAAGAGCTGGCAAGCTTTATAGCCAACCATGCCAAGCTGCCCGTGGTCCCCAAGGCCGCCGCAGCCCTAATAGAATACGCCACTCGCTTGGCAGAACGCCAAGACCGCCTAACCACAAAGCTAAGCCGCATTACAGAAACCTTAGCAGAGGCCACAGAATGGGCCAACATGGAAGGCGATAAAAAGCTAACAGAAGCCCATATAACCAAGGCAATAGCCAAGCGAGAGTTCCGCCTAAACATGTATGAAGAAAAACTATCTGAAATGATAGAAGAAGACAGCATCATGATATCCACAGAAGGCGAAAAAGTTGGCCAAATAAACGGCCTGGCCGTGCTAGACACCGGCGACCACGTTTTCGCCAAGCCGTCACGTATTACTGCCACCACTTACATGGGCAAATCTGGCATAGTTAATATAGAAAAAGAGGCAGACCTATCTGGCAGCATCCATGACAAGGGCGTACAGGTGCTAATAGGCTATCTAGGCCAAAAATATGCCCAAGACTTCCCCATAACCCTATCCTGCCGCATCTGTTTCGAGCAAAATTACAGCGGCGTAGATGGCGACAGCGCCTCTTCCACAGAACTTTATGCCATACTATCATCCCTGGCGAATATACCAATCCGCCAGGATATCGCCATCACCGGCAGCATAAACCAGCACGGCGAAATACAGCCCATAGGCGGCGCAACCTACAAAATAGAAGGCTTTTTTGACCTATGCAAAGCTCGCGGCCTTACCGGTAGCCAGGGCGTAATCATCCCTGCGCGCAATATCCGCGACCTGGTGCTAAAAGACGAGGTGGTAGAAGCCGTAAAGAATGGTAAATTCCACATATACCCCATATCCACAGTGGACGAGGGCGTTCCTATTTTAATGAATATCCAAGCCGGGGGCGACACCGCTTCTTACGACACGCTGCACGGCAAAGTTCATCGCAGGCTGCGTAGCTACCATAGGAAGGCCCTGAAGGGTGAATAAAATGAGAAAATCAATTGACGTTGGCGGCAGCAAAATAATTATCGACTGCAACGAAGTGGTAAATTTGTTTCTTCACACGTTGAATATGTATGGCTTGCTTGGGTACCACGGCACGCAGTACCCGCTGCGCCAAGACGAAAATGCTTTGGCCGCGGTGGATGAAAAAATCCACGAAGTAGTAAAGCAGGGCGACCGCCATTTTTCATACGGCGACTTGGATATATATGAGCCATGCATGGGGTATATTGTGGATAACAAAACATGGCAGCAGCCCCTGAGCCCGGAGAATATCCACATGGGCATTCCGCATATGGATTTTGGGGCGGCGTTTCAAAAAAGTTGGGATGGGTTTTACAAGGGCTACTGGCATGACAACCATGCCGGGCTGGCAAAGCTGTTTCAAGAATGCGTAGTTGCCTTCGATTTTGCAGATGCGGCTAAGAAAATGGCCATGGCGGCGCAAAGCGATTTCCAGAAAGAGATATATATTTTCCCGGCGGCGGCAGTGGCAGAGTCTGGCCTAAAATTCCGTGATAATGTATGCATGGGAGAGCTGTATGCCGGTGGCGATATGGGGTTTGTGCACGAGGGGCTGCATTTGTTGCTGCAGGAAAACTGGGCACGTAACGATGAAATAACCCAAATAATAGCCGCGGGAAATTACAGCGACAGCAATTATGGCTCGTGGGCGGCAAAATATGAGCAAATTTTAGTGGTTGGCCTAGACTGCTGCATAAGAAACCTAAGCGACCAGCGGGCAGAACGCTACTACCAGGGCTGCGGCGTAAGCAACGAGTTTGGAATGGCGTATGGCCTGATAAAAGAGTACTGGCTAGGCGGCTGCAAAGAAACCGTGAACAGCTTAATGGCAAAGATTATCACCAAAACCCTTGGCTAAAAAGGGAGGCGCTGATGATAGCACAAAAAATTGAAAATATTTATGCAGAATGGGATGGCGCGCGAGATTTTTCCGGCGTTATTTTCGTTTGAGGCAGTGATGGCGTGCTTTTTAGGAAGGCGCATGGGTTTAGAAACCGGGGAGAGGGGCTGCCAAACAATATCGACACCTCCTTTACCATTGCGTCTGGCACGAAGCTTTTTACCGCGGCGGCGGTTTGCATTTTGGTAGACCAAGGGCGACTTTCGCTGGATAGCAAGATTTGCGAGCTGCTGCCGCATGATTTGAAAAATATTGACAAAAATATTACGGTGTTTCATTTGCTAACGCATTCGGCCGGGGTGGCCGATTACTTGAATGATGCGTTGAATTTTGACGATGATGCCGCCATGGAAAGGTTTTACGCGGCGTATCCGGTGCATACTTGGACTACTCATGAATTCTTTTTGCAGTTGTTTTGCAGGTTGCCGGGTAAGTTTGCGCCGGGTGAGAGGGCTAGTTATTCTAACTCGAATTTTATTTTGCTGGGGCTGATTATAGAAGCCGTGACTGGCGGGGGGTACCGCGAATTTGTAATGGCGAACGTGGCCCAAACGCTGGGGCTGGCCAACACGGGATTTTACGCTACTAATAACCTGCCCGCCAACACGGCAATTGGCTATATGTTGGGCAAGCAGCAAAACGAACTTGTGGGCAATTAATTTCGCCACACGGTTGTAGGCTGCGCAGATGGCGGGTTGTACACTACGGCTGTGGATATGGCGTTGTTTTGGCGCGGGCTGTTCTCTGCTGGCATGATAAAGCAGTTTGCGGCGGTGCATACGGTGTACGAAGAAGCCCATGGGCATTTTGGGCTGGGTGTTTGCATTGCCGAGGGCGGTGTCTATTGGCATAGTGGTAGTGATTTTGGGGTGAGCTTCCATAGTGTTTATATTCCGCAGAATGATATTGCATTTACTATTTTGGCTAATGTGGAGATGGATATCTGGGGATTCCAGCGGGCGGTGATGGATGTCTTTTGATAAATTTTAATGAAAAGATAAAAAATGGTACCATACGGTACCACTTTTATGGGATTATGGTACCATTTTTCCAATAAAAAACAATGTTCTGACCCTTTTTACATAGTTATCTGGCAGCAAAAACCTGCCAACCATCAGCATTTAACAATAAAAAAATCCCATCTCATTAAAAAATTATTGAAATGGGATTAAAAAACGGGGTGTCGGGGCGTAGCCCTGACGGTTTTAAAAAGTTAAAGTTTTTTGCCAAGCTTTTTTTCAAAAAAGCGGCGGAGGTGTCGGAGGCGGAGCCTCTGAAGGTTTTAAGCCTGGTTTAAGCTAACAGTTATTTTCCCATTATCCGCTGTAGCAATTATTTTTATCGGAAATAGTTTGTTGTTTTTAAATTTGAAGTCTATGCCGCCGTAGGACGTGGCGGCGTCTTTGCCGGTGGGGGCGTAGGTTACAGGGCGGGAATGGTCATGGCGTTCTAATATTTCTAGGCCTGCGGATTCTGCTGCGTTGAATAGAGTTGTTGACACTTGGCATACGCCGCCGCCTACGCCTTCTTTCTTTTCGCCGTCTACGAAGATGATGTCTTTTTTGTAGCCGCGTTTTTCTATGGTTGGGCCTACGGTTTCGTTGTAGGAGAAAGTTTCGCCTGGCTGCACGGTTTTGCCGTTTATGGTTTCTGCGGCGCGGGATATGTTGGTTGCCCTGTTTTTTTGTGCGGCGTCAAATTCAGTTTGATGGGTGGCTAGGCTGCGCTCAGTTTTTTGGCGCGTTTCGGCAGCTAGGGCAGGCTGGGCGGCTGGTTGTGGGGTTTGATGTTTTGGACGTTGGGCTGGGGCGGCGGGGGCTGGGGCGGGTTTTGGCGGCCTGGGAGCGCTTCGCGGGGGAAGTTGCCTGGCCGGGGTTTCGGTTATTGTGGTGTTTGGCGGCGGTTCTGGGGTTTTTATCATGTTGCACCCGGCCAGGGCGCATATGGCGGCCGGGATTAGCAAAATTGCTTTGTAAGCGTACATGGCGGTCATTCCTTTTCAATCTTTTGCTTCTTTTGGAGCCACGTTTGTGGCCTCAGAAGAAAATATAAAAGCGCACCTAAGATAGGCACGCTTTTATTATGCAACCGCCGCAGATAAATAAACCTACTTTTTATTGCCAAGAGCCAACGACACCGCCACCCCGGCAAAAGCCGCAGCAATGGAAAATATTACAATGCCAGCGGTTATTCCGTCATAACTTTGGTAAGTTTCGGCATCGGCAAAAATAGCGAAAATCGTACCAATTAATATACCCAAAATCGCAAAAAAAGTCGCGCTATTAAATTTTTCCAACAAAACAGAGACCAGCTTAGAAGTAGCAAAAATGCCAATAACAGCCCCAAGGCCAAGTGGCACAACGGTAATTAAAATGCTACGCAAAAGCTCGAAATCTGACGGGCTACGCAAAAACGATGTAATATCGCTGATGGTATGCATCACCAGCCCATAAAACCCAAACAAAATAAGCACCATAGCTCCACTAACACCAGGTATCACCATAGTCCCCGCAACCAAAATCCCACAAATAAAAAGCAGCGCCACCATGCCAAAATCAACACCATACACCTCTCGCGCATCTGCCTGGGGCGCAAAAAGCGTAATTAGCACAATAATAATGCAGGCCGCCACCGCAATGCCATAATACCGCCCCCGGCCGCCTTCCACCTGGGAAACTGCCCGCGAATATATAAACGGAATACTACCCCCCATAAGCCCCGCAATAAAACTGCTGGCCTGCAAAGAATAATTTGTGATAAAAAAGTCAATAATCGACCCAAAGCCCAGCACTCCAACCACCATGCCAAGCCCTACAGGCAACAAAAAAAGCACAGATTTTTTCATATCTGTAAAAAGAGAATTGATAGACTCTATAAGCCTATCATAAAGCCTAAAAATAACCGCCAAGGTAGCACCGCTAACCCCAGGCATGATACTAGCCGCCCCAAGGGCAATGCCCTTTAGCCCAAGAAATAAATAGCTCAAAAAATCATCCTCCAGCCCACCAGGGCTACAATTTAAACAACATATCTACAAATATGCCAAGCAAGCATGTCTAATGCTCAAATAAAACAGATATCTTCCAAGATTATATCATACTAAACGTTGCATCACTACCATTAGGTAGCTATAATGCCTGTGGGTGCGTTTCGTGGCCGGGCCGGGCTTGGGCTGCGATTGTTGTCTGCTGCTTCTTAATATAAAACCCCGTAGCCCAAATCAACTAATTACAGATTGTAATTAGTTGATTTGCAAACGCATGCCTACTGCAGCAAGAAGATATGGAGGTATTAACATGCAAGTTTCATTAAAATACTGCGAAGATTACGAATACAACAACCTGAAAACTGTAATAGACGAAAGCGTAAAAAGCCTTGGCGGCTGGGAAAAATACATCTCCCCAGGCGACAAGGTGCTGGTGAAGCCAAACCTCTTATCCAAACGCAAGCCCGAAGAAGCCATAACCACCAACCCGGCCTTCGTAAAGGCACTGGTGAGCCTTATAATAGAAAACGGCGGCAGCGCAATAATTGGCGACAGCCCGGGCGGGCCATTCACAGGCATAATGTTAACCGGGGTGTACCGTGCCACCGGCATGGAGGCCGTAGCCGCCGAAACAGGGGCAACGCTAAACAAGAATTTCGGCTCGTTCACTGCAGAAAACCCAGAGGGCCTTCTGCTAAAAAAACTGACCCTAACAGATATGCTAAACGACGCAGACAAGGTATTTAACGTAGCCAAGCTAAAAACCCACGGTATGATGACATTCACCGGGGCGGTTAAAAACACCTTCGGCCTTGTGCCAGGGGTAATAAAGGCCGAATATCACCTAAACATGCCAGATTACGATAATTTCTCCGACGCTCTCATTGATGTTTGCCTAGCCTGCAAGCCAGATTTATCATTTATAGATGGCATAGTGGGCATGGAAGGCAACGGCCCGGCCTCTGGCAACCCGGTTCACACCGGGGCGGTGCTGGCCTCTGCAAGCCCCTACCATCTAGACCAAGTAGCCTGCAAGCTAATCGGCCTAGAGGTTGACGATGTCCCAATGCTGCGCCGCATGGCCGCCCGCGGCATGATAGACAAAGAAATGCTAGACATAGAATTCACTGGCGAGCGCATGAGCCGCTTCCAAATAAAACCCTATACCCCGCCAGAATCCATGGGCGCAATGAACCTAACCAACCCCAAAATACCATCCCTGGTAAGAAAATTCATAGCCCGCCACATCCAAACCCGCCCAGTGTTTAACGATAATCAATGCAACGGCTGCGCAGTATGCAAAGAAGCCTGCCCCGTAGACATAATAAAAATAGCCGAAAACAAAGCCACATTAGATTACAAAGACTGCATCCGCTGCTACTGCTGCCAAGAGTTATGTCCCCGCAGGGCGATAACTATAAACAGGCCGTGGTTGTCGCGGTTGTTGCGGTTGTAATGCCGCTAAATATGTATGGTTGCTACGCTTTAACTGTTTTTCGCATTATTTAATTGTCGCAAATAATGCTCTCGTTAGAATGTAGATAAAAAAGAGAGCGAATGCTCTTTTTTTTATGGCAGCGCATGCGTATCTATAGTGAAATAAATAAGAAACGGTCTCGCCTGTCGCGGCAAAAACGCCTGAAACGCCTTATCTCGGCGTTTCAGGTGCCGCTCGGGCGAGACCGTTTCTTATTTATTTCACTATAGTTTTGAAGCATCCCAAAATGCAGCGCTTTGTTACACTCCTATTACAATCACAAAACCTGGCATAAAAAAACCGTCCTATCAAATACTAGAACTGAAACTTTTGCATGGCCAAAATTCGCCATAAAATATTGGACGAAAATTTGGTAAAAGCATGATGTTTGCAAGAGGTTTCTGGTTTTTTTAGGCAGTTCGAGAGTGTTACATGTATATTACAGTTGCGGCAATCTATTGAACGCATAAAATATGCGTGGTAAACTCTCCACGTTGCTTGGAATTTTGACGAATGTAGGAGATGTATAGTAGCAGCCCTGGCTGGCGCTGGGCTTTTATGTTACAGTCACCTTACACTATGGCAATTGCCATTGACCGCCAATTTTCCCGGTGATATACTCTCATTATTAGGCGGGGTTGGACATTGTTCTACAATCTCCAATACTTGGCCTAAATAAAAAAAGAACTCGAAAGGAGGTACTGGTTTTTACGGGAAACAGCACACAGGCCTTGGCAGGATTTCCTGTAGGCAAGGCGGTGAAAGCCAAAGTACCGTCGTTTCATTTCAAAGGAGCTTATGCTCTGGCGCAACGCTTCCTATTATATAGTGCAGCTGTCTATGTAAAAGAATGCGCCCACAAAGGTTCGCGTTTTGGGGAAAGCCCCTACGGAAGCGACGCGAAAAGAGACGGAAAAGGCATGGAAGAACATCTCCATGCAAAAAACTTTTCAAAAACCGGAGGGAGAAAGTATGAAAAAGAAAGTAGCTTTATTGCTGGCCCTAGTTATGTTAGTAACTATGCTGCCAGTAAACGTGTTTGGTAACGTGGTTTCGTTGCCGGGTGTTCAAGTACAAGGTCACCTAGTAACCAACAACCAACACACAAACATCGTGATTTCATTGCCAATACAGCATATAGTATCAATGCTAAACGCTGCCCCAGGCAATGAAACCAACCTAGAGTTAGACTTCTATCGCGCACGTATCGTTGTTAGCGGTGCAGACACTCATGGTACCCCATGGAGAAATCCTGATCCTCTTCCAGAATTGCCCATGGATTTAAGAGGTGTAGTGCATCAAGTTGGCGCTGGCATCGCAACATCTGGTGCTATTGACGTAACATTGACAGCAGCCCCAAACAACGGCTGGAGCACAGGTCAAGGTTTCGTACGCCTTAGCGTTAACCCAGCCTATACTCTTGCAGATCTAGGTAACCTTACAGGTCACTTAAGGTTCCAAGTACCGGTTCAAGGCTACGGTTACTGGCATCTGTCTCATTTGACAGTAAGACCAGGTACTGGCGAATTCAACTTTACAACAAACTGGCCACTAGCCGGTGTTGGTAGAGCAAACGTTGCAATATCTGTAACTGGCGGCGCAAGAGGCTTCTCATCAGCTCTTCATGTACCACCAGTTAGAATTTCTGAAAACCAATTTGGTGTTCTTAACAACCCAGAAGGCGACATGGTTGTTATGTTAACAGCTCCTCCATTCTATCGTTGGAGCTTTGCGCCACCAGTTGGCATAACCAGCGTGACTCAAGATATCGTTTTTGGTGCAGCTGGCCTAAACGCAAGACTTGAAGTTCGTGCTGGCGGTGTAGCTAACGGTGCATCTTTTTCAAACGTAGCTAATCGTCAACGTAGTACAGACTTTATTGCGACTGCCTCAAACATTGCTGGTTCAACAAGAGATGTAGGTACAGGTAACCGCATTTGGGGAACAAGAGTTGGAGATTTTGGCGCAGCTCATGCTGTACACCAGCACAGAATCTTCATCCCAATAGGTGAATTCGATCGTGACGTTAACTTCCGTCCAGGCCTAGGTTGGCTAGAAATCCGCAACCTGTGGCTTATCCCAGATGCAAACGCACCAGCACGCGGCGATGTAAATATTGACGTTCATGTTGGTCGTATGGGCACAAACCATCCAGATCCTGCTATTGCTGGCGCTGGTTGGTGGAACCGTATTGGTTCTATCCCTGGCGTGACAGGTGCAGGCCAACAAGTATGGGCATGGGCCAACAACCAATGGACACTTCAAACCCAAGCAGCTCCAGGTACAATTAACATGGGTCCAGTAGCTGCTCCGCATTGGCTTGGCACAGGTATTGCTGGCGTAGTTGCAATTGAGGGATCTGCAAGTGGCCAAAGAGTAACTGGCCTTCATGTAGGTACACGTGGCGCAGCTGATCTTTCAGTTGAAGTTCATGGCGGGCCTAACAATGTAAGAACAGGTCACCTTGGCACATTTAGGCCACAAAACTGGCTAGCTGCCCCTGGTACGTTTAATCGCCCAGACACTACTGGTTACAATACTGGTGACTGGAGATGGAACCGTGATAACGAAGGCACACCATTCTTCGAAGGCGTAGTAACAAGCACACTTATCATTGAAGAAAATATTCCTGGAGCATTCTCAACAGGCTTCGGTGCACCAATCAACTTCGCATTCCTTGACGAAGATGGAAACCCACACCCAGGTATTCGTATCCTTGGTATGGAAGCTCGCGCAGGTAACTTCAGACATTGGGGTTGGACACGCGGCGCAATGAACAACTTCTGGGGCGGCCAAGTTGGCGTTATGTTCCCAGGTTGGCTAGGTGATCTGCAAGGCTACAACAACCCTGGTTCTGGTTATGGTGCTGCACAAGGTGCAAACCAAAACCTAATGAACTTCCGCGGATGGCTTTCAGCTATTGATAATAGAGTTCCAACTGCACCAGGTGTAGGTAGACTTACAGATACAGAAGCTGTTGTTTACCTTCCAGCACAACAAATCACACAGGTAACTCCACTACCAGACCACGGCAACACAATCCTAGAAGTTCGCTTCTTCCTTTCTGTTGAAGCTGGTTTCGAGTGGAAATACGGTAGCAACATTGATGTAACAATCTCTGGCGCTGGCGTAACCAACCTTGTTGGTGCAAATGGCACTTATACAACAACAATTGCTCACGCACGTGACCCAATTGCTATGAACCTTGTAAGCGGTGTAGCAGCTGTTGAAACTGGTTTCCTATACAACCTTCCAGCTGGCGCACACCAAATCAGTGACCTTGTTATTGATGTAGTAGACAACGCAGCATTCGCTATCGGCGAAGAGCTTTGGATCTATATCGGTACAGACACAATCGGACGTAACTTCGACATCAACCTACTAAACATCCCAACAGTTCACGTTAATGCAGAAAGTGGTCTGAGACTTGACTCAGGTCGTCTGATGGCTCCAACAGCTGGCGGACACGTAGGTCGTGCTGGTGTTGCATTCACAGTAATGCGTCAACCATACGGCGGAAACGCTCCTGCTCCAGTTATCACAATCAGCAACATCTTTGTTGAAGGCCGCGCATATCCAGGTATCGAGTATCAAATCATCGTTTCTGGTACAGCAGTAGCTAACAACGACCAAGAAGTATTCAACGCAACACGCAGACGTACAGAAGCTGAAGCGGCAATCATTGCAAGAATGAACCGCGGTATCTTCACAAGCCTCCCATACAACGCTACAGCACTTGAAAACGTGCTTGGTGGTTGGGATGTAGCACCACAAGGCCCAGACACAGGCGAAATCCCTGCACATTTGAGAGAATTCCGTATGTGGGCTGGTATGGGTCCAATCGCTGGCGTAACAGATCCTTTCCGTTGGGTAGACCTTCCAGGTACTAACCTACGTGTTGGTTTCGTTTCAGCTCGCGCATTCGCATACTTTATTAACGGTAGCCCAGACCAAGGCGTTGAGTGGGATGCAGCATCTGGCGTTGCAACAATCAGCGGTCAAGACATCAACAGCAATGCTGTTCAAGTTGTATTGACAGTTGGTAGCAACATCGCTCAAATCAACGGCAGACCTGTTGACATTGCTACAGAAGCAAGATATTCAGGTCCAGCTGGTAGCATCCAAGTAGTACCGACTCCAGACGGACGTATCTTCCTACCATTGCGCTTCCTAGCTCAAACATTCGGAAGAACAGTTCACGCTGAAGGCGAAGTAGTAGTATTCCGTTAAGCATAACTGCTTAATTGATATAACTAGAGAAACACCCCCGAGGCTTGCCTTGGGGGTGTTTTTTTGTTTGCTAAAAAACTGCTGGTTCGGGGCTATTGCAAAGTGGTAGGGTGCTTTGTCATATGTATTAAGGTGAAGTTAAATAAGTGATATGGCGGTTAGTGTTAGAGAGTTTTTGGTGAAGAAATGTGAACAATATAATGAGAATCCTTTGTTTATGGCAATTCCCACATGAAAACGCCCACATACAACTTGTAAATTTCCAGCAAGTCTGCGTCGCTAAAAGCCTTGTACGCCACTGTGCGCGGCGGCTTTCAGCTCATTGACTTACAAGAATTTCTCGCGTTCTATGTGAGTGTTCTTATGTGGAATTGTTACGGCATCAGTTGGTCGGATTTTCCGACCAGCTGATGTTAAAAAAATAGGAGGCGACAAATATAATGTCGCCTCCTATTTTGGCTGTATGGGAGCAAATTCCTTCCCTCGCAACTTCATGCGTGGTGGAAGATTATAGCTAATTCACCACAACATCATCCATATCCTAATGTTAAAGTTTTTACCTCACTTTTTTCACACGTTACGAGGCTAGCCTGCACGAGAGATGTCTGCGATGCGTTTTACTAAGCGCAACCTGTTTGCCCAAGCATTCCTGGCAACACTCACGGTCTCAACCTAAGCCTTACCTACAGAACCAAACAACTCAAATTTATCCTTCACGGCTTTTTTGATTGCCGCTGCGCCTGGGGCTAGTAGCTTTCTTGGGTCGAAACCTTTGTCTTTTTTGTCTAGGCCGGCTTCGATGTATTCGCGGGTGGCTGCGGCGAAGGCTAGTTGGCATTCTGTGTTTACGTTTATTTTGGCCACGCCTAGGGATATTGCTTTTTTAATCATGTCTTCTTCAATGCCTGTGCCGCCGTGCAGAACCAGGGGGATGCCGCCGGTAACTTTGGATACTTGCTCTAGCACATCAAAGTCTAGGCCTGGCCAGTCTGCTGGGTAGCTGCCGTGGATATTGCCTATGCCTGCGGCTAAGAAGTCCACGCCTAGGGCGGCTATTTTACGGCATTCTTCGGGGTCTGCAATGTCGCCAGAGCCTACTACGCCGTCTTCTTCGCCGCCTATCGCGCCCACTTCGGCCTCAATTGTCATGCCGTTTTTGCGGGCCAGGGAAATCATTTCGCTGGTTTTTTTCATATTTTCTTCAAACGGAAAATGGCTGCCGTCGAACATGATACTGGTGAAGCCGGCTTCTATGCAGGCTAGGCATTCTTCGTAGCTGCCGTGGTCTAGGTGGATGGCCACTGGCACGGTGATGCCAAGATCCCTGTCCAGGGCTTTTACCATGGCAGCAACCACATTAAAGCTGCCCATATAGCGTGCTGCACCGCCGGTAACACCCACGATTAGAGGGCTTTTTTGTTCTTGGGCGGTGGTTATGGCGGCTTTGGCCCATTCTAGGTTATTTATATTAATTTGCGCCACTGCGTATTTGCCTTTTACGGCGGTTTCTAGCATTTGTTTTGCGTTTACAATCATTTTTTATATCTCCTTTGAATTTTGATGGCTAAGGCTGATGCTAACCCACGGTGGAGGGTTTAGTTTTTCCCGGCGGAAGTTACCGTAGGTGCTACAAGTGAAAGAATCGCGGCCACAACCAAGGCTGTAACGAAGTTGATATTTAAAGCTGTAACAAAATGCGCGACCAAAACGAGCAAAACTGCATTGACTATAAGTGAGATAATGAAAAGTGCTGTGCCATTGGCCTTTTTGAAAAGCCCCATAACCAGCGGCGAAAGCAGGGCGTTAACAACCCCAAGCACAAGCGCCAGTATAACCAGCGGCACAAAACCTGTGTCCACACCAAGGGTGAGGAAGCCGATGTTAAAAAATGAAATTAACCATGAAATGAGTAACAGCAGAACAGTACAAATTATTCCGCTTATTATAATTGCTGATAACATATGAATTGTCCTTTCATTGATAGAGTTTACCGTGGGTTACATCATGTTGTACTATATGTTACCTAGGATGTTTTTAGTATCTCTGGCGATTACTAGCTCTTCATTGGTGGGGATTACCAGCACGCGCACTTTTGCGGCGGCGGTGGAAACATCCAGCATTTGGCCGCGCTTTGCGTTTAAGGCCGGGTCAATTTCCACGCCCATCCATGTTAGGTATGCGCATATTTTTTCGCGAATACCAGTGTCGTTTTCGCCGATGCCTGCCGTGAAAACAATGGCATCCACGCCATTCATACCTGCGGCGTAGCGGCCTACATAACCAGCCACGCGATAGGCGAATACATCAAGGGCATTCTGCGCCAGCTTATTTCCTTCTTTGGCGGCCGCGTCTAGGTCGCGGAAGTCGCTAGAAACGCCGCTTAACCCCAACATGCCGGATTTTTTGTTCAGCACATCGATTACTTGGGCGGCTGTTAGGTTTTCTTTTTCCATGATAAATGGGATCACGGCTGGGTCTAGGTCGCCGCTGCGGGTGCCCATTGCCAGGCCTTCTAGCGGGGTTAGCCCCATGGATGTGTCCACAGATTTACCGCCGTCTACCGCGCAAATGCTTGCGCCATTGCCCAGGTGGCATGTGATAACCTTTAGGCTTGCGGCTGGTTTGCCAAGCAATTCTGCGGCTTGCTGGGATACATATTTATGGCTTGTGCCATGGAAGCCATATTTGCGGATTTTATGCTTGTCGTACAATTCATTCTCGATAGCGTATAGGAATGCCCTTGGCGGCATAGTTTGGTGGAATGCTGTGTCGAAAACCGCCACCTGTGGCACGGTGGGCATATGTTGCTTACATGCCCGTATACCCGTAAGGTTTGGTGGGTTATGCAGCGGCGCAAGGTCGCTTACAGCCTCAATTGCCGCTTCAATTTCGTCGTTGATAAGCGCGCTTGCGGTAAATGTTTCGCCGCCGTGTACCACCCTATGGCCAATGGCTTTGATTTCGTCCTTGCTGGCGATTACGCCATGGTTAGTATCTAGCAAAGTGTCAATTACCAGGGCCATGGCGGCTGCGTGGTCCGGCATTGGGCTTTCTGTGGTATGTTTGCCTTTTTCAGTTTCATGAACCAGCTTGCCGTCAATGCCAATGCGTTCGCAGATGCCTTTGGCCAGTACAGATTCATTGGTCATCTCAAGTAGCTGGTATTTTAATGAAGATGACCCAGCGTTGATTACGAGTACTTTCATATGATAGCTCCTTTTATTTTGAAGTCTGTTGAAATTTAAGCCTGCGGGCCTTATTGGGCTTGCAGTGCGGTGATGGCTACCACGCCCACGATATCCTCGGCGCTGCAGCCGCGGGATAGGTCGTTTATTGGTTTGGCTATGCCTTGTGTCATTGGGCCGTAGGCTTCGGCTTTGGCTAGGCGTTCTGTTAATTTGTAGGCGATATTGCCGGAGTCTAGGTCTGGGAAGATTAGCACATTTGCTTTGCCTGCCACATCGTTGCCGGGGGCTTTGGATGCGCCTATGGTCGGCACTATGGCTGCGTCTAGCTGGAACTCGCCATCTGCCTTCAAATGAGGTGCTTTTTCTTTTAATATTCTTGTGGCTTCCACAACCTTGTCCACATCTGGGTGCTTTGCGCTACCCTTGGTAGAATGGGAAAGCAGCGCAACAACTGGCTCTTCCCCAAGCAGGGCTTGGTAAGAATTTGCAGAGCTTTCTGCAATGGTGGCAAGCTGGGTTGCGTCTGGGTTTTGCACCAGGCCGCAATCCGAGAACACGAACACGCCCTTGTTCCCAAACTCGCAATTTGGCACGACCATTACAAAGAATGACGACACCAGGCTTACGCCGGGGGCGGTTTTGATAATTTGCATGGCTGGGCGTAACACATCTGCTGTGTTGTACACAGCGCCGGCCACCATGCCGTCTGCCAGGCCTTCTTTAACCAGCATACAGCCCATAAAAAGCGGGTTTTCTTTCAACAGATTTGCGGCTTCGGCCTCGGTCATGCCTTTGGCTTTACGCAGCTCGTACAGCTTGGCTGCCAGGCTGTTAAACTCTGCGTAGGCGGCGGGGTCTATTATGGTTGCGCCGCTAATATCGGCCGCTGCTTCTTTGGCGGCGGCTTGGATTGCGGGCGCACTGCCGATTAAAATAATTTTGGCCAGGCCTTCTGCCAGCACCTGATGTGTCGCCTTCAATGTGCGCGCATCTAGGGCTTCTGGCAGCACGATGGTTTTCATTTGCGCCTTAGCGCGGGCTTTTACAGTTTGCAGAAAACTCATTTTGGTTGCTCCTTTATTTTATAATTTCCGCCAAAACGGAAAAATTGCGCTAGTTTTGACATTTTACTAAGAAAATATCCCACCATGTAGAATACCATAAATTCAACATTTGAACAACTCCTCGGCGGAGGGCCGGTGCCGTGGGGCGGTGTTGCGTGGCTTTGAGTTACGTCTCGTGGCCAGGCGCAAAAGTTGTGCTGGAACGCAGGGGTGGAATTGCCATATAGTCGCTCTACCTGAAAACCGTCACATAATAAAAACACAACAGCCGCCAAATTCAGTTGGTCGGAATTTCCGACCAACTGAATTTGGCGGCTTTGTGTCGCGGCATATTTATAGGGTTGCTATCTCACCAGCCACATCCTCTGCGAATTTTTTCACATACGGCACGCAATCCCGGCCATGCTCTGCGATTATTTTTACAATCGCACTGCCTATTATCGCGCCGTCTGCTACGGCGGCCATTTCCCGGGCTTGGGCGGGGCTTGAAATGCCAAAGCCTATGGCGCATGGCACTTTGGATACGCTGCGCACCTCGGCAATCATTTCTGCCAGGTTGGTGTTTATTTGCGCCCGCATACCGGTTACACCCAGGGAAGATACGCAGTAGAGGAAACCCTCGGCCTCACGGGCTATGGTTTTTATGCGCTGGTGGGATGTGGGGGCTATCATAGAAATTTGGGCTATGCCGTGGGTTTTGCATTCTTGTGCCAGCTCGTGTTTTTCTTCAAAGGGTAAGTCTGGCACTATAATGCCATCTATGCCGCTGGCGGCGCAGTTGGCCATGAAGCGGGTTGCCCCGTAGGCGAAGATTGGGTTTGCGTAGGTCATGAAAACGATGGGGATTTTCACCTTCTGCCGCAGGCAGCTTACCATGGCGAAAAGTTTATCCACGGTGCAGCCCGCGGCCAGGGCGCGTTCGCTGGCCTTTTGTATAACCAGTCCCTCTGCAATGGGGTCTGAGAATGGGATGCCAATTTCTATAACATCTACCCCGGCGGCTTCCAGGGTTGGGATTAGTTTTTCTGTGGTTTCAATGTCTGGGTCGCCGCCTGTGATGAAGGCTATAAAGGCCTTTTTGGCAAAAGCTTCTGCAATTTTGCTATTCATGTAGGTCTACCCCCTTATGCTTGGCTATGGCGGCCACGTCTTTGTCGCCGCGGCCAGATAGGTTTATTACAATTATTTTGTCGCGGGGCATGGTTGGGGCGGTTTTTATGGCTTGGGCTATGGCGTGGGCGCTCTCGATGGCGGGGATTATGCCCTCTGTGCGAGAAAGATATTCGAAGGCGCTTATGGCCTCTGCATCTGTTACAGGAATATACTGTGCGCGGTTTATATCTGCCAGGTGGGCATGTTCTGGGCCAATGCCAGGGTAGTCTAACCCGGCAGAAATGGAGTATACCGGGGCTATCTGCCCAAATTCATCCTGGCAGAAATATGATTTCATACCATGCATTATGCCCACTTTACCGTTGGCCATGGTGGCGGCGTTTTGTGGGGTTTCTACCCCCAGCCCCGCGGCCTCGCAGCCCACAAGCTGTACCTGTGGCATGGGAATAAAATGATGAAACGCGCCGATAGCATTGCTGCCGCCGCCCACGCAGGCTATAACCATATCTGGTAGCCTGCCTTCTAGCTTTTGCAGCTGTGTGGCAATTTCTTCACCGATTATTTTTTGGAAGTCCCGCACCATGGTAGGGAACGGATGCGGCCCCATTACCGAACCCAGCACATAATGGGTGTCGTCTATGCGGGATACCCATTCTCGCATGGTTTCGTTCACGGCGTCTTTTAGCGTCATTGTGCCGCTGGTGACTTCATGGACGGTTGCTCCCAACAGCTGCATACGAAACACATTAAGCGCCTGCCGCTGGGTGTCTTCCCTGCCCATGAAAACTTCGCATTCTAGCCCCATAAGCGCCGCTGCCGTGGCAGAAGCTACCCCATGCTGCCCTGCGCCTGTTTCCGCAATAATGCGCGTTTTGCCCATCTTTTTGGCCAGCAGCGTTTGCCCCAGCACATTGTTGATTTTATGGGAGCCGGTATGGTTTAAATCTTCGCGTTTTAGGTAAATTTTGGCGCCCCCAAGGTCTGCGGTCATCTTTTGTGCAAAGTACAGAGGTGATGGCCGCCCTGCATAGTTCTGCATAAGGTCGTCCAATTCGCTAACAAAACCAGGGTCGTTTTTATAAAAATTGTAAGCCTTCTCCAGCTCTTGTAAGTTGTTCATCAATGTTTCTGGCACATACTGCCCGCCGTACTTGCCAAATCGGCCGTTTGTCATTTTGCTCTCTCCTTTTGATGTTTTACTTTGCGCATCTTGCCTTCTCCACAAAATCTTGCATCTTGCCAAAATCCTTCACGCCGCCTGTCTCCACGCCGCTGCTTACATCCACTGCATGCGGCGCGGTTTTTCTAATTGCCGCTTGCACATTTTCTGGCCTCAACCCACCAGCCAGGAAAAATGGCTTCGTGGTTTCGCCAATCATATCCCAATCAAAACTATGCCCTGTGCCACCAGTTTTGTGATCCAGCAGCAGATAATCCGCGGCAGACTGCTGCCATTGCTGCACATCTCCCAGCTGCTGCACGGGGATGGCCTTTATTATGGTGGCATCGGTTTTTGCCTTTAGGCTGGCGATATAAGCTTCGTCCTCTTGGCCGTGCAGCTGTGCAATGTCAATCACACCGGCGGCCAGTAGCGATAGAATTTGCGCCGGTGGGGCGTTTACAAACACCCCCACTGGGATGATACCTGGCGATAGGCCACGCCGCAGGGCTTCTGCCTGTGCCGCATCTACCATGCGGCGGCTTGCTGTAAACACAAAGCCGATATAATCTGGCCTGGCGGCGTTTGCGGCCTGGATATCTGCGGTTGTTGTAAGCCCGCAAATTTTCACCTTTGGCATCATAAAGAATATCCTCGCAAGCGGTCAATTTCTAGCTTTTTGTCGCTGCTGCGCATTATGCTTTCGCCAATTAGCACTGCGTCTGCGCCGCTTTGGCGCAGTTGCTCTACGGCTTCTGGGCTGCTTATGCCACTTTCAGACACAAATATCACATCTGGCGGTACTAGCTTGCGCAGCCTGCCGCTTAGGCCTATGTCTACCTGGAAGGTTTTTAGGCAGCGGTTGTTTACGCCTATCACCCTTGCCCCGGCGGCCAGGGCGGTTTCTACCTCGGCTTCGCTGTGAGTTTCCACCAGGGCAGATAGCCCAATGTCGTGGGCAACTGCCAAAAATTCCGAAACTTGCGCCGTATCCAGCATTGCGCAGATTAGCAGCACCGCGCTTGCCCCCAGCAACTTCGCCTCGTAAATCATGTAGCTGTCCACAGTAAAATCCTTCCGCAGAAGCGGCAGGCCAACGCAGCCCGCGATTTCTTGTAGGTAGCCATCGCTGCCCTGGAAATAATACGGCTCGGTTAGCACAGAAACCGCCGCAGCCCCTGCAGCCTCGTAGTCCTGTGCAATGCGGCAATATGGAAAGTCTTCGGCGATTACGCCCTTAGAAGGCGAGGCCTTTTTTACCTCGCAAATGAAAGCGATGTCCTTTTGCCGCAGGGCTTTTTCAAAGGCGAAAGGGGCGGCGGTGGCCTGCTGCCGCGCCCGGCGGACAACCTCTTCTAGCGGCATAACACGCTTGCTGGCCGCTACGCGCTCTTTGGTACGCGCCTCTATTTGTTGCAATATGTTCATGTTTTGCTCCTTTCATATATGTTGCTGCGGAATGAACTAATTACAGATTGTAATTAGTTCATTCCGGTGTGATGGCTAATTGCGCGGATTGTGGTTCTGCTACTTAACCACTCGCCCCTAACGACGCAAATTTCCCACCTTACCGGCTATAAACCTTGCCGCGAGACGTAAACTAAAGCAACCTCAAAATTCTCACGGTGTCGCCCGCCGCCAGGCGTGTTAGGAAGAAAATTTGACGAAATCTTCTAGCTTTTGTAGGGCTGCGCCGCTGTCTATTGCTTTGTTGGCGGCGGTTACTGCTTCGGCTATGGAGGGGTGACGCCCTGCCACAAACATTGCCCCGGCGGCGTTTAGTACTGCTGCATCGCGTTTTGGGCCGCGTTCGCCCTGTAGCAAGGCCTTTAATATTGCGGCATTTTCGGCTGGGCCTCCCCCTTGTAAATCCTCTTTGCCGCAGCGTACCAGCCCAAAATCCTCTGGCGCGATGCTGTACGAGCGCACCCAGCCGTCCTTCACTTCGCACACAAATGTGGGCGCGCTCAGGGAAATCTCGTCTAGGCCGTCTTCCCCATGCACCACCATTGCGCTTTTTACCCCAAGGTTGCAAAGCACTTGGGCTAGCGGTTCTACTAGCTCACGGTCGAACACGCCCATCAGTTCCATTTTTGCCCCGGCGGGGTTGGTTAGGGGCCCAAGAATGTTAAACACTGTGCGGATGCCCAGCTCCCGGCGGATAGGGGCTACATACTTCATGGCAATATGATAATTCTGGGCGAAAAGGAAGCATATGCCTATATTTTTTAGCAATTCCGCAGATTTTTCTGGTGGGATATTTATGTTTACCCCCAGAGCCTCTAACACATCTGCAGAGCCGCATTTGCTAGACGCGCTGCGGTTACCATGTTTAGCCACGGGTACTCCTGCCGCCGCTGTGATAATAGCCGCCGCTGTAGATATGTTAAATGTATTTGAATGGTCGCCTCCTGTGCCTACTATCTCTAGGGCATCTAGGTCGTGCAACAGCCGCACACAATGGGCGCGCATCCCGTAGGCAGATGCGGTTATTTCTGTGATTGTTTCGCCTTTTAGGCTAAGGGCGGTAAGGTATGCGCTCATTTGCACTGGGCTGGCCTCGCCGGTCATGATTTCGTGCATCACGGCCTCGGCCTGCTGGTGGGTTAGGTCTTGCTTTTTTGATAATGCTAGAATGGCTTCTTTTATCATGGCGATATCTCCTTTTTTTGTGTTATGCCCCGGGGCTGCCTTGCCGAGGGTGTTCGCCCCTCACTAAGGTCGCTAATCGCTGCGGGAAAACCGCCCGCAACGATGATCGACAACCGTTCAGGGCGAAACCCTTGGTAAGGCAGCCCCTTATACTATAGTAATTAAACTGGAAAATCGTCCAGTTTAATTACTCAGCCAGCTAACGCTGTCTGACTGCACCTCCTACGCTTCGCTGCGTCGGTGCAGGGCGTTCATGTAACTTCAAAATTGCT
>Ga0123355_10000120_pt1 | contig 89348 bp, 73 predicted proteins | sample TergutEmb28metaG_3_FD_89872 | JGI IMG/M metagenome (GOLD analysis project Ga0123355, IMG submission 89872) | Embiratermes neotenicus P1 segment gut microbial communities from Petit-Saut dam, French Guiana - Emb289 P1 | ecosystem: Host-associated > Arthropoda: Insects > Digestive system > Gut ... | reverse complement strand
GAATTTCAAGGCTTCGCAATGCGTCATTAACTAAAATCTCACAAACAGAAAAATGAAATATTGCGAAATACTGCGAATAAGCGAGTACGAGAGAGATATACATACTAATTTAGAAGAGGAGTGTCGGGACAATGACAAGAGTACAGCAATATAACGGCGAATACTTGGAACAGTCATTGGAAGAACTATTAGACGAAATCGCCACAACAATACAAACCAATTATCCAGGCAGCCAAGTTTACTTGTTTGGCTCTTACGCATGGGGCGATTACAACAAAGACAGCGATTTTGATATTTGCGTATTGGTTCCAGAGGTAGTAGGCAGAAGAAATGAAATGAACGCCGACATATCCTGTACGATACGTGAAGACTTTCCTATGCCTTATGACCTTCTGTTATACACATATGACGAGTTTGACGAGTTCCAAAATCATAAATCCAGTTTGCCTTATAAAATTAAAGAGAAAGGGAGATTGCTTCATGCCTGATTTGGTTTATGCAAAAAAATGGCTAGACCGTGCGCAAAGGGATTATGACTTTGCCGCTAAAATAGAAAAGCATTTTTGGCCAAAAGACTTGGAGCAAATCTGTTATCATTGCCAACAGGCAACAGAAAAAGCGTTAAAAGCTGTGTTGGCTTATAATGAAGCCGAAATCCTAAAAATTCATATTATAGGTAAGTTGGTTGATGAATGTAAGAAATATGGTTTTTCTGTCCCGATAGACAGAAAAGTTGCTAAACTTATTACTGACCATGCTACATTATCTCGCTATCCTGATAACATGAACGAATGGACGGAAGAAGATGCGAAGTTAGCTCTTAAATATTCTAAGCTGACTTTGGATGCTGTGATTCAATATCTGACAGAATCTGAAGAACAAGACAGCTAAGAAGAGGCGCCTGAATAATTAAAACCAAATAAATAATACCAAATCGCTCCCGATAGCCGAGGGCGATTTTTTGTTGCTCAGAAACTAACACTCGGAAAAAAGGTGGCTATTGGATTAGCAGCATTGGCTCAAAGCCTTGTCTGTGCCGGAAGCGCAGAGTTAAGGGCAATATTGAGCGCTGGCAACTAAAAAAATATGAAAAGGAGCATGAAAATATGAGCAAATACGATATTTCCGCAAGAGTAAACCCTTTGCACGACCAGTCGGGAAAAGTAAAAGCAAGTGCTTATCTCTCGTGAAACAGTTGACATTACGTTCAAGTTTAACTATTATAACATACAAGAAATTTGCGGTAGCAAAACTATATGGCAAGGGGGCACTACTCCAGCTGGGCAAAGAATTTTCCCAGATGCAGATATTCGCCACACATCTACAGGTGTGTTTGAAATTGTAGGCGACGATGAACCAATAGACGAACCAGGCACAATTCCGAACACCGCCATCCTTTACCACGACGGCGAGGAGCTGGGTCGCGATACTGAAATTGTAGAATTATTGGTGCAGCCACGCATTAACAAAGGCGTAAATGTACCTTTTGGCCAAACCGTGGAAATCGGCCAATATGTAACCTATACCTTAACCGTAACCAACCCCAACGAGGTTAATCTTTACGACTATTTGGTGGTGGACAACCTTGCAGGCGGTGCTTTAATTGGCGTACGCAATATCGTGGTATCGCCAAACGTGGGCTACACCACGCAAGAAACCGAGGGCGAGCTGCGCATATTGCTAAGCTACTTGCCTGCCGAGGGCAGCGTCACCATCACTTTCCAAGCGCGCGTAGCAGTGGGTACACCTGCTGGACCTGTTATAAACGTTGTACACTTGTACGACTACGATACGGAACCTACACCATTACAGTAACCAACAACCGCAACTATGTAGCACCAGCTGGGTTTAGAGTGGTTGACGATTTAGGCCACCTTATAGGCACTTACCTTGACCCAATAACATTGGCTGATGTAACCGTGTCACAAGAGGACGCAGTAGTTACTCTTTCTGCACAAAATGTGCTGACTGTAGTACTTGACGAAATCCCAGCCAATGGCACTGTTACAATCACCATTGCAGCCAATCTTCTTGACGGCTTGGCGATAGACGGCCAAACCTTCACCAATACCGCCGTATTGCAAAACCCGGACGAAGAAGATGTTGACGATAGCACCACTACGGTAGAACTGCCGGAGCCTAATTTGTCTATCACAAAATCGGTTGCTGTACCTGCCGTAATAGCAGACAATGGCCCAGTAACCTACACCATAACAGTAACCAATAACCGCAACTTCTTGACACCTGCCGGCTTTAGAGTGGTAGACGACTTGGGGCATCTAATTGGCACTTACCTTGACCAAATAACATTGGCAGATATAACCGTATCGCAAGCTGGCGCAGCTGTTACCCTTTCGTCAGAGAATGTACTAACCGTGATATTTGGAGAAATCCCAGCCCACGGAGTAGTTACGATAACCATTGCGGCCAACCTTCTTGACGGCTTGGCGATTAACGGCCAAACATTTATCAACACAGCAGTACTGCAAGACCAGGATGGCGAGGATTTAGAAGACGATTCTACTACTGTTGAATTGCTAGTACCAAGGCTGCAAATAGTAAAGAATGTAAACTACCCACAGGCCAACGTAGACTACACTTTGCAGTACACCATTGAAGTAACAAATATCGGCACTGTAAATGTATTCGATATTTGGATGGTGGACGATTTAACCCACTTGATAGGCAGCTATTTTACAGATGTTCGCAATATATATGTAGATGGTGTACTCTTGGCTGAAGAACTGTATGGTACAGTGGTTGAAGTGTTTATCCCCGTGCTAAACGCTGGCGACACAGTGACCATCACATTTGAAGCTACAGTTATTGAAGAAGCCAGAGACAACGAATTTACCAATATTGCTATCTTAACAGACGACGACGGCAACCAGCTTTATAACCGTGAATGGCGTTACCGTTACGAGGACGAATATGGCGAGTATGTTCGTGTATACTATTGGGGCAGAACTTATGAGATAGACGAAACAACAGGCGACCGTATCTACCTCTATCTGGAAGATGATGCCACAGTAAAAGTGCCTACAACGCAAGGCGGCGGAGGTAATGGTGGAGGCAACGGAGGCGGCAATGGCGGTGGAAATGGTGGAGGAGATAACGGCGGCGGAACAACTGAACCGGAACTCATCAAAAACCCGGATCGCACCACTGTAAGAATTGGCGAAACACTAGGCTGGACACTACGCTACTTCCACAACTACACAGATGACGAAGTTTCAGACTTCACCATAGTTGACCTACCGGGTCGCGGCCTCAACTTCCTATCAGCCAGCCTACCGGCATTCATGGGCGGCGCAGGCGTGACCTACGACATCAGGTACAGGGTCTATGGCAGCAACGAGTGGCGCACCTTTGCAACAGGCGTTGACGCAAGCCAGCCATTCGAGTTTAGCTTGCCGCAGCCGGGCAACCTGTACTACACGCATATCGGATTCTTCTTCGGTGATGTTCCTGCCAATTTTGGGCTTAATAATCAGATAAGAGTTTACTTTGTGGTTGGAGCGGACGCGCCAAATAACCTACTGGTCAACAGATTTGTGGTAAGCTATACCAACGGTGAACGAGAGGGCAGCGGTACGGCGAATGTTGTAACCGACCCTCCGACAGATGGAGACAGCACACCGAATGATCATGTGACTCCGGATAGCGGTATCTCAAATGATCCAACGGAAAACCACAATAACATCGACCAAGATCATGCATATCTTCCGGATGAATACCTGCCGCTTGCCGAGGCATCTGATGATTTATCAAATGTTGACGGTACAGAACCTGAGCAAAGACGGCGCAGAATCAATCCACAAACCGGAGATGTCGACATATCCATCATGATCATTCTTTTCTTAAGCATTTCCGGCATCATAGCAACTGTTGGAGCAGTATTGTATAAAAAACACATAAAAGACAAATAACACTTTTAAGCGCTGCATCTGGGATGTTACACTTCACCCCGGATGCAGCACTTATTAGGTGTTGCACATTGTGCCTTTTTATGCCATAATCCCTATGAAGACATGATGACGCATCAGGTCATAATACATTGCGACAGGAGTTTAGTTTGAAAGCATTCAAACTAAACCAAGGGCATGTGCGATTCGCTCCCCTTACGGGAACCGCGAATGATGCACAAAATGATCATTCCTTTTCTATGATTATTTTGTGCCTGACGAAATACGAAAGGAATGATCAGTATTTATGAAAGACTACTTAGAAATCATTGACGTAACAGGACGAGAGATTTTAGACTCTCGCGGCAACCCCACCGTTGAATGTGATATCACACTGCTCGACGGAACCGTCGGTCGCGCAATGGTACCCTCCGGCGCATCGACAGGACAGTTTGAAGCCTGTGAACTCCGTGATGGTGACAAAAGTCGCTATTTGGGCAAAGGCGTATTAAAAGCCGTAGAGAACTTAAATGGCGAAATCGCCGACGCACTCATTGGACACAACGCATTAGACCAAGTAGCACTGGACAAGATGCTCATAGAACTCGATGGCACACCCAATAAATCAAGACTTGGTGCCAATGCGATTTTGGGTGCGTCAATTGCTTGTGCCAGAGCAGCAGCGCAAGCGCTTAGAATTCCGCTCTATCGCTACGTTGGCGGAGCATCGGCACATGTGCTTCCTGTACCGATGATGAATGTACTCAATGGCGGTGCTCACGCGGCAAATAGCGTTGATTTTCAAGAATTCATGGTCATGCCTGTATCGGCAAAAAGCTTTAGTGAAGCGGTGCGTATGAGCGCAGAGGTCTTCCATGTGCTCAAAAAAGTCATTCCGCCATCCGGTGTAGGTGATGAAGGTGGTTATGCTCCTGACCTTGCTGCGGACGAAGATGCGCTTAAAGCGTTGATGGAAGCCATAGAAAAAGCCGGATACAAGCCGGGTGAAGACTTTATGATTGCCATGGATCCTGCGGTTTCGGATTGGTTTAAGGTTGAAGATGGAAAATATCATTTGCCTAAGAGGGGTACAGTCATGACTCCGGAAGAAATGGTAGATATGTGGGTAGGGCTTGTTGACAGATATCCGATCATCTCAATTGAAGATGGCATGGCGGAAGATGATTGGGACGGTTGGAAGCTGATGACTGAAAAGTTGGGTCATAAAATCCAACTCGTGGGTGATGATTTGTTTGTCACCAATACTGAAAGGCTCAAGAAGGGGATAGACCTCGGCGTGACCAACTCGATTCTCATCAAAGTCAATCAAATCGGAACACTTACCGAGACGCTTGATGCGATTCACACTGCGAATAGGGCGAAATATACTGCGGTTATTTCCCATCGCTCCGGTGAGACTGAGGATACGACCATTGCGGATATTGCTGTGGCTGTAAACGCAGGGCAGATTAAGACCGGTGCACCATCAAGAAGTGACCGAGTGGCTAAGTATAATCAGCTGCTGAGGATTGAAGAAGAATTGGGCGAGGCTGCTGTATATCCCGGTATGGATGCTTTCTTCTGCATCAAAAAATAGGCCGCTTAGACCTAGTATAGCGTATACGCTATACCGGATAATCACAATAGGGCATCTTTAAAAACGCAAGTTATGGTTTTTAAGGTGCCCTTTGTAAAGAATGCTAAAGAAGTCATTGCAATTATGTTGTTTATCTGCTAAAATGACTCGATACGCCCATAGTTAATAATTTGGCTCAAAACGGTAGGAGGAAGAAACTGTGAATATTAAAACGTGTGAAAAAAAAGAGAAAAGCGAATATCAGATTATCGTCGAGGTCAGCCCCGAAGAATTCGAATCAGCCGTAGGCAAAGCGTTCATTAAGAACAGAAAGAGCATCTCGGTTCCCGGATTTCGCAAAGGCAAAGCCCCTAGGAAAATCGTTGAAAGAATGTATGGAGATTCAGTTTTTCACCCAGAGGCAATAGATATCCTTATACCGGACATAGTAGAATTTACAGCAAAGGAAACGGATATCAATTCAGTAGGCTTCCCGCAGGTCACTGATATTGACATCAAAGAAGACAAGAGCGGTGTCCATATCACGCTGGCACAAGCCGTTTATCCTGAGGTCACACTGAATCAGTACAAAGGTCTGGGCGCATTTAAACCGGCCTTAGATATACCGGACAGTGCGGTAGAGGCTGAAATAGCCAGTGTACAGATGCGCAATGCGCGAATCGAAAAGGCAGACCGTCCGGCCGTAGAGGGCGATGTTGTTGTCATTGATTTCGATGGTTATGTCGATGGTGCACAATTTGAGGGCGGCAAGAGCGAAGGCTATGAGCTGGAATTAGGCTCTAAGGCGTTTATTTCGGGTTTCGAAGACAAGGTGATCGGCATGGCTCCCGGTGAAGAAAGAGACATTGATCTCGTATTCCCCGAACAATATGCTGAAGCGCTTGCAGGTAAGCCTGTCGTGTTCAAGGTGAAGTTACAAGAGATTAAAGAGAAGCAACTGCCGGAGCTGGATGATGAGTTTGTTAAAGATGTTTCAGAATTTGACACACTTGCTGAATACAAAGCGGATATAAAGGACAGGCTATCGAAGGCAAGACAATCAGAGATTGATGCGGCATTCGAAAATGCCCTATTGGATAAGATCGTTGAAAGCATGGAAGTTGATGTTCCATCGGTCATGGTTGAAGAACAGATGGATATGGCTATGAACAACTTTGCAAGTCAAGTCTCGCAAATGGGCATGGATCCGATGAACTATCTTCAAATGATGAATGTGACGCCTGAGATTTTCAGAGAAAATATGCGCGTGAGCAGTGAAAAGCAAGTAAAGATCATGCTCGCACTTGAGAAGATCGCCGAACTCGAAGGCATTGAAGTCAGTGAAGAGGAGATCGAAAAAGAATACCTAGATGCCTCTGAGCGCTTTGGCATGGAGATTGACAAAATCAAAGAATCTGTCCCTCAAGATAGAGTTGTTGCAGATATCAAATCGCGTATGGCCGCAAAGATAGTCACTGACAACGGCATTGCGGAAGATATGCCTCCGGAAGCGGAAAAGGGCGAAGAACCCAAGGCCAAAGCCAAAGCAAAGCCCAAAAAGACCGCAACAGCGGATGATGCTGCAGCAGAGAAACCTAAAAAGACAGCTACCAAGAAAGCTCCGGCTAAAAAAGCAGATGCAGCTGCTAAAGCAGCAGATGATGTCGCAGTGGAAAAACCCAAAAAGACAGCAGCCAAGAAAGCTCCGGCAACAAAAGCGCCCGCAGCGAAAACCACAGTGAAGAAAAAAGCAGAACCTAAGACCACCAAAAAAGCCGTTGCGAAAGATAAAGGAGATGACGCATAATGAGCCTTGTTCCTTATGTAGTAGAGCAGACCGCCAGAGGCGAACGGTCGTATGACATTTTTTCGAGATTATTAAATGACAGAATCATCATATTGAGTGAAGAGGTAAACGATACAACGGCAAGTCTCATTGTTGCGCAGCTGCTGTATCTGGAAGCCCAAGATCCTGACAAAGATATCCAATTTTATATCAACAGCCCCGGAGGTTCGGTATCGTCCGGATTTGCGATCTATGACACCATGCAGTATATAAAGGCAGATGTCTCAACGATTTGCATTGGACTTGCGGCCAGCATGGGTGCTTTCCTCTTGTCATCGGGTGCAAAGGGTAAGCGCATTGCGCTGCCCAATGCTGAGGTGATGATCCATCAGCCATCAGGAGGATTTCGCGGACAGGCCACGGATATCCAGATTCATGCGGAAAAGATCCTGAGAACCAAAGGCAGACTCAATGAGATTCTTGCCGAAAACACAGGTAAATCCGTCGATATCGTACGTGAGGCCTCAGAGCGTGATAATTTTATGACCGCACAAGAGGCGCTCGATTTCGGTCTGATTGACAATATTATATCCAAGCGATAATGCCCTTTAAGAAGGAGACAGAGTTAAATGACGAGGAATGACGAAGGCAAAGGCGTTCGTTGCAGTTTTTGCGGAAAAAGACAAGATCAGGTTGAGCGGATCATTGCAGGCCACGGTGCATCGTATATTTGTGATGAATGTATCGGCCTGTGCATGAGTATTCTGGGTGACGAGTTTGCTCCGATGAAGATGATTCATTCAGATCGGCAGGCACTGGATATAGACCTTGCGCGGCTGCCTAAACCGGCGGAGATTCGTGCAATCCTTGATGAATATGTCGTAGGACAAGATGATGTAAAGGTGGCACTGGCTGTTGCGGTGTATAATCATTACAAGCGTCTATTACATATGAATGAAGATGATTCAGAGATTCAAAAGAGCAATATATTGATCATTGGACCTACCGGAAGCGGTAAGACACTCTTTGCGCAGACATTGGCGCGGATACTCAAAGTTCCATTTGCCATTGCGGATGCGACGACGCTGACCGAAGCCGGATATGTGGGCGATGATGTCGAGAATATTCTACTACGGCTTTTGCAGGCGGCTGATTTTGATATTGATGCGGCGCAATGCGGGATCATCTACATTGATGAAATCGACAAGATCTCCCGAAAGAGCGAAAATACCTCGATTACACGTGATGTATCCGGTGAGGGTGTCCAGCAAGCACTACTCAAGATCATCGAAGGCACGGTCTCCAATGTACCGCCTCAGGGTGGGCGTAAACATCCGCATCAAGAGTTTATCAGCATTGATACAACGAATATTCTCTTTATTTGCGGCGGGGCATTTGAGGGTATTGACAAGATTATCGAAAGTCGGCTGGACAAAAAAAGTATCGGTTTCGGTGCGGATATCAAGAGCAAAAAAGATAAGGACCTCGGTGAGATATTGAGTAATATTCAGTCACATGATTTGCTGAAATTTGGAATAATTCCCGAACTGGTCGGCCGTTTGCCTGTAATCGCTCCGCTCAAGTCATTGACACGAGATGATATGATTCGCATTTTAAAAGAGCCTAAGAATTCAATCGTCAGACAGTACACAGCGCTGCTGGGTTATGACAATGTTCAGGTAGAATTTACGGATGATGCGCTGGGCGCAATCGCCGACAAGGCCATTGAGATGGAGATCGGTGCGCGCGGGTTGCGCAGCATCATGGAGAAGTCCATGCTCCAACTCATGTACGACATTCCATCTGACAAGAAAATAGGCAAAGTCAAGATTACCAAAGAATGTATATTAGAAGACGCACCGCCAATCATTTCCAAAAGACCCAAGCCTCAAATCGATCCGGATGCCGTTGCAGTTTCTTAGGTAGTGTTTCAACCCGTAGTTCACACTGCCTAATGCTAAAATATTTAATTGTAGGGGCGCAATAGCCCCTAAAGCCTGTCATAAATGGTGATTCCGGTTATTTATGAAAGAGGAGAAGAAGAGCCCATATGAATGAACCGAACATGAACACAACGGAGTATTTACCCCTGCTTGCACTGCGCGGACTTTCGGTATTTCCCGATATGTTGCTCAACTTTGATGTGGAGCGCTCCATGTCTACAAGTGCCATTGATGCGGCAACAAATGCAGACAGAAAGATATTTCTCATTGCACAAAAAGATGTAACAAAAGATATGCCCGGCGAACGGGATTTATATAAAATCGGTACCATATGTATTGTAAAGCAAATCTTAAAGATCCCCGGCGGAGGCATGAAGGTCTTGGTTGAGGGCAGTTGCCGTGCACGGCTTATGTCCGTACAGTCTGACAAGAAATTCCTCACGGCAGAGGTTGAGATTTTGCATGAAGTTCCGGTGGCAAAAAAGACCGCAAGAGTCGAAGCGTTGATGCGCAAATGTATCAATTTGTTTGATACCTATGCTGCTTTTTCTATAGGTGTAACCAAGGAGACAGTGCTCGCCCTGTTTGGCTTTACTGAGCCGGGCAGGATTGCAGATTATATTATACAGAATACATACACCAGACCGGAGACCAAGCAGCAGATATTAGAGACGCTCAATCCAATAAAGCGGCTGGAGATCATCTGCGATATGCTCGCCAGAGAGATTGATGTACTGGCCATCGAGCGTCAAATTGACTCCAAGCTGCGGATGAAACTGGAAAATAACCACAGAGACCATGTCTTAAGAGAACAGCTCAAGCTCATTCAATCTGAGTTGGGTGAGGGGTATGGCGGTGACGAGCAGTCTGAACTCATGCTCTATAGAGAGCGTTTACTGGCGCTTGAGTTGGATGAAGAAGTTGAGATAAAGATATTAAAAGAAATAGACAAGCTTGAAAAGCAGTCATTCGGCTCAGCCGAATCATCTGTGATCCGCAATTATCTGGATGTCTGTTTAGAATTACCTTGGAAAATCACGACACATGAGCGTATTGATATTGCCGCAGCGCGAAAGATATTAGATCATGATCATTTCGGGCTCGATAAGGTCAAGCAGCGTATTTTGGAGTTTCTGGCTGTAAGACAACTGTCTCCTCATGTTAAGGGGGCGATCATCTGCTTGGTCGGTCCGCCCGGTGTCGGTAAGACTTCGGTTGCGGTATCTGTCGCAAGGGCACTGGGCAGGAAGCTTGCCAGACTGTCATTGGGCGGTGTGCATGACGAAGCGGAGATTCGCGGACATAGAAAGACATACATTGGGGCAATGCCCGGTAGGATTATTTCAGCAGTAAAGCAAGCAGGAAGCAGAAATCCGCTGATGCTGTTGGATGAAATCGACAAGCTTGGACGTGATCATCGCGGAGATCCTGCTTCGGCATTACTTGAAGCGCTTGATCCTGAGCAAAATGCGACATTTCGTGACAATTATATGGAAGTTCCATTTGATTTATCTGAGGTGATGTTCATCACTACAGCCAATACAACCGAGACGATTCCGGCGCCTTTGCTTGACCGGATGGAGGTTATTGAGCTGACGAGCTACACAGATGTAGAAAAGACTGAGATCGCCAAAAGACATTTGATGCCGAAGCAGCGCAAGAAGCATGGGCTGAGTGCCGCCCAGCTCAAAGTCTATGACGATACGCTTAGTGCAATCATCGCAAACTATACACGTGAGTCGGGTGTGCGTATCCTAGAGCGTGAACTCGCCGCTGTGTGCAGAAAGACCGCAGCCAAGATTGCTTCAAATGAAGCAAAATCCGTAAAGCTTAAGCCGGAAATGTTAGAGCCATTCCTTGGTGTGCGTAAATATGTGCCTGAGACACTTTCATTGGGCTTGGAAGTAGGTATTGCCAATGGACTGGCATGGACCAGAACCGGCGGGAGTGTCCTAGAGGTTGAGGTCAATGTTTTAGAAGGTACAGGCAAATTAGAGCTTACAGGTAATCTGGGCGATGTGATGAAGGAATCTGCTCATGCTGCGGTTTCGTATATTCGCAGCAGGGCTGAAAAGCTCAAGCTTGATGCTGATTTTTATAAGAAGCATGATATTCATATTCATTTTCCGGAGGGTGCTATTCCAAAGGATGGACCTTCTGCCGGTATCACGGTGTGTATCGCAGTCATTTCTGCGCTGACGAATGCACCGGTGCGGCGTGAAATCGCAATGACCGGAGAGATTACATTACGCGGGCGCATCTTGCGCATTGGCGGGCTTAAAGAAAAGACGATGGCGGCGTTGCGTGCCGGGGTCAAGACGGTAATCATCCCTGCCGAAAACGAGCCGGATCTTGAGGAAATTGATCAAACCGTCAGAAGGCAACTCAACTTTATCGCCACGGATAATATTGACTGCATTCTTGACGTTGCGATAGATTTTTCGAAGACAGATCAGGATGATACTGTAGATGCAGTGCCACCGGTTGCAGGCCGCAAGACGCATGTGTCTCATTCCGGAACAACCATAAGACATTAGGGTTTGGTTTAAAGATGAGCGCAGCGCACTTTAAAAGCGAGAGATAACTATGAATCTTCACAATGTAGAATTTATCAAATCAGCAGCCGACGCACGTGGGTTGCTTGGGGATGATGTGCCGCAAATCGTGTTTTCGGGCAAGTCCAATGTGGGCAAATCTTCAGTGATCAACAAGTTGCTCAACCGCAAGAATATTGCGCGGGTGAGCTCCAAACCGGGCAAGACCGTGCATATCAATTACTTTCTGATTGATGATGCTGCATATTTTGTAGATTTGCCCGGATATGGTTATGCAAAAGTAGCCAAAAGCGAGCAGGCGCGTTGGTCTGCACTGATGGAGATTTATTTTTCGGCTGCTGATCATATTGCTCTGGGTATCATGATTGTAGATGCGCGTCATGCACCGACCAGAGATGATATCACCATGGCTAAGTGGTTTAAGGCCACTTGCTGTCCGCTGGTTATTGTTGCAAACAAAATTGACAAAGTCAAAAACAGCGAAAAAGATCAAAATCTGGCACTGATTCTCAAGACATTGGATTTGCCGCCGGAGACCAATATTATTGCGTTTTCCGCAGAAAAGGGTACAAATAAAGAGCTGCTGCTCCAGTCGATATATGATGCGGTCGAAAGGTGGGTAGAGTTGGATGTTTAGAAATGTATTTCCTGCCAATGCCGGTGCAGGAGAAGTCCTTGTCAGTATTTTGCTCATCGTCATTCCTTTTATGATCTGTATCACGGTGCACGAGTTGGCACACGGATTTACGGCATATCGGCTCGGTGACAATACGGCCAAAAATCAAGGCCGTCTGACACTCAATCCCATCAGGCATATCGATCCTTTTGGACTTTTGATGATTGTTGTCTTTAGATTTGGTTGGGCCAAGCCTGTGCCGGTCAATATGAATACATTTAAGCACCCGAGAAGATATATGGCGGTGACGGCCTTTGCTGGGCCACTATCTAATCTGATACTTGCGCTGGTATTGATGTTTTTATACGGAATTTTATTAATACCTATCCTCTCCATCAACACACCGGGCGTTGCAGATTTTATCCATACGCTTTTTCTGCAAACCATATGGATCAGCGTCATGCTTGCAGTGTTTAATTTACTACCGATACCTCCGTTAGATGGATCAAAGATTCTTTTCTCACTGGTTTCGGAGGAGACTTACTTTAAGCTCATGCGGTATGAGCGTTATGGATTTTTTGTGCTCATACTTCTGTTGAATATTCCGGTTTTTCAAAACACATTGAGGGACGTTATTCAGACAATATATGACAGCTTCTTCTTGGTGGGGCAAGCTGCGCTTTCGTTGGTGGCCTGATATGGATGCTCCTGTTTTTAAGTTGGAAGGTATCGTCAAAAGTAAAGACGAAGTTTCAGACTTTGAAGGGCCGCTCGTGCTGATTCTTCAACTACTGAGCAAAGATAAAATCGAAATCAGAGATATCAGCATTTCCAATATCCTTGATCAGTATCTTGCATTTTTAGATGAAATGGCAGAACTTGACTTGGATGTTGCCAGTGAGTTTGTTACGATGGCATCTCATTTGACGTATATCAAGACCAAGATGCTGCTATCCGGCGGTGAGGAAGTGTCTGAGCTTGAGCAACTGATTTCATCTCTTGAAGAATTGCAACGCGGCGAGGTATATTTGCAGATCAAAGAGGTGTCGCAGATTTTATCCGGAATGTACGCACGTGACGGTGCTTTAATGACCGGGCCGCCGGAGTATCTTCCGATAGACAATGAGTATAAATATGTTCATGTCAGTTTTGATCTCATTGATGCGCTGCTGCGCATCTTACAAAGAGAAAATGTGCGGCTGGGCAGTCAGAATCCAAGGGAAATGGTGATACCGAATCGCATTACTTTTTCGATTCCTGAAAAGATTTCAGAGATACTTGATAAGCTCAAGCAAGTGGGGCAAGTCCCTGTTGCGGCGCTCTTTCACGATGCGAGCAATCGTCCGGAACTCGTTGCGACACTGATTGCCATACTTGAGTTATGTAAGGTGGGGAATCTGGCCTTATCCGGTGCACAAGATGAGCTGATTGTTACTTTTTCCGGGGTGGGCAGAGATCCGTCAACTGAGGAAATTACAGAGGACATGGCAAGGGAAGCAGAAGCATATGAAAGGTCATGAGTATGAAATGGAAAATCATGATATCGATAGCATAATAGAGGCCATTTTATTTGTTTCCGGTGAGCCGGTAAAACTATCCAGAATCGCAGCCGTTTTAGGGGTTGATGAGTTTGATGTTGATGCGGCGGCAAATAGAATGCGCGACAAATATAGCTTTGAGCGGCGGGGGATTCGTCTTTTAAAGCTTGAGGACAGTTTACAGCTCTGCAGTTCACCGGAGTATGCAGATTACATCAGACTTACGCTTGAGACAAGAAAGCCTCCACAACTATCGCCGCCGGCCCTTGAGGTACTGTCTATCATTGCATATTTTGAGCCGGTGACCAAGGCATATATAGAGCAAGTCAGAGGCGTTGATAGCGCATACACTGTGAATTTACTCGTAGAGCGTGGACTCGTAGAGTCCTGCGGGCGGCTGAGTGCTCCGGGACGGCCTACGCTGTATAAGACGACGCATGTGTTTTTGAGAACATTCGGATTGGAGTCATTGCGGGACTTGCCCATGCTTCCGAAAGTGGAGACGCCCGGTGAAGCGAAAGAGGGTATCACCGCTGCAATTGCGGAGCTGAGTGCAAGAGAGGGCGAAACAGAGGTAGATGGTTAGTGGGGTTTTGCTATGTTAACACTATTTATAATCATTGCGATTTTGCTCATCATCGCTTTGCTGCGCTTTGGTGTGCATGTTGAATATAGTTCCGAAGGTGTCGTCGTAAAGATTTTTGCGGGTATTTTTTCATTTAGAGTCTATCCGCAAAAAGAGGATACGCCTGAGCAAGCGCAGAAGAACGCACGTAAAAAAGCAAAAAAAGAAGCTGCAAGTCAAAAGAAAAAAGATAAGCCGCCATTTAAGATGCCCGGTGGACTCAAGGGCTTTTTAGATTTAATCCCCCCGCTACGCAATATGCTGCGCCGGGTAAAGCGCCGCATACTGATTAAAGAACTGACGGTGTACTGTACGTTTGCGGGAACAGATGCATCTCAGACGGCAATAACTTATGGCATGGCAAATGCAGTCATGGGTACGCTGGCTCCTGTGCTGGATCACCACTTTCGCATCAGGCATCGTGATTTTCAAACAGGTGTTGATTTTACATCTTCAGAGCGTAAGATATATGTCAGTGCGGCGATTTCGCTTGCAGTTTGGGAGTCCATATACATCATCGTCGCACTGTTGCCGATGCTCAGGATATTTTTCAAGCGCGATAAAACCCAAAAGGATACGATTAAGCAAACCGTAAATAATGAACATGCAGGAAAGGATGATATTAAAAATGGAAAAGCATCAAATTAGTGAGTTAATGGAAACCACAATGCAAAAAGTAAGGGAGATGGTTGATGCCAATACGATTATCGGTCAGCCGATAATTACACAAGATGGCATTACACTGATTCCGGTATCCAAAGTCACATTTGGTTTTGCCGGAGGAGGTTCTGATTTTGCAAAGAAGGCCACCACTGCCCCTGCCAATTTCGGAGGCGGTGCGGGTGCAGGTGTAAACATCATTCCTGTGGCTTTTATCGTTGTCAAAAATGATAATGTCAGACTGTTGCATGTTTCGCCTCCTGGCAATTCTACAGTCGATCGCATCATCGACACCGTTCCTGATATTATCGATAAAGTTACAGATTTTATGGATAAAAATAAGGGCGAAGGCATCAGCGGCATTGATAAGCTTAATGTAGACGATATCGAAAAGACTGATTACTAATGCAGGAGCGTCTTCAAAAGATAATCTCAGCCTATGGCAGAGCCTCACGCAGAGAGGCTGAAAAACTGATTAACGATGGCCGGGTTTCGGTCAATGGCATCGTTGCATATGTCGGACAAAGTGCAGATATATCCTGCGATGAAATCATCGTTGATGGCGTTTCGCTCTTGCAAAAGGATGCCCCGGTCTATATCATGCTCAACAAGCCGCGCGGATATATTACATCAGTGCGTGATGATCGCGGAAGAAAGACCGTAATGGATTTGACATCCGATGTCGGAACTCGGATTTATCCTGTGGGCAGACTGGATTTGGATTCTGAGGGTCTGCTGCTTTTGACCAATGATGGGCAATTTGCAAATGACGTGGCTCACCCTTCGAAAGGGAAGATCAAGACCTATCTGGTAAGGGTGAGCGGCGATATAAAAGAGGGCTTGGATATTCTGTCAAAGCCGATGCAAATTGATGAGCATGTGGTCAGTGCCCATGGTGTGAAGCTACTCAAACAAACTGAAAGCGGCGGTATTTTGAGCATTTCCATACATGAGGGACGCAACAGGCAGATTCGAAAGATGTGTGCACATGCGAAGCTCAGAGTGTTATCACTCAAGCGGGTTTCGGTTGGTGCAGTCACATTAGGCAATTTAGGCGTCGGCAAATGGCGGCACTTGACAGAAGCAGAAAGGAACTTACTTTGGAAAAAGACATTCTGACAGTCATTGCAGAAGCCTCCGGGAATTTTTCGAAGAGCCAGAAGAAGATATCTCAATATATTATAGAGAATTATGATAAGGCCGCTTTTATGACTGCTGTAAGACTGGCGCATTTTGTGGGTGTCAGTGAGTCAACGGTTGTTCGCTTTGCCGGAGAGCTTGGGTATGACAGTTATCCTCAGATGCGGCGTGCGCTCCAAGATATGATCCGCAATAAGCTCACCTCAGTTCAGCGGATTAAAGTAGCCAAAGATATCATGGACAGCAGCGATATACTGACTCATGTCCTCTCATCAGATATTGACAAGATTCGCCAGACCATGGAGGAGGCGGACAGCGGAGAGTTTGCTCAGGCTGTTGAGGCCATTGTGCAGGCCAAAAATATCTATATCATCGGTATGCGTTCATCTTCTTTTTTAGCCAGTTTTATGGGCTTTAATTTTGGTCTGATTTTTAACAATTCACGTCTGATCACAGAATGTCCGGACAATGAGGTTTTTGAAAGATTGCTCATGCTGTCGGAAGGGGATGTGCTGATCGCCATAAGCTTTCCCCGTTATTCTAAAAGAACGTTAAAGGCAATGCAGTATGCCCGGGATGTGGGCGCAAAGATCATTGGCATTACGGATGGTCAGCTTTCTCCGCTGGTTAATCTGGCGGACATCTTGCTTTTTTCAAGAAGCGATATGATATCCTTCTTAGACACTTTGGTTGCCCCGCATAGCTTGGTCAATGCGCTCATCGTGGCAGTGAGTGAAAAAGCTCCGGTAGACTTATATGCGCGATTTGAACGGCTTGAACAGATATGGGATGAATATGGGGTTTATGAGCAAATATGAGTTATGATTTCGTAGTGGTTGGAGGCGGTGCAGCCGGTATGCTTGCAGCAGGTGCTGCGGCAAGTTTGGGCGTCAAGGTGTTGCTGCTGGAAAAAAATGAAAAGTTAGGTCGCAAGCTGTTTATCACCGGTAAGGGCAGATGCAACCTGACCAATAATTGTTCTGTGCAGGAAGCTTTAGCGCATATCCCCACCGGTAGCAAATTTTTATATAGTGCATTAAATGGTTTTTCCCCCGATGATGCGATGGTTCTGTTTGAATCGCTGGGTGTAAGGCTCAAAACAGAGCGCGGCGGCAGGGTTTTTCCGCAGTCAGATAAGTCGTATGAAATTATAGATGCGCTCAAGCGCTTTATGTTAAAAAATGGCGTGGTCATAAGGCATGATAGGGTCAGTGCCATTTCCGTAAATGATAATGATCTGTTGGACATCACCACAACAAGCCAAACCATCTCGTGCAGCAATGTGCTGCTGGCCACCGGCGGCAAGTCTTATCCGGCGACAGGCGCAACAGGTGATGGATATGATTGGGCGAAAAAACTTGGGCACACGGTAACGCCGTTGCGCGGTTCGTTGGTTCCGCTTTGTGCGGAGTCTGAATTATGTGCGTCTATGCAGGGGCTTGCTTTGAAGAATGTAGCGCTATCTGTATTTGATGGCGGGAAAAAGGCGATTTTTTCTGACTTGGGCGAATTATTATTCACTCATTTTGGATTGTCCGGTCCTTTAGTGCTCTCAGCCAGTGCGCATATGCGTAAGTTTGAGACGAAGCAGTATCATGTCACCATTGATTTAAAGCCCGGATTAGACGAAAAGAAACTCGATTTGCGTATTTTAAAGGATTTTGATCAATTTAAAAGCCGTGATTTTTGCAATGCGCTTGGAGATTTGTTGGCAAAGTCTATGATCCCTGCAATCATAAGACGTTCTGATATTGCGCCGGAAAAGAAGGTGCATTCTATAAGCAGGGAAGAGCGGCGAAATCTGGTCAGATTGATCAAGTCTTTTCGCATTGATATTGATGGGCCGAGACCGGTAGATGAGGCAATCATCACCTCAGGCGGTATTGAGCTTAATGAGATGAATCCCAAGACGATGGAGTCGAAGCTGGTTTCCGGCCTTTATTTTGCCGGAGAGATTATAGATGCAGATGCATATACTGGTGGATTTAACTTGCAAATTGCATGGTCCACAGCAATTGCAGCAGCAAAAGCAGTTGCAGCAAACGTGATAGAGAAGGGAAATGGTCACTAAAATGGAACAAAAAAGTATTGCGCTTGATGGTCCTGCCGGTGCAGGAAAGAGCACTCTGGCAAAAATGGTTGCACAACATTTTGGGCTGATATATGTAGATACCGGTGCGTTATACCGTTGTGTGGGTTTATATGCACTGCGCAATGATGTGCATGCTCAAGATGAAGCAGCTGTTACACGCTTATTACCTGAAATAAATCTTGAAATGAAATATGATGATGCGGGTGTGCAAAGGATGTTTCTGGGTGGGCAAGATGTCACCGATGCCATCAGAACTCCTGAGGTGTCCCAATATGCCTCAGATGTGTCTGCCATGCCTGCGGTTCGGGCGTTCTTACTGTCTATGCAGCGTGAAATGGCGGTAAAATATGATGCGATAATGGATGGTCGTGACATTGGCACGGTGGTATTACCTGATGCAGGTCTCAAGATATTTATTACGGCTGAGCCTAAAAAGCGTGCGTACAGGCGATATTTGGAGCTGCTGGCCAAAGACCCCAATACCCAGCTTGAAGATGTGGCGCGTGAGATGAGTTTAAGAGATAAGAATGATAGTGAGCGTGCAGCAGCGCCTCTAAAAGCGGCGGGCGATGCGATTTTGCTCGATACGTCCAATCTCAATTTGGAAGAGAGCTTTGTCGCACTGTGTCAGATGATTTCAGAATTTCGATCGAAGCAGGTAACTTAAGCGCAAAAAAACTCCCTTGCGTTTTGTAGCTACCATCGGTCGCCCGCAACAATTGCATAATAAACAGAAAGAGGTCTGTCCCATGGCGCAAAACTTTAAATGGAAAGCAAGCTACAGATTTTATAAAGGTGGATACTATGTCGTCCGTGTGATTTTCAGCATTTTTTTCCGCATACACATCAATGGCCGAGAGCACATACCCTCCGGCGCTGCAATGGTCTGCGCAAATCACTCTAGTGTACTCGACCCGATTTTTGTAGCATTTGCTGCGGGTTCAGAGCATTTTTTGCACTTTATCGCTAAAGTAGAAATATTTAAAACACCTGTTTTATCATTTATTGTGATGAAGTTGGGCGCCATCAGCGTTGATCGCGAAATGCGGGACATTACAACAATAAAGCAATCACTGTCGTATTTTAAAAATGGAGAGAAAGTCGCTATTTTCCCGGAGGGCAGCCGTGCGGATAAAGCGGACGAAATAACAGCAAAAACCGGTGCTGTGAAAATTGCAGAACGTGCTGGTGTTCCCATTGTACCCATTTATGTGCCGAGAAGAAAACATGTGTTTAGCAGAGTAAATCTGGTGATTGGTGTGCCTTACCACATAGAAAAGTCCGAATCCAAGCGCACTCCGGAAGCATACTTGCAGCTCTCAGAGCAACTGATGACAACAATCGAAAAGCTCGGTGCTCAAGAGATAGGTTGAGATTGGATGCAGTAGTTTGGAAATAAGCACCGGTGGCTGAGTTGAGCAATATGCGGTATGAGACATGTAATATATAGAGGGTAGATAATTTATGGGTGTAATGATAGCCAAGTCGGCCGGATTTTGTTTTGGCGTAAAAAGAGCCGTTGCGATATGCGAGCAAACGGCGCAGCAATACGGAAGTTGCGTTACGCTCGGACCGATCATACATAATGACAGTGTGATATCAGAGCTTGAAAAAAAAGGTGTCTGCGCAGTTTCTGATATTTCTGATATTTCTGAGGGTGAAAATGTAATCATCCGCTCTCATGGCGCAGCCAAAGATGAGCTGGAAAAGCTGACCGCACTGGGATGCAATATCATTGATGCGACATGTCCCGATGTGAAGAAAATTCATGATATCGTGCGCACGCAATCCGATTTGGGACGGCTGGTGATTGCTATAGGAGAAAGTGCACATCCTGAGATGAAAGCCATAGCCGGTTGGTGTAAAGATTTTGTGGTTTTTGGAAGCGCTGATGAACTTTCGAAGTGGCTAAACAGTGAAAATTTTTCAGACCAACCCATCTCTGTAATTTCACAGACGACTAATTCTGAAGCTGAGTATGATTTATGCACAAAAATCATAAAAAAAGTGTGTACAAATCAGAATATATTTGATACAATATGCGCTGAAACTTGCAAACGTCAGCGAGAGGCTGCCGATCTATCCAAAATTGCGGATGTTATGATCGTCGTTGGAGGAAAAAACAGCGCCAACAGCCTCAGACTTGCGGATATTTGTAAGAAGCAATGCCGGAGGGTTATTTTTGCTCAAAATGCAAGCGAACTTGAAGGCACAAATGTCCGTACGTCAGACACCGTCGTCATAACTGCCGGCGCGTCGACACCGGCGTTGATAATTAAGGAGGTCGCCCACAAAATGATCGAAGAGTTAAGTTTGGATGGAGCTCAATCAGAGGAGCAGAGTGTTCCTTTAGAGCCGACTGATGCCGATGGAGCGGAAGAAACTGTTTCCGAGGCGTTTGGAGCTGGAGAAGTCACAGAGGATATCACCCCTGCTGCTGCCACATCAGAGGTAGAGTCCGAGGCAGTCAATGAGAGCAGTGTTGATGACGCCGTAGCGGAGCCTGAGTTGGAAACTTCTGAAACTGATTTTCCTGCCGCAGAGTCAGCCAACGCTCAGGAAACTTTTGAAGAGATGTTGGAGAAGTCTATCAAGACTCTGCATACAGGAGAAAAGGTGACCGGCATAGTAACCTCGATCACGGCAACTGAGGTATCGGTAGATTTAGGGACGAAACAATCAGGATATATCCCCACAGATGAATTTACTGATGATGAACATACAAATATCGACGAAATAATCAAAATCGGTGATACGATTGAAGCTTTCGTCATGCGTGTCAACGATGTTGAGGGCATGGTTATGCTTTCTAAGAAGCGTCTTGATGCAATCAAAAACTGGGATATTATCGAGCAAGCAAGAGAAAACAGGGCTATTGTCGAAGGTACCGTTGTTGAGGAAAATAAGGGTGGGGTCGTGGTCAATGTCAAAGGTGTCCGCGTCTTTGTTCCCGCGTCTCAAACAGGACTACCCAAATCTGCGCCCATGACAGATTTAGTCAAAAAGCCGGTAAAGCTGCGTATCACAGAAGTCAATCAGTCCAGAAGACGTGTAGTGGGTTCAATTCGTGCGGTTCAAATGGATGAGCGGCGTGAAAAGTCCGAAAGTCTCTGGAGTGACATCGAAGTGAGCAAGCAATACAACGGTATTGTAAAATCAATGACCTCTTACGGTGTGTTTGTTGATATTGGCGGCGTTGATGGTATGATTCATATTTCGGAACTCAGCTGGACACGCATCAAGCAGCCCTCAGAAGTCATGAACGTGGGCGATGAAGTTTCGGTATATATCTTGTCATTTGACAAAGATAACCGAAAAATTTCACTGGGTTACAAAAAGCACGAGGATAATCCGTGGACAAAGTTCACAACCAACCATGCCGTGGGCGATGTGGTTAATGTAAAGATTGTAAAAATGATGCCTTTTGGCGCATTTGCCGAGATTTATCCGGGTGTCGATGGTCTGATCCATATCTCTCAAATTGCAGATCACAGGATTGGTCTGCCATCAGAAGTGCTTTCAGAGGGACAGATGGTTGATGTGAAGATCACGGAGATTGACAATGACCGCAAGAAAGTCTCACTGAGCATCAGAGCGCTGATTGATCCTTCTTCACTGCCTTTACAAGAAGCTGATGTTCAGGCAACTCAAGATGAGCAAGATGCACCGGTTGTCGTGTACGATACCGACAATCCGATCACAGATTTTGACGAGCCTGATGATGAAGAGGCTCAAGGCTAGGTCTTTGCTGTAGCCACGTATTAGGGTGTTATAAGATCAATAAAGATTCTTCGTTGATGACGCGCAAGTGACTGAGGATTTATCTCATGGGTCAGTGTGTTTATCACCTGAAGAATCTTTTCTTATCTCTAATTTATGAGACAGAATAAATCAATAACATATTTTTATTAAGAAATATTATGTAAACACTTGCGGTTTGGCGTAAAAACGGTTATACTGGAGTAAATGGGGAAGTTTTTGATTTGGTTACGGACGTTTGTTGCGAAATCGTCGCTTGTTTCCTCGTGAAAATTTGTTGCGGCAATGTGCTAGCGTGTAAAAGTGAGGTGTCAAGAACATTGCCTGACGTACGGGAGAGATTGAATTAATGTTTAGTATTGGCGATATGATAGCACATCCCATGCACGGCGCAGGAGTCATAGACAGCATTGAAGAACGCAAGATGAACGGTTGTATCCGGCGGTATTATATTCTCAAGATGCCCGCTGGTGGAATGGTCGTTATGATACCGACCGAGAGCACCGAGCAGATCGGGGTCAGACCCATTGTGGGCTCGATTGAAGCGGATGAGCTGATGGAGTCGATACCGAGCATTGATGCAGAGATGACTTCCAACTGGAACAGAAGATATCGCGAAAATATGCAAAGACTAAAAAGCGGAAATCTCCTAGAAGTAGCGCGTGTGGTCAAAGGACTGATGTCAAGAGATGTTGAAAAGGGACTTTCAACAGGTGAGCGAAAGATGTTGCATTCAGCGAAGCAGATACTCATTTCAGAGATCGTTCTTTCAAAAAAACTTTCATATGAAGAGGTAGAATCGCGCATCAATGCATCACTCGCTTAGGAGTTAAATAAATTTGTAGCGGAGGTTTCTGACCTCCGCAGTTTGTTTAGCTGTAGAGCGTCGAAATCCCACCGGTTTTTTGTTACGGTTCAGATACCCACTGAACTGTAAAGCTTTTTGCCCTGCATCGCCTAACCCCTTGTCAATACGAAAGGAATGGACATGAGCATGTCATTATTTTCGAGAATTTTACTTAAACTTCTGGGCGCAGCCCCTTACACCACAGCCGTCATTGCTGCGGCCGGCTCATCTGCGCGTATGGATGGTCAAGATAAGCTCTTTATCAAGATCAGTGATATTCCGGTACTGGCGCACACGCTGATGGTCTTTGAGCGTTGTGCGTTGATTGATGAAATCATTATTGTCACACGTAAAGAAAGCATAGAATCGGTTGCAAGACTCTGTGCGAATTACCATATTACCAAAGCAACAAAAATCATGGCGGGCGGCGCGACCAGACTGGAATCTGTAATGAATGGTGTATTTGCAGTCTCATGGAAGACTGAACTCGTTGCGATTCACGATGGGGCAAGACCATGTATTGATGAGCGCATTATTGAAAGAACGATTCTCAGAGCGCGCAAACGTCAAGCTGTGGCTCCGGGTATCCCCGTCAGCTCTACCATTAAAAAAGTAAACAGAAATATCGTCACAGAGACGATGGATAGAAGTGATTTGATTGAAATACAGACCCCTCAGGTATTCAATGCGGACTTGATAAAAGGTGCACTGACCAAGGCCAAAAAAGATGCGCCGGATATCACCGATGATTGTATGGCCGCTGAACTGATGGGTGTACCGGTGCATGTGACCCAAGGATCACGAAACAACATCAAACTGACCACCGGTGAAGATGTTGTGGTGGCAGAGGCGATTATTGCGCAGCAGATGCTCCGGCGAATTGGAAAAGAGTGAAGCAAGATGAGAATTGGTTTAGGTTATGATGTGCATCGCCTCAAAAGCGGGCGAAAATTTATCCTCTGCGGCGTTGAAATCCCATGTGATTTTGGGCCGGACGGACATTCCGACGCAGATGTCGCCCTTCATGCACTGATGGACGCAATGCTCGGAGCACTTGCCATGGGAGATATCGGGATGCATTTTCCGGATTCAGATGTGCAATGGCAAGATGCTGATAGTGTGCAGCTCTTAAAGCATATTTATAGTTTAGTCCATCAGCGGGGTTATACATTGGGCAATGCGGATATCACCGTAGTCTTGCAATCGCCGCGCATTGCTTCATTTATAGAAGATATGCGTAACAAAATCGCTTTGACAATTGATGTGGATGTATCAAAAATCAGTGTCAAAGCCACGACAGAAGAAAAGCTCGGATTCACTGGATCGGGTGATGGTGTCTCGGCACATGCTGTGGTGTTGCTTGAGCAGGTTTGACTTTTGATGAACATTAACTTCCAAATAATTACATTGTCAATCGAGCGTTTTTATTGTATACTGACATGGAAATAAATGAACACGCAGAGGACTTCACATGGAAACAATCAGAGAGATATATCAATTAGTATTCGGGCTGATTATATCACTGCAAAACACGGTTTTAATTTGGGATGTCATAGACATCCTCATTATTACATTCATCATCTACAAAATCCTTACATTCATGCAAAAGACCAGTGCAAGCAGTGTGATGAAAGGGATTGTTTTTGTTGTTGCAGTCGCAGTGGTCTCTAACCTGTTCAATATGACCGTCTTGAGCTACCTGTTGCGGCAGGCCGTTCAGATGGGCGTGCTCTTACTTATTATCTTATTTCAACCCGAGATCAGAAAAATGTTTGAACGCATGGGCACCAGTAAAATCAATCTATTGTTTGCCAGACGAAATAAATATGAAAATATCGAATCCGGAATAGACAGCGTCGTATCGGCCAGCGCAGTCATGGCCAAAAGCAATACAGGTGCCATTATTGTCTTCGAAAGAGAAGTCGGACTCAATGACTTTGCCGTGACCGGCACAGCAATTGATGCCTCGGCCTCTTCCGGATTAATAGAGAGTATATTTTATCACAACTCACCCCTTCATGATGGCGCACTCATCATTCGCGAAGGCAGACTATTGGCGGCGGCATGCATGCTCCCTCTGTCTAATAATATCAACCTCAACCGTGATCTCGGCATGAGACATAGAGCCGGAGTCGGCATCAGTGAGCGCTCTGATGCCGTAGTAGTCATTGTTTCAGAAGAATCCGGAACAGTGTCCATCGCCATTGACGGTATGCTCAAGCGCCACCTGTCTAAGGATACTGTTGACAAGATACTGCGAAAAGAACTGACATCAGACACCAGTGCGAAGCCTGATAAGCCCGATGAATCTCGCAAACCAAAGGTAAAGGAGAATAAATAATGCGCAGACTTTTAAGTAAAATATTCTCCAGCAAGCTATTTTTTATCATATTTTCTTTGCTTGCGGCGATTGCATTGTGGATGTATGTGGAGATCACCGAAAACGAAATGCTGACAGAGACCATTCACAACATTCCGATTGAATTCAGCAATCGTGAAATCTTGCGTGACAGAGGCTTGCTGATATCTGAAACCCAACCTCAAGAGTTGTCGCTGACCTTTGAAGCGCCGCGGAACATTATCTCACAGCTCAACAATGCCACAGTTTCTGTAAATATCAATCTGGCGAACATCACACGTCCGGCACAAATTTTTATGGATTATACCATTATATTTCCTGCCGGTGTCAATCAAAACGCCATATCCATAACCGACAGAAGCGTCCAAGGGGTATCACTGACGATTGACAGATTATCAGCCAGATCGATCCCCGTTCGGGTCGAATATACCGGCGGTACCGCTGGCGAAGACCTCATCGCAATGCCGCCTGTATTTGAGCCTCAGTCAATCACTGTAGAAGGCCCTGAAGAACTACTCTCCAGAATTGATTTTATCCATGTTCCGATCATCGTAGAAAATTTGGAAACCACCTATGTTGACGATCTGGAATTCTACTTTGTGGACATTTATGGATATGAATTGAGCGAAAATGAGCTGGATGCTTTGACGACATCTTTAGATACCGTTCGCGTAACAATTCAGATCAGGCAAGTCAAGGATATTCCATTGCACGTCAATATCAGTCATGGGGCAGGTTCGTCCGATGAAAATACATTGGTGTCAATCACCCCGCAATTCATTACAGTTTCGGGTGATCCGGAGGCTTTGCGAGATTTCAATCTGCCCCCATTGGGTGTGATCAATATGACGAGTTTTACCAACATAGCGACAGTCTCCATGCCCATTATCTTACCCCCGCAAATATCATCTGAATCCGGAGAACAAACGGCAACTGTGCGGGTCGATGTACTGAATATTGACTGGGAAGATTTTCAGGTAGATCATCTGTTCTACATCAATGCACCACCCGGTTATGTCGTGCAAATCATACCGAGTCATGTTGAGGTGAGATTGCGCGGACGAACAGAAGATCTTGAATATATTACAGAGGCCAATATCAGGCTGGTTGTGGACCTCAGGGATCTCGGCGTAGGCCGCCACAGAGTTCCGGCAAGAGTATATATCGATGGAATTGATGCGGATGTTGGGGCAGTCGGAGAATATGCAATTTCTATTCGAATTCTCCCAGAAGTGACATAATGTTTGGATACATTCGGCCTCTGCAAGGGGAACTCAAGGTGAGGGAACTTGAGCGCTTTAAAGCCTGTTACTGCGGTTTATGTCATGCCTTGGGTAAAAATTATGGCTTGGCCTCAAGATTCATTCTAAATTACGAACTCGTGTTTTTGTCTATGCTCCTATGGGATGAAGACGACGCGATCAAAATAAAACATGGGCGCTGTATCGCCAGTCCATGCAAGAAAAAAAAATATTGCGCCGGAAATGCTGCACTGGATCAGTGTGCCGGATATTCTGTAATACTCACATGGTTAAAGCTCAAAGATTCTATTGCTGATGAGACCTTTTTTCGCTCTGTTCCTTATAGAATAGGCGCGCTTATTTTGCGCAAGGCATATAAAAAAGCGGCTCTGAACCAACCCGAATTCGACCGTCAAGCCGGAAATGCACTGAGCGATATGGCAGCGCATGAATCTCAGAAAACCCCCTCACTTGACGAGATCGCAGACAAGTTTGCAAGCATCCTCAAAGCGATAGCAGACCATGATATACCTGAAAAGATGCGCCGCCCCATGGGTGAATTACTTTACCACACAGGCCGCTGGATATACATAATGGATGCCTGTGATGATTACAAAAAAGATATCAAATCCGGAAATTATAATCCCGTGGCATTGTTATATCAGCCTGATTCGTGCAGCAAGCTTCCGCAAGAGGCGGTCTTGAGACTGAATGTAACGCTGACCCATTCGAATAATCTGCTGTCCTCGGCTTTTGAGCTTTTGCCGCATAATCCATGGTCACAGATTGTCGAAAATATAATATATCTCGGTATGCCCGATGCATGCACCCGCGTTTTTAATGGAAAATGGCCTCCCAAAAAGGGAAATCATAATATATAAAAGAATGGACGAAGTATATGACCGATCCTTACAAAATCCTTGGAGTTTCCCCAAGTGCAACTGACGATGAAGTGAAAAAAGCCTATCGTGATCTCGTGCGTAAATATCACCCTGATAATTACCACGACAATCCGCTTTCGGATTTGGCTCAAGAGAAGATGAAAGAAGTCAATGAAGCATATGATGCAGTCACTAAGATGCGCGAGGGTGGTGGCGGTGGAAATTATCGCCCCGGCGGTGGGAATTCCGGCACATCAAGCGGCTCAGCCGAAGGTCAAAAGGTAAGAGTAGCCATAAATTCCGGAGATTTGCAATATGCTGAGCAGCTGCTGAGTCATTTTCCTGTCAGAAATGCCGAATGGAATTTTCTCATGGGCAGTCTTTACTATCGCAAAGGCTGGCTCGATGATGCGTTAAATTACTTTAGGACAGCGTCAAACATGGAACCCGGCAATTCTGAGTACAGACAGGCGCTTGCATTTATGAGTCAGGGCGGACATGCCTATAGATCATATGGTCATGGACATCAACCGGTAGCAGGTCAAGGTTGTGATGCTTGCGATTGTTGCACAGCCATGCTTTGCATGAACATGTGCTGTAGATGTAGTTAATGTATATGAATAAGAAGACCAAAAAGATTACATTGTCGGCGCTCTTTGTGGCGCTGACTGTTGTTTCACTTTATTTTGCATCAATTTTACCTACAGGTCAGGCGGGGCTGGTTGCGGCGGCTTCTTTATTTGTTGCTGCGGCGGTGATTGAGTCCGGTATTGGTTCCGGGTTATCCGTATTTGTTGTCAGCGCACTGATCGGTATGCTTATATTACCAAATAGGGCAGCACCGCTTCTTTTCATTGCTTTTTTTGGTTACTATCCCATAGTCAAGAGTCTTGTCGAGCGGATGAGCGGCACAGCGTTTCAGTGGATATTAAAATTAGCAGTCTTTAATGCAGCGCTAACAGGTATTTGGTTGCTCATGAGGGAGCTGGTGACCGGGATTGTCGGTGATATGATTCCTGTGCTGCTGATATATGTTGGTGGCAATGTGATTTTTGTTTTATTTGATTATGGGTTTTCAAAACTTATTTGGTTTTACATCAATAGAATATCTCGCGCTCCATTTTCGAAGTAACCAGTTATAGCGTAAACGAATTAGCTGGTAAAGCGTGATGCAGTATATTAGTAAAGGATACATAAACATATGATAAAAAGTATGACCGGTTATGGCGGTGCAAAAGGCACGTCAGAAAAATTGGAACTATCTGTAGAAATTAAGAGTGTAAATAGTCGATATTTAGATTGCTCAATAAAAATCCCGCGCGTCTACATCGCACTTGAAGAGCCACTTAAGTCTTTGGTGTCTAAGTATATATCACGCGGCAAGGTCGATGTTTTTGTTTCCATTGATTCGTCAAGTGCCGATGATGTGGAAATCAAACTGAATCGTCCGCTGGTAGAGGGCTATATCTCTATTTTGCGCAGTATGTCTGAGGAGTATGATTTAGGTGGTAGGGTCAGCGCAATGGATTTGACACGTTTTCCGGATGTATTGCGTGCCGAAAAAAAAGAAGCAAATGCTGAGCAATTGTGTGCTGATGTTTCTGCAACGCTAGAAGAGGCGCTTTTAGGTTTTAATGAGATGCGCATGAGAGAGGGCGGGACGCTTTGCTCAGATATATCAGAAAGACTGGATCAGATCGAGCAGCATTTAATGCTCATTGAGGAGCAGTCACCAAAGAGTGTTGCTGAATATCGCAAGAAATTAGAACTGCGCATGCAGGAGATTCTGCAAACAACCGATATTGACGAGGCGCGCATACTTACTGAGGCTGCAATTTTTGCTGATCGCGTAGCCATAAATGAAGAAACAGTCAGGCTGCGCAGCCATATTTCTGGGCTGAGGGAGATGCTGCGAAGCCGCGAACCTATTGGAAGAAAGATTGATTTCCTTGTTCAGGAATTTAACAGGGAAGCAAACACCATTGGCTCTAAGGGTAATGATGTCAAAATGGCTAGAGTTGTTGTCGATCTGAAAGCCGAAATAGAAAAAATTCGAGAACAAGCACAAAATATTGAATAGTCAGTGTATTTGTGATATAATGATTAGCCGTAGTAATTCAAATGCATGTTTTGTGCCTGATGAAATACGAAAGGAATGGTCATGAATATGAAACTGATTAATATCGGATTTGGCAATATGGTTTCCGCACAGCGGATCATCGCAATCATCAGTCCTGAATCTGCGCCGATTAAACGCATAATTTCTGATGCTAGGGAAAAAAGTCAGCTCGTTGATGCGACATACGGACGCCGGACCAGAGCGGTCATCATCACAGATAATGGCTCGATCATTCTCTCGGCGCTGCAACCGGAAACTGTTGCAGGCAGGATTTCTGACAAGTCAGAACAAGATTCGGGGGAGAGTGCAGATGAGTAATCCAACGGGTAGACTGATCATCATTTCAGCGCCATCAGGTGCAGGTAAAGGTACGGTGATCAAGAAGCTCCTTGAGCTTCGTCCGGAACTTTGCTATTCCATTTCTGTAACAACTCGTAAGCCCAGAGCAGGTGAAATCCATGGAGAATCATATTATTTTGTCTCACATGAACGTTTTCAAGAACTGATTAAGGCAGAGGCATTTTTAGAATATGCTGACTTTGTTGGGGAGTATTATGGTACTCCCAAGAGTATGATTGATGATTGTATCTATTATGGAAAAGATGCCTTGCTCGAAATAGAAGTTCAAGGTGCCGAGCAAATCATGAAAAAAAAACCGGATGCCGTATCTATATTTATAATCCCGCCGGATATGAAAGAGCTGGAACGACGCTTACGTGCAAGGGGCACAGAGTCTGAAGAACAACTAAAAGCAAGGCTTGAGCGTGCAGAGCAAGAGCTTGAAGAAAAAGTGCATTATGATTATGTTGTTGTCAATGACGATATTACGCGTGCTGCTGAAGAAATTTTGAAGATCATTGAAAAAGGAGACCAATAAATGTTATATCCATCACTCCAAAGTCTGCTCAAACAGGTCAATAGCCGATATCTTTTGGTAAATATCATCGCAAGGCGCTCAAGAGATATCTCAAACATAGCCAATGAACATGGCGAAATCATTGATGATAAGCCCGTGTCCAGAGCGATCCAAGAAATCGCAGATGGCGAATTGCGCATCACGATCCCTGAAGATCTGTAAGCAACGCATATGTCGCAAAACATTGCCAGAGTGGCAGTTGCAGCTGCAACATTTGCTATTGACAGACCTTATGATTACACAATACCTGAGTGTATGATTGAATATGCCGTTCCCGGCATGAGAGTGCTGGTGCCTTTTGGTCAGGGCAACAAGAACAGCGAAGGCGTCATTCTTTCACTTGCGGATGAGAGCAACAGCAAGAGGCTCAAGAGTATTACTGCGCTTCTGGATGATGTGCCGGCATTATGTGACGAAAATTTAAGACTTGCGCTTTGGATGAGCGACAGGTTTTTTTGCACGGTGTTTGATGCACTCAAAGCCATGCTGCCTGCGGGGATGTGGTTTAAAGATGGTGTCATGAAACAAAGCGGCAAAACCATCAAAATCGCGACCCTTTCTATTAATCCCAATGAAGCAGATGTTTTAGCCGATGAAAAAAGACTCAGATCACCCAAACAAGCAGATGTACTTTCACTTCTTGCCGGGGTTGGAAGTATGCCGATTAAAGACATTTATTCAATAACCGGAGCGGCTTCCCCGGTTATGAATGCGTTAATCAAACAAAATCTTCTATCTGTTAGCGAACATAAAATATATAGACGTCCTGAAATTAAGACAATCAAAGACCCGAAACCCATTACACTCACACAAGGGCAGCAATCAGTTTTTGATGCTGTTGCACCGCTTGTTGAAAGTGAAAATCCCGAAGCGGTATTACTCCACGGTGTTACCGGAAGCGGAAAGACACTTATATATCTAAAGCTTATTGAGCATGCGCTGGCTTTGGGCAAAACTGCGGTGGTTTTAGTTCCTGAAATAGCGCTGACCCCTCAAACGGTCAGCATATTTGCTTCTTATTTTGGAGATATGGTTGCGGTACTGCACTCTGCGCTTGGAACCGGAGAGCGCTTTGACGAATGGAAGCGCATTCGTTCGGGCGTCGTTCGTGTGGTGGTCGGTACACGATCCGCTATTTTTGCCCCACTTAAGGATATTGGTCTTATTGTGATCGATGAAGAGCAAGAGCACACCTACAAATCAGAGAGCAGTCCCAGATACCATGCCAGAGACGTCGCAAAGTACAGGATCACCCATAGTGGAGGATTGTTGCTGCTTTCATCAGCTACGCCATCAATTGAAAGTATGCATCATGCCAAAACAGGTAAGTACAAGTTATTTCGCATTGAGAGCCGATACAACAATAAGAGCTTACCCGAGGTGCTTATTGCAGATATGCGCAAGGAGCTAAAAGATGGTAATGGAGGCTCTATAAGTTCTGTTTTGCGAAGAGAAATTGAGTACAATTTGCAAAATAATGAGCAAACCATTTTATTTATTAATCGCCGCGGTACTAATCCACTGGTTGCTTGCGGAGAATGCGGTTTTACATTTCGCTGTGAGAAATGCACAGTGAATATGACTTACCATGATACGAACAAAAGGCTGCTGTGTCACTATTGTGGCTTTTCCCATCCGATTCATTTTAACTGTCCTGATTGCAAAGGTAGACTCAAATATGTTGGGGCAGGAACGCAAAAGGTCGAAGTGGAACTTGAAGCACTCTTTCCGGGTGTGGGTACAATCCGTATGGATGCGGATACGGTTTCACGACTGAATTCACATGACAAGCTGCTTTCTTCCTTTAGAGAGGGCAACGCTCAGATATTGCTGGGTACTCAGATGGTGACCAAGGGGCTGGATTTTGAAAATGTGACCTTGGTTGGCGTGGTTTCTGCCGATGCATCTTTGTATATGAGTGATTATCGAGCGCATGAGCGTGCATTTTCACTCATTACCCAAGTTGTTGGACGTTCGGGTCGTGGAGACAAACCGGGCAGAGCAGTAATCCAGACACTAACACCCGCTCATGATGTAATCAAACTTGCTTCAAAACAAGATTATGATGAGTTTTATGCACGTGAGATTGTTTTTCGGCAGGCGCAGGGGAGTCCACCAATCCATGACCTGATGACAATAACCGCAACCGGGAGTGATGAGACCGCAGTTTTGCAAGTGTGTGCTAAAGTGGCGGGGGCGCTGGCTTATTACTTTGTAGGTATGAATGTAAAGCTGCTTGGACCTACTCCGGCACTTGTGTCTAAGATCAATAATCGATATCGATACAGGTTGCTTGTGAGTTGTAAAAATACCAAACGTGTAAGAAATATAATCGCACATACATTGAGAGAAATTTCGCGCGATAGACTTTGCCGCTCAGTAACGGTCTTTGCCGATATGGATGTTTATGAGTAAACATGAATAACTGAAAGCTATGGAGAAACAATATGGCCATCAGAAATATTTTAACCGGAGATGAACCTACCTTGCAGAAAAAGAGCAGGGCGGTAACTGAATTTAACAATAGATTGCATATATTGCTCGATGATATGCATCAGACGCTTGAGGCGGCGAACGGACTGGGTCTTGCGGCTCCGCAAGTCGGAGTATTGCGCAGGGTGGCACTGATTGTTGAAGTTATCGACGGTGATGGTGAAGAGGATTTTGAAGAAAATGTCATTGAGCTCATAAACCCGAAGATTATCTCGCAGGAGGGAATTCAAGAGGGTCTTGAGGGATGCCTGAGTGTTCCCGGTGCGTACGGCACAGTCTGCCGACCTAAATCGGTCACAGTCAGAGCGCAAGATCGATTTGGAGATACATTTGAAATTCAGTGTAGCGGGATGACCGCTCGTGCGGCTTGCCACGAGATTGATCACCTCAATGGTGTGCTTTTTACAATACTTACTGACCATATACTTACCGAAGAAGAGCTTGACCAATTGGGTAAAAGTGATCCGGAAAATTAATGGTTTAAGGATACAACATATATGAAAATCATATTTATGGGAACGCCGGATTTTGCACAAAGATCTTTAGAGGCACTCTATCATTATGGACATGAAGTCGTCGGTGTGTTTACGCAGCCGGACAAACCCAAAAGCCGAGGCATGAAAGTAACAAGCAGCCCGGTAAAAGACCTTGCTCTAGCGCATGGAACACCTGTATATCAGCCTGTATCCCTGAGGGATGATGCGGTGATAGAGACATTGCAATCACTTGATTTTGATTTGATTGTGGTCGTAGCATATGGGAAAATATTACCCACCAAAATTCTTGACATGTCGCCATTAGGCGCGATAAATATTCATGCGTCCATATTGCCGAAATACCGTGGGGCTGCGCCCATCCAATGGGCCATATTAAATGGAGATCAGGTCACCGGCGTTACTTCAATGTATATGGCAGAAGCGCTGGATGCAGGCGATATCATATTGACGCATGATACTGCAATTGGAGCGAATGAGACCTCAGGTGAACTCTTTGAACGACTCAAAGAGATGGGCGCGAACCTACTTAATGAGACTATTGATTTGCTCAGTAAAGGTGAGGCGCCTCGAATTCCTCAGGATTCAAATGATGCGACATATGCGCCGATGCTCAGCAAGGATATGTCAGCTATAGACTGGAACACCACGGGACTTCATATCAAATGCAAAGTGCGAGGGCTCAATCCATGGCCTGTTGCGACCACGCTGTTTAAAGATAAGGTGTATAAAATATTTGCCGTGGACACTATTCAAAAAGACACTTTAGCGCCTCCCGGCGCACTGGTCTCTACCGGGAAGCATGGGATCGAAATTGCCTGCTTAGATGGTGTTGTCATCATAAAGGATTTACAGGCATCGGGCGGAAAGCGTATGTCGGCAGCAGATCATCTTAAGGGCAATTCTATTTTTAATTAAACCAATTTTACGCGCAAGGATTGTGAACGTTTAAGCTTTTACAGATCAGTAGGGAAGTGCAAAATGCAAGATGAGAATAAAAATTTATCCGCTAGAGAAGCAGCACTAAAGACGCTGGGTATCTATAGACGCAAGAAGGCTTGGTCGGATATGGCGTTAAACAGTGTAGTTAGCAGTGCCACGCTTTCGCCGAAAGATATAGCGTTAACAGTGCAGTTGGTTTATGGTGTGCTGCAAAATCTGATGCTTTGTGACTACTATGCGTCACATTTTTCGAATATAGAGTTAAAAAAACTTCAACCAAGGGTGCTGGATATATTGCGTCTTTCTATTTATCAAATCGTATTTTTAACGAAGATTCCGCATAATGCAGCGGTTAATGAGGCGGTTTCGTTGACAAAGAAGTATGCGAACAAACGCGCCGCAGGATATGTCAATGCGCTACTGCGAAAGATTTCTAAAGCGGCATCAGAGGGAAGTTTGCCAGAAATTACCGGAGACACAGCGCATCAGTTATCTATAAAGTACAGTCATCCTGAGTGGTTGGTGGACGCATTTATAAAGACCATAGGGGCGCAAGAGACCCATTCGCTGCTCATGCATAACAATCAAAATAACATGCCCATAACGGCTCAAGTCAATACATTGCTGACCAATGTTGATGAAGCGATTTCCCTCTTGGCCAAAGACGGTGTAGAAGCAACGCCGCACCAATGGCTGGGCAATTGCATTGAGTTCAGAGGCGCAGGTAATATTACGAAATTAGAGGCTTATAATAGAGGCTTTATTTATGTTCAGGATGTTGCTGCCAGACTTTCAGTTATAGCTGCATCTCCTATGCAGGACGATATTGTTGTAGATGGTTGCGCTGCTCCGGGCGGAAAGTCTTTTGCTGCTGCAATACTTATGAAAAATGAGGGGCATATACTTGCCTGTGATATACATGCTGCAAAATTGAGACATATTGAAAGCGGCAGTACACGCATGGGTATCAATATAATCGATGTGATAGAGGCAGATGTATCAGCGCAAGCAAGTGGTCTATCTGTAAAAAACCACCTTGCGAGGTATGCAACAAAAGAAGATTCATGTGCGCTTGCCGATGTTGTTTTGGCTGACGTGCCTTGTTCGGGTGTCGGTATCATCAGAAAGAAACCCGAGATACGGTACAAAGCACAAGCGGATATCTCTGGCTTGCCGGAGATTCAAAAGCAGATTTTGACCGAGCTTTCTGCGTTTGTAAAGCCGGGAGGCGTTTTGCTTTACTCGACCTGTAGTGTATTGCGCAGTGAAAATGAAGATATTATTCATGCGTTTCTCTCAGCGCATGAGTGCTTTGTTACCGAGTCTTTTATCTTGTCGAAAATCGGAGAAGTTTCAGATGGCATGATCACACTGTGGCCGCATGTTCATGGCACAGATGGTTTTTTCATTTGTAAGATGAGAAGGCGTGAGGGATGACGATGATAAAATCAGATATAAAGTCAATGCTGCTATCGGAGCTTGAAACATATTTCTTGTCCATAGGCGAGCCGAAATTCCGGGCAAAACAAGTATTTGGCTGGATACATGGCGGAGCATCTCGTTTTGATGAAATGCTGAACATCTCAAAGCCGCTGCGCCAAAAGTTGGACGCGGAATTTTATATAAACGCTCCAACACTCATCACTCTAAGCACATCTCAAGCAAATGAAACGACTAAATTCCTATGGCAAATGCATGATAGCGCAACTATTGAAAGCGTACTGATGCAATATGCTTACGGCAACACTGTTTGCATTTCATCTCAAGTAGGATGCGCAATGGGATGCGCCTTTTGCGCTTCGGCGATAGGCGGCCTTGAAAGAAACTTAAACGCATCAGAGATGCTCAATCAAGTATTTTTTTCGCAAAAAGAATCCGGAAAAAAGATATCCAATGTAGTCATCATGGGCATTGGAGAACCGCTGGATAATTTTGAAAATGTTATCCGGTTTCTTAAATTGATCAATCATCCGGCAGGACTGAAAATGAGTTTACGCAAAGTCACCATATCGACATGCGGAATCATAGAAAACATTGACAAACTAGCTGATTATAAGATACAATCAACGTTAACGGTGTCGCTGCACGCACCGGATGATGAGACACGGTCACGACTGATGCCGATAAACCGCAAATATGGAGTTGACCGATTACTTGAAGCTTGTAACAGGTATTTTTCTAAAACCGGCAGACGTGTATCTTATGAATACTCAATGATTGATGGAGTAAATGACACGAGCGCTCATGCCGAGCTTTTGGCTCGGAAGCTTAAATGCAGCGGAAGCCATGTGAATATCATTCCTCTGAGTGACGTACCGGAAAGACTTTTAAAGGGCAGCAGCACTGAGAAAATCAAAGCGTTTTTGAAAATTCTTAATCATTGCAATATCAACGCAACTGTTCGCCGCAGCTTGGGACAAGACATATCGGCATCGTGCGGACAATTACGTGTGAGACATATAGAGAAGGGCTCATAAGTATGGATTTCTGGGGAATTACTCATAGTGGTAAAATAAGGCAGCAAAACCAGGACGTTTTTAAAATATTCTTAGATGAGGATAACAAAAACATCACGGTGCTTGTTGTCTGTGATGGTATGGGTGGCGCAAGGGCAGGGCATGTTGCCAGCACGCTGGCCGCAGACACATTTGTCGATCACATCGAAAAACATATCGAAGATGTGCGCAAACAAAAAAATGTTGCAACGAACATGACAGAGGCCGTAGCCGCATCAAACAAAGCCGTGTATGATAAAAGCAATGAAAACACGGAATTTGCAGGGATGGGTACCACGTTGACTGCTGCAATTTCAACACCTGATGGAGAAGTGGTTGTCAATGTAGGTGACAGCAGACTTTATCATATTACATCACAAAGTATCGCCCAGATAACCAAAGACCACTCTGTAGTCGAAGATATGATATCCAGAGGAGATCTGACACGCACTGAGGCCAAAAGGCATCCCAACAGAAATCTCATTACCAAGGCGCTCGGAACAAACAAAAAAGAAGCGCCAGACGTATTTTTTCTTAATTTGGCTGAGGGCGAATATCTGTTATTGTGCTCAGATGGATTGTCCAATGTCATATTGGATAGTGAAATCCTTTTTGAGTTGCAGAAAAGCCGCAGTGTAAAGACATCTTGTGAGACACTTGTTGACATGGCGCTTTCCAGAGGAGCGCCTGACAATGTTACTGTAGTGATTTTTAGAAAACAGCAAAGAGATTCCACTTCGGAAATGCAAGTTCCGGCAGTTTAAGAGGAGGCATATAAGTGGACGGCAAAGATAAATATATAGGTAGAATCCTTGACAATAGATATGAAATTTTAGAGCTTATTGGCACAGGCGGAATGGCACTGGTTTATAAAGCACGTTGCCATCGTCTGAACAGAATGGTTGCCATTAAGATATTAAAAGAAGACCTTGCCGGAGATGAAGAATTTCAGCGGCGCTTTTATACGGAGTCACAGGCCGTTGCCATGCTTTCTCATCCCAATATCGTCGCAGTATACGATGTCAGCAGGGCGGGCAATACAGAATATATCGTGATGGAACTGATCGAGGGCATCACATTAAAACAATACATCAATAGAAAAGGTCTTCTGAATTGGAAGGAAACTTTGCATTTTGCCTCTCAAATAACCAAAGCGCTCAGCCATGCACACTCACGTGGAATTATTCATCGTGACATAAAACCGCACAATATCATGATTTTAAAAGACGGTAGTGTCAAGGTCGCCGACTTTGGCATTGCACGCTTGCTCACCGTTTCCAATACGCTCACTCAAGAAGCGCTCGGCTCTGTGCACTATATTTCTCCCGAACAGGCCAAGGGTGGACATATTGACGCACGTTCAGATATATACTCGCTGGGTGTCGTGATGTATGAGATGCTCACCAGCCGACTGCCATTTGTCGGGGATTCTGCCGTATCTGTTGCGATACAGCATATCAGTGCGATTCCGCTTATGCCCAGAGATATCAATCCGGACGTTCCGGTTGGGCTTGAAGATATCACCATGCATGCAATGGAACCCGATCTGAATATGAGATTTACAACAGCAGAGGAAATGCTGGAGAATTTAGAAGAATTCCGGAAGAATCCATCTATAGTATTTAACTATGCGCCCTCAGACCCGGACAACAGATTCGTAACTGAGGTGGATTCTTTTACTGAGGCCAATGCGCTTCCCAGAGTACCGCAAGTGGGACAACGGACTGCAGCGCTGAGTCCCGGCATTCAACAGCAACAACAGCCCGCATCGCGGGCAAATCATGCTGAGCCTACAACGCAAATGAGCCGGAGAAAACCGAATGACATAAAAAAAGCCCCGCCCAAACCAAAACCCAAACCGGACGCTGATATCCATCCGGATATCAAGCCTAAGCAGAGTAGAGTCAAAGCAAGTAAAAGTCCGGAGTTGACACCGGATGATTATCGTGCAGCCAAGACCAGAGCGAGCAGTACATCAACACTGGTTGGTATTTTCAGCGTAATTGTTTTTTTGGTTGTAATTGCTGTATTTATGTGGAACTTTTTCTTAAGTGATATATTTGGTACGGGACAACGTGAGCCATTGCTGATACCCACTTTTGTCAACCGTAGGTTTGAAGATGTAATAAACAACGATGAATACACGGATATATACAATTTCAATCCAATCAGAGAAGAATACAACACCGAAGTTCCGGAAGGCTTTATTATTTTCCAGAGTCCTGCTCCGGATAGGCAAGTCAGCGAACCTCTGCCCGGCGCCAGAATCAATGTGGAATTAGCGGTTTCATTGGGGACACCTCCGCCGACGATTATGCCGGACTTGTTGGGGTTGCATTGGGGCGTGGCCAGAAACCAGATGATCAACAGGAATTTAAATCTGGATATCGAAACTTCGGCAGTGGCTAGTGATATAACGCAAGGACTGGTCGTTGAGACGATCCCGGCTGCCGGAGAAGATATCGCCAGAGGCCATACGATCATTATAAGATACAGCGGCGGACCGAATATACCTATGGTATCTGTTCCTGAGCTTAATCTGCCAACTACCTTGACAGCCGTCACCTCAGAATTCCGGGGACGTGATCTTGTCCTCGTATTCGAGGAGTTTTACAGCGATGTTCACCCTGCGGATACCGTGACGTATATCCGCCATGCCGGGGATGAAGTTCCTGCCGGTTCCAATATCATTGTCAGCATATCACTAGGTCCGGAAGTGGTGGAAGAACCAGAGCCTGAACCTGATCCCGACCCTGAACCCTATCCGGACATGGAAATTCCGCACGAGCCGCCAGACGATTATCCATGGCCGCCGGGGGATGTGCCGGAACCTCCGCCCATACCGGAGCCACCTAATGAGACGGATACAGGCAGCTTACCTGATATACCTGTAGAACCTGCGCCTGAGGCACCTATTTGGCCGGAAGATATCAACAGTACAGACACTCCGGATGCATAATTGTGCTTATGGTAGAGGGAATTATTTTCAAAGCGCTGAGTGGATTTTATTATGTTGAATCTGCCGGAGCGATAATCGAGTGCAGAGCGCGAGGCAAGTTTCGTCTGGAAAATATTACACCACTTGTTGGTGATCGGGTTTTAGTTAAGGAAACTGAGCAGGGCAAGGGGATTTTAGATTCCGTTTTACCGCGAAAGAACGCTTTTGTGAGACCACCGATTGCAAATATTGATAAATTGGTGATCATCGCATCCGGCGCAATACCGGTTACCGATCCTTATCTTATTGATCGGATGACGGTTGTTGCGCACAAAAATGGCTGCGAAACTGTGATTTGTATCAATAAAATTGATTTAGACCCGGCCGATAGGCTGTATGATATATATAGCGCTGCCGGATTTTGCACAGTCAAGACAAGTGTAAAAACCGGTGAGGGACTGGATCAGTTACAAAGAGCCATTGAGGGTTGTATTTGTGCTTTTACCGGAAATTCCGGGGTGGGGAAGTCCAGCATTCTCAATGCACTTGACCCGGAATTTGACATTTCGGTCGGTGAGGTGAGTAGAAAGCTCGGCAGAGGACGACACACAACACGACATGTAGAGTTATTTCGATTGAAATGCGGAGCAATCATTGCTGATACACCCGGTTTTTCCGCATTTGACACTGAAAGATTGGCAGCGCCGTCAGCGCTTCACACTTTATTTCCTGATTTTGAGCCATACATTGGTGGTTGCCGATTTTTAGATTGTGCGCATATCCAAGAACCCGGATGCAGTATTTTAGAAGCGCTCAAACAGGGCAGTGTACAAAAGACGCGTATGGAAAGTTATGCTCGGCTTCACAAGCAAGCACTCCAGCACAAAGAGTGGGCGCATAAATAGATTTCATGGACTAAATAAAATTTTTGATGGGGAAGTTTAATGAGAAGATTAGGTAGAAAAGTTGCGATTATTTTAGCGTTGGTCATTGTGGTTTCTTTAGTTGTTCCTATATATGTGCAAGCTTCTACTGCACACAATCCGGTGATAACCTCCAGAGGTGCAGTTGTTATAGATTTTGAAACAGGAACGCCCTTGTTTGAGCGTGATGCCAGAACACAGCGCGTCCCTGCCAGCATGATAAAAATGGTCGCAGTCCATGTGGTATTGGACGCAATTAGAGATGGTGAAGCGACCATGGACTCAAGGATAAGAATCAGTCAGAATGTGGCAACCTTGTCCCGGACACCCGGTTGGTCCAATGTGCCGCTCAATGCAGGTGCGTATCATACGGTTCGGGAGCTGCTTGAAGTAGTCATTATCCGCTCTGCCAATGGTGCCACAGTTGCACTTGGAGAGGGGATATTCGGGAGTGATCAGGCGCTTGTCGCGCAAATGAATGCAAAAGCCAGATCACTGAACATCCGAGCTACATTTACTGATAGTTTTGGCATTTCGCCCAACAATCGCATTTCTCCGCTTGCACTGGCTTGGATGATGAGACATTTAATTATGGATCATCCGCATGTGCTTGATTTTACATCTATGAGAAATGTCAGCTGGCAGGGCGGCGACCCGATGATAAACACCAATCATCTTTTGACCAGATTTGAAGGTGCCGATGGGCTAAAGACCGGATTCACAACACCGGCAGGCTTCTGTTTGGTAGGAACAGCTTACCGCGATGGCCGCAGACTGATTACAGTAGTTATGGGCAACACTTTAGAAACACGTTTTCCTGATACTGAGACGCTGTTGGAATGGGGATTTGCAAACGCTGATCGTATTGTCGGACCTGTTTCCCAACAACCTCCGCAGCCCCCCACACCGCCCGAATTGCCAGAAATACCTGAAATACCAGAATTACCTGAATCGCCCGAACCTGCCGATGGACTGGCTAATCCTTCGGAAGCCAATCTTATTCTCAATGGCGGGACACAAATGCCCATATCAGCGTATTTGATTGACGGATATCATTATTTTAAGTTGCGAGACATTGCATATCTGCTCAACGGTACAGAAAGACAATTTGAGGTCGCATGGAATGCATCTGCAAATGCAATACATCTCATAGGTGGTATGCATTACACATCTGATGGTACTGAGCTTTCTCTTGCCGTGCCGGGAGCACGACCGTTTAGAACGACACCTTCAAGACTTTATTGGAATGGCGCATCACACGCTGTTGACGCATATTTAATTGACGGATTTAATTTCTTTAGGCTGCGTACACTTGCAGATCTGATCGGGTTTGAGGTGAATTGGATTGGCGAGGTGCGTACGGTTATCATAGATACACGATTGCCTGATCCTTTTGAGCATGAATAGCAACTTGAAATAGTGATTTTTACCATCTGATTCAGTTACCGAGAGATCCTCGGTAACTGAATCAGTGTTTAATTCGTCGTCTTTGAAAATATTTTTAAGTGCAATCCGATATGGTGTATTATGCTTAGGTCTTCTTTTTATATCCTGAAAGAGGGGAGCGGCTTGCAGCATCTCGCAGGCTGCTGTTTTCTATATGCGTATAGATTTGCGTTGTGTTTAAATGTTCATGTCCCAGCAGTTCTTGAAGTGTGCGGACATCTACACCGCTTTTGAGCATGAGTGTAGCCGCGGTATGACGCAGCTTGTGTGAAGAATATTTTGTGCTATCAAGTCCGGCAGCCAACAGGTGTTTTTTTACCAGAGCATGGATTGTGGACGTACTTATTCTGGTGCGGCGACTGGAGAGAAATAGTGCACGCCCATCAGTTGCAGTTATATTCTTTCTGATTTTTATATGTTCATTAATTGCTTCGGCACAAGCATCATTGATATAAACGACTCTTTCTTTATTACCTTTGCCAATGACCCTGATATGGTCTTCTCGCAAATCGGTAAGATCAAGTCCGGCAAGTTCTGAAATACGCAGTCCGCAGTTGAGAAATATAATCAAAATACACAAGTCACGCGCACGATGCTTGCCATCCACTTTGTCCAAAAGTCGTACGCTTTCATCAAGACTGAGAAAGCGAGGAAGCGATTTGCGTAATTTGGGTGAATCCATATCAGCGACCGGGCTTTCGCTGAGTTTTTTTGCTTTTAGCGTTAAATACTTATAGTATGATCGGATGACTGCAACTTTTCTGGCGCGGCTGTTTGCATTTAATCCATAGTCCGTATTTCGGCTATTTTGTTGCTTAGGCCTGTCACGTGAGAGAAATGCTAAATATTCATAAATATCTGAAACTGTAATTTTTTCAACAAAATTGAGATTGATATCCATAATGGAAATTTCTTCAAATGGCGTATCACGAGCAATCAGATTCTTATGGATTTTCATATAGCGAAAAAATGTGCGCAAATCTAAAAAATATTCATCGACGGTTTTTTTAGAATGACCTTTGATGGTTTCATGATAGAATAAAAATTCTCGAATTATTTCAGGGGATTCAGTTCTGTAGTTCATAATTGTATTCCTTTATCAGCTTGATATCGCTTAATCATAAAGTTGAAATTATTATCGCTTACGTTATTATAGATTATATTAAAAGGAAAGGCTATTGGCACATCCACCAACAATTGAACAAAATAAAAATTTTGTTCAATTGTGAAGAGGAGAAGAGATTGGAACATAGTGGAATTATGTCCCAGATTCGCACTAGCCATCTGTTATTGAGACTACTCGATTGTTTTTTAATACGACGATTTTAATGGTATGCTTATAGCGTGAAAATTTGTATTTCCAAGTACATGTCATGATATCGTGACCGCCTGATGCATGATTTCTGTTGTGTGGTTTGCCAACAATTGAAACTACTTCGTGGTAATCCATGTTATGAGTGACTTTATCAAATCGCTTTAAAATTATATATCTGCGAACAATGCCAATGATTAATATAGCCACGATAATGCATATTAACATAATGTAATAGCCGTAGTCGGTCATATTTTATACGCTCCTTACTTCACAATTAAATTAATCAGCTTATTCTTAACAACAATAGTACGGACAATTTCTTTACCCTCAATATAACGTATGATCTTGTCATCGGCTTTGGCAGTGTCAATAACAACACTGTCGTCTGAGTCCAGCGGCACCTGGATTGTACTGCGTAGCTTTCCGCCGATCTGCACTGCAATCTCACATGTTGAATCAATGGTCTTTGCCTCGTCATACTCGGGCCAAGGCTGCTCGGCGGCCAAGCCGTCAAATCCTTGAATTTCCCACAATTCTTCGGAAATGTGCGGTGCAAATGGCGACAAAAGCATGAGTAACGTCTTAATATCACCGCGAGACGGCGCTGTATCAAAGAAATCATTAACGAGTGCCATCAAAGTCGCAATGGCTGTATTAAATTTTAAATTCTCAATATCTGCGCCGACTTTCTTTATTGCACGATGTACAGCAAGTTCGTGCGCTTTTGAAATATCATCGCCGCTCAACTTCTTTTCAGACACATTCCATACACGATCAAGAAAGCGCTTGCAACCCTTGACGGCATTTTGAGACCATGGCGCAGCCTTCTCAAAGTCACCGATAAACATGATATAAAGCCTGAGGGTATCCGCACCGAACTCTTTTACAATATCATCCGGATTGACCACATTTCCGCGTGATTTGCTCATTTTCTGGCCATCTTCACCGAGTATCATGCCATGACACGTGCGCTTGGCATACGGCTCTGCGGTCGGCACAACACCGATATCATATAAAAACTTGTTCCAAAAACGTGAATATAGCAAATGAAGCGTAGTGTGTTCCATACCACCATTATACCAATCCACCGGAGTCCAATAATCAATAGCCTCACGTGAAGCCAGTGCATTTTGATTATCAGGATCCGTATATCTGAGAAAATACCAACTGGAACCCGCCCACTGCGGCATGGTGTCCGTTTCACGCTGTGCAGGTCCGGAGCATTGCGGACAAGTCGTTGTGATCCAATCTGTCATCGCTGCAAGCGGACTTTCTCCCGTATCCGTCGTCTCATAATTTTCGACATCCGGCAAGATCAGCGGCAGATCGCTTTCCGGCAGTGCAACATATCCGCAAGTCTCGCAATAAACTACAGGTATGGGTTCTCCCCAATATCTCTGGCGAGAAAACACCCAGTCTCTGAGTTTGTAATTGACTTTTTCTTCACCGATACCGCTTTGCAAGAGCCATGCATTGATTTTCGCCTTGGCCTCTACGACACTCAATCCATCGATAAATCCTGAATTGACCATAGTTCCGGATTCGCAGTCGATATGCGCCTCTTTCGTGACATCACCGCCCGATACGACTTCAATGATCGGAATGCCGAATTTGGTTGCAAATTCCCAGTCTCTGGTGTCATGTCCCGGAACAGCCATGATGGCTCCTGTTCCATAAGTAGCTAAAACATAGTCAGAAATATAAATTGGGATTTTATTTCCGGTACCCGGATTTATCGCTCTGATGCCCTTAATTTCCACACCGGTTTTATCCTTTGAGAGCTCTGTGCGTTCGAAATCTGACTTTAATGCAGCGGCAGCCTGATATGCTTTGATTTCACTGATGTTTTCGGGTGTCCACTGCTCAAGCAAGGGATGCTCAGGTGAAATTACCATATACGTTGCGCCGAAAAGTGTATCCTGTCTGGTTGTAAAGACCCTGATAGCATCACCTGTGGTGGTCTTAAAATCAATTTCCGCACCGACACTTCGTCCGATCCAGTTTTTCTGTTGAATTTTCACACGCTCAACATAGTCAACATCATCAAGGTCATCTAATAGCCTTTGCGCATATTTTGTGATACCGAGCATCCACTGGCTCTTCTCACGCCTGACAACAGCAGCGCCGCAACGTTCACAGCCCCCATCAACAACTTCCTCATTAGCAAGCACACACAGACATGAAGTACACCAATTGACCGGAATCTGTGCCTTGTAGGCCAGACCATTTTCAAATAGCTTTAAAAATATCCACTGTGTCCATTTATAATATTCAGGATCGGTAGTATCCACACATCGATCCCAATCGAAACTATATCCAAGCATTTTCAGCTGCGCTGTAAAGCGCTTGATATTGTCTTGAGTAACAATCCTTGGATGAATTTTGTTCTTTATAGCATAATTTTCGGTCGGTAGACCGAAAGCATCAAATCCCATAGGGTACAGTACATTGAATCCCTGCATTCTGCGCTTACGAGACACAATGTCCATAGCGGTAAATGGGCGCGGATGACCCACATGTAAACCATCACCCGAAGGATATGGAAATTCAATAAGTAAGTAGCACTTAGGCTTAAGGCTTCCGGTCACAGCGGCAAACGACTGCTCTCGCTCCCACCTGTCCTGCCATTTTTTTTCAATGATGCCAAACTCATATTTCATTTCGATTTCCCTCTCTAAATGCTATTTTACACGCCGTATATTTTATACAGCGTGTAATCGTCATGTCATTAAATCATTGTGTCACGATATCAGTGATATCAATGTCTTGTGCATCGCTCCAGAGTCTCTCCAGTGTGTAAAATTCACGCGCTTCTTGCAAAAACAGATGCACAACAACGCAGCCAAAGTCGATCAGCACCCACCCGCCGGTTCTATGCCCTTCCCTGCGCAACGGCATTTCACCTTTGTCTTTCAGAACTTTTTCAACTTCATCGGATAATGTCTTTAATTGTGTTGTTGATGTCGCTGTGCATATTGCAAAATAGTCAGCCAAAACAGTGATATTATGTGTCTTAAGTAGTTTAATGTCCTGTGCTTTTTTATTGTCTAACGTTTGAACGATCAGCTCGGCAATTTCTTTTGGTGTCAGCATTAATATAATACAATCCTTTCAAAACTATTTATAAGCCACTATACACCATGTAAGGTATATTAAGCAATAGCTTAATAGGTCATCTTGAGCAAAGCGAAGGATAATTTCCGGTATATTTGTATCATTTTAAGATTCTTCGGGTGAAGTAACGCTTATTTAATACTCCATCACCTCTGTAGAACCGGGTGTATCCGCCGGAAGCGCTCCGGAATTGGCATGATCGGTTATTGGCGGCTCAGGTTCCGGTACTGCACTGATGTAATCAGACAGACCCTCTTGAATATCCGTGTCTTCCGATGCATTTGGCGCTTCCGCAGGCTCAGCGCTTTCGTCCGGATTCGAGAAATAATCATCATCCGGCTCGTGATCCGTCTGATCATCGAGATAATCATCGGACCGTCCATCATCTTCATTTTCGCCATTGGTTACCGGTGGCGGATCGGCAGGAACAGTACCGGCATTCGGAGTAGTAGGTGCAGTCGGTGTGCCGCCGTTTCCTGACGGTGGTGGAGTAGCCGGAGTGCCTTGATTTGCACCGCCGCCGGTGACATGAAGTCCTCCGGTATTGGCTTGCGGCGAAGCCGGGCCTCTGCTCGTTGCGCCCCAATTCGAACTGCCTGCCCAATTGCCATCGGTGACGAAGAGCCGTCTGTCCGGTCCGCGTGTAAGTATACTGAGATCTTCCACAGTTTTATCTTCGAAGAATGGATTAATCTTTTCGTTTAATATCTCAAGCCATGCATCAAGGAGTATTGAAACATAGGAGACACCACCGACAGAATCATTATGAACCGGCATGGTGATGAAGTTGACATTTTCCGGATCAATTCTCCGTAAAAATTGCGTTCCGAGCCAAACAAGATCCAGATGAAGCGGTGGAGAGTACAAGTTCGTTTGCACATAATTAAGGAAAATACTTGCTAAATCCGTCACACTTATAGCGTCTCTATTGGCAATAATCTGCTCAATTGCAGCAGTGAGAAACTGTTGCTGAACATTGATTCTTCCAAGGTCACCACTTGCAAAACTACGAAATCTCAGCAGTTCCGACGCTTGCTGACCATTGATATGCTGCATCCCTCTTCTAAAGTTTATATGCAGTCCATCAGCCGTATCGCGATAATTCATATTGACCGGAACATAGAAGTTGACGCCACCAACGGAATCAACAAGTCTGGAAAGAGCCCTTAAGTCCAGCATCACCCAATAATCCACTTCGAATCCCAGAATGTCCGCAAACCGCTCAACAGTCGCTTGCATCGTCGCGGCCATACGATCTTCTGCATTTCTATTTTGATGACGCATATTGGCGTAAATAGAGTTCGCTTTTCGGGTATTCCATCCTACATTGACCATCGTATCACGCGGGATATTCACTATATTCAAAGTTTCAGCGCCCAGATCTAATGTCGCAACCATAATCGCATCTGTGTTGCTGCCATCATCTGTACCGAGGATCAAAAAAGTATATTTTGCATCAAGTCCCGCAGGGGTTCTTAAGTTTAAAGATTCTGTTGGTGTGCTCGGACTGTCCGGACTATCCGAATCAATAGGCCCCTGTGTTGCTCTGGGTCTAGGTTCTAGATTAATTTCTGGCGGTCTTACAATCATTTCGGTGTCTGCAAATATATCCAGTGCAACTACAGCAACAGCCGCAACTATAACTACGGCAATACTCAAGAGAATAATTTTGATAATACTTCTGGGACGCTTAGATTTCTTTCCTTTTTTTTCATCTATAGAAGCATCCAATGTCTCTTTGGTTGCATTTTTGCTCAAATGTCGGCCACCTTTAAAATTACCTAATAATTTCATATTTACGAACATTCCTTTCGTATCAGAGCCAACGCGCTATGGTTGACTTTTCAAATCACTTATTGCTGCAAGCGTTGCTGCGTCCGGGGAAATAGATCGAGATGAGAGGTCGGATATGGTCATTTCAAGTCCTAATACCATGGCCTCGTCGATATCTTCAAATGCTAAGCACCGTAAAAGGTCTACGCCCGGAAAATCACGAGTCGCTTCAATATAATCAGCAAGATAGAGCACTTTGGCAAGCAGAGACATTTCGGCCTTGCCGGTCGTATGACAACTGATTGCATCTTCCACATCATGTGAAATGCCAAACATGGACTTGGCTAATAGTGCGCCGGATTTGGCGTGCAGCAGCTTGGATTCTTCCTTTTTTAAGGCATCTATAACAATGTGATGCGCTTTAAGTATTTTTAAGTGCTCGGCTGTGTTCAGTCTTTTGGTAATATCATGAAGTATTGCAGCTTCTCGCGCATCATCTTCATTTACGCCCCAATGCTCAGCCAATAGCACTGCCGCATCTTCACAGGCTCTGACATGCGGTATCCGTTTGGAATCAAGCATCTCGTACGCTTTTTTTCTCAGCCAATCCCAATCGGGTTTCGCATCATAAAGCCTTGAGCTTATTATATACGCATAATTTGTATCCGTTATGTATCCCACACCATCACGAAGCGGTAAAATATGCCGTAATTCCGAAGAAGAAATAGGCACAATGATGTTTTTTATGATTTCCGTACGGCAACCATATTGATTTCGTAAATAATCAGAATATGTGCTTATTTTGTCCAAATCATCATCATTTCTTGGAAATACAGTCGGTATGATTTTAGGGAGCAGAGCGTCATATGCTTTCCAAGATTCAAGTGAAAGAAACATATCTGTTCCCATGAGTAAAAAAAGTTTGGCATTAGGGTATGTTTTTTTTATTTTATCAACGGTTTCGATGGTATAGCTTGGTTGTGTATTTTCTACCTCTATATGCGACACTGTAGCATATAGAATTTCGGAAAAAGCATTTTGCGTCATCATCAGCCTGATTTCTGCTGATGGTGAGTCTGGCGGTAATCGCTTATGCGGAGGAATCCCAACAGGAATTACAAGCAAAATATCCAGCTGTAATTGAGCTACAGCCGCTTTTGCCGCCCTTTCATGTCCAATATGGGGCGGATTAAAAGTTCCGCCGAAAATACCAATCTTCACCGATGTCCCCTTTCCTGCAATAGTAAGGCGAATTTTCTCAGTGCCTCTCCTCTGTGAGAGATTTTGTTTTTTTCATCGGAAGATAGTTCTGCCATGGTTTTATCGGTATCCGAAACGAGAAATACAGGATCATAACCGAATCCATTTTCACCGCGAGGCGCAGCAATTATTTCACCAGAGCACGTGCCCTCGCAGGAAATATATGTATCATCCGGAAAAAAACATACAATAGTACAGACAAATTTTGCGCTTTTTTGTTTTTGATCTTTCATATGCTCAAGAAGATATGCGCAACGCTCGGTGTCAGTGAGCTCAGCACCGCCGTAGGTGCTCGAATAAACGCCCGGTTCATCATTGAGCGCACATACCATCAAACCCGAATCATCGGCTATAGCAGGTAAACCTGTGGCCTGAGATATCGCCCTTGCCTTTAACATTGCATTGTCAAAAAAGGTTTGCCCGGTTTCCTCAACCTCTATCTCAATGCCCATATCAGCCCGAGTGACCACATCAAAATCCAATCCAGAGAGGATTTCTTTCATTTCAATAACTTTTCCGGGGTTGGCCGTAGCCAGAACAAAGGTCATATTGAAAGCACTGCCTCCGAAAACTCACGGCTGTTAAAATCGATCAAATCTTCAGCCTTTTCGCCAACGCCAACCAGCTTAACAGGTACATTTAAATCAGAGGCGATGGTATACACAATTCCGCCTTTTGCAGTCCCATCGAGCTTCGTGAGCACAATGCCTGTGATATCAGCAGCTTCTTTAAAGACTTTGGCTTGAATCAGTCCGTTTTGTCCGGTTGTTGCATCCAACACCAGTAGCGTCTCCCGATCTGCATCAGGCAGCTCTCTATCAATAACTCGGCTGATTTTATTCAGTTCATTCATGAGATTTGATTTATTATGGAGTCTTCCGGCTGTATCGCAGATAATAATATCAGCGCCTCTGGCCTTGGCCGCACTCAGACCATCAAATATTACCGACGCAGGGTCTGCACCTTCATCACGCCGCACAATGTCTACACCGGCCCGGGATGCCCAAATCGATAACTGCTCACCTGCTGCTGCTCTAAAGGTATCTCCTGCGCACAGAAGTACCTTCTTACCTTCATTTGAAAATTTTTGCGCTAACTTTCCGATGGTTGTGGTTTTGCCTACACCATTGACACCGATAACTAAAATTACAGAAGGTTTTGTCGTAAGCTTAAGCGCACTGTCTCCAACCTCAAGCAATCCGGCCAGAATTTCAGCTAAGGCCGCTTTGATTTCCTCACCTGTCCGGTATCCCTCTTGCTTGGTTTTTTCCCGAAGCTCATCAACCGCCCGGGTTGCGGTCTGAGCGCCCAGGTCTGATAATATCAGTATTTCTTCCAATTCCTCAAAGAACTCTTCATTTGCGCCGGTAAAAGCTGCAAACATCCCACCGAGTTTTTGCGACATATTCTTCGAAGTTTTAGCCAGACCTTCTTTTAATCTACTTATAAAATTCAATATGATCTCCTATCTCAGACTATCGGGTGACTTGCTTGCTGTTCATATGCTTTTCTGCTTCATCAAGATCAAGCATGATCAGACTGGATACACCGAGTTCTTGCATCGTTACCCCATAAAGTACATCCACTTCTTCCATCGTGCCTCTTTTATGTGATATGACGATCATTTGCGTATTATGAGACATCATTCTCATATGAGAAGCAAAGCGCAGTACATTTGCATCGTCGAGCGCTGCATCAATTTCATCCATGATAACAAATGGTGGTGGCCTTACTGTCAAAATAGCAAAGTATATTGCAATAGCCACAAATGCCTTTTCACCACCGGACAGCAAAGTCAGTGTTTTAAGCGATTTTCCCGGCGGCTGGACTTCTATTTCGATACCACAATTGAGCACATCGTCCGGGTCTTCCAATATGAGCGCAGCTCTGCCGCCGCCAAATAGTTCTTTAAAGGTCTTTCCAAAGCCTGTATTGATGACCTCAAACTCACGAACAAAAATCTCACGCATTTGCGCAGTGATCTCTTCAATAATTCCGAGCAGTTCATCCTTGGCTTTGCGCACATCATCTCTTTGTTCACTGAGGAATGTATAACGGGTGTTCACGCGCTCAAATTCCTCTATAGCCCCTATATTGGGATTTCCGAGACTTGATATCTCTTTTTTTAATGAAGATATCTGCCGCTGAGCTTCGACGACATTTTCTACCGGAGTTCCGGCATTTACAGCAGCGCTTCTGCTCAGTTCATAATTTTCCCAGAGTTTGTCAACGATCTGCTTTTCTTCCATTTCGGCTTGCTGCTTTTGCTGCTCAAGTCTTGAGCTTTCTCGTTGCAGATTGAGTAATTCATTGTTTTTTTCTTGATTGGCCTTACCTAAGGCGCTTCGCTTAGCCTCTATGCTAAGCTTCTTGTCATTGAGCTCATTGAGATTGTGTTTGCGCTCATCAATTTCACGAAGTATAGACGAAGAAATTTGCTCTTTTTCTGCAATATCTTCTCGGATACGCATATTTTTGTTTTTGAGCCCATCTATGGTTTCCAATTGACGCTCACGACTGCCAAGCATATCATCACGAATGGCAGACAAATCAGATACGGATTTAGTCAGTGCGTCTTTTTCAGCCTCCAGAGATGCGAGATTTGCACGGAGTTCTGAAAGCTCGGAATCAATTTCCTCTTTCTTTTGAGCCAGTTGTTCTTGACCGCTAAGCTCTTTTTCTATATCACCTTTGATTTGATCTGCATGCGTTTCGCGCTGCTTGATACTGGCATTCAGATCAGAAGTTTCAGAAACATTGAGACTGATCCTTTTGTTGATGTTTTCTATTTCACTTTCAAATGCACTGACAGCATCTTTTGCATTTGAAATCAGAACTTCAATCAGTGCATGGGCGCTCTCTAGTTTTAGCAGTGTGTCCTCGGCGGTACGTAGTTGCGCTTGAGCAGTCGAAAGTTCGTACTCTATCTCATTTTTTTCTCTGACACATTCGGCATGATCCTTTTCTGCCTGCGTAAGCTCCGTAGTGCAGGTTTCAATTCGTCCAACCAGTGCATTGATTTCATTGGCACGAGAAAGCACTCCGGCATTACTTGCCGCAGAGCCACCCGTCATAGAGCCGCCGGCATTAATGACCTGACCATCCAGTGTGACTATTCTAAATCTTTGATTGTGCTTCTTAGATATCCTGATGGCACTATTGAGACTATCAACAATCACAACGCGCCCTAAAAGGCTTGCATAGACCCCTGAATATTGAGCATCAAACTTTACAAGATCAAGTGCAATACCTTCATATCCCGGATCATCGCTGATGTCCCTTTCCCCCAACACATTGCCTTTAATCGTTGAAAGCGGAAGAAAAGTTGCTCTGCCTCCATCGCGGCTCTTGAGCATGTTTATTGCAGCTTTTCCGTCTTCTTCTGAGCCTACAACGATATTCTGCATTGCACCGCCTAGAGCAGTCTCAATGGCTACAGTATATTTATCACTTGTACTGATCAGACCCGCTACTGTGCCATGGATATTCTTCAACACACCCCTGCTTTGCTCTTGCATCACCAGTTTTACAGCTTTAGAATACCCTTGATATTCTTTTTCCATTTCTGCCAAAAGTGACTTCCTGGACTGCAGTGTCTTTAGTTCAAGTGAAATTCTAGATTGCTTTTCGCCTGAAAGCTCAGCCTTTTTGACCCGGCCATCCACTTTCATTCCCAATCCATTGACGATATTGCCCAGTGTAACAACTTCCTCTTTGGATTTATCCAGTTCATCTTTACTTTGCTTGTGACCAGTATGCTGATTTTCTAATAGCGTTAAAGCTTCAGCACGTTCTTTCTTAACATTGAGTTCCATATCATAAAGCTCCTGAGCTTGGGAGGCAAGCGCTGAGAGCCTTGATCTATCTTCAATAATTTCGTTTTTAATGTTTGTTTCTTTTTCCAGCAATGCAGAAAGCTCATCACCGACACTTCCGGCAGATTTAGAAATATCTGAAAGCTTCGCAATCAAGTCGGCTGTTTTTGCTTCAAGTCCGACTTTTTCATCCGCAATTTCACCCAGTCTTTTTTCGCCCTCACTAATTTGGTTTCCTACACCATCTTGGGACTCATCTTGACTGACGAGCTCTTGCGCAAGGTGCTCTATTTGCCCGGCATTACCCTCCATTTGAGACTTGAGCACAGCGATTTCACTTTCTATTTCAGAAAGGCGCTGCTCAGCGTGTGATATTTGCGCACGTACCGCCTCTGCATCAACCTCGCAGTCTCTGGTCATATCCTCAAGCGCTTCTATCTCTTGATAACCATCATCTAAATCTTGTGATGCTTTATCAAGGGCTTCAACCGACAGCTTATAGTCACTGTCCGCTTTTTCAGCCTTTGCTCTAAGTGTATCGAGTTGGATCAGCCATACAGAAATTTCTATGCCGCGCAATTCGTCTCGAAGCTTTAAATACCTCTTTGCAGTTTCGGCTTGCTCACGAAGCGGTTCGACTTGAAGCTCCAATTCCGAAATTTTGTCGCCGATTCTGAGTAGATTTTCTTCCGTTTGTCCGAGTTTTCTTTCAGACTCTTCTTTTCTGTGGCGATAACGGGATATACCCGCAGCTTCTTCAAATATCTCTCGCCTGTCTTTACTTTTGGTAGATAATAAGTCAGCAATTCTGCCCTGACCGATGACACTGTATCCGTCACGACCCAAGCCTGTATCCATAAGCAGCTCGCTTAAATCTTTAAGCCGAACCTGGCTGCGATTGATATAATATTCACTTTCACCGGAGCGATAGTATCTTCTGGTCAGCATCACTTCATTATTTTCAAGGCCGAATCTACCGTCTGAATTATCCAATGTGAGTGAAACTTCGGCATATCCTACCTGTGAACGTCTTTGTGTACCGCCGAATATAACATCTTCCATCTTGCCGCCGCGTAATGTTTTGGTTGATTGTTCACCCATGACCCACAATAGTGCGTCAGAAATGTTAGATTTGCCGCTGCCGTTCGGCCCTACAATACCGGTTATCGGTCTATCAAATGTAAGTCTGGTCTTTTCAGGAAAAGACTTAAAGCCTTGTATTTCTAGGGATTTTAAATACAGGTCAAACACCAGCTTTCTTCTTTACTCGCACAACCGTTTTTTACACAACGGTTAGCAACACCACATTATACTGTATATGCACGACAATTTCAATCTCTATATTGTAAAAAAGTGTGTGCAGTAAGACAAGTCTCACCGCACACACATTTTTCACTTGAGCCGTTTTAATGCAAGTTTAGATTATTTCTACGAAAACATATCATTACGTAGCAGTAGCTCCGCATATTGTCCGGTAGCAAGTGTCACTGTCAAGTCTATGGTTTCCCAGTTCGCATCGCGCTTAGTTACATCAATGAGATTGATATAACCCATGTTGTTCCACACGCGATTGACACGGACATAGCCGCTCGCATCTATACCATCTTGATTAAGCGCGGTCACAACCAGCCCCTCAAAAGGAACCAGTGCATTGGCACCATTAAGCTGTGTCCAAATACGGATGATTCCGGCACTTGCCAGCGATGCATTGCTAGAGTTGCCATTGTTAAACGCCTGCAAACCCAGCACATCCAAAGGTATTGCAACAAACAAGTTGTTTTCGAGCAGCACCTCTACAGTTTGACCGAATACGGTCATTGTAAAGCGGATGGTCTGCCACGGAGTGCTCTTATCTACATCAAAGTTCATGTAGTTATCCTGCCAGCCTGCACCATCTACCCACTGGCGGTTTCTGGTGATCAGATGCATCGCATCGTTACCACTTTGATCAACCGCCGTAAGCACTGCGGACATCGGAATCGGAGCACTTACACCGCCAAGTTGCGGCCATATGCGGATACTACCGGCCAGTCCCGGAACTTCATCACATGTGCCATTGTTAAACGCACGCAAACTCAGGAACATATTGTTTGTGAGTTGCACCTCAAATGTCTGACCGCGATAATCCACAGTTAAGTCGATGTACTGCCATGGTGCATGCTTGTTCACGTCAATCATATTGACATAGCCCTGATTGTTCCATATGCGATTGATGCGGACAAAGTCCATTGCATCTGCGCCGTCTTGGTCTTCTGCGGTTACTTCCAGATGTGCATAGGACAGATTTGCGCCTGCGCCGTTAATTTGCGGCCACATGCGAATGACACCCAAATTGGCAAGTCCTGCATTGTTATTGTTGCCATTGTTAAAGATGTTAAACGATAGGTCGAAAGGCTGCGGCACAGCTTCAGTTACATTAAACGGTGTTATTGATGGAATGTCAATGAAAGTATTCGCACCGGTTCTGATGGTTACTGCGGGCGGATTGGACGGTGTCATAGTATAACGATAGTCACTGGTATAAACCATAATGGCCATCAGGTCACCGGCTCTAAATTCCCAATCCATGACTTCAAATGATAGAATGTAAGTATGGAACTCACCTGCTGCCGGAACAATACTTCTGTAGTAGTAGGCGGGGATCATGCTGGTTTCCAGTGCTTCCATGTATGTACGCCCGCGCGTGATATTTTCAAATCCGGGAGCAACAGCATGGAAATCAGCAACACGGATGATTTCGTCTGCATCTTGGTTTGGATTTTGGATATCAGCGTGACCCATAGTGATTTTTTTGTACTCATGCCAGAAATTAGTGCCGGATGGGGTTGTTGGTGCCGTAGGATTTACAATATTGAATCCCGGTGCACCATTTTGTGCAGGTATTGCACTGATGGCAGAGGTCGTAGTAAAGATACGTCCGCGATCCTGCGGGCGTATTTCAACCAAAGATGCGGTAATATTACCCCATGGTACATCGGAGGCTGCTTCAATACTGGCTACGATTGTTCCGCTCACTCTGACATTTTCAGTGATTTCAGTTACGAACACAAGACGTTCAGAGCTAGGGGTGTCCAGATCATTTACATTAAACAATGCACTTTCCCAGTCAAAGAGCAGTTGAGGACGTCCGCCTGTTTGTGCGCCTGCACCGTGCGTACGGTCTATAAAGGCAGCATTGACATACTGTGCTCCGACCGGCGGAATACCGGTACTATTCCAGCTTAGTCTGCTATTATCCCAAGCATCTTGAATCGTAAATTCATGAGCTGCCGGAACACCAAAGCTCAAAGAACCGGCTGCGCTTTCATCAATATCTGCCGGTGGATTGAGGAAGTATCTTCTGTAGACAGAACCCGGAATCGGCCAAGTGTCAAATGCTTCATATTGACCGGTGATGCTGCTTTGGATCTGAATGGTTGGCATGTCCAGCGCATTATTGGCAACGCCATTTAAGAAATGATCAAACCATAGGTGCTGCCAGTCGAACACTGCACCATGGGTGTGGAAACCACCATGTCCGCCACGGAAGAGTACCGTTCTCATTTCAGCATCCGAATGTGCAGCGACAGCACGCAAGAGCGTATCAAAATGTCTGGGCATGACATTGAAGTCACCCAATGCATGCTGCATGATGATACCGGCAGTAATCCTATCAGCAGTTGCCAGATAATTGCGCTCATCCCAGAAGCGGTTATAGTTGCCGGAGTAGATATCTTCAGCGGCAATCATATCAGCCCAATGCGCATCGGCATTTGCTCTCAGTTGTACACCTTCGTTGCCAAATATAGGGTCATTGGCAGGAGCGTGGAAACGCATAAACGATGGAATCTCTCTGGCAATTGCATTGAGTGCAGCGCCATCAGTTCTTCTGCGGGTAAAGCAAATCAGAGCCAGATCAGAAGCTTCTTCTCCGGGGAATCCGGCATGCCAGTTGTTGTTACGACCCGGATAAATCACTGTACCACTACCACGATGATAGTAGTACCAATTGGAAATTGCAACCTGCGGAATAATTAGTCCGAGACCTTCTACTCCGGTAGCGGCAGCGGCGATCGGTAATGTTCCGTTGTAAGAAGCTCCGGACATGGCGACCATGCCATTAGACCAACTGGTCGCATCAACTTCATAGATCGCATCTTGGCATGTAAAGGCTCTGGCTTCACCATTGAGCCATTTAATTGCAGCTACTGCGGATAATGTTTCACATATACCGCCTGTAGAGGTAAATCCATCAGCAAATACATTACCTACTGTATTGGTTGTCACAACGGCATAACCGCGCACAAACATATATGATGCAAAGTTACCGCCATGATTTACATGACCACCGCCGGCAGCTGCTGTTACCGGAACAGGATTGCCGCGTGTAACTACATTTTCAGACGCAACTGCCGGTCTGGCAGCCGGAATTACACCGATATCGCGAGTGGCCGGTTGTACACCCACATTCCACTGTTGTGTATCACGGTTCCAGTGTATTGCCTCCGCTCTATCCCACGGCCAATCGGCAGCACGCGGCAATAGGCTTGTGACATCTGCATAGGTATAATGAGAGGTGTCAGGCGTTGCAAACATTGGAGTTGTAACGTCAATAACTGTAAGACCCAATGTACCTTCTCTATAAGGGCTTGTTTCCAAAAACGCCGGAATTCTCAAGTCCGTATAGCGCTCTGATTCGATTGGACGGCGCACAGTAGCACGGATGAGGTCACGTCTGCCATCACCATCCGTATCAATCGGCAGCTCAATAAATACTTCTTCAACGATATTGAAATCATTGTCACGATCAGGTCTTTCGTTCCATGTCGTGCCCACAAGATCATGTGTATTGTTGCCTGTCCACTGGAAAGCAGGTGCCGTACGCAATGTTTCTGAACACCATAGCTCAGGGAACAGTGCTACATTTCTGATAAATGATTCTGATGCAGGAAGAGTGCCTGTTTGCCTTGTAGATTTAAAGTGATTTACTGCTGCACTGAGCATTATGACCACGATATCATCACTTGCCTCTGCAATCATGGCTTCCGGATTTGCAAACCATGTGGCCAATACGGCAAAAGCCTCTGCTTCCAGATCGCTTGCTTCGATGGTATCTTCTTGAGTTAAAGCTTGCGGACCGACGCCTGAATCAGGGGCAAAGTACTCAGGCTCTTCGAAAGGCTCATCAAAAGCCATTGTCATTAGAGCTGCTTGTGGAACTGGCGGCATAAATGGTGCAACTGCCGAATTAAAGCTATCCATAAATGCCGGGGTCACCCAGTAAATACCGAGAGGAACTCGATCTGCTGATGTGGCTGTGATTGTTCTTTGTAAAAACGCCACCGTTGCCCTGACTTCCTCAAGTGTTAGATTCGCATCAAATGCTGCAATGTCTAATGACTCAGGTTCCCAAGGCATATTGTCCTGTGCAAAAGCTGTTACGCCTGTTGAAACAAGTATGAGCATTGTAAGCAATAAGGCTACGCTTTTTCTTTTAAAATCTTGTATTCGCATTTTTGCCTCCATAAAATAATGATACATAGTTTATTTTTGGGAATTGCGGTTTATTTTGCGTGTGCGCTACCGGATATATCGTATTCGAAATAACCACTCAGCGTCAAACGACCTTCTCCATACAAAAAATCACCACGCTTTCTTAAAAATTAGAAATCAATGCATTCCATTACCGAAGTAAAACATTAATGTGCAAATGCATTAAAGTCTAGTATAGCACAAAGTGTTGCGGTTTGCTCTCTTTTTTTCAAATTTTTTTGAAAGTACAAAAAACCTGTATGATTATCCAAGAAACCACATTCGGTACACTGCAATATTGTACACAATTGGACTAAAATTGTCCAGATACTTTTTATTTTATACAAAAAGCGGCTCGTATCCATATCATTTCACGCCATAACGACATTGCTACCCGCTTGGTAAGCGCTGATTAATTCACACGCCTTGTTTTTGTGTCACTTAATTTGAATAAATCCGCTGCTTCAATAACTTGAACAGAACGTATGCAAAACTCCTTTTGAAGCGCTATCATATTACACCGATGTTGGCCTATCATTTTTGATGTCTGTCCCTGAGGTACGATGATCTCGATATCGCTGTCTTTGGGTATGTCTTGAAGCTGAGCCGCAACGATATGGTATAATATCCCAGAATACACAAGTTCCCCAAATGAAGGATGATATGCACCCGCAACCGCCTGACCGCCGCTCAGCTCGTCGGTCGGATTTAATCCCAACCGAATAATTGGAATTTGCGCATCTTCGAATATCAACGCCAGCACTTGACAAAGTGCGACAGCCTCTTTTACAGAATGTTCTTTATAAGACCCTGTGCAATACATTTCATAGAGCTTGGTATCCGATACGACTACTGTTGGATATATTCTGACCCCATCAGGTTTGAGCGATGATATCTGCCGCGCAGTATATACGGATTTGTCAAAATCATCTCCGGGGAGCCCGGTCATCATCTGTATAACCAGAGCTATCCCTGCTGACTTTATGATTTGTGATGCCGTCTTGACATCATTTGACGTATGTCCGCGACGTGACAGCGCAAGCACCTCATCGCACATCGACTGCGCTCCAAGTTCAATAGTGCTCACGCCATATTTCTTTAACCGCAAGACTGTGACTTGATCAACACAGTCCGGCCTGGTTGATAATCTTATTGCTCCATGAGGAAAGTTTGACAACAGCTCATGTGCCGTACAAAGCAGGTCATTTTGCTGTACTTCCGGCAGCGCAGTAAAACTCCCGCCATAAAATGCAATCTCTATTTCATAGGTGTCGATGTCTTCATGCTTTATATGCTCCGTTGCAGTGAAAAATATCTTTTGAACATCTGAAGAAATGGCCGGAGCAAGTGCACCGGAAATGCGATTTTGATTGCAAAAGACGCACTCATGAGTACAGCCGGAGTGCGGAATAAATATAGGAATAATACGGCGTTTAGGAGTGCTCATGCATTTTCAAAAGTGCCGCTTTTGCGGCCATCTGTTCTGCTAACTTCTTGCTTTTGCCTTCCCCAAGGCCGATTGTTACATCATTGAGCAGCACTTCAACAGTAAATACCTTCATATGATCAGGGCCACTTTCACCTTTGATTTGATATGAAATCAATTGACCGGGATTGACCTGAATCAGCTCCTGTAATGCCGTTTTGTAATCGGTGTTTTTCTGCAAAAATTGATTGGAATCCACTGACAGAAATCTTTCAATCAATTGAGCTGCCGGTGCAAAGCCGCCATCAAGATAAATTGCAGCAATAACCGCTTCAACCGCATCCGCAAGAATAGATGGACGTTTGCGTCCACCGCCTTTTTCCTCACCTTTGCCCAGTTTTATATACTGTCCCAGATCTAGTTTATGCGCTATGGATGTCAGGCTGGCCTCGCACACAAGCTCCGCCCTGAGTTTGGTCATGCGGCCTTCCGGTAAGTTTGCGGCACTGTCATAAAGTAATTTGGAAACAGTTACCCCAAGCACTGCATCACCGAGAAACTCAAGCCTTTCATTGCTGGGTATGCCTTTGGACTGATTTTCATTGGCATATGAACTGTGCGTCAGGGCAACCTCAAGCAAAGCCGTGTTTTTAAAGGTGTAATTAAGCTGTGACATCAATACTTCAAGCTGCGGTTGTTTCATAAATTCCTCTTTGGCCTGATGAAAAATTTCCTCCATCGGCTTGGTCAGATAGATATCCGTTTATGCAAAATTCAAAATCGCATATTCATTAATCATCGGCACTTTTCATACGTGCAATATGCTCAGAAAGCTTAGCTGCGATATGCGCACTTGCAGCCGAATTGGCTTGAATTATTGCATTTTTAATTGCGAGTGCATTAGATGAGCCGTGCGCTTTTATGACGGGCTTAGATATGCCCAAAAGCGGAGTTCCGCCAATCGCATCGGGATTTAATTTTTCTTTGAGCTGAGATAAGTTCTTTCTAATAAGCAACGCAGAGAGCTTCGTCTTTGCACTTTGCATGTATATGCCCTTAAGCTCAGACATGATCAGCGAAGCCATGCCTTCCAGAGATTTGAGGAAAATATTTCCGGTAAATCCATCGCACACCAGTACATCACAGGCGCCCTTCATCGCTTCCTTTGCCTCAACATTTCCGATGAAATTCAGCGTTTTTGACTTGGCTGCGTTATCCAGAAGCTCATAAGTCGCCAGTTGCAATGGAGTACCCTTAGTAGGCTCAGCACCATTGTTAAGCAGACCAACTCTGGGTGATTTTATTTTCATAATGTCCTGCGCATAAAAAGTACCCATATACGCAAATTGAAGCAGGTACTCAGGCGTACACTCTGAATTTGCGCCGCAATCAATGAGCACAAACCCACCTTGTGTGTTGGGTATAAATGGTGCAAGTGCAGCGCGTCTGATGCCCCTGACACGCTTTACTATGAGTGTCGCTGCGGACAACAGCGCCCCGGTGCTGCCTGCTGAAATCAAAGCATCTCCCCTGCCTTCACTGAGCAGGTTGAGCGCAACACTCATAGACGAATCACTCTTTGTTCTAAATGCATTAGCCGGATCATCTTCAATTTCTATAATTTGTGTTGCATTGACTATTTCAATTTTGGATGGGATGTCTTTAAATCCCAGATCTTCAATAATGCGAAGGATTTGTTCTCCCTTGCCAACCAAAATAACATCGATATCCGACTGCTGCGCAGCCAATACCGCACCTTCAACAATCGCTTCCGGAGCATTGTCTCCCCCCATGGCATCTACAATGACTTTCATATGATCCCCCAATCACCAAATTGTAAAGCACAAAGTAAACGATCATAAAAACTTGCGAGGCTTTTAACTTTTAAGCCTTTGCTCAACAATTTCATCAATAATCGTTAGCGCTCTTTCAGAAAGCGCTATATTTTTGTTGCGTTTGCCTTTAATCTTCTGCTCAAGCGGCTTGATGATACCGAAATTTACATTCATGGGTTGAAAATCCGATACCGATCCGCCCGATGTATACAGTGCCAATGAACCTATTGCAGTTTCCTCCGGAAAATTGATTGCTTCAAGCCCCTTGAGTTCACAGAGTGTTTCAAGTCCGGTCAGAAGGCCGGAAGAAGCAGACTCCACATATCCCTCAACTCCGGTAATTTGCCCGGCAAAACTAATACGCAGGTCTGATTTAAGCCGGTTATAACGGTCAAGCAGCTTCGGTGCGTCTAAAAATGTATTTCTGTGCATCACACCATAACGAACAAACTCTGCGTCCTGCAAAGCCGGAATCATCGAAAACACACGCTTTTGTTCCGGGAATTTTAAATGCGTTTGAAACCCTACGATGTTGTAAAGTGTCCCCTCGGCATTATCTTTGCGAAGCTGCACCACCGCATAAGGCTCTTTACCGGTTTTAGGATCAGGCAGACCGACCGGTTTGAGCGGACCATAGCGCATGGTGTCCTCACCTCGTTTGGCCATTACTTCTATCGGCACACATCCTTCAAAGACTTTTTTATCTTCGAACCCATGAAGCTGCGCCTCTTGAGCAACAATCAGCTCATTGTAAAAGTCAAGATATTGCTCACGGCTCAATGGGCAGTTTATATAATCTGCGGTGCCTTTATCATAACGAGATGCAAAATACGCACTGTGCATATCAATCGAATCAAATGAGACAATCGGTGCGGCTGCATCAAAGAAACTGAGCATTTTCTTGTCAGGCACGAGTTGTATAAATTTATCGGCAAGCGTATCTGCAGTGAGCGGGCCTGTGGCAATGATGACACGCCCTTGAGGTATATCGGTTACTTCACAGTGAGATATGGTTATATTCGGATGATTTTTGATGCGCTCGGTGACCATCTGTGCAAATGAAACTCTGTCAACCGCAAGCGCACCCCCTGCGGGAATACGTGTGGCATCAGCACAGCGCATAATGAGACTACCGAGCCGCCGCATCTCCTCTTTGAGCAGCCCCACCGCATTACTTAACTCATCACTCCTCAATGAGTTAGAACATACAAGCTCTGCAAAGTCAGTTGAAATATGCGCCGGTGACATGGTTTGCGGCTTCATTTCAAAGAGTTCTACTTTTATACCATTTTCCGCAAGTTGCCAAGCTGCCTCACATCCGGCCAAACCTGCGCCAACTACACTCACTTTCATTATTTCTCACCTGAGCTCTTTCGTGTTGTCGATTTTGATTGAGGTGTGGCTTTCTTAGATACTGCTTTTTTAGTTGCGGTCTTCTTGGTTGTTGTTTTTTTTGAAGCAGATTTTTTTGCGGTAGTCTTGGCGGCAGAAGCGCTTTTCGCCGTTGACTTTTTAGTTGTTTTACTCTCAGCGGTATCTTCAGTTGAGTCTGTAGTGACCTTTTTCTTATAACCCCGCTTATCTTCCGGTAAGAAGTTTTTACATTTTTCGTTGATGCAAAACGGCTTTTTAAACCCCCGGCCCGAAGCTTTAAACATCGTTTGACCGCATTCCGGACAATTTTCAGCAACAGGCACATCCCAAGTCAAAAATCCGCAGACTTTTAGATTTTCACAGGCATAGTATGTATAGCCGTTTTTTGAGGTGCGTTTGAGTATTCTCAAGCCGCAATTCGGACATTTACCGGGCATTTCTATGACGAGCGGCTTGGTAAAGCTGCAATCAGGATAACCCGGACAGGCTAAAAAGCGTCCGAAACGTCCGGATTTGATGACGAGCTGACGACCACATACATCACAGATCTCGTCTGAAACCTCGTCCGGAACCTTGATCCTGGTACCTTCCAGTGCAGTTTCTGCATTGACCAAAGATGTGTTAAACCCATTATAAAACTCTTCTAAAACATGCTTCCAGTCATCATTTCCTTTTTCTACACTATCCAGATGTTCTTCCATTCTGGCTGTGAATTTTAAATCAACAATATCACCAAAGCGCTCTTTCATAAGATCTGTAACCACTTCGCCAAGCGGCGTGGGGCGCAGAGACTTGCCCTCTTTTACAACATATTCGCGGCTTAGAATTGTCGAAATAGTCGGCGCATATGTGCTCGGACGCCCTATACCTGTTTCCTCCATTGCACGGATCAGTGTCGCCTCAGTGTAACGCGGCGGTGGTTGTGTGAATTTCTGCTCTTCTTTGATATCAATAAGGTTGAGCATATCCCCATCTACCAATGCCGGCAAAGGTGAGTGCTTTTGCACTTTATCATCGTCTCGACCCTCTTCATAAACCGCAGTAAATCCCGGAAATACGATCACAGAATTTGTCGCTCTGAAGAGATATTGAGCAGATAAGATATCCACAGTAATCGAATCATAAATTGCAGCAGCCATCTGGCTGGCTACAAAGCGTCCCCAAATCAGTCTGTATAACCTGAGCTGATCACTTGTAACACTGCCTTTGATACGATCCGGGGTGATGAACACATCACTCGGACGTATGGCTTCGTGAGCATCTTGGGCATTGTTTTTGGATTTATATCTATTGGGAGATGGAGGATAATATTCTACTCCATATGTTTTAGCGATAAAATCTTTGGCCTGATTCATCGCATCGTCCGAAATGCGCAAAGAGTCCGTTCTCATATAGGTGATCAGACCTATAGTTCCCTCACCTTGTATATCCACGCCTTCATATAATTGCTGGGCAATAGACATGGTTCTGCGCGGAGCCATGCCGAGCTTGCGCGAAGCTTCTTGCTGCAATGTAGAAGTTATAAATGGCGGTGATGCAGATCTCTTTTTATCGGTACGCTTTACAGAGTTCACTGAAAAAGCAGATGCCTTAACTGCGGCAACAATCTCATTTACCTGAGCTTCCCCGGTCAGTTCAAGCTTGCCCTTTTCAGTACCGTGAAATGCTGCTGAAAAACGCCCTTTCTCAGCATCGGTATTTTCAGGATGCAAATCAACATGTAACAGCCAATATTCTTCCGGGATAAAGCGCTTTATCTCACCCTCTCGATCGGCAACCATCCTTGTAGCGACTGACTGAACCCTACCGGCTGAAAGACCTCTTCGGATTTTCTTCCAAAGTAGCGGGCTGAGCTTATATCCAACGATCCGGTCTAAAATACGCCTTGCTTGTTGCGCATTGACAAGATCCATGTCAATTGCACGTGGATTCTCTATGCTGGCACGTACAACTTTTTGCGTGATCTCGTTAAATGTCACGCGAAATGTCGAAGCGTCGGGCAACTCCAGCAGCTCTTTTAAATGCCATGATATCGCCTCTCCCTCGCGGTCGGGGTCGGTGGCAAGATAGACATGGTCGCTATTTTTTGCTTCTTTTTTGAGTTCCTTGATTGTACTTTCTCTCGCTTTGACCGGCTGATAATCGGGCGTAAATCCATGCTCTATATCAACGCCGAGCGTGCTCTTGGGTAAATCTCTGAGATGCCCCATAGATGCAGTGACTTTATAATCAGCGCCCAGATACTTCCCTATTGTTTTGGCCTTTGCAGGCGACTCAACTATGACCAGATTGCTTTTTTTCTTTGGCATTAAATCAGACCTCATTTTGTAAATTAAAAATCGGAAATTATTGAAAAAGGTTTAGCGTGTTTCGGACTCACGTCCGCACGATCTCACATGTTGCGTTGAAGTTATTGCATACTGCACTTTTATTTTACAGATGACAGAGAAAATATCTTTCCACTTTCTTGCAACACATGCCCTTTGATTTCAAGCATTGTCAATGCCGTAAGCACATTTGGTGCTGACAGATTGGCTTTTTGGATGATTTCGTCTATATGTAGCTTACGTGACTTCATCATTTCCGCAATCGTTTTTTCATCTCCGGATAGCTTGCTGATGATTGTATCTAGGTCAATATATTCTAACGCAAGTTTCTTGTCAATCTCTTTTTTAACATCTAAGCTTTTGTTGCGTTGTGTATCTAATGCCGCACCGAAGCCAATTTCGGCTCTCTTTGCATTAACATGCGGCTTGATTTTTTCAGCACTTTTAGAGATTTTATTCGGAAATAAAGCGATATATTCACCGATAATATCTTCTGCAGACAACATGGCAATAGCGCCGTCCCGAAGCAATGCATTAGATCCTGCACAGCTTTTGGCATCAATATTTCCGGGCAAGGTAAAAACGTCTCGGCCTTGTTCTAGCGCCTGTAGCGCTGTAATAAGCGCACCGCTGCGTCTGGGCGCTTCTATAACTGCAACCCCCAGCGAAACACCTGCAATCAATCTGTTCCTCATGGGAAAATGAGATTTTATAGCAGCAGTTTTGGGAGGATATTCGCTAATGATTGCCCCATGCATGGCGACATCTTCAAATAATTGCTTATTTTCCGGAGGATAAACAATACTCAAGCCTGAGCCAATAATGCCGACGACACGTCCGCCGCCCATGAGTGCACCGCGTGCGGCGGCTGAATCAATACCTTTAGCAAGACCTGTTGCCACGGTTACACCCCTGTTTGAAAGATCATATCCGATAGTTTCAGCGGCATTTAATCCATAGGGCGTGCAGTCTCTTGTGCCTACGATACCCACAACAGGCTCTTCGTCAATCATATTGAGCTTGCCTCGAACATATAGGAGTATGGGCGGATCATATATATTTTTGAGCCTGTTGGGATACTGCTTGTCATGATATGTTATGATATGACATCCGATCTGTGCACAGTCAGCCAATATTTTATTTGCGTTGTCCAAATTTTTATTACACAACTGCTGTATGTCATCAAGCGTTATTTGCTCAACTTGAAAGTATTGCGCCTGATCAGCCATAAATACTTTTTCAGGACAACCGAAATGATTGAGCAAGCGCAGAGCTGTGACTGCACCTATGCCTTTTAACATAGATAACCAGATCCAATATTTTAACAGATGTTCCATTAAACACAACTCCTCCAATCAGCTTGACTGACTGCTCCTATCAGTATTTTATGTTTTCGAGCGGCACAGAACAAACTCGTGCTGTATTATATGTTGAACATGATGATACCCGCAGCAATCGCCGCATTTAAGGATTCACACTCAACAGATATAGGTATCATAATTTGTTCATCACAAAGCGCAATGACATCGTCCGAAAGTCCGGCACCCTCGCTACCGATTGCAACAACCGAATCAGTCAAGCACACATTGCGAAAGTCCTGTGCAGCATCACTGAGCACCGCTCCGATAAGTCTGACACCACCATGCTTCATGCGTGCAAGTTCTGCGATATTCAGGTGTTTGATACGCTGCTTAAAAATAGCGCCCATAGTGGCCCGAATCGTCTTTGGATTGTAAATATCTGCACAGTCACCGGTCAAAATGATATTTTTTATACCGAAAGCATGAGCGGTACGCATAATCGTGCCAAGATTTCCCGGATCTTGGATGCCGTCAAGCAGTATGCCCGATGCTTCTTTTCGTTCTTGCTGCTGAGGCATTTTGCATGAAAACAACACATTTTGTGCGTTCTTGAGCGGTGAAAGCGAATTGATTACGCCCTGATCAGTAAGGTAGAGCTTTGTATTTATTGGCAGTCCAAAAGGTATGTGCGTTGAAGTCAATACGGCTACGATCTCAGTGCCGCTTTGCTCGGCTTCTTTAAGCAGCTTGATTCCATCGCATAAAAATTCACCGCAAGATTCCCTATATGCTCTGTCAGCGCCTAATTTTTTAAAATGGATACAGAGCGGATTTTTTCTGCTGGTTATCTTTTCCATAGCATATTTCTACACTTTCACATATAAATTCTACACTTTATATTTATAAAAGCCGCATAAAGCGGCTTTTATTTTAGTCCTCAACAGGCTTCATGGTCGGGAATAAAAGAACATCCCGGATAGACGCACTGTTTGTAAGCATCATAACACAACGGTCAATACCGATACCCAATCCACCGGTTGGCGGCATGCCATATTCAAGCGCATTGACAAAATCTTCATCCATCATGCCCGCCTCAAGGAATCCGGCATCTCTCATGGCTGCCTGCTCTATAAACCTCTGTTTCTGATCAATAGGATCATTTAATTCGGAAAAAGCATTGCCCATTTCACTGCGGCATATAAATACCTCATAACGTTCGGTAAGCCGTGGATCTGACTGTTTCCTCTTGGCCAGCGGCGATACTTCGACCGGATGATCAATAATAAAGACAGGTTGTATCAGCTTTTCTTCGACCCGCTGATCGAAGCATTCATATAACAAATCTCCCCAAGTCGGCGCTCTGTCATCAGGCATCTTCACACCAATAGAGGCCGCTGCTTTGACCGCATCTTCCACACTTTCAAATGACATAAAATCAACACCGGTGTGTTCCTTGACTGCGTCAGCCATGGAGATTCTTGGCCATCCCGGAGTCAAATCCAAATCATGTCCCAACCAACTGAGCTTGTAGCTGCCGGTGAGTTTGAGCGCCGCAGAAGATATCAGCTCTTCAAATAAATCCATGATATCATTATAATCTGCATAAGCTTCATAAAGCTCAACTGTGGTAAACTCCGGGTTATGTTTTGTGCTGATGCCTTCATTACGGAAAATACGCCCTATTTCATAAACGCGCTCAATACCGCCGACAATGAGTCGCTTGAGATGCAGCTCTGTGGCAATTCTCAAGTACATATCAAGTCCAAGCGTGTTGTGATGCGTTATAAATGGTCTGGCCGTAGCGCCGCCCGATATCGTACCCAATATCGGAGTTTCCACTTCCATATAGCCTCTGGCATCCAAAAATGAGCGTATGTATGAGATAAACTTACTGCGAATTTCAAATGTCCTGCGCGTCTCCGGAGTCATGATCAAGTCCACATATCGCTGTCTGTATTTTAGCTCCGTATTCGTTAACCCATGGAATTTCTCAGGAAGTGGTCTGAGCGATTTAGAGAGCAATTGAACTGTTTTACAATGAATAGAGATTTCACCCATTCTGGTTTTAAAAACAAACCCGGTGATACCCAAGAAATCGCCAATATCAAACTTCTTGACATCTGAAAAGACATCTTCCCCAACATCATTTTGCTTGATGTAGAGCTGAATTCTGCCTTTATCGTCCATGATATCAATAAAGGTAGCCTTGCCCATTTCACGTTTGGCCATAATCCGACCGGCCATAATCACATCTTTGTTTTCAAAAGACTCAAAATCATCTTTGACATCTGACGAATACGCAGTGCGCTTAAATTGTGTGATGTGAAATGGATCACGGCCTTCATCTTGGAGCTTTTTCAGCTTATCCCTGCGCACTTGAAGTATCTCTGAGAGATCCGTTTCAGTTTCAGGGCCGGACAAAGCAGATGTATCCGGTTGCGCCCAGTCCATTTCAAGGTTAGTGCTGCTTTTTGAGTGCGCGTCAGACATAAAATATCATCCTTTCAATTCATGTGAGGTCAAACAGCAATGGCATTAAATCCGTATAATACCATTATTCAATTTTGAGCACCTCAAATCTAAGGATGCCCACAGGCGCGTCAATCTCAATGGTCTCACCTACTTTGCGCTCCATGAGTCCCTTTCCAAAAGGCGAATCATCAGAGACGCGTGAAAGTGCAGGATCAGCCTCTTGAGAACCCACAATCTCAAAGACATCTTCTGACGAATCTTCCAAATCCTTCACAGTGACCTTGCTTCCGATGCCAACACGGTCAGTTTTCGTCGATGCTTTTACAATTTCTGCATTATCAATGAGATTTTTGATTTCAGCTATTTTGGAATAGAGCTTACCCTGTTCTGTTTTCGCTTCATCATACTCGCTATTCTCAGTAAGGTCACCAAACGACCGCGCCTCCCTGATTTGTTGAGCAACTTCTTTCTCCCTGACTGTTTGCAGATAATGGAGCTCATCTTTCAATTGAGCAAGCCGCTCTTCGCTCATCTTGTACTTTGCTTCCTTAAACATAACATATGATCCTTTCCGGAATAATAATATTGTGCTACCACAAACAAAAAGCCCAACGATACCCATAGTTGGATACTGGACAAATAAACTTACTGTTGACTGCTTTCGATAAATAGATGTAGATTATATGCTTTGATTAATTTTTTGTCAATGAAAATTTGTGCTGCATTAACAATTCAATCGCTTTTTGCAGTTGTAAATCATCATAATGCTCAAGCGTTCCCATAACAAGTTGAGCAAATGCCTCATCTGAAAGCGCGACAATATAATCAGGGACAACCCCACCCTCATCATGCAAACTCACTCTATTTTTGGTCAAATATTCGGCAAAAGATATGTTCACAGCGCCGCCGCGTGGCAGCTCAATTGCTCTTTGTATCCTGCTTTTACCGGTTGTCTGCTCACCAACAATCTGTGCAAAGTCAAACTCTCTGAGCATCGCCGCAAAATACTCAGCACCGCTAAAAGAGAATCGATTGACCAAAACGACCATCGGCAGATCAATATAATAGGCATCAGACCGTGTGATCTGTTCATTACCGGCTCTGTCCACAAATACAAAAATCTCACCCTCCGGCAACAAAAAATCCAAAATTTCTGTCATCTGAGTAACCCAACCACCGGGATTTCCCCGCATATCGAATACAAGTCCTTGCGCTCCCTGCGCTATAAGCTCATGGGTTGCAGCAATAAAACTCTGAGCAGATCCGGAATGAAAATTATATAATCGGATATATCCTATATCATTGTCGAGCATTCCAAAATGCACCGGATCCACAAAAACAAATCCAAAAACAACCGTAACATCCTCATCATATCCATCATGACGCAAGAGCGACAGCACAATTGAATCACCGATTGGTCGGCGAAGCAAATCTCGTAACTCATGATGCGTGATGCCTTTTGTAGATGTTCCATCCACAGCAAGAATGACATCTCCGGGCACAAGACCGGCTGTGTCCGCAGCAGAACCATAGACAATTTGGACAATTTTCAAGCCCTCAGTCTCCTCATCGGACACAACCGTGACACCGATGCCCTCATATCTGTTTTGCGTATTATTTTGATTTTGCCTAAACTCCTCATAAGTCATAAAAAAAGACCATGGATCGTCCAAAGCATCAACTGCTGCACGCATCGCTGCTGCAGTGACTTCATTTTCATCATAATCACCGATATAAGACATGTCTATGACTGAAAGAAGCGCCGCAAAATCACGCACAGCATCGGATCTATTGTCATTAAATCCAAAAGGATACCCTATAAATGCTGCCAGCGCTATGTAGGTTAACGCTGATGCAAGAAGCATCAGCGTTATGACTGTTTTTAAGGAAAACTTATGTTTCATCATATTCCATAATCTCTAAACAAATGAGTAATCACTACCGCATCGTATAGGTCAGCTTTAGAGAAATCTCATCGGATTGACTCTTGTACCATTCACCGTGACTTCAAAGTGCAAGTGCGGTCCTGTGGACACGCCGGTAGAACCCACACGTCCGATCGTTTGTCCTCTTTCAACGACATCACCTACGCGCACGCCACGAGACTGGAGATGTGCATAGAGTGTCGTGATTCTGTCACCATTTCTGTTTTCACCATGAGCGATTACGATAAAATTACCAAATGATGAATTGTAAGTAGAAGTGATGACCGTACCTCTGTCAGCGGCAACAACAGTGGTTCCGTGAGGTGCACCGATATCAATGCCTGAATGATGTCTCATTACCCTGAAAACAGGATGTATCCGAGAACCAAAATGGCTCGTCACATTGCGACTTGACGGTACAGGCCAGATTAAATCACCGGTGCCTCTGACTATGTTGTTCTGATTCGACCTTGCAGCTGCAGCTGCAGCTGCAGCTTCCTGTTGTCTCAACCGCTCCTCAGCTTGGCGAATATCACGTAAAATACGCGCCTCATCAGCAGCGATTTGATCAAAGAGTTCCTGCTCAGAATCCCGATGATCTTGTAGGTCTTGAATAATTTGGTCGGCTTCTTCAAGATGTATCCGAAGCTCTTCTTCCATCTCTTCAAGCAGGGTTCTTTCAGCTTCACGCTCAACCACAGTTTCCTCAAGCGCTTCCTTAGCGGCAATAGTCTCTTCTCTTGCAGCGATGAGCGCGAAATAGGTCTGTTCATCTGCACGCATGATATCCGATACAAAGTCAATACGGGCGAGAAGGTCAGCAAAGCTGGTAGAATCGAACAGAATCTCAAGATAGGAAATAACACCATTTTCTTCCATGTCCCGCACTCTGGTTCTATAGAGTGCAAATTGGGCATCTTCTCTTTCTTGAGCCGCAATAACCTCTAGTTCCTTCTCCTCAATGAGCATCCCATAATGCATAATCGTCAGTTCAATATTATCTATCTGCATACCGGTAAACATGATTCTGTCGTCCAGCACATTTTTTCTGGCCAGCTCAGTTCTTTTTTCAAAATCAATTGCATTGATCTGTGCTTGAACTTCGCTCTTCCTTCTCTGATAATCTCTGAGTTCTCCGCGCAATCTGTTGATTTGAGCACGCGTAGTGCTCGCATTATTAGCCAAGGCTGGAGTTGCAATTGCATCAAGAACAATAAATCCTATGGATACAAGCATTACAACTGCTAAAATGATTGCTATAATTCTTACTGCGTTTTTATTCATTGTCAAACATCACCCCTATTAAAGATATCCGAAACTTATAAATCTGTTGAACAAAGACGTATTGTACATATAAACTGTATCCAATTCGTAACGAATATACGTCTTATTGCTCTTAAACCTTCAGGTACTTGTTTAGCGCCAATGCACTGCCGCCAACACCCACACCGAAACCTATTGCGCCAAATAAGAGAAATAGACCCACATACACATTAGAAAACGGCACAAGATTGATAAAGAAATTCTCAAACTCATAGACTCTGCCGGCTAAAAATCCGTAGACACTCCAGATCATGATAAAGGCAGATAACGCACCCATTGAGCCTAAAATGAATCCCTCAATGGTAAATGGCCAGCGTATGAAAGAGTTGGTCGCCCCCACCATCCTCATGATAGAGATCTCTTCACGACGCTCGTAAATCGCAAGCTTAATCGTATTGGACATGATAAACAACGATATGGCAAGCAAAACAGCAATGATTACCAAAGACACACCGGTCACTATGCTGCGGAATGTCACCAGAGCACTTGCAATGGTGAGGTTGGCATTGACCCTTTCAACACCATAAATCCCCCTCATTTCCTGCAAGGTATATTCAATAAGCGCAACATCTTCAACAAAAATCTCATATCGATGCCTAAACCACGTGGGATCGACATCAGCAAAACGATCCGTGTCATCATGCCGTCCGATGAAAGAGTGCATCGCCTGCTCGCGCGTTATAAAATTCACCCTGCTGACATTGGTGGTACGCGCAAGCTCCCTCTCAAGCGCCCGAGCCTCTATTTCACTGAGATACTCGTCAATATACGCCAAGATGATATTATCATTTTCAAGATCGCCTACTATTGAGTTTATATTAACCGCTAAGAGAATGAAGCTACCCATAATCATGAGAAAAGCGATGATGATGCATATCGATGCAAATGACATCAAACCATGGGCAAAAATACTTGTAAAACCTTCTTTAAGAAAGTAACCGGTCTGGTTTTTACTCGACTTCATAGTTGTAATACCCGTCCATTCCGTCACTAATAATTCGCCCGCCATCAATCGCAATGACACGCTTAGATAATCTATCCACAAGCGGCTTTTCATGTGTCACAATCAAAACCGTTGTACCTAATTCGTTTATTTTTTCCAAAAGCAGCAAAATCTCAAGACTGCGCGCAGGGTCAAGATTCCCTGTCGGTTCGTCCGCAATAATCAGCGATGGATTATTCACAAGCGCACGAGCAATGGCTACCCTTTGTTGCTCTCCTCCGGAGAGTTCATCAGGCCTTGCATTAACCTTATTTTCGAGCCCTACCAGTTCAAGCACATAAGACACGCGCTGGCGGATCTCTTTATTGGGTGTACCGATTACACGCATGGCAAAAGCAACGTTTTCAAACACAGATTTCTTATCAATGAGACGGAAATCTTGAAAAATGACGCCAATAGTTCTGCGCAAAAATGGCATTTTCCGCATCGTTATCTTTTCCATGTCGTAACCGTTGACTATAACCTGACCATCGGTTGGTGCAATTTCCCCGGTGAGCAGCTTGATGATCGATGACTTGCCCGAACCTGATGGGCCGACCATAAAAGCGAATTCACCTGTTTCAAGTGTAAAAGAGACGCCTTTGAGTGCTTTAGTTCCATTGGCATACACCTTAAAAACGTCGGTTAATCTAATCATTAATATTTCGACTCCTGTGATACTAGGTACTTTTTAACCATAAGCGCAACTTTAAATATGATGGCATGGTCAAACTCTCTCAAATCCAGACCGGTTATTTTTTTTATTTTTTCCAATCTGTAGACCAGAGTATTTCTATGGACAAACAATTTTCTGGATGTTTCTGACACATTCAGGCTGTTTTCAAAGAACTTATCAATCGTAAATAAGGTTTCAGAATCAAGTGCTTCAATTGGATTGCGCTTAAATACCTCAGAGAGAAATATTTCGCACAATGTTGTCGGTAGCTGATAAATCAGTCTGCCTATACCTAAACTTTCATAGTTGATGATATTTTTTTCAGAGTCAAATACTTTGCCGACTTCAATTGAAATCAGCGCTTCTTTATACCGATCCGGAAGTTCACGCAAGTGCCTTGCCGGTGTCCCTATACCTATAGCGGTCTTTAGCGAAAGCTCTTCTTCCAGCTTTTTTTCAACCATTTCCGCTATTTTCAAAAGATATTTAAGATCAGCGGCGGGCGGCATTTCCTTTATGACAGCAATATCATTGTCACCCACGGAAATAACAAAGTCATGATGTTTATCCGGGAACATGTCATGCAGAATCTCAATGACCGAAGGATCCATTGCTGCGCTGTTTCGAATGACCAACACACCTCTGACCACTTCCGATGCGAATCTGAGTTCCTTCGCACGTATGTAAATATCTCCCGGCAAGACATTTTCTGTAACTATGTTTTTTACAAAAGCACGCTTATCATGATTTTCTTCAAAGTAAATCCCCGCTTCATTTATAGCAATGGAGGCCATAACACATAAAGATCGGGCAAAGTCATCGTCTCCCTGCACAAATACGCAGTAGTCGTCAGCGGCTCCTGCCCCCAGAAGCTTAAATGTCTTATGATCATTTACAAAAATCAAATTATCTCCAAGTTCGCTATGAACTTGAATATGTTCTAAACTCGTACCAATTAAAGAAAGGTCACTGCTGGCAACAACCAATCCGTCCGGATCAATGACACCCATTGCTCTTGTTGTAGCGTCCTTCATTTGGATAATAACGCTCTGAAATATCCTACTAGACAAGGTAAATTCCCTCCATTTGCCGCACCTCAGGTAAGCGGCGATTCACTTCAATAAAAGAGTTGATCAGCGTTTATCAGAATGTTTGGCATTTTGACTATGTCATCCTGTGCACTTTATACATAATAAACCAAGTGATTACAAAAATCAATAGCAAAATAAACATTCTGTAATAAAGTTTACATTTTTGTTACTTTTTCGAAAAAATACAGTCTAAACACGCGTTTATTTCCTTGTATTGACCCGGTTTTAATGCATCATCAAGCATCAGTCCGCCGATCGAAATACGCTTAAGATACTTTACAGGTTTACCAATCGCCGCAAGCATCCGCTTGACCTGATGATACTTCCCTTCTGAAAGCGTAAGATAAACTCCGCCATCTGTACGTTCAAGAACAGATGGGCGGCAAAATGTTCCATCAGCGAGTTTAAGACCTTTGGAAAACAAATCAATATCGGCATCAGTTACATCACCATCAATTTGTGCAAAATACTGTTTATTTATATGCTTATTGGGAGATGTGATGCGATGCGCAAAGTCTCCATCATTTGTCAGAAGCAAAAAACCTTCTGTATCTTTATCCAGTCTCCCGGCAGGAAACAATCCCAGCTTTTGATACTTTTCATCCAACAGCGCGATGACTGTTTGCTCATGCCGATCTTCGGTAGCCGAAACAAATCCTTGCGGTTTATTCATCATGATATAGACAAACTTGCGGTAAACGAGCTGCTTATGATCAATCTTAACTTCATGAATATCAGGATCGACCTTCTCCGTGGGTGAGATAGCGATGCAACCTGCGATAGACACCCTGCCGCTTTTAACCAGCACATGAGACTCATTTCTGGTGTACATTCCGGAGTCAGATATCAGTTTATCCAGTCTGATCAGCGGCATTTAAATGACCACTCCTTTTGTATCGTTTGAATGCCTTCAAACGCACTCCCTCGCAGACATAAGAGCGGCTTAAAAAGCCGCCCCCATGCATCATTTATTTAACAATAATTACTCAGTTACAGCAATAACAACACCCGAACCAACAGTACGGCCGCCTTCGCGAATCGCAAAACGCAGACCATGCTCAATAGCAATCGGAGTGATCAGCTCAACATCCATCTCAACATTGTCGCCCGGCATACACATCTCTACGCCTTCTGGAAGCGTAATAACACCGGTTACGTCAGTTGTTCTGAAGTAAAACTGCGGTCTGTAGTTATTGAAGAAAGGAGTGTGGCGTCCGCCTTCGTCCTTAGACAGAACGTAAACTTGACCTTTGAATTTTGTCAGAGGCTTAATGCTCTTAGGCTTAGCCAGAACTTGACCTCTCCAAATTTCATCTCTGGATACGCCGCGAAGCAGTGTACCGACATTGTCACCGGCTTCTGCATAGTCAAGAAGCTTTCTGAACATTTCGATTCCGGTAACGGTTGTTTCGCGCGGCTCTTCCATAAGTCCGACGATTTCAACTTTATCATTGATGTTGAGCTGTCCACGTTCAACACGACCTGTGGCAACGGTACCGCGGCCTGTGATGGTCATGGTATCTTCAACAGGCATGAGGAAAGGCAGGTCTGCCTTACGCTCAGGTGTTGGGATGTATTCGTCTACAGCTGCCATAAGTGCTTTGATGCACTCGTACTCAGGTGCATGGAAGTCAGTGTTTGTTGATTCCAGAGCATTACGTGCACTACCCTTGATGATCGGAATATCGTCACCTGGGAATTCGTACTTAGACAGTAGTTCACGGATTTCCATTTCTACCAGCTCAAGAAGCTCTTCGTCATCAACTTGGTCTGCTTTGTTCATGAAAACAACAATTGCAGGAACACCAACTTGGCGAGCCAAAAGAATGTGCTCACGAGTTTGTGCCATAGGGCCGTCTGCAGAAGAGATAACCAGAATGGAACCGTCCATCTGAGCTGCGCCGGTGATCATGTTTTTGATGTAGTCAGCATGTCCCGGGCAGTCAACGTGTGCATAGTGACGTGCATCTGTTTCATATTCAACGTGTGCGGTGTTGATTGTAATGCCGCGCTCACGCTCTTCAGGAGCCTTGTCAATCGTGTCATACGCTTCGAACTTAGCTTTGCCCTGAAGGCTCAAGTATTTAGTTATAGCGGCTGTCAGGGTAGTCTTACCGTGGTCAACGTGACCAATTGTGCCGATATTAACGTGCGGCTTATTTCTTTCAAATTTTTGCTTTGCCATTTCTTAAAAATCCTCCTTACGATTTTTAAATAAAATATCCTCTTTTGTGCGGTATTTTACCGCAATTCTTTTCTTTTTGCAACCTTTTTGTTTTCAGTGTTCATGAGTTTGTCATAATAAGGCAAGGTGACACATCGTGACGCATTGCCCACTGAACATTTCGGTCACTAGCGCTTTCTTGCGCCAATAAGCTCCTCTTGCAATGATTTGGGCAGCTCAACATAATGACTGGGTTCCATTGCGAAGTTTCCTCTGCCTTGAGTATATGAGCGCAAGGATGTTGCATAACCAAACATTGTAGAAAGCGGAACATCTGCATTAATTTTTGCAGCACCATTTCTGGTCTCAGAACCGGTAATTTGTCCGCGTCTGGAGTTGATGTCCCCCATTACATCACCCATATATTCTTCGGGAACAGTAACAGTGACACTCATAATAGGTTCAAGTAGAACAGGATTAGCTTTGAGCATTGCTTCTTTAAAGGCCATGCTTCCCGCAATCTTAAATGCGAGTTCAGATGAGTCAACATCGTGAAATGAACCATCAGTGAGTGTGACCTTTACGTCAACAACCTGATATCCACTGAGCACACCTGCCAACATCGCACCCTGTATACCCTCGCTCACTGCCGGAATGTATTCCTTAGGAATTGCACCTCCGGTAATCTTGTCAACAAATTCATATCCTTTGCCCGGCTCATTGGGTTCAATTGTAATCTTGACATGAGCAAACTGACCCTTACCGCCGGATTGACGGACATATCTTTGGTCAACACTTTCCGACTTGCGTATGGTCTCTTTGTATGAAACCTGAGGCTTACCAATATTGGCCTCGACTTTAAACTCCCGCAGAAGTCTATCGACGATAATTTCCAGATGGAGTTCTCCCATTCCGGCAATAATGGTTTGACCTGTTTCCTCGTCGGTATAGGTTCTAAATGTCGGATCTTCTTCGACAAGCTTTGACAGCGCAACGCCCATCTTTTCCTGACCGGCCTTTGTCTTAGGTTCAATCGCAACCCTGATTACAGGCTCAGGAAATTCCATGGATTCAAGAATTATAGGTTTCTTTTCATCACAGAGCGTATCACCTGTTGTGGTGTCTTTGAGTCCGACCGCAGCAGCAATATCGCCTGTATACGCTGCGTCTATATCTTCTCGGTGATTGGCGTGCATCTGCAAAATGCGTCCCAATCTTTCCTTCTTTCCTTTTGTGGAATTGTACACCATCGTTCCGGTATCTGCGAATCCGGAATAAACACGGAAAAATGATAATCTTCCAACAAATGGGTCGGTCATGATTTTAAAAGCCAGTGCAGAAAACGGTGCATCGTCCGATGGCGGACGGCTGTCCTCATCACCATGGAGGGTCGTTCCCATCATATCAGGTATATCAATCGGAGACGGAAGATACTCCACAATCGCGTCGAGCAACTTCTGAATTCCTTTGTTCTTATATGATGTACCGCAAACAACAGGAATCATCTTCACTGCAAGAGTCGCCTTGCGAATAGCAGTGCGCAGTGACTCTACAGGGATTTCCTCGCCCTCAAGATAGCGCTCCATAATTTCATCATCAAAATCAGAAACAGCCTCTATGAGCTTTAACCTGTACTCATCAGCAATCGGTTTGAGCGTTTCGGGAATTTCCTCAACGCGCATATCCTTACCCAGATCATCATAGTAGATGTCGGCTTTCATATCCACAAGGTCTATAATTCCTTGAAAATCAGCCTCTGAACCTATGGGTAACTGAATAGGTACAGCATTTGCTTTGAGTCTATCATGAACCATTTTTACGACATTATGAAAGTCAGCTCCCATGATGTCCATCTTGTTAACATATATCATGCGCGGAACGTGGTAGTGATCAGCTTGACGCCAGACGGTTTCCGACTGCGGTTCAACGCCTCCCTTAGCGCACATCACTGCAACACATCCATCAAGCACACGCAGTGACCGCTCCACTTCAACGGTAAAATCAACGTGTCCGGGGGTGTCAATTACGTTGATGCGATGCTCGTTCCAGATGCAAGTTGTGGCTGCAGAAGTTATGGTAATTCCGCGCTCCTGTTCCGCAGGCATCCAGTCCATAGTCGCTGCGCCTTCGTGAACCTCGCCGAGTTTGTATGTGCGTCCTGTATAAAACAGGATTCTCTCGGTCGTGGTTGTTTTCCCCGCATCTATATGAGCCATTATGCCAATATTACGCGTTTTTTCTAATGGGTATTGCCTTGGCATATTGTTCAGCTCCTTTCGTCGCCATAGTCGACTTTAATTATTACCATCTGTAGTGTGCAAACGCCTTATTGGAGTCTGCCATCTTATGTGTGTCTTCACGCTTCTTTACGGCAGCACCAACACTGTTTGCAGCGTCCATGATTTCTCCGGCAAGCCGCTCTCCCATAGTCTTCTCGTTTCTGGATCTGGCATAACTGGTAAGCCAGCGCAAACCGAGTGTCTGACGTCTGTCCGCTCTGACTTCGATGGGTACTTGATAAGTCGCACCACCGACACGCCGAGCTTTAACTTCGAGTGTTGGCATGATATTTTCAAGCGCTGAAATAAACACTTCCAGTGGTTCTTTACTTGTCTTTTCAGCGATAATATCAAATGCGCCGTAGACAACTTTTTGTGCCACGCCTTTTTTTCCATCGAGCATAATACTGTTTATCAGTCTTGTGACCATAACGGAATTATACTTGGGATCAGGCAAAACTTCTCGTTTGGGTACATTGCCTCTTCTGGGCACTATACTTCCCTCCTTCATACTTTTCAGTCCCTGTGATTTGCCTCACAGGTCTGATGAATCTCATAGGTACTCCGAGATGGTAAAACCTCCCGGCATACGCGCCCGCTTTGAAGCTTATATAATAATCTTCATTGCCAGGCATGATTTCGCCTTGCATAAAGCTAAGACTCTATTAGGATTTACCGGCCTTTGGTTTTTTTGCACCATACTTGCTGCGGGACTGCTGACGATCAGTAACACCTTGTGTATCCAGTGTACCACGAATGATGTGATAACGTACACCGGGAAGATCCTTAACACGTCCGCCTCTAATCATTACGACTGAGTGCTCTTGCAAGTTGTGCCCGACTCCGGGGATGTAAGCAGTAACTTCAAATCCGTTTGTCAACCTGACACGAGCGATTTTACGCAGCGCTGAGTTAGGCTTCTTAGGGGTTGAGGTTCTGACTGCTGTACATACACCGCGCTTCTGGGGTGCGGAAAGATCAGTTTCCTTATTTTTCAGCGTATTGAGCCCCTTTTGCATTGCCGGCGAGTTGGATTTGGTCACATGGGTTTGTCTGCCTTTTCTGACCAATTGGTTAAACGTTGGCATTTTTTTCCTCCTTTCCTCCTTATTTTTATTTTTGCGCGTTTGTAAATAAACTTCACAGACGCGGAAAAACCGATTTGTGCTAATGCACGGAAAGAAATTTTAACACACAATACAGGCTTACGTCAAGCGAATTTTTCACTTCTTACAATGCATTACCGGCGCCATAGAGTATAGACAGATCTACATCCACGGAAGCACTGTCCGTTGCTTTCTCACCAGAAACCTGATCATCGTCACTTGAGCTAACAGAGTCGTCAATATCACTGTCAAATTTGCGATAGATCGCCAGCCCGCTGCCGGCCGGTACAAGCTTACCGATAATGACATTCTCTTTCAGGCCGACAAGCCGATCGACTTTACCTTTAATCGCAGCTTCTGTAAGTACCTTAGTGGTCTCTTGGAACGATGCCGCCGACAAGAATGACTCAGTCGCCAGTGATGCTTTAGTGATACCCATAAGCAGCGGTGAGTACACCGCAAGTTTCAGCTCATGCTCTCCACTGTCAATTCGCCCTTGAACTTTTGCATTGGCTTGTTTAAAATCATTGAGATCAACAGTCGTACCGCTAAACAGGTCGGTATCTCCGGCATCTTCAATTCTTACCTTCCGCATCATTTGACGCACAATCACTTCGATGTGCTTATCGTTGATGTCAACACCCTGCTGACGATAAACCCTTTGTACCTCAGATATTAGATATGATTGTGTATCAGCCTTACCCAATATGCGCATAATATCATGCGGATTTAATGCGCCATCCGTGAGCTTATCACCGGCTGCAACGATATCGCCGGACTTTACTCTGATACCCGCAGAATAAGGTGTCTGGTAAACTCTGGCATCACCATCTTCTGAATGAGACACAGTGATTGCAAACATTGCATTTTTGCGCGTTTCCTCGATTTCAACTTTTCCGCCGATTTCAGAAAGTATTGCCATCTTTTTGGGCTTGCGTGCTTCAAAGAGCTCCTCAACACGCGGCAGACCCTGTGTGATATCGTCACCGGCAATACCGCCGGTATGGAATGTACGCATCGTAAGCTGCGTACCAGGCTCACCAATGGATTGCGCCGCGATAACACCGACTGCCTCACCAATGGATACTGTTCCTCCGGTAGCCAAGTTTATGCCGTAACATCTTGCACAAATTCCGCTCTTTGACTCGCAATCCATGGCTGTACGAATCTTTAGCGACACGATGCCTTTGGATACGAGCACTTCCGCATCAGCGGCGCTGAGCATGTGCGATTTCGGGAAAAGAACCGCCCCTGTTTGATCATCAATTACATCTTCAGATGGGAATCTGCCGTGTACCACTTCTGCAAATGTTTCAATCACGATACCATTTTCTATAATTTCGGAAACAACGATTCCATCTGTGGTACCGCAATCACTCTCGCGGACAATAACATCCTGAGATACATCAACAAGGCGGCGTGTAAGATACCCTGAGTCAGCTGTTCGGAGCGCTGTATCTGCAAGCCCCTTACGAGCACCTCTGGAAGATACAAAGTATTCCAAAACTGTAAGACCTTCTCTAAAGTTTGCCTTAATAGGTATTTCAATCGTCCGTCCAGCTGTGTTCGCCATCAATCCGCGCATACCGGCAAGTTGCCTGATTTGGTTCATACTTCCGCGCGCACCTGAGTTTGCCATCATATATACCGGATTATATTCATCCAGCGTGTCCGTAAGTTCGTCCGTAACTTCCTTCGTGGTCTTCTCCCACTCTCTGACAACGAGACGGTAACGTTCATCATCGGTTATAAATCCGCGTCTGTGCTGCTTTTCTATCTCTATAACCTTTTTCTCAGTTTCCCTGATGAGCGGCCATTTTTTATCAGGCACGGTCATATCCGCAATTGAGATTGTAATCGCACCTTGGGTTGAAAACTTAAAGCCCAGAGCCTTGATTTTATCAAGCACAGAGGCAGAACGAGTAAAACCATGTTTTGCAATGCAGTGCTCAATGATTTTTTCAAGCTCTTTCTTACCGGTACGGAAGTTTATTTCATATTCAAACATCTGTTCAGGATCAGTACGGTCAACAAAACCAAGATCTTGCGGTATCGGTTCATTAAATATGATTCTGCCTACAGTGGTTTGAACGACCTTGCTTTCTTCTATTCCATCAATCAACCTGGTTACACGTACATTGATTGGGGCATGTATACCAACATCTCCGCAATGATATGCCATAAGCGCCTCATTTGCTGAGACAAAGTACTTATCGGCACCGGCCTCCCCTTCTCTGAGAAATGTGAGATAATATGATCCGAGAATCATATCATGAGTAGGTACCGTTACAGGCTGACCGTCTTTCGGGTGCAAGAGATTATTGGCCGAGAGCATGAGAATCCTTGCCTCAGCTTGCGCTTCTGCCGAAAGCGGAACATGTATCGCCATCTGGTCACCATCAAAGTCAGCATTATATGCTGTACAAACAAGCGGGTGAAGCTTAAGCGCTCGTCCTTCGACCAACACCGGCTCAAACGCCTGTATACCCAGTCTGTGCAGTGTAGGCGCACGATTAAGCAGCACAGGATGTTCTTTGATGACCACTTCCAAGGCGTCCCACACCTCTGTGAGTCCCTTGTCTACCATTTTCTTGGCATTTTTTATGTTATTGGAGATGCCATCTTCCACCAGCTTTTTCATGACAAATGGCTTAAATAGCTCGATCGCCATTTCTTTTGGCACACCGCATTGATAGAGCTTTAACTCCGGACCGACAACGATAACCGAGCGACCGGAATAGTCTACACGTTTGCCGAGCAAGTTTTGCCTAAAGCGCCCCTGCTTACCTTTGAGCATATCGGACAAGGATTTTAATGCACGAGAGTTTGCGCCCGTGACTGCTCTTCCGCGTCTACCATTATCAATCAGCGCATCCACGGCTTCTTGAAGCATTCTTTTTTCATTTCTGACAATGATGTCAGGCGCATGAAGATGCATCAGGCGCTTGAGCCTGTTATTGCGATTAATCACTCGGCGGTACAAGTCATTGAGATCAGACGTTGCAAAGCGACCACCATCCAGTTGCACCATCGGACGAATTTCCGGCGGTATGACAGGCAGGACATTGATAATCATCCAAGTCGGGTCATTTCCAGATTGGCGAAACGCCTCCACCACTTCGAGCCTTTTGACAAGCTTTGCTTTTTTTTGTCCGGTTGCATCACGTGACTCAACTCTTAGCTGCTCTGAGAATTTTTCAATATCTATATCCGCAAGTAAGTCTCTGATGGCTTCTGCGCCCATTCCGGCACGAAAGTCATCTTCATATTTTTCACGCATTTCGCGATATTCTTTTTCGGTCAGAATCTGATTCTTACGCAGCGGCGTATCTCCGGGATCAATAACTATATATGTTGCAAAATACAACACCTTCTCAAGCACTCTCGGTGTGAGGTCAAGCAATAGCCCCATTCTCGAAGGAATGCCCTTAAAGTACCATATGTGAGAAACCGGAGCGGCCAGTTCTATATGCCCCATTCTCTCACGGCGCACATTGGACTTGGTTACTTCAACGCCGCAACGATCACATACTTTGCCTTTATAACGAATCTTCTTAAACTTTCCGCAATGACATTCCCAGTCTTTTGTGGGACCAAAAATCTTTTCGCAAAAAAGTCCATCACGCTCAGGTTTGAGCGTCCTATAGTTTATGGTCTCCGGTTTGCGCACTTCGCCATGTGACCAACTTTTTATCATTTCAGGTGAAGCCAAACCTATCTGCATAGCCTCAAAAGGTAGAAAGCCCATTACTCGCTCGCCTCCTGCTCATCATTTAAATGGGGAATATTCGGATCAAACATATCATCCTCCCGGGCAAATTCATCATCAGATGGAATGTCCTCTTCAAGTGGCTCGGAAGCTAACTCATCCTCATCTTCAGTATATCCTTCCGGATTATCTGCATCCGGTATATCCTGTACATTGTATCCTTGCTCAGTAAATTCTTCCTCACTGCTCACGTAGTTGGCATTGTCACGGACTTCAGCTTCATCCCCATCGTCTCCGCGAAGCTCTACTTTCATACCATGCTCATCCAGAACCCGCACGTCCAAACAGAGCGATTGGAGTTCTTTGACCAACACTTTAAATGATTCCGGCACACCAGGCTTAGGAATGTTATGCCCCTTGACAATGGCCTCATAAGTACGCACTCTTCCGGTAACGTCATCGGACTTAACAGTGAGTATTTCTTGTAAGGTATATGCAGCGCCATAAGCTTCGAGTGCCCAAACTTCCATCTCACCAAAACGCTGTCCGCCAAATTGCGCCTTACCTCCGAGCGGCTGTTGGGTAACCAGACTGTATGGCCCTGTTGAACGTGCATGAATCTTATCATCTACCAGATGGTGCAGCTTGAGGAAGTAAACATACCCGACAGTGACCGGATTATCAAACTGATCGCCGGTTCTACCGTCATATAATACACTTTTTCCATCTTCACTGAGCCCGGCAAGTTTCAGCGTATCCCAAATATCCTGTTCATTTGCACCGTTAAAGATCGGTGTTGCAACCTTCCATCCGAGCACTTTCGCAGCATAGCCTAAGTGGACTTCAAGTACTTGACCAATGTTCATTCGAGAAGGTACGCCCAGCGGATTGAGTACGATATCCAGCGGCGTTCCATCAGGCAGATAAGGCATATCTTCCTGAGGTAGAATTCTTGATACAACACCCTTATTACCATGACGTCCGGCCATTTTGTCACCAACACTGATTTTACGCTTATGCGCAACATAACAACGCACGACCATGTTTACGCCGGGACTGAGTTCATCCCCATTTTCCCGGGTGAACACCTTGACATCAACAACAATGCCGCTCTCACCATGCGGAACTTTGAGTGAAGTATCTCTGACTTCTCTCGCCTTTTCTCCGAAAATCGCACGCAATAGACGCTCTTCGGCAGTCAGGTCTGTTTCACCCTTTGGGGTAACCTTGCCCACCAATATATCTCCGGCTTGAACCTCAGCGCCGATGCTGATGATCCCTCTTTCATCGAGGTAACGTAATGCATCTTCACCAACACCGGGAATATCTCGGGTTATTTCCTCAGGACCAAGTTTGGTGTCACGGGCGTCAATTTCATGCTCTTCTATGTGAATAGAGGTAAAAACATCATCCATAGCCAAGCGCTCATTGATCAGTATGGCGTCTTCGTAATTATACCCTTCCCATGTCATAAATCCGACAAGGATATTTTTACCCAATGAGATTTCGCCTTCACAAGTTGAAGGTCCATCAGCTATGATCTCATCTTTGGTGACCCGATCGCCCACATTGATGATGGGGCGCTGATTTGTGCATGTGCCTTGGTTGCTTCGTGCAAATTTAGTGAGAAAATGATCCTGCACACCCAGATCATCATACTTTACAGTAATACGGGTCGACGAGACATAAGTCACCTCTCCCTCATCAAGCGCAGAGATAACGACCGTCGAATCGACAGCGCATTTATGCTCTATGCCGGTAGCAACGATCGGCGCTTCAGACGTAAGCAGCGGTACTGCTTGCCTCTGCATGTTCGCACCCATCAGCGCTCTATTCGCATCATCGTTTTCCAAAAATGGGATCATCGCTGTAGCGATTGAGACCATCATTGCGGGCGAAATATCAATAAAATCTATTCGATCTCTGTTGACTTCGATAATTTCATCTCTATGTCTGCATGTGATACGCTCATTGAGCAAAAATCCATTTTCGTCTGTAGGTTCAGTGGCTTGAGCAATGATATATTGGTCTTCCATATCCGCGGTCAAATAGACGATCTCGTCTGTTACGCATTGTGTTTGCTTATCCACCCTGCGAAACGGCGCAATCATAAAACCATATTCATTGACTCTCGCATAGGATGCCAGATAAGAGATCAAACCAATATTCGGACCTTCCGGAGTTTCTATTGGACACATACGTCCATAGTGACTGTAATGAACATCTCGAACATCAAAGCTGGCACGTTCTCTCGAAAGACCGCCGGGACCAAGCGCTGATAGTCTACGCTTGTGTGTGAGTTCCGCAAGCGGATTTGTTTGATCCATAAATTGCGATAATGGTGATGATCCAAAGAATTCTTTGATCGCAGCGGTGACCGGCCTGATATTGATCAGAGATTGCGGCGTAATAATATCGAGATCTTGCAATGTCATACGCTCTCTGATGACTCTTTCCATTCTGGAAAAACCGACACGGAACTGATTTTGTAGCAGTTCTCCTACACTTCTCATCCTACGATTTCCCAGATGATCTATATCATCCGGTTCGCCGATACCGTAGGCAATACAGCCCAAATAGTTGACCGATGCAAAGATATCATCAGGAATGAGGTGCTTGGGAATAAGCGCATCAATATTATCCGCAATCGCTTCCTTGAGTTCTTGAGGGTCTGTGTGCTTTTCTAAGAGGTCACGCAATACAATAAAGCGCACCCTTTCCTTGATGCCCAGTTCAGCCTCAGGATCAAAATCAACGAACTTGTCCATTTTGACCATTCCGTTTGCAAAAACTTTGACATCCCGTCCATCAATAAGCACATATGCATCATTTACGCCTACGCTATCGAGTTCCTCTGCACGAGCGCGTGTGAGCCTTTCCCCAGCTTCTGCAATGATCTCTCCGGTCATCGGATCTGCTATCGGCTGTGCCAAAACTTGACCGACCAGTCTCGTCCAAATCGCAAGTTTCTTGTTAAACTTGTAACGGCCAACCGTGGATATATCATACCGTCTTGAATCGAAGAACAGATTATTGAGCAGAGTCTGGGCACTGTCCACTGTGGGAGGATCACCCGGACGCAATCTTTTGTATAACTCAATGAGTGCTTCATCGCTATTGCGGCAGGTATCTTTTTCCAAAGTGGCGAGTATGCGCTCATCATTTCCAAAGATCGCTTTGAGCTGTTCGCTCGTCTCTGCGCCACTTTCCGCACCCGAACAAGAGAGTTTTGAATAGATGTGTTCATTTTCTCTGCCAACAGCACGCAACAGCCAAGTCACCGGCAATTTCCTGTTTTTATCGACACGGACAAAAAAGCCGTCCGAAGCATCTGTTTCATATTCAAGCCACGCACCTCTGTAAGGAATAAGAGTGGCCGCATAAACAGTTACAGCAGTCTTAATGTCGGCTTTCTTTTCGTAATACACACTGGGTGAACGAATGATCTGAGAAACGACAACACGCTCGGCGCCATTAATAACGAATGTTCCGGCATTGGTCATGATCGGGAAATCTCCCATAAAGATTTCCTGTTCTTTGATTTCCTCAGTTTCCTTGTTACGCAGTCTTACGCTGACCTTTATCGGCGCTGCATAAGTGGCGTCCCTGGACTTACATTCCTCGACAGAGTATTTTGGGTTTTCATTCATGTTGTAATCAATAAACGACAATTCAAGATTCCCTGAATGGTCGGTTATCGCCGCAACATCACGAAATACTTCCCTGAGTCCGGTTTCAAGAAACCATTTGTAAGAATGCTTCTGGACTTCCAAAAGGTTAGGCATATCTTGGACTTCATCGGTTTTGGCATAACTCTTGCGAAGGGTCTTGCCGTATACCACATCTTTAGGCATCTACTTCACTCCTGACCTATTATTTGCTGACTGCTATGAGTCAATTAAGCTGTTGAGTACGCGTTGCACATGAAACTCATCACACGACACACTTGGGTGCGTTGCCATGTTTTTTCCACCCTGTGTTGACAAATCATAAATGTCATGCTAGACTTTGCTTGGCGAAAGTGACGGAATCGATTTTCGCCGCACGCAACGACCCATTGTACCACGAATACAAAAAAAGTCAAGCGTTTTTTTTTTTGCAAATTTCTTATTGACAACGGTTTTCGGTTTTAGTATAATGGCCAAGCGAAATGGTGATGGGAGCATAGCTCAGCTGGGAGAGCACATGCCTTACAAGCATGGGGTCACTGGTTCAAGCCCAGTTGTTCCCACCAGGCCCAGTAGTTCAGTTGGTTAGAACGCCAGCCTGTCACGCTGGAGG